>JAABUK010002303.1_pt1 | contig 34555 bp, 30 predicted proteins | sample 5559141 | NCBI WGS metagenome assembly JAABUK01 (sample SAMN10711869, study PRJNA513367) | rock metagenome | isolation source: Antarctica rocks | place: Antarctica: Victoria Land, Pudding Butte nord | collected 2016-01-03
TCCGGAAATAATTCCTGTAAAAGACCAGGTGATTTCATTTAAGCCGGCCACGATCAATTACAGTAAACGATCTTTTGAAACAGTAACAGCTTTTGATCGTATTGAAAAAGAAACCGGCTCATTGCGGCAACTGAATTTTACTTTTAAACTGAACGGCAAATGGTACCAGGCCTTGGTAGGCAAATCAATGGAGGGAACAGAGGAACTGATTCAATCTATAATTGTAATAACCATTTGTACCATTATCCTCATACTGGTAGCTTCTATCATCATCAACAGGATCGTATTAAAAAAATTATGGCAACCTTTTTATAGCAGTCTTAATAAATTAAAGAATTTTAAAATAGGGAAGAAAGATGCGTTTATTTTCCCGGCTACTAATATTGAAGAGTTCTCCTTTATGAACGAAATTCTTCAGCAAGCCACTCTTAAGGCCGACCAGGATTTTCTTTTGTTGAAAGAGTTTACTGAGAACGCTTCGCATGAAATGCAAACTCCGCTTGCTATCATTCGTTCAAAGCTTGACTTACTGATCCAGGATGAATATTTATCCCGGCAACATGTAATAAATATGCAGGCTTTATATGAAGCCATTGAAAAACTTTCTAAATTAAACAGGTCACTGCTCCTGCTTACAAAAATAGAAAATAACCAGTTTAAGGAAATTTCCAGGATAGCATTAAAAAATAAAATAGAGGATAAACTTGTCCAGTTTCATGAAATATTACTTGATAAAAACGTACACGTATCTGTAAATATGGATGAAACAACGGTTAATATGAACACAGTACTGGTAGATATCCTGCTTAATAATCTTATCAGCAATGCAGTTAAACATAATATAGATGATGGCATCATTAATATCATATTAAAAAAGCATCGGGAGCTTACTATTAGCAATACCGGACCATTGCTGGCCTTAGACCAACAAAAAATATTCACTCGCTTTTATAAATCTGAGCATAACAGCGAACACACCGGATTAGGGCTATCAATCATTAAGGAAACCTGTAATGTATCAGGATTTACTATAACCTACGATTATCAAACTGGTATTCATACTTTCAAAATACAATGGTAGATTTGTTCACAGATCAAAGCAAACTGTAATCCGGCGATATTATTTTCTTAGTGCATGATGATAGGTGTTGTAACAAAGGATGAACTTCAGGAAATAAACAGAATTGCATTTTAGTTTAGCAATATTAATTACATAATTAAAAGCATTTATCATGAAGCGTACTGTATTATTTCTAACGATTGCCCTGGGCCTGACTTCTGCCGTTGTTGCTCAAAAAGAGGAAAAAGAAGAGAAAAGTGTCAATCCACCTGTTGCCGCAAAGACGGCTTTTGCAAAAGCATTTCCCGGTTCATCAAATGAAAAATGGGAAAAAGAAGGTAAGAATTATGAGGTAAATTTTAAACAGAATGGTAATGAAATGTCTGCCGTGATGAGCAAGCAGGGTGTTCTACAGGAAACGGAGTTAGCTATTAATATAAGTGAATTGCCGGCAGCAGTGGCAGATTACGTTAAACAGCATTATAAAGAGGCGTCAATAAAGAAAGCGGATAAAATTACAAAAGCTACTGGTGAAGTGAACTTTGAAGCACAGGTAAATAAGAAGGCGCTGATATTTGACAAAGATGGGAAGTTTGTTAAAGTAGAAAAAGACTAGTGTTGGTCAGGCATGAACTAACTATTAGTTTTTGCTACCAGCCGTCAGCCGTCAGCAATCAGGAAAGAACAACTGCAACAGTTTAGATGATACCTGATTGCTGACTGCTAATAATTGATAGCAACCCGTTAATCAAAACTGTACAATTTAGTGTTATCAATTTTACATTTTATATGAAAAAGATTCTTTGTTTTTTAATGATTGCAGTTAGTATAGCAGGGCGTTCTCAGACACCCTCAACTGGTGATTTTAAGATTGTTAAAACATTCCATATTGCCAGTAATGGCGGGTGGGATTACCTCGCAATAGGTCCTAATAATAAATTATATGTTTCTCATGGCTCGCAGGTAAATATTCTGGACAAGAATACAGGCGACTCTTTAGGTGTGATTCCAAATACTACTGGTGTACATGGTATTGCTTTCGATGAATCCTCTTCAAAAGGATTTACCAGTAATGGAAGGATTAATAATGTAACTGTTTTTGATCTGAATACCAATAAGGAACTGGATCATATAGCTACAGGAGAAAATCCGGATGCTATACTGTTCGATCATTTTTCTAAAAAGATAGTTACCTGCAATGGCCGGGGAAAGGATCTTTCAATTATTGATCCGGTTAGTATGAAGGTTGTAGCTACAATCCCTGTTGGTGGAAAGCCGGAAACTGCTGTATCAGATGATGCAGGTAACCTATATGTTAATATTGAGGATAAAAGCGAGATTGTACATATCAACATGAAAAACTTTATAGTAGCGGATCATTGGTCTATCGCTCCGGGAGAATCACCTACTGGCCTTGCAATTGATAAAAATACTAAGAGATTATTTGCAGGATGCGATAAATTATTAATTGTCCTGAATGCTATGAATGGTAAGATCATTGACAAGCTGACCATTGGGGATGGATGTGATGGAGTAGCATTTGACAATGGAACAAAAAACATATATACTTCCAACGGAGTTGGCACCCTGACTGTAATTAAAGAAAATAATGCCGATAGTTATGCTGTCACAACCAATGTGCTTACTAAAAAAGGTGCAAGAACATTAAGCATCGATGAATCTTCGCATACTATTTATTTACCTGCTGCTGAGTATGAACCTGAAACTCCGGAAAACCAGCGACCAAAAACTATTCCCGGTACATTTCAAATACTGGTAATTAAAAGATAATCAAAGTTACATCAGCTACATCGAATTTGTTGGAATAATGATACTTCAATAAGTAATCATCTTTCAGGATGATAATTTTTGCAGTTAAGTAAAAGTAGTGTTACCCTGTATGTAACTGAAATGCTTATATTTCAAACAGATATCTTTTCCTGATAAGTGTTCATAAAAAGTAATGACATAAGCATATACAACGGAGAAGCGCGTATAGTCATAACTGATATATCATTAATAGGCTATTAGTGCCTATTAATAATATATCAGCATTACTAATTCAGAAATAAAGTACATCATTTCCCGGCATGTACCCAGGAATTAAATACTTCTATTTCCTCTGATTAATTGTAAAACGACTGCAATTACTGCAATGACTAATAAAATATGAATTAAACCACTAGAGACATGAAAAGCAAAATAGCCAAGTATCCAGGCTATAAATAAGATAACAGCGATAACATAGAGTATATTTCCCATAATTTAAATTTTATTGTTAAATATATAATAATTGTGCCAACAATATTTTGTTTATTTAAAATATCCTTATTCCAAGTTTTCAAATGTATAACTATGGATCTGATCTTAGACACAAACCACTTCTTAAAGGCCCTTATAAAATACGTTAGCTTTTGCCATAGCCCGCTCTTTCCAAGGAAACATGAAAGTTCATAATGAAAGAATTTAAAAAAATTTCCTAATAAAGTACAGTATTATTTGGTATAAGGATCAGGTAAAACATTATTCTATTATTCAACCTTTCAAACTTTCTTCTTTTTAATTTAAGGATATACAATGATAATTGCAACGAACATGTTTTGAATTAAAGAACATAATAAATAGTGCAACTATAGAATCTATTTTGTAAGGCTGAAATAATCTATTAACGCTCCTTTTTCGTTATAAACATCATAGGATAGATGTTGTCTTTCAATAGTCATAATGGCATAATTATACATTTTTACAGCAGATGTAAACAACATAGAAGGCATGTCTTTACCACCTACTCCCTGGGGTGAGCCACCGCATGTGCCATTAGTAATATATACTGTTCCTGCCGGCTTTTTATATTCATGCAAATTGTATGGCTCAAGAGGCACGTTATTCCGGATCGCCTTATGTCTTTCATAAACATGGCGATGACCAGCCAGACACAAATCAACATTGTATTTATCTACTAAAGGAGTAATGCGGTCCTGCCATCCCTGTACATGGCTCCATCCAAAAGAATAAAGGGGATGATGCATAAATAAAATGATCCAAGTGATATGCTTATCGTTTCGTGCCTTTTTTAAATCATTTTCCAACCATGCATATTCCGGCGATTCCCTGGCATATCTCCAATTGGTATTCCCGGCTTCTTCCACACCTTTTGCATGGCCAGAGCTGATAGCCACGAAATGGGTATTTCCATAATTAAAAGAGTAATCGGTTTTGTTTGCTGGCAAATTTAAAAAATCATAAAATATAGGAAATGGTTTCTGATAACCGGAATCGTTCATATTATTATCTACATCATGATTGCCGGTAACTGCCATTAGGGGAGCCTTTGAGTTTATAGGTTCTGTTGTATGAAAAAACCCAAACCAGCTTGAAACCATTGAACCATTATTTACAATATCACCGGTATGAACAGTGAATTGAATAGGATATTTAAGCAACTGCTTTACGATAGTATCTGTTTTTTCAAACTGTGTATTAAACTCATTGTCCTGCGTATCGCTCCAGACACCAAATACAAGCTTTTTGGCACTGCCAAAAACAGGAGCCGTTGTAAATGAAGACACCTTGCTAAACCCGTCACTATCAGACCCACAGCTATAATAATAATTTGTATTGGGTTTAAGATTGATTAAGGTAACGGAATACACATACGTCTTGCCATCATTAGAATAATTACTTTTTACTGTAACCTTTTGCAGTAATTGTCTATTAATGCCATATTTAACGCTGCTCTCAACATGATGGTTATTAAACCAGGTAATAGCCATGGTATTTTCAGTACTGTGGATGTTTAAACTGTTCCAGCTTAGGTGTATGCCGGAAGGCTGTGCATTTGCAGAATCGAATTGTAAAATAATGACCATCCTAAAAAGGAATAGAAGGTGCTTCATGTTACTTATTTTTTAAAATTTAAAGTAACAATATAACCTGGCAATGCAGTTATATATCTGAATTTGATTAGTCTGTATGAGTTTTAAACATGAATTTTAATTATTACTATAATTGTTTATCTATGAATGAAAAGGAAAAAGCAACGTTTGTAATTCAAAAAGTTCAACCAGGCTTATTAGGATTGATGGATGGTTCTGTTTCAACGCTGGCGCCAATATTTGCAGCAGCAGGTTTAACCGGCCTGCCTATTAAAGCTTTTTATGTGGGATTAGCAGCTTCCCTGGGAGCTGGTATTAGTATGGGACTTGCAGAAGCACTATCAGATGATGGAACAGTTACAGGCAGAGGGCATCCAATGACCAGAGGTGGTATAACTGCTTTTGCAACAATTATCGGCGGCATGTTACATACTTTGCCATTCTTAATTAATAAACTAAATACAGCGTTGCATTTAGCATATATAGTTGTAATAGTAGAATTGTTGGCAATTGCATATATCCGCTATAGATTTATGAAAACACCATTAATTTCAACGGTGCTCCAGGTGATCATCGGAGGAGGTATTGTGTTTTTGTTAGGAATCTTCCTGGGGAAAGCCGGAACTTAAAATAAAGATGTTTACAGATAGGGTCCTTTATACATCATTAGAAAAATTTCCGGCTATGATAAAGTGTTTATAGTAAGTTTGTCAGATCAGTAGAAATCTTATGAACTTCATCAGCTTAAACTGTGATAGTGTTACCGTTTTAATCAAGTTTTCACTTTAGGGTTTCCAACAGAATTTTAATAAAATTCAAAAAATTTTTTATGGAAATAACAACAGTTAACCAAAGGTCTTTTTCACTATTTAATGAAAAACACCTTTTGGCAATAAGGATATGGCATTGGACAACTTTTTTGGTAATAAGCGCTTCATTGATTACAGTGCTATTAGCCTCAACGATGTTCTCTACAAAAAGTAACCTTTCAATGATAACCGAGCAAATACAAAGGAAGGGGGGTGTTGTTACACCTGTTCAGGCAAGGGCGGTAGCTCATGAGTATAGTGATAAACTATGGATGGTACATAAGTATATTGGTTATGGCTTATGTTTTTTATTATTATGCAGAATACTTATCGAAACATTTATTGCTAAAAAGGAAAAAATATTTTCCAAGATTAAGAACGCATTAATGCTTAGAAATAGGGCCCCTGCCTACAGTGACAGAAATTATTACTTATGGGCAAAATACGGTTATCTCTTTTTTTATCTGACCTTACTTATAATGGCAGTAACCGGTTTAGGACTTGCTTATGAAGAAGTGCCAATATTAAAATCGTTACACAAGACTTTAATACAAATTCATAGCATAGCACAATATCTTATTTATTTTTACATCCTAACTCATTTAATCGGGGTTATAAGAGCTGACACAACTAATAGTAAAGGAATAGTTTCCGGAATGATACATGGAGACTATCTTTAAGAGCTTAATGGCCGGTGGACATTTCAATATTTCTGATTGCTAACTGCTGTTAGCAATTCATTGCAACCTGCCTGCCTGGTACTAAGGTATTCTAAATGCTACCCCAACATTAAAATAATGATTAGATTCCGCATAATCAACCGTACCGCCAGCCATAGCGAAAAATTGAAAGTAATTGTTTAACTGGTAAGCGACGCCAGCTCCCAAATTATGCTGGGGATTGTCGCCCGATTTATATTGGGCAAAGTATTCGGTAAATAATTCCAGTTGATCCGACAATTTATAATGTAAAGATGCATTGCCTACCCATGCCCATTGTGTGCTGAAGGCTTCCTGTTGAATACCAGCATTGTATTCCAGTTTCCACTTTTTGCCAAATTCATTCTGGAAAGCAAGCAAAAAAATAGGTGACCAATACGCTTTCTTATCCTTGCTTACATTATAGAATGGTAGTTGCAGGAAAGAAACCAGGGTAATATCGGGTAGATATTTATGATCTTTCAAAAGGAGGATTTTTGCAGAAGCTGCCGCCGGGTAAGTGCTTTGAACAGTTTCTTCTATATAACGTTGAAGTTCACTGCCTGCTTCAACCAATAACCTCAATTCAAGGTGTTTTGATACCCCATACCTGAATAGGCCCTGTGCAATGGATGAATGCTTGCCTTCTTTATAATAATTATGTAAATAGGCGGTTTCCACCTGCCAGTGCCCTTTTTCAATCAGATCAGTTTCCTGTGTTTCATCAGGCATATCCACGTTCATTTCTATATTGTTTTTACCTGAAGCCTTTTGAGGAGCCTGGGCAAAAGTTACGAAAACAAAAAACAGGAAAATGCCTGAAATAAAAATGGTTTTTTTCATACCATTTGTTGCATATAAAATTGTGCCGTGGTTAGGTTCGCAAAGTAAATGCCGGGCAATATCATTAAGTTAAGAAATAATACTAGTGAGTAAGTTTAGGAAAGTTTCATAGAGAGGGTTCGTAGGCTGTTCAAAAATGCATACTTGTTTGCATACAGTTTTTTTGCCAGCCTTAAAAAAATTTGACACTTTTAATCACTTTGTAAGAGCAACCCCGGTAGGGGTAAAAATGATTATAGAAAATAACCCCAGGGCACGAACCCCGGAGGGGTGACATAGAGCCTCACGGACTATTATTAATGCCACCCTTTTAGGGTTCGCATTACGTAAAGCCTTTAGAAAGTTGGGGCATTTTAAATTCGTCGGCCCGGGTAACAAATGCCCTCAATGATTCAATGTTCAAATATTTTCCAAATGATCAACATAGTTCTGTCCGCTGGAACAAAATTCCAATAATGATCTGAAGCTGAATTACATCATGAGTCCGCCCCAATTTTTTAAATGCATGTTGTACGCTGTCCTACCATGAAATCTCATTATTACTAGTGTCAAATGAAATGGCTTCAAGTATTCCTACCTCGCGAAAGTTAGTGGAATTCAACGTTTTAGTTATGGCAAACTCGTTTCTGTAAACTTTGTCCAGCTTAAAATGGTCATATTTTGAGACTTCTGAATTAAAGGCGAAATTTAATCCTTCATGCTTACTTGGAACACTTGGATAAACTATGCCATTACATTGTGTCCGTGTCAAATTAAGAGCAATATTACAATAGGCGGAAGTTATTATATACGTAGCGATATCGTTAGGAATACTTTCGTTAACTTCTTTCCGAAATTTAGAAAACAGAAATCTATAGAAAAGAGTAAAGCATTCCCTTGTCTCTGCATCATAAGCTGCAATTGACTTGTCCAAAAAATCACCATAGTATTTGTCGAATCCAATACTTCTTAAATGCTGATCAGGAGATGTTACCAGAATTAGATTGAAAGCATCTTTAACAATCCACTTTCCCACGGTTACATAAAGAGTTGGATAATTGCTATGGTTGCTCATCCAAGTCTTTAAAAGCTCGTCATATGCAATAGGCCTTGTTTCGGAACCATATAACTTGAGTTGATGCGGTTTGTTGCAGCGTGCAAAACTTTTGATTACACCAATCGGTGGAACAAAAATGTCGTCGGTGACATAAAAGAACTCTTCTTTAGGGGCGTGAGTTCGGGCTCTACATATGGATGCATCAACCGGTAGGTCATGTACAATGATTGGGACCTTTCCGATTGAGAGAAATGCAATAACTGCTTCTTCATATGCAAATTCATCACTTGCGTTCAAATTTTCCAGCCTCTGAATTGCTTTTTTGGTAGTTGTGATATCCATGGGCTAAACGATATTTATTTCTTGTTAGATAAATTAATATGATGATTGATCAGTTATCTGGTTTTACACTATTCTATTTTTCAGTCCGATTTTTCTTAATGTTAAAAATAGCTTACGATGTTAACGTATTGGCTATGGCAGAGCATTCATAATTGTCACCACGCCCTTTACCAATGCTGATTTCTATTCTACTGCTCAGTTTAATACAGAAATACAGATGCTTCATAGATAATTTCTGCCCGGACATATGCTGATACCTAACCGATGGGTGATTGCTGATTATCCAGCCATACTATTCAACAAGCATTGTTGTACACCGTTTGGCAAAGGATTTAAATACACATTTGTAATCTTATTCTTCTTCTCTGCCAATTTTGTCTATCTCATTAAAAAATCTGCCAAAGAAAGTGTCACCAATGCTTGCCTTTGTTTTACTTATGTCTAAGATAAAGTTTGCACAGATCTCGATAATTTCGTCATCACTAAATCTTTTATCATCGTAATTAGATCGGACCTTCCAAAGCAAGATGGTTGTAAGCCCACCCAAACATAATGTCTCGGCCTTAGAGAACATGAAATATGTAATGGAATTCATCAAAAGTTGGACGTCTTTCGGGGTTGGCTTTTTATCGTGTTGAACTAAATAATCGATGTATTGATTTGCTTTATTTGAATCTTCAATCTTATGTATTACCTCCTGAAGCTTTCTTTCACCTTGTTCAAATGCGTATTTCTGGATATAGACCTCCGATAATGCGTCTGGTGTAAATTTTAGCATTGTAGAAAAGGTAGTTGGGGTCATTTTTTTATATTTTAGTGAATGGTTCCAATTATGGCGTACAACGGTACGGCTTTGAGCAGGTGGGGCCTTGTTTTACGTCTGCCTATAACCGCTGCTGAAAGTACAAATAAACGTTGATTGTTTTGTTCTATTGCCAGGCTTTGTTCGTCCGCCGGAACTAATGATCAGATTTGCAAATGGCTGGTTATTCTTACGTCTGCCCTACTTGCCCAAAGCCACCTGTTATGTGCCGTTTTTATTCTGTCAATAAGATAAGTATGTTTTTATTGAAAGTTGTCAAGTTTGATTTCAGTTTTGAAAAAAAGTCGGTGTCAAACTTTTCAACTGTCTTTATTGCTTGCTTGACAATTTTTGTTCCCTTATCAGTTAAAGCAACAGTTTTTGCTCTTGTGTCTGTTGAGTGTTCTTGTCTTTTTACAAGTTCTTTTGTCTGTAAGGTTTTCAAAACAGTTGAAGTTGACATTGGGTCAATTTTTGTGTGGGATGAAAGCAAGATTTGCGTTACATCTTTTTTTTGAATTGTCAACCAATGTACACTCGCTAATAGAACAAACTGTGAGTGTGTCAAATCAAATGGCACTAACGATTTTTTGATTTCACGTTGCCAACGATTGGTCAACTGCCAAAGCAAAAAACCTGTACTTACTTCGGCGCTTTCAAAGCCATAAGAATTGTCTAAATTTTTCATATTGCTTTTGCTTTTTCAATGAGCTGGTTGGTTTGATGCAGTCCGCCGTCAATTTGTTTTTGTCCAATTACTTTGCTCCATAAGAAAGTAAGCAACCCTAAAATTTTAATGTCCACTTGTATTTTTAAACCTTCGCTGGTTTGTGTAAAAGTGTGGATAGTATGCATTTTTGCCAAAGGCAAATGTGAGATGTCTGCAAACACATTTGGTTTGTCAAATTGCGAAATAGTTAATTTTGTCTTTGGTCCACCTTTGGGTTTAAGAAAAAAGTTAGTGTTGAGTTTTGCTTCACCTTTTAACTCTGTCCATTCAAGGTCTTTGTCCCACTCGTTCCATTTGTTGATGTCGGTTAAGACTTTCCAGATTTGTTCCTTTGTAACGTCTTTTGTAACTGTTGAAAATGATTTGTGCCACATATTACTTTGAATTTAAAATTTGTTTGTACAAATATAATATGTGTGCTTATAATAAGTAGTTTATTTTTAGTTCGTTATCGTTTTGTTGGTTGGTAGGGTGTCGTTCTAAAATGGTACATAACATAATAATTTTACTACTATCATCCTGTCACCCCTTCAGGGTTTGCCAGACCTTAAATTTAAGCGGTTGAAAAATTCATAGGATAGTTTGTAAAGTATTTAAAAATGTATTTATAATATCTTATTCAATAAAACTGTACGTAAACTACTATTGTCTTTTAAACAGCCTACCTCACAGGTCTTGAATGAGGACACCTTTACCATCCATGGAGCTATATTATACCGATCTTTCCAATCTGTTAAAGGAACAATTATTTTCAAAGGAAGCTTTCCTAAGTTGTTGTTGTTTACTATAATCGCAGGTCTTGTCTTTTTGATTTCTGAACCTACTGTCGGGTCAAGATTAACAAGCCATACTTCATCTTGCTTCATAAAATTGTTCAGCGTCAAGTTGATTGAATATGATCAATTCTTTGTCTGTTTTGTAGTCATTGTATAGGGCATCAACGCGTTGGTCAAGGGTGCCCACGCTCTCTTGTCTAATGGCGCTAAGTGTCTTTTCAATAACTAAAAGCTTTTCTGCCGTAGTAAGGTTATTAAGTTCTTCTATAATTGAGGTTGTTGTCATACTTCAAAGTTATTGAGAATTTTAGATTTTGCCATTACTGCTAACACTATTGCTATTGTACAAGGGGCAATTGCTTTGAAACTATCGTGAGCGGTTTAATGAATAATTATTTAAATGGGTTTACTCAAAAACAGTTAGTACCCTACTTATTTTTTCAGTTCTTCCGCTTCTTTAATTATTGTTTCGTAGATTTTCCTGGCATGGTCATAAGCCAGGCGAGCCGTGTCTAGTTCAGTCTTCCTTATATTCCCATTCTTCGTTTTCCAGCATTGATCCAGCGCGTCACGGCACCATATGGCACTTTTTGTTTCCCTGACCGGCTTTCCATCTACCATTATAAAAATGGGATTCGTATGCGAACTGGAATTGATACGGATAGCAAACCAGCCTGATTTTTCTACTTTGTAATAAAATGTTATGTTATGAAAATTACCATCTGCTGTAATCTCTTTCTTTTCCACAGCTTTTCCATTGTAAATCAATTCAACAAAAACATCTCTTGATGAGCCTATCCTCGCTCTTTCAATGTTCCAAAAAGGAAATTGATCGGGTGGACGCGAAGCTATGAAGCTGCCCCTTTCATCCTGTTTTTCTGAAAGCATGGCTGCCGCTTTTATTTCAATATTTAATGATGAATTAGCCGTTGCTGATACTTCACTATTTCCCTGGCCTGATTCTGCATTATTTATTTTGAAATCAATGAGGTGAGAAAATCCATCAGACACATAACTCCTGCCGCTTTTAACTGCTTTCATAATGCTTGAAAAGTTTAATCCCTCTTCCAGTTTAGCATAAGTACGGCCCTGGCCTACTCTTTCGTCTGATATGCACGGAAAGTCTGTTTCACCGCCTATCCTGGTTCTGAAACCACAATTAAGGGTATGGTACCACATGTTTAATTCCCAGGGAACCGGTGTATCGCCCAAAGAATAATAGTCTATAACATTGTTTGTTACGGTTACAATATATTCATTGGCGCCAATGCCGTCCATTTTAGGTAGTACATAATTAGGAAGGTCGGTAGTTGGAAGGGTAGGCTCAAGGCCCCAACCTGAATGTGCATACGCAGTTACACCGCCCTGGCTCTTTGCCCATTGCAGCACAGGTAATGTCCAGCTTGGCCATTGTTCAATAAGGGTAGTATTTGGATAATCATCTTCCTTTAAGTTCAATAACACAACATGCCCTGCATGAGAAGATGGGAAACCGGATACTTCTATGTCGTATCGCAGCAGGTTGTGCTGATCGGATAAGGGATTGTCTTTCCCGGTAAAATACTGTTTCTGGTGATACCAGCTTGGGCCCCAGGTAAGGTTGCTTCCCAGGTTCAGGTCTTCTCCTTTAATTTGCCTGAACATATCAACAGGTGGTACACCTTCTTCCGGACTTTCATAATGAGAACACCCTGCAGCATGAATATGATGGTCGGCGCTGTACCAGCCGAGATTAGCCATGTGGATCCATCGTTTAAGGCGAAAAGTTATTTTAACGGAATCCAGATTTTTTGGGATAACAATTTCCCGGTGTTGTTCAAGGTACTCGGGTCCTCTTGTGTATTGAACGTCATAGTTTCCAGGTGGTAAATAAACATACTCACCCGTGGACCGATAAACCTGTGGCTGAAAGAAATAATCCGGAAAATCATCTTTTGCAGCTAGTCTCCTGGAAGGAAGCGGATATATCCCTCTTAGTTTTCCGGCATCAGGAAAAGAATCAACCGGGATCACTTTTTTATCCTGCTCCCAGTCACGCCAGGGGTAACGCATTCTTCTTACTTGGCTGCGAGTGAACCTTTCTATACCATCGGTAATAATGAAAGAAGCCATAGCAGGGGAGTTGTCTTCATCCCTTACATCAAATATCATTTTTACTGCGGGCCTGATATCAAACAGTATATTGATTGTATTCCTGAATCCTATATCCTGGGTTCCCTGGCCGACATTAAATCCGATCTCTGCCTCTCTTTTACCTTTTTTTCGGGTATATACCTGTATCACAGCGTATTCTAATTCAAGCCCGGATAAGCTAGATTGCAGTGGCCGCTCCCGGTAAACAGCAACCTGCATGAAACTATTATCCAACTGGCCAGGAGTAAGCTTGTTTTTCTCCTGCATGCGCGGAGCATTCGTTGAGGTATAAAACAAGGGGCTGGAATTAGGGCTGTTGGCAACCAACATTGCGGAAATATGAGCCTGGTTATGAACTTTAACCAGGTAACTTGTCCATCCTTCCTGCATCAACACCGGTTTGGCTGGGCCTGCCTGTACTTTAACTCTTGATTCCGGATTAATATCAATCATTGCAAGACAAAAAGGATCAAGTATTTTTTGAACGCTTTTTACGGTCTGTACATCGTAGGGTAAATCTTTTAGTGCCCGTAGCTGGTTTAGCGAAGATAGGGGTAAAGAACTGCCTATGAAGGTAAGTGCTTCACCAACTCGAAGCGCCTGAGCAAGTAATGGCTGCGGCTCTACATTCTCTATTAGTGAAGCCGGTGCCGTTTCATGTTGGTGCTGCGCCTTCATACCAACAAACCACATTAGGCAAATGATAACGCAACCGTAAGGTTTCATAGGTAAGTACATTTGGTTGGATTTTGAAATATGCATTTGTATTATTTGAGTATAAAATTAGGTATAACTACTATCAGCTATCAGCCTTCAACACAAATATATTAATTGTTGATCTGCTGATAGCTGACTCCCAATAGCGGTTAGGAAATGCAAAGTATAATTTTGTCTAACTAATGATATTAAAACAGAGTTTGCTTTTTTGGTCTTGCGCAAGAGGTCAATAAGAATGAATGTGTCAACCAAAACTATTTTGTCCGCCATTGATTAATAGCTTTTCTGGTTTTGGTAATCTCGTCAAGTTGCCTTTTGGTAAAAGTCGGTGCCGTTAACAAAAAGGCTTCAAGGTCAGAAACTTGTCTGTCCTCTGCAGTTTCTTTATCAACTTCCTGTTTGAGCTTTGTCCACTGTGTTGTAGGAAGCTTTTTAGCTAATTGAACTAACTGCTCAAAATCTATATCTACCTGTACTTGCATAATGTCAAATTTAATGGATTTTGTCACACTACAAGCGGTTGGAGAGTTGACGCACAACGGTTCCTGCTATTAAAAGCATGATTGAAATTATTATCTTTATGCTGACAGTGAAAACAGCATGAAGCTACCAAAATATCACCTTAAAGCAGAAAGCAGATTTACAAGATTTGAATTCATCAGTGAAGGGACTAAAGGTGCTATCCGAAAACTTATAGAATTTCAAGCAACAACTGACCCCGATGTTTATAATCTTGCATTTGGTGACAAAGACCCATTAACTGATGATATTAACGATTTGGCAGTAACCAATAACGGCGACACAGAGAAAGTATTAGCAACCGTGATCGCTGCTTTGTACGTCTTTTTTGACAATTATCCTGCTGCTTATGTTTACGCAACAGGAAGTACCGAAACACGGACAAGATTATACAGAATGGGCATAACTAAATTTTATGAAGAAATGCAGAAAGACTTTTACCTGTACGGACAGGCAGGAGACAACTATCCGGAATTTGAATTAGGCAAAGACTACGATGGATTTTTAACACAACGGAAATTTTGATTAAATTACAGATTATGAAAACTATTGAAGAACTCAATAATCGTAAAGTGCCAATTGTGGCTATTGACCCTGCACTTGACAAATACAGGGACAAAGTTATGTTCCCGGAAAAATTAGAAAAAGCAAATAAAATGCTCAAGACTGCTAAACTTCCGCCTAATAAGCACCGCACATAACAGCCGGTTTGGGCAAGCGGGGCAGACGGAAAAACAATCAGCGGCATTTGCAACCACTTGTTCCAATGTCCAGTCCAATTGACAATACTCTTGGTATGCGATTTAATACTAGTCAAAGTCAACAAACTCAATTTTATTTGTGTCTAAATATGTCTTAGTATTATTGTTAATTAGGGTTTCAAGAAATTCAACTGGAATAACTGTACCATATCCTAAATCATCATAGTCTCCATCACCTTTTGATAAATTTACAGATATACCAACTACAGAACCGTTTTTTGTAACAACGGGTCCACCGCTATTGCCACCCTTGATTTTTGCAGTAATTAGGAAAAGTTTTTCTCTAATCCAAATGTCTTCAGCATTAGAAACAATTTGTCCTAAAGAAGTTGTAAATCTTGCTGAAACAGTAGCGTTTTCAGCAGTCATAAAATTATGGTAACCTGGTATTTTTGGATAGCCCAAAGTCATAACTTCATCTAATATTTCAGCCTTTTGACTAAACATTATTGTTTCTCTAATTGCATTTTGAAGTCTAATATAAAGCAAGTCCATTATTTTATTTTCGTGTACTTCAAACTTGGAGTTAATAAAATCTTCTTTAGTAAATCCTTGAATTGAAATTTTACTAGCGCCTTCAATACAGTGTCTTGCAGTTACAATTCCATTGTCATAAAGAAAACAGGTGCCAAGGGATTTGTTACCTAATTTATCTGTATATTCTACAGGTAAGACATATTTCTTATAGTCTTCATAAATATGCTTGAATCCATAGATAATATAGTTTAATCTCTTTCTAAAATAGAATTCTAAAAATGGGTCTTCAATCACTTTATTTTCTCTTAAAATACAATGATAACTATTGTCTATTCCATCAATACCACCCCTGTGAACTACAGAGAGTTGCTGATTTTCGCAGAATATGTCGCACATTTTGACAACAATTTGTGGTCGTGGGAACTCTTTAATTGTGTATTTTTTTTGATAATAAAAGCAAAAGTCTATTACTTTTTTATGTACATATTTATTATCCTTTATTTCATTTTTTGAAAAGAATAATATTATTTCAAAAGGCATTTCTGGGTAAAGGGTGGAGTAATTTATTAATCCGTCCATTTTGGGGTTTTATATCGCACGATAAATACTTTTCACTCAATACCCCGGATTCTGATCCCCCGGCCCAATATCATCATTGTTATCAATTTCCTGCTGGGGAATGGGGAATAGTAAAAAATAATCAGGCACATCAAGTCCCTTGGCAGCTTTAATTACTTGCTTGACTGTTTTAGTGCGAACCAGGTCGAACCACCGCTTGTTCTCGCAAAGAAATTCATAAGCTCTTTCTTTTAAAACCAGGTCCCGGAATGCCTGTTCAGACGGAGCCATCGCCAATGTATAATCAACCGGCGATACAGCAGTTGCATTGTATCCATAAGCGCGCCTGCGTACCATATTAAGCCGTTCCAATGCAAGAGCTGTAGGACCGCTATTCACCTGGCTTGCGGCTTCGGCATAGATAAATAAGGCATCCGGGTACCTGTAAATAGGAAAATCATTTCCATGACTGGGTGCAAAGCCGGCATCTTTGAATTTTCCAAACAGGATGGGCTGGTCAGGACTTGTTTGAACGATCATTCCTGATCTGTTGGGATAAGATGTATAAATATCAAACTGCCACCTGAGATCGTTATGGTCCCAATCCCTTAAGAGCGGATATGTAGGCAAACCATAAAAAGAGCCATACCCTCCTGAAGAATAGGCACTATTGGCCATTGCATACTGTTGAGCTATCTGCGATCCACCGTTTGCCCTGGAATACTTGAAAGAGAAAACATCCTCGCTGGAAGTTAAAGCAGTAGGTCCGAATATGAGTTCGAAATCTGTTGCTTTTGTAACAGGCACAAGTGAGTAAGGACCGGTTTTAATCACTTCATCGGCCTTATCACGGGCCTCCGTCCACTTTTCAGTATATAAGTATACGTCAGCGAGCATCGTTTTTGCACTCCATTTAGTAGGTCTTCCAATGAGCGTTTGTGTTGCCGGAAGATTGGTTTCAGCGAACTTCAGATCTTCAATTATAAGCGCGTAAACTTCATCCACAGAAGCCCGTTTGCCTTTTAAAGCATGCTCTGCATCCTCCACCGGTTCTGTGCGCAATGGCACCCCGCCCCAGCTTCTAACCAGGTTGCGGTAACTTAAAGCCCTTAGAAAACGGGCTTCTCCCAGGATCGCATTTTTTTCCGCATCAGTCATGGGAATGGGCGGAACATATTTGAGCACGATGTTGGCGTTCCTGATAGCCTGATAAAATCCACGAAAGGCAGCATCGGTGCGTGAGATGGAACTCGAATTCATTACGTATTGAGAAAGAGGCAGGTAAATTCCCGTTCCAGCCGCATAATCTTCTGCCCCAGTGAACTGTCCACCATAGTCAGTGCCTCCATATTGCCCCCGGAGCGGATTATAAATAGCATCAACAGCTGCTACCGCATCAGCTTTTGTTTTGTAAAAAGTAACCGTTGCCAGGATATTTTCCGGCTTTTCAGTAAGCAGGTCTTTTGAACAGGAAACCGTTACCAGAGAAAGTACAGTAATCAGGTAAATTAATTTATTGAGTTTCATCGCATATTTTTTAATAATAATTAAAGATTAAGGCGCAGACCGAATGTATATGTTTTGGCGTTGGGATACCCTGCATTGTCGATACCCATTGAAATAGAATTACTACCACCCCTGGTGTTCACTTCAGGATCATACCAGGAATACTTTGTAAACGTGACGAGGTTTTGACCGCTGACATAAAGCTGCAGATTTTTAATCCATTTTACACCTATCGTTGACAGTGGAAGATTATAGGCCAGTTGTACATTCTTCAATCTTAAAAATGATCCGTCTTCTATAAAACGATCAGATGCAGAAAAAATCGTTTTGGAACTTATCTTTGGATATTTAGCATTGGGGTCAGGTTTTGAAGGAGTCCAATGATTGTAATATTCCTCTTTAAGCTGGTTTTCGCCCCAATAGAAACTGTTACCAACCTCAGTAAGATTTACATTAAAAATATCTCCTCCCTGAACTCCCTGAAAAGAAAAATCCAGTTCAAAACGTTTATAGTTCAATCTTGAATAAAAATTATAGAAGAAGTCAGGATTCGGATCCCCGATCACGGTTCTATCAGCGCTTGTTATACCGGGAACTCCGTTAATATCCTTGTACTTTATAGCACCGTTTGCATTCAGACCGTCTTCAAGATACCCATAAAAAACGCCTACTGGTAAGCCAACCCTTACAAGGTTTACAGCTACCGAAAGAGGTTGTGGTATCACTACGCCGAAAACATCGCTGCCACCTGCGAGTTTTATCACCTTGCTTTTGTTTTTAGTAAAGTTGGCGCCAATTGACCATTTAAGCACGTTATTATTAATGACCGTTCCGTTCAATCCCAGTTCAATACCTGAATTGCGTATCCTGCCTACGTTACTGATAGTATTAGAATATCCTGATGATGTAGGAAGCTGAACATTTGCAAGTAAGTCCCTTGTATCTTTCCTGTAATAATCAAAAGTAAGGTACAGCCGGTCTTTAAAGAATCCGATGTCTAATCCGCCATCTGTCTGAACTGTGGTTTCCCATTTAAGGTTTGGATTGGCAAGGTTGGTACCATTGGGCGCATATCCAACATAGCGGGTATCGCCGAAAACAGTTCCAAAAGTGCTTAGCGTATTCAGTGTTTGAAAGGGATCGAGAGCTGTACTTCCGGTAATGCCCCATGAACCTCTTAGTTTTAAGTCCGAGACAATGTTCAGGTTTTTAATAAAATCTTCATTAATAGCTCTCCAGGCTATCGCTGCTGAAGGAAAATATCCCCACTTATTACCTGCTCCGAAGCGGGATGAGCCATCGCTCCTGATACTGGCTGTTAACAAATAGGTGCTCTTATATGAATAGTTTATTCTTCCAAGATAAGAAAGCAGTGTCCATTCTGTAGCATTGCTCGCAGGTGCGCCAACAACGCTGCCTGATTGTAAGCTGTTGGTTTGCAGCTGATCGGTTAAAAATCCGGTTATAGTGCCGGTGTTAAATGTTCTTAGCTTACTGTCCTGGTAGGTAAATCCACCAAGAACACTGATATCATGATCATTATTAATCCGGGTCGTATAGGTCAGGGTGTTTTCATTAAGTACGTTTACAATACTTGTACTGGCAATATTGGCACTACCTGTGGGCGTATTGTCAAGTACCCTGGAAGAATAATTATCTTCCCTGGAAGAAATGGATTCTACTCCAATGGATGTTTTGAATAACAGGTTTTTTATAGGCTCATAAGTAAGCGCCGTACCCGCCAGTACATACTTGGAGTTTGATTTCTGAGTTCTTTCTTTTGCCATAGCTAACGGATTTCTTAATTCGTTGGGACTGAAAACATAAGATTTAACATTGCTGTAAGTTCCATCCTGATTATGAGGAGCAATAGTGGGAGGGGCCACCAGCACTGCAGACAGCGTAGTGCCGCCTTTCTGTCCATTGATATCTATTTGTGAGAGGTCTGTATTCGTCAAAGTTGAGTTAAAAGATAACCGCACTTTATCGCTGATCTTCTGATTAAGGCTGGCTCTTAAAGATACACGCCGAACGGAAGAATTTTCAATAACCCCATCCTGATCGAGCCAGCTTCCGGATACAGAATACTGGGTATTTTCGCTTCCACCTGAAGCGTTGACAGAGTGATTTTGCATGGGAGCTGACCGGAATAATTGCTTTTGCCAGTTGGTTCCTTCTGAAAACGAGTTCAACTGGTCCTGGGTAAAATAGGCAGGGAAGCCATCGTTGATTGCCCGTTCGTTAGCAATCTCCGCAAATTGTCTTGCATTCATCAGGTCTATTGTTTTACCCACCTGCTGAACGGCATAATAACTATCGAATACAACTTCAGAGCGGCCTGCTCTACCGCTTTTAGTAGTGATTAAAACCACACCATTAGCACCCCGGGAACCATAAATAGCCGTTGCAGAAGCATCTTTCAAAATCTCTATTGATTGTATGTCATTTGGATTGATAGCATTAGGATCACCCGAAAGTGCAAAACCATCTACCACATAAAGCGGCTCATTATTCCCTTGTAAAGAATTACCACCGCGGATGCGAACAGTTATAGGTCCGCCCGGAGCCCCGGAATTTTGAAGGACCTGTACACCGGATGTTTTACCCTGGAGCCCCATCAAAGCGCCTGATACCGGATAGGCTGTAAGGTCTTGTGCTGAAACCGAAGATACAGAACCAGTAAGATCACGTTTTTTTACCCTGCCATAGCCAATTACTACTACATCATCCAGCCTGTTATAAGTTTCATGCAGCACAACATCTATTCTTGTTTTTCCACCTATTGCTATCTTCTGCGTAGCAAATCCAACACTGCTGAATTCTATTATCTCAGCGTTATCCGTTACCTCAATAGAGTATTCACCTTTTGAATTGGTATTGGTTGCTTTGCTGGTTCCGTCTATTTTCACATTAACGCCCGGTAATACTTTGCCGGTACTATCGGTTACTGTTCCCTGAACAATACCTGCCTGTATGGTATGTTGCAAGGTTACCTGCAAACCACCGTTTGTTGTAATCGTATTAACAGGCTGGGCAGCGGTATTCGGGGCAATTTTATTTAAGGTTTGTTTGCCAGGTGTTAGCGGACTTCCCCGTTCCTGAAAGTTAGCGCTTTGGCCGGATTGTGCCCTGGTGTTGTTTGATAATGTGAAAAGAGTGACAGGCATAGTTGCCAATATCATCCATCTTAAAAATACTTTATTCATAAACGTTAGTTTTGATATATAGAACAATTTAAATTTCTGAGAGGTTTGAAAGGCAGCCGGTTTAATATCTTAAGCAAGTTAAATATAAGATTTGCCAACTACTGTTCCTAAAAAATATTGAGGTAATTGTTTAATCAGGTATGAGCTTTGAACACACCGCCAGATCGATTATTGGTGGGGAAGTTAATTTATAATCGTGGTATAAATAGATTAATATTTTCTACAATATGATAAGAGATAAAATTTAACCTGATAACCACGGAGACAGAGAGACACGGAGAAACACAAAGTAGTTATCTAGTAAGCTGTGTTCCTTTGTGTCTCCCTGCCTCCGTGGTTCAGTTACTAACTGCATCTTTTACGTTTTGTTACTATGAAGGGACTGTATTGAACATTGAATACTTCCTTAGCTTAATTACATTGACCTTAAAGTCAATATATAAGAATGTGTAAGAAGCTTGCCAGCGGAATGACTTTTGATTGCATCAATTTTATTAAGGTTATTCATAGCAGCTAATAAAGTTGATGTTTAAATCCTGCGATTTAAAACATAATTTTTTGTGCTTCTACCAGGCATGGTTACATTCAGAATAAAACTATAAATCTATGTTAGCAATGAATTATCGGGGCCCTTACAGGGTTCGAGCAGATCAGAAATCTTTCCCGGAAATAAAACATCCTGAAGATGCCATTGTAAGGGTTACGCGATCCTGTATATGTGGCTCTGATCTTCATTTGTATCATGGCTTGGTTCCGGATACCAGGGTTGGAACGACCTTTGGCCATGAGTTTACTGGTGAAGTGGAAGCTATCGGGTCTGCTGTTACCAAATTAAAAGTGGGAGACCACATATTGGTGCCATTTAATATTGCATGTGGAAGCTGTACATTTTGTAAGCAGGAATTGTTTGGGAATTGCAATGAAGCGAACCCCGAAGCAACTGCCTCTGGAGGAATTTTTGGTTATTCACACACAACAGGTGGTTATGACGGCGGTCAGGCGGAATATGTCAGGGTACCTTATGCCAATGTAGGACCTATGGTGATCCCTGCTGATCTGCATCCTGATGATGCTGTATTGTTAACAGATGTTGTTCCTACGGGTTACCAAGCTGCTGAAATGGGCGGAATAAAAGTAGGAGATACCGTGGTTGTATTTGGGGCAGGACCGGTTGGGATAATGGCCGCTAAATCTGCCTGGTTATTTGGAGCAGCACGTGTTATTGTAATTGATCATATAGAATACCGGCTGGAATTTGTTCGCCGTTACGCACAATGCGAAGCGTATAACTTCAGATCACTGGAAGACCCGGTACTTTTTCTAAAGCGAACAACAGATTGGTTTGGTGCCGATGTTTGTATTGATGCTGTTGGTTGTGAAGCGGCAGGCAATGCGCTGCAAACTATAACCGGCAGAAAGCTGATGCTACAAGCCGGATCTGCTACAGCTCTTCATTGGGCTATTAATTCTGTTAAGAAAGGAGGGATTGTTTCTATTGTAGGTGTATATGGTCCAACAGATAACCTGGTTCCAATTGGAAATGTAGTCAATAAAGGGTTAACTATACGGGCTAATCAGGCGTCAGTAAAGCGTTTACTTCCAAGATTAATTGAGCATATACGGCAGGGGCGCCTTAATCCAAAAGAAATTATTACCCATCGCGTTCCCCTGGAAGAAGTATCCGATGCGTATCATATTTTTTCCTCCAAGCTGGATAATTGTATTAAAACCATACTTATTCCTCCATCTGCAAGAAATTAAAATTAAAATACTATGGAACATATACCTGAAAATTATTCTCATATTAAAGGCTGGGGAGTAGATGCTGATCCAGAAAATGAGCCTACATACCCGATGAAAAAGTATACAGGGGATGACCATCTCCGGCTTGATTATATAAGACCTGTACAGCAACCTGTGAACGTGGAGGTGTTACACTCTAACGAACGCCCTAACGTTACTGCTACATTTGGTACTTCTAATCCTCCTTCGGGCTTAAGTGGTATGATCAGAAGATATGCTTTTAGATACAGCGAATCAAGCTATGGACACTGGCTTCCTTTATTAATAGCCGATAGAGTGAATGTAGTGGAAGGTATTATTGATGATATAAGAAATGGACATATTCCCAATATCTTTAGTGAGAAGGGTATGAAAGCGGAACTAAAACATAATCCCAAAGGTTTAGCTCAAAAGGTAGTTGTAGGGGTAATAGTAACATATTTAGCTATCGTACTTTTAAATAGAAAAAAGAAACGAAAAGAATAAATAAAAGCCGGGCACTAATTGTTCCCGGCTTATTTGTACTTTTAAATTTAAAAAGTTTTATTCAGTCTACTAATTATAAGCACTTCTCTTTCAGCGGAAGTAGTGCCTACTGATACTGACATTAACTGAATCCTCTTGGATACTATGCCTAATCTCGGATCATTCCGCACTCGCTTCATCTTACATTGAATAATATTTGCATATTAAGCCTGTATCCAGTTTTTCCTTTAGCTGCTTACCGCCTTTAGTCCCGGGTAACCTGCCCTTTAATGAATGGCTTAAACTATCGGAAGTGCTGTTATTTTTATACCTACCTTAATATGTTGCGGTACATAAGTTACACTTTGTAGAAATATTCCATTCACTTATTTTCTTTTCTTTTACATCCATTAAAACCTTATAAGGCAATGTCATTAAGTTAAGTTGAAATTCGCATTCCGCGGGAAATGCAAGGTGGGTAGAAATATTTAATAATGATGTAATCGTTCCTTATGATCGTAACTTAATAACATTGCCCTATAGCGAGCTCATCTATAAGCAAAGAAAATATTTTTTAAGGCTGAATTACAACACACAAAAGTGTTATATTATTGTTCTATAAAACAATAACTAAAGCCTTGATAGCCAAACTAATGAAAAATAAAATAGTTGTCATAGGAAGTTCCAATACTGATATGGTATTAAAGACTGAAAGATTTCCTAAGCTAGGTGAAACAATATTGGGCGGCGAATTCTTTTTATTTCAGGGTGGTAAAGGCGCTAACCAGGCTGTAGCTGCGGCAAGATTAGGAGGACAGGTTAGCTTTATCTGTAAAGTAGGCAATGATGTTTTTGGCAATAATGCTGTTAAACATTACGGCCATGAAGGAATTGATGTAAGCGGAGTGTTGATTGAGGGCAATGCTCCAACGGGTGTTGCTGTAATTACTGTAAACAAAGCGGGAGAAAATTCTATAATCGTTGCATCAGGGGCAAATGCTTTGTTATCAGTAAATGATATTAAAAGTTCAGGTAATGTTCTGGAAGCAGCAGACTGGATTATTACACAACTGGAAACTCCGTTGCCCGTGATAGCATATTTATCATTATATGCAAAGGACAATAAAAAAAATCTTATTCTTAATCCTGCACCTGCCTTACAATTACCGCGTACGGTTTATGAGGGCTTGTTTTTAATTACGCCAAATGAAAATGAAACAGAGCTGTTAACCGGTATCAATGTAAATGATGAAGATAGCGCTAAAAAAGCCGCAGCAATTTTAAAATTATGGGGCGTACAAAATGTAATCATCACATTAGGGAGCCGCGGAGCTTATCTTGATTGCGAAGATTACTGTGGCATTATAGAATCATTTAAAGTTACACCAGTAGATACTACGGCAGCAGGTGATGTATTTAATGGCGCCCTGGTAGTTGCATTGACAGAAAGAAATTCCTGGAAAGAGGCCGTCCAGTTCGCCTGTAAGGCAGCAGCTATTTCTGTAACAAAAATGGGTGCACAAACATCTGCCCCAACAAGGAAAGAGATGGCGTAATGAATAGCTCTTATGTCTATGGTATAGACAGTTACATCACATAGAATACTTACTTTAAATTTATATTAAACAACCTGCTATGTTTATTATTGATTCTTATACAACGGCAATATTATTTTGTATTGTAACAATGTTATGTTGGGGTTCGTGGGCCAATACACAAAAACTAACTTCAGCTACATGGCGCTTTGAGTTATTTTACTGGGATTATGCTTTTGGTATTTTACTACTATCATTAATACTGGCGTTCACTTTAGGAAGTAACGGCTCTTCTGGCCGTTCTTTTATTGTTGACATTAATCAGGCAGATGGCAAACATATATTGTCTGCTTTTATCGGTGGATTTGTTTTTAATCTGGCTAATATTCTTTTAGTTTCTGCTATCGCGTTAGCAGGTATGTCAGTCGCATTTCCCGTAGGTATTGGCATTGCCCTCATCCTCGGAGTAATTGTAAATTATGCAGCTAACCCAAAAGGTAATGCAGTGCTGTTGTTTGCAGGCGTTATATTAATAGCCGTAGCAATAATTATCAATGCTAACGCTTACCGGCAGGTTAATAAGGGAAAGACTTCTTTTTCTTCAAAAGGTCTTTTGCTGGCAATTATTGCGGGTATCCTGATGGGCTTTTTTTACAGGTATGTGGCTGCATCTATGGTTACTGATTTTGAAATTCCGGAAGCAGGTAAGCTTACCCCCTATACTGCTTTAGTGTTTTTTGCATTGGGAGTGGTTGCCAGTAATTTTTTATTCAATACTATACTGATGTATTTCCCTATTTCAGGCAACCGGTTAAGTATTGGAGATTATTTTAAAGGCACGTTTAAAGATCACTTGACTGGTATACTGGGAGGCATAATCTGGCATGCAGGTATGTCTTTTAATATCATAGCCTCCGGTAAAGCAGGTCCTGCCATATCGTATGGATTAGGGCAAGGAGCAACCATCATTGCTGCCATCTGGGGCATTTTTATATGGAAAGAGTTTGCCAGTGCTTCCCGAAAAACGTATAGGAATTTATATCTCATGCTATTACTATATGTGGCAGGACTGGGATTAATAATAATAGCTAATTTTTAATTATAAAAATTAGCTATTATTATTATTATTATTATTAGGTAACGATCCGGCATGTACAGAGTATAAAAAGAAAATACTTCTTAATGAAGACAGTAGCAGGTGGTTTCAATATGATTGTATCCTGGTATGTTGTAATAGCCTCAACCGCTTTAAATTAAATTCCCACTAACCGGAAAGTTTATGTGGCTTTATCTTTTGTGCTTCGAACAAGGCCTATTCCTGCAAAAAAGAAAATAGCTCCCAGTATGCCATAAATTAATATTTCTTTTATGTTTTTTGTGCCACTGCCACCATTCATAAAATTAACAGCAGCAAGAATAAGTCCGACAACACCTAATAGGGAGAGAATTATACCAAGTACTCTTTTTTCCATAAGTTCAAGTTTAACCGATTGTGATCAATAAATGTAACGTAATATTTTTTTATTATTGCAGATCTCTCACCAGCATCCCAATAAGGGTGAAACCTTACCGGAGCAAATCTTTGAACCGGTGATGCGATTAAATGTACAACGTATATTTCTTAGCTAATATTTTGTGGGATAATAAAATTGGTCACTAAAATATATAGGTATAATTATTCCACCTTGGTTTTATGCTTATCCACATCTGTGCATAAATCTTTCCAGGATGATCATAAAAAGTAATTAGTTTTTCAATAAAAATTTATGGCAAAAGCAGTAAAAAAAAGTTTAGGCAAACGCACCTTAATAGAACCAAACGGCGATAAAAGGTATATTCGCAGGGATGAAAAGGGCCGGATTAAAGAAAGCGATGATCAGGGCAGGTCTTTAAGTCAGGATATAAAAAAGTCCGCTAAAACAAAAGTAGAGTCCGGGCAGGGTGATAAGGGTGATCAACCAAAGAAAACCGCTGCAAAGAAGGCAGCTCCTAAAAAAGCCGCACCGAAAAAGAAATGAGCAAGTGTCCTCAAAAACATCTTCGGCTAATCTTAGGTGTTAGCCGGATGCTGCTTAGTGCCTTTTATAAAAAAGTTTTTTCTGAAATGATTGTAAGATTGAAATTGCAATTGTGAAAATCCGTTTCAATAGTTTTCAGCATTTTGCCCGCCATAGCTTTACAATACAGCCACATTACCGGTGACAGGATTGAAATTATTAGCATCTCTTATACCCAGTTGAAGTAGAGGTTGTAATGCCAAATGTAAAATATGTGCCTGCCGTGAAATTTTTGATCCGGCATTTAATTGCTCGCTAAATTTTACCTGTGGTAAAAATGAACGTTTTACATCAGTAACCGAAACGAGGGAACTATTAATCAAAGCCTGCTTTTGCTGTAACAGTGGTAGATTTTGGAAGGGGAACCGATTAAATTTTGTTAGGATAAATTCGCGTATTCTGAAGTAAAAGTCATTGAGTTATTAGTGGCTTGAACTATAAAAAAGCCATATGTAGTAATTACATATCCCAACACGATTTAAAATAACAGGTATTCATTCAAAGAAGAAACGCATAAGGAATAAAGATAAGAAATGAATAATTAATTGTAAAAGCCACAATTCAAACATCCGGCGCCATGCGTTTTGACCGATATCGGAAAACAAATGATTACAAATATATCAGTTAAGAAGGTTATAGTACTGGAACAAATGAGTTCTTTTGATTTAATGGAAGTAAAAGTGAATAGTACCCTTTGTTATCATAGAATGATTTCGCCCGGCAGATTATTTCTGATAATGCATGCACCTCTTATTGGTTTACTTCTATCGAAATCCATGACATGCCAGCGATATAGAGAGTAGTTTTAGCAGTTTAATTTGCGGACTCTTTCGGAATAGTGACCGAAGCCGGCTTATCATTAATAAAATTTCCATTATCCCATAGTTGATTTAATACTTCTTTAGCACAATTAATTTATCCAACGCACCTACAGTGTTAATCACAAAAGCAGCAATGGTAGCACCCACTCCAAATGCTGATATTGCCTATCCATAATGCTTGTCATACAGCATTAAATTATTTTTTATGAAGCCTATAGTATTAATTAATATTTGTGTCCGTAACTGAAAATGTTTGAGTAGTGAAGCAAAGTCATTAGAATATTTTACATTTTAAAAATTATGATGAAATTTGTTGTAGAGAGATTATTCTTCTACATTCTTAATTGCAGATAATAATGAGTATGCACCCTTTAACACTACAACCGCAGAGGAGATGTTGAAGTTTTGTGGCAGTGTTACAGCAGCAAACCCTTCTTTTTCAAGTCCTTTAATTACGGGAATCATTTTAAATTTTGTTTTATTTTGGATAGTGTCCAATCTTGTAAAAATATAGTCCTTACCCTCCGATTGCACAATTGCCTGTGAGGGCAGGGACGCTATATTGCTATCACTGGTCTCGATCCACGCTTTCACGTATAACCCTGGAATTAAAGCAGCATCTTTATCAATCATCAGGTGACAATGTACAGGTATCATACCATCGCTTGCTTTGGCTTTCCCAATTAGAAATACTTTGGCCTGCCTGCTGTAATCATTCTCATCGGCCAATGCAAATTTTATAGGCTGGCCAACTTTTACAAATGGTACATCCTTCTCAAAAAGATTTAAAGCCAGGTGTAAATCTCTTTTATCAGTTAATTGAAATAAGACATCTGTTGCTACGACATATTTGCCCATGTTTATATTGCTTTCAGTAACATAGCCGCTTATAGGGGCATACAGATTACTGGTACGCACAATCTTGCCTGATTGTAATGCAGCATAATTTATACCGATCATAGATAATTTTTGTTCCAGTCCACTGATCTTAGCTTTCATTACTTTGTAATCTGAATTTGCCTGTTGTAAGGTTTTGGCTGCATTAATGTCTTCCCTGCGTAATTCTTCCTGACGCTTTAATTCTAATTCCAAAAACTCCATTTTGCCTTTACTTTCCAGATAGTCCTGTTGTATATCTATAAATTCAGGGTTTTCAATAACAGCCATGACTTGTCCTTTTTTTATACCCTGGCCAGGTAGTAGGCCAGCACTTTTTATATAACCACCTAAGGGTGCGGAAATTGATACAATATTTTGCGGAGGAACGTCAAGGATTCCATTGGCCTTTATTACACTGGTAAGATTTCTCATTTGAACTGCGCCCAATTCAATACCGGCTATTTTATATTGATCACTGTTCAGGGTAACTTCATCAGACTGAGGTGCAGTTTTTTCTACCGGTTCTTTATCTTCCTTTTTAGTGCCGCATGCTGTTACAAAATGAATGCATGTCAAAACCAATAAGAAATTATATATGTGCTTCATAGTATGCTTATGTGATTTGTAATTATCTGATGCCTAAAATATTTTCAATGGATATAACAGACTCGTTATACTGATATAATTCATCAATGTAATCTGATCTTAATTTTAATGCCAGCGCAAGGCTTTGCTCATATTGTATGTATGGTATCTCGCCATTTTTAAATCCTGCAACTGCATTTTTTATAATAAGACTAGCCTGGTTTAAAGCAGTGTTCTCATAATAATTCAATGAATTGATATGTTTATTATACTGCTCTAACAGCACTGTTAATTCGCCCTGCATATTATTTTCTTCATGCTTCAAATTTGTAGCAGCAATTTGTTCACTGATCCTGGCTGCATTGATCTTAGCTTTAAACCCCCCAGGTAACAAAGGCACTGTAATACCGATTTGTACACCCTGAAACCGGTCGCTGCTTGAAAATTTCTGATCAAAACCATTTACATTCTGTATCCCAATAAGCGACTGATTAAAGTAAGCCAGTAAAAAATCAGGTAACCGTTTGGCTCTTTGCAAATCAGTTTCCTTTTTATTAACCTGAATTTCCTGTTGAAGGTATTGTAGATATGGATTTAATAACAAACGATTTACAGTTTCCTCTAATACTAATGGCCTTTTTATTAAAACAGTATCGGTAACAATGATCCTTTCTTTTGAGTTAAGCAATGTTTGTAATTCTTTTTGCGCGATCCTGATATCAGCTTCATTTTGCAATAACTTGTTTTTTATGTCCTGGGATTGGGTTTCAGAAGTGTTTTTTTCCAGTAACGTGCTTTCACCGGTTTTATAACGCAAGGTGCTTGCTTTTACAAGATTATTATTTAACGTATCCTGAACTTTCAATAAAGAACGTTTATTTAAGTAATACACATACCGGTAATAGGCTAACTTGACTTCCCGTACCAAATCGTTTTCCTTTACCGTTAACTGATGCACGCTTCTTTTAATTCTCTCACCGGCTAACCTTGACTGTGTTGAGTACACTGATGGGAATTCAAAACGCTGGGTTATATTAAAATAACTATCTCTGTTAACACTATTAATCTGACCCTGTGTATAATTAAAACTTGTTTTCTCTATAGTAACAGATCCTCGCTTTAAACTTTTCTCAAGATCTATATTTAATGCTGCCGCTATTAAACTGTTGTTATTTTTTATCGCTTGTTCAATAGACTCTTTAAGAGAAAGTGTTCTCTCTTTTTCAGAAGTATTTACATGCAAACTATCTTGTTCAAAAGAAGTCCCTGGTATACTTGTTAGGGCAATGCATATTAAGATCATTATTATTTTATTGGTTGGAATGTTCCTGTTCGTTCCTTTATTTTTCTTTTCAAATAAAATGTACAGTACCGGTAATACAACAAGCGTTAAAAATGTTGCGGAAAGCAAACCACCTATTACTACAGTCGCTAATGGCCTTTGAACTTCGGCACCGGATGAGTTGGATAAAGCCATTGGCAAAAAACCAAGAGATGCAACCGCCGCTGTCATTAAAACAGGTCTTAACCGACCACTGGTTCCTTTAATCACTCTTTCATAGATGTCTTTTAATCCTTCCTTTTCCAGTCTGTTAAACTCACTGATGAGTACAATGCCATTCAATACAGCGACTCCAAAAAGCGCAATAAATCCAACTCCTGCAGCAATACTAAAAGGCATTCCCCTTAACCATAATGCTAACACTCCACCTATTGCTGAAAATGGAATTGCTGTAAAAATGAGTAAGGATTCTTTTATTGAATCAAATGTAAAGTAGAGTAATACCAGGATGAGTAATAAAGCAACCGGCACTGCAATAGATAATCTTTTGTTCGCAGCCTGCAGATGTTCAAACTGGCCACCATAGGTAATATAATAACCTGCTGGTAGTTTTAGTTTCCCTGCCAGTTGCTGCCGGATGTCATTTACAATGCTTTGAACATCGCGGCTGCGAACATTAAAACCAACCGTGATCCGGCGCTTGGTATCATCACGTTGAATTTGGTTGGGGCCATTTTTATATTCGATATGTGCCACCTCTTCCAAGGGAATTTGATTTCCAGCCGGAGTATTTATGTACAAACCCTTAACATCCTTCAAATCTTTTCTATCATCGCCTGTTAAGCGTACTACCAGCTCAAAGCGCTTTTCTCCTTCGTACACGAGACCTGCAGTTTCACCAGCAAATGCTGTCTTTATTATCTTGTTGATGTCTGTAATATTTAAGCCATACTGCGCTATTTTATCACGATTAAATTCAATCTGTATCTGCGGTAAGCCGGTAATTTCTTCAGTATATAAATCTTTAACACCATTAACAGGTTTGATCAATTGGCTGATTTTGCCGGCTTCTTCTGCAAGTATATCCAAGTCTTCACCGTATAATTTAATAACCACATCCTGTTTTGCTCCTGTAATCAATTCATTAAAGCGCATCTGGATGGGTTGTTGAAAACCAAAAGTTACACCTGGTATTACAGACAATTCCATTTGCATTTTTGCTGCCAGTTCTTCCCTTGTTTTGGCGCTTGTCCAATCTTTTTTGTCCTTTAAAATTACCATCATATCACTGGCTTCAATCGGCATTGGGTCAGTAGGTATTTCACCGGAGCCTACTTTATTAACCACTTGTATCACTTCGGGAAATTTTTTTAAAATAATCTGTTGAGCTGTTGTTGAAGCATTAATAATTTGATCAATCGAACTGCCTGTAAGTACCCGCGTTTCAACAGCAAAGTCACCTTCATCAAGCTGCGGAATAAACTCACCTCCTAACCGGGAAAAGATAAAATAGCTTACTGTCAAAAGACTAATTGCGATAACGAGCACCAATGCACGATGGTGAATAGCTGAACGCATTAACGGTTGGTACATTCGCTGGAAAAGATCCATCATGCGGGTGGAAATATTTTTTTTGTGAGTGGTCTTTTTACTTAAGAAAAGTGCCGACATCATTGGGATGTATGTAAGGGATAAGATAAAGGCACCCAGAACGGCAAATGAAACAGTTTGTGCCATAGGCCTGAACATTTTACCTTCAATTCCTACCAGGGCTAAAATGGGCAAATAAACGATCAGGATGATAATTTCACCAAACGCAGCTGAACTCCTTATTACAGAAGCAGCATGGTACACTTCATCGTCCATAACACCAGCAGATAATTTTTCTTCTTCCGGTTTGGACGAATGAATATCCGTGAGCCGGTGTAAAATGGCTTCAACAATGATCACCGTACCATCTACAATTAATCCAAAATCGATTGCTCCTAAACTCATTAAATTACCGGAGACTCCAAATAGGTTCATCATTGAAATAGCAAAAAGCATAGCTAAAGGGATCACGGAAGCAACTATCAGTCCGGCTCTTAGATTTCCCAAAAATAAAATCAGGATAAAGACTACAATTAAAGCCCCTTCTATCAAATTTCGCTTAACCGTGCTGATAGCATTGTCTACTAATTTCTTTCTATCAATAAATGGTTGTATTACTACCCCTTCGGGCAATGTTTTGCGGATCTGTTCAATCCGTTCTTTAACACTGTTTATTACCGCTGAAGAATTAGCGCCTTTAAGCATCATTACGATACCTGTTACCACTTCACCCTGGCCGTTCCTTGTGGCAGCGCCATATCGCACACTGTTGCCAAATTGTACTTTAGATACATCTCTGACCAGAACCGGCGTACCGGCATTATTTATTTTAATGACGATCTTTTCAATATCCCTGATGTTCTTAACCAAACCTTCGCTTCTGATAAAATAAGCATTGGGTGATTTATTAATATAAGCTCCGCCGGTATTCTGGTTGTTTTTTTGCAGAGCAGTAAAAATCTCATCAATGTTAATATTCATGCTTCGCAACTTATCCGGATTGACAGCTATTTCATATTGTTTTACAAATCCTCCAAATCCACTTACCTCCGCTACGCCGGGAGTGCCTAGTAACTGTCTTTTCACAATCCAATCCTGGATTGTTCTTAGTTCCATAGCGTCATACTTTTTTTCATATCCCGGTTTAGCATGAAGTACATATTGATAAATTTCTCCAAGCCCTGTTGTAACAGGTGCCATTTCCGGAGTGCCCACTCCATCGGGGATGAGCTTTGCTGCGTTAACCAGCCGTTCACTGATCTGTTGCCGTGCCCAATAAATTTCAACATTTTCTTTAAAAACAATGGTTACAAGTGATAATCCAAAGCGGGAAAAAGACCTGATTTCCTGAATCTGCGGGATGCTTGCCATTGTTTGTTCTACCGGGAAAGTTATTAATCTTTCTACCTCCTGCGCGGCAAGGGATGGAGTAACGGTGATGACCATTACCTGGTTATCCGTTATGTCAGGCACTGCATCAATAGGTAATTTGGTAAAAGAATAACTTCCCCAGGCAATCAATACAATTGTAAAAAGACCAATTATTAATTTATTGTTAACTGAAAAATAAATGATTTTATCTAGCATGCTTATAAGTATAGAAGTGAAGTATTACTTGACAGAACAGACAAATACTATGTTGCCAAAACAATCTTGTACAAGATGAAGGGTAGCATAATGAAAATTACAATTTTAGAAGGTTATGTGCATGGGAATGCATACCATCTAAAGACATAATAAAGGATCTGAACAAAGAAACTATGTTCAGGCTACTGGAGTTGGCGGACCTCTGAATAATGCAGTATTGGAAGTAAATAAGAAAGTCCAATAAAAATCATCCGGTGGAAAGGGTCGCTGAAGAAATTGTAATGATGTTTTAATGGAAAGAAAATCAACAACAGGAATAAATTCTTTATAAAACCCGGATTTAAAACAATGTTCTATAAGGTATGAAGCAAGGTAGTTTACATCGTTATTACCTGTGTCGTGTTGAAAGAAGGAGAAAGGCTGACTTAAAAAATTATCATCAATATCATCATGTTCTTCCTCGTCATTATCATGCCCTTGCGTGGTTAATTCATGGTGATGATGATGTGGAATTATACTGTGTCCTAATACAATTGTATAAGCGAGCATCAGGAAAGGAAGTATGAAGACCCTTTTGAGCATGTATGTCAAATGTACGGCTTTTAGTGTAGCCAATTAAGAAACATCAATCTTTGAAGTGAGGTATATGATATACATGCAATTCAGCTTTTTTACCGGCTGCGGCCCTGACCGCAAGGATATAAAGCCGCAATCCGGGAATTAAAAGCGAAGTTCGGGCACCGCTCCTTGTTAGAATGTTCGCTATTTGTTTGATTGTTTGAGATTCATAATGAAATATATTGATGTTGCCCCCGCCTCCGCTGATGAACACATTCAACGATTTTGGATCAAAGTATAAATCATCAACATCGGCTACCATTGCAGCCGATGTTATCTCTTTACCCGTTATACTGTTTAACACCAACAATTTAGCTGTGTGGCGATAACCTACAAAAAGGTATTGGTTACTGAGGTTATAACTGATTGGAAAGTTGGCATGAAGACCATTACTTATCCACTTGTCAATTAATTTGCCTTGTTTAAGATCTATCACCCCAATCATGTTTTTATCCGGCACATTTACGTATAGCGTTTTATTTTTACCGTCTACTACAAAGCCTTCA
>JAABUK010002304.1_pt1 | contig 34543 bp, 33 predicted proteins | sample 5559141 | NCBI WGS metagenome assembly JAABUK01 (sample SAMN10711869, study PRJNA513367) | rock metagenome | isolation source: Antarctica rocks | place: Antarctica: Victoria Land, Pudding Butte nord | collected 2016-01-03
CGACTTCGCTATCATCCGCGTCGTCTGACCAAGACTCGCCACTTTCAAGACCAGCAGAGCTTCCAGAGGACAATGAGAAGAAGACGTATGATGGTGGAGGAAGTCGCGATGCCGGTAGATCGACACGAGTGGTGGATACGATTGCCTCTTCCATAATAGGCCTCAAGTGGTTGGCGCGGCTTCGTGCTCCAAGGTGACCTTTCCGGGTTAGTGTTCGTTGATGTTTGCGTTGGACACGAAGCATGAAATGATCGTCCGGCAGGACGCCGCCAATGCCTGAGACGCATAACTCCGGAAGATTGCTTTGGTTATCGATGATGACGGACAAGGGGGCTAGTTCAATAGACGGCAGCTTGTCATCACTGAAATCGTGGTGGAAAGTGTCCTGAGCATAAATCAAGCTGCGCTTGTGTTGCTCTTCATCCGAAAGAGCTTCGCAAACCGATACACCCAATATATGTTTCGATGCTGACAGAGCCGTCTTCGTGATTCTTTTGTATGCCTGTCTGTCCCCGCTCATATCACAATAGAACAAGGGGTTGTTATAATATATGATCAGACCGTCGTCTTCAGACCTTCCAGAGTGGTTGTGGCTGACCACGTTCGCCTGAGTGCTCAGGTTTTGGCCCGTTGCATTATCGAAGCCGCCGTGGGCGGAAGTGATGTTGTTCGAATCATCGTAAAACGCAGTATCTTGAAGCATGACACGATCCTTAGAGAACAATGGCTTATAATCAAATGCGGACCCTGACTCTGACTTATCTGTTGCGTTCGATAGCTGTAAACTTAGACCAGTAGATTCGGTAAAGTGGTTTTTCTCAGAGGACAAGCTCTTGAGAGGTCTACTACCCCACGCAAGTGAAGAGCCCGTTGACGCCAGGTTGTCTAAACTCGTATTGTCTTTTGCGAGCTTGCTGGTCATTGATTCTGCAATCAATTCGGGCGAGCTTTCTGTGGTCACATCGGCACCACTGTCGTTGTCGTACAAAAGCTCAGCACCGTTAGAACCTCCCTTCCACCTAATTTTTCGAGCGTCTTTGCTCAATTCGAATTTTGTGCTAAGGTGAGCAATCGACTTTCGGACGAACGCTGGCGTGACATTTATAGTATGTAGTTGAGCCATGTTGATAAGAAGGTTAAGGTAAACCCAGCCATGATCAGGATGGCCGGGATCGCGCCTACGTGTCGGGCTTGGTTGTCCCAAATGACGGATGTACTCTATGTTCTCCTCGGCAACTTGGGCACGGTTGATATCAAGGTCGAGGGGTCTCGTTGGGCGCTGGTCAGGCGAGCGATTGCCTGCAGCGGATAATCCATCAGAAGACTTCTCGGATTTGGATGTTGGCCCTAGGGTTTGCCTGTACCAGCCGTTCACCTTTCGCAGGTCGAGCTCCGCCTTTGCATTAAACGGGACGATATGAGCTTCTCTAGCACCTTCCGGCCGAACAAATCTGTTGAGTAATTGCGAATCATGGCGATCTGCGTTGGCTGCCGACTCTGAAAGCTTTTGCTGTTGCAATGGCTGGCTATGCTCGCTAGGAGCCGCATTCTTGCCTGTAAAAAGTTGCTCTAGCTTCTTGATTACTAGCCGCATTTTCGTAGTTTCACTCATGATTGGGGAATGTCTGGGTAGCGGACTATCAGTGATATCATGTAAATATGATTTGACATTCTTGTTCTTGCTCCCACGCATCCTTTGCATCTCTGCATTGGTTTTACTCGGCTCTCCAGCTGAGGTTAGACCAGAGTTCGACATAGAGGCGTAAGCAGAGTCAGTGCGCGAGCAGGGCACTGCCTTTTGAAATATGCGCTCTGGCAAAGCAGAAGAGCTCGTGCGTAGTGCAGAATCATTCGCCGGTGCCTTTGATGGTTTTAGCGACACTGCACTAATGGTAGATGCAAAATTCTGTAAAATAGCCTCAAGTTCGCGTTTCTTTTCTGGCGATAGGCCGCAAGTCCGAACTTCAAAGATCTTGTCGCGGTCAAGTTCTGAATTATAAGGTCCCCGGCGCTCTCGTAAAATCTGTCTCAGTCTTTTATTCTCAATGGTCAGATCGTCGATCACGCTACGTAAATCCTGATTCTCACTATCCTCTTTCGTGACTCGAGCTGGAACGTTGCCAAAGGATGGGTCGTTGCTCATCTGAGCAGGCGCGGGGTCGTAAACCTGCGGGTGCAGATAGAAAGGCAATTCATCTGTGTATAATGTCAATCGAGGCGACTCAAGGCTGCAAACATGCTCACCGTCAATGTCAGAATTGCTTTGCATGTCATGCTTGACGTTTTGATTGACATTGTCAAACCATCTCGATGCACTCGTTTGACTGCCGGGTGAGGGCTTTGGTTGGTTCAGTCTCCGTCTCTTTAGAGGGCGATGCAGGAAGGCAGACTGATTCTGAGGAGATTCTGAAGGATTTCTGCGCAACATGGCTGGATCATGGATACTTATGGGCGCATCGCCTGGCCTCTCAGACGCTTGTTGTGAGGAAGTGGCCATAGCACCTCATCCTTCCAGCTTCATGTTCTACCGCATCCAGCCCTTGGTATCTTGGAAGACATGAGACAAAGAACCTGATCAGTAAACGTGCCCCCTCTTCAACGCGAACAATGTCGCATTGAGCGGCCTGGAAAGTCCGCTGACCCAATCGCTAGAAGCTGGTTAGACAATCCACTTCTGTAGTGACGGAGGAGTTGTGGAGGACAAGGGCCGAGCTGCGAATATGCAACCGATCGTTCGATGCGTGCTCAGAAATCAATCGCATGCAAGGTATCGATCGTGATCTGTTGTCGAGCTCCATCATTTATGTGGGTGGCTTTCGCCACGGTCTAGAAGTGATGGAGCTCGATCTTCAGGACATTTGGCACGATCCTCGGGAAGAGGTGGTGATCGGCCCAATGAGGGCGATCGCTGCCCCAGAAATATTCTGCGGCCCAAGTCAGGTCTTGGCACCAACACCCAGAATCCGGGAATCTACAGGACTGGTACCTTGTCTGAGAGCTTGGAAATACCCTGGAAGCTGCTTGTGTCAACGAGAGCTTTCATGTCAGTACGCGGGATGGATCTTGCCGCTCCACGACTTCGCATGCATTCTGCTTCGGACCAAGCAGCCCCAATAGGTCATGGAAGCCAACAAAAGAAGGGCCGCGGTCTGGCCTGTCACTCGGCTCAATCACAGTCTAAAGCTAGACAGATGTCCAACAACTGCTCAATGTCCGTGCATCAAGCTACTGATATGACAGGGCTGATTACTAACGTGCCCCAATTGGTCTCGTCAAGCCGTTCTCGTATCACCTAGAAAGGATCAAGCCCCGGCTACTTTACGGTGGGCACTAAACTTCCACGATCTCGCCATCAGTGATCACGACACAATGAGCTTACTGACTAACCCACCGGGGTCTAAGCAGTATTTGACTTTACCTTTCCGCGTCGTCCAGGAGCTTATCCGATAACTCCATGAGGATTGCACTTGGCGTTACAAAAGGCATTTAGCCATAGAAAGTTCCAACTCTTAGAACTCACAGTTGATTGCCGCCAATCCTTATCTCCACCGGAATACAGGCTCAAATTAGAAACTATCTTGCAAAACCTGAGGCATTGCACTACCTCGAGTTTCTTAGCCAACTTCTCCGCTACAATCCATCAATTTCCTGAGTCCAGCCTTCTCTGCCATTTTTCCCGGTCTGTTTTATGATTCTACGTCCTCCCAGCCCACCTTTTCCTTCCTCAACATAGCAGATGATCCTCAAAGCCAGGTCGAGTTTGTGAAGGCTTTCAGCGTCGATCCCTCGAGACGATATGTAGGACGAGGGGTGAAGGAGTGATGTTGACAGAGCGCGAATTAATTTTGTGGTTATGCGAAGCGCTGATGCTTCCGAGGGCTAGTTCGAAGATGCTAAAGCGTGTCCAGCTACAGGCAAAGGTTGCCGTTCCAGTCCAAGCCTCTTGACCAGTGGTATGGCGGTGAAGATTGCAGCCATCCCATGGTGCACGAGGTGACACGTCCCCCAAAAACAGTCCTATGCCCAGTAGAGAACGATAATTGAAACGGGATGAAGAAGACTCAAGAGCGAGTTCTGGATAGTAACTATGGGTTGGTGTGTTCGCATATTAATATGCGGCGGAATCCCAAAAGATTCTTCGTACGACACGAAAGCATGTCTATTCTTATATCAGACTCACAACGCCTCCTGCAGCTTTCTAAGCCTCGTGCTCATGCAGGCAGGTCAGGACCCGCTTGGTCTATAGCATTGTCATTGACTTCGAATTGCAGCTTGCCGAAGAAAGGAACGACTAGAGTCTCTGATAAGAGGGAGCTAATTGTTACGCACGCCTAGGGTCGACGCATTGCCGACGTGTGCATCAAGGCTGCGAAAAACTACGTATGTTTGAAGACTGTAGCTTGAAGCTCCGATTTCTCTATCATGAGGCTCATCGAACATTAGAAGCGTGACCCTCAGTTCTGCCGACAATCAATTATTACAACTAATGTAAACTTAAGAATATCAAAATCATGCTTATTATTACGATTACATAGTCATAAATGTTTCAGCCCGCTCAACGAAGCAGTATCGGTTATAGGACCTCCTTGTAGAACCCAGAGGAGCTCGCGGTTGTTGTTGTTCCTTCCTTCGCCAGATGCTTCATTTAGGAGTCGCTGCAAAATGGCTCTTGGCTTCGTATAGAAGCCGGCTTCAAGGTCAATGAGAGCCCGGATGTGCTGTTCTTGACAATCCCGTTCAAACTCGACCTTTAGAGCATCGGAATTACGAACAAGCTCTAAATACTCAAGACCCTCCTTGCCGCGTCCGCTTTCATAGTTGAGTGCCGCAACTTGAAGTACTGAGTCGAGGTAGGTTACGTTTTCGGTCGTGAACAAGCGCTTGCGAGCTGTAAGGGAGTCCAGAAGAGCCTCTTCAGATTGATCAAAAAGATCGAGCTTGCGGCAGACCGATCCGAAAGCCGTTTTCAGCATGAGGGAGAATGGATGTCTAGAGCCCCCAATAGGAACCCAAAGCTTCAGAGTGTTCTCGTAGACCCGATAGGCCTCTTGAAGGCTCGTTCCGTGTTCCAAGGCATTTCCTCTAAACATCTCCGTCTGAAGGGTAAAGAAGTCCTCGTCGCCCGACAATCTGCGGAAGCCGCTGGCCGCTTCTGTGAGCGTTGAGATCGCCTGCTGAAACTTCGTCACACAAATTTGCGCAAGACCAAGCAGCTGAAGAGTGACGAAGATATCAGGAAGGTCTTCGCTGAGAACCTCGCGCTGTATACTTGCAATTTCTTCGAAGCCTGTCTCGGCTTCGTCAAAGCGTTTCTGAAAGAAAAACTCCTTAAATACTTGAGTCTTCGCCCGTAGAGTGAGTGGATTACGATAGCCCAGTGCCGCCTCAAACCCTGCTGCAACAGTCATTTTGTATTCGTACGCTTTTGGAAAATCAGCACTGGTCTTTCCTCCTACATTGAAATATTGTCCCAACCGAACAAGGGGCAGGTATGGAAGGATTTTGTCTTCTGCCTTTTCCATAAACTTAGTACAAAGCGATTCATGTGCGGCCACAAAGAACTTTCCGACCGGAACTTTCTCTTTACTCTTATTAGGAAGTCTCCCGTACCATTCCAGTAGAATGGATTTGACCTGTATCTGGGAACCGATGCCAGACTTCGACTTAATCTCAAATAAACTCTCTGACCACGTAACAAATTCATTCCCCACTAAGAAGCGGGAAAGCATAATAAGAAGTTCGTCCGACGGATCTGGGAGCGCTGTAACGTGGTCCTGCCAATAAAGACAGGCGTATCTATAAAGAATTGACTTCTTGAGAGTTGATTCGAGATCCACCTCGACAACCCCGCCAGCAAGCAGATTCATGCGGAGCAATCTCGCAGCGTAACTCGAGAGCCTGTACTGGCTCTCGCTCAATTTGCTCAGACTCTTGCGAGCAAGAAATGCATCCGAATCTTCACGAGTCACCACAGATTCAAGAAGGAAATCTTTGACAGACGTATGAACAAACTGTACCTGGTCCCTGACGACAGTCACCAGAGGTGCACAGAGCCTCAACACCTCGCCAGCAGGATTACTAAACAGCTCGTCTTCATTGATGGAGTGGGTCCTCGTGTTTAAAGCAAGTGTTCTAGATATGTCTTCGGCCGTTAGCGGCTCGAATGCGCCAACTAACAGGAGATATATGGAACGCCGGGTTGCTTTATCTCTGTCACGGAGTCTTACCCCAGTCTCTTCCAAATTCTGCTGATAGTAATCACTGAGTGCAAGAGGGGGTTCTTCGAGTCTCGCCTTAATCTCGCGAACAGTTCCCGCAGTTTGCAGGTCATCCATTATGAACTTTGCAAGTAGAAACATGCCCTGACAATTTAACGAGACTTTAGTAGCGATGCTCGCTTTGAGGTTCGAGAGGCCAGGATTCGAGGCTTGGTTCCTTTCAATTTTCCGCTCAACAAAAAGCGCTATGTCAGGCTCGACGATACTGGCGTCCATCCGGAGTTGAATTGTTTTAGCCAAAACATTTCGAGAAAATTTCCCGATTCGGGATAAAAGGACGATTCGAGTATTGGATTTCGACCCGAGATCAACAAGATATCCAAGGAGTCGGTCGCGGTCTTCCAAATCAGTGCATTCGTCTAGAGCATCAACAATCAGTGTGACGCTAGGGACCAAGGTGAGAGCGCAATCCAGTACCGCCAAAAGCCTATCTACGGGACATTCAAGGCCAGAACTGAACTGGCGAGCAAGCGGTGAAGCTTTCTGAATCAACGAAGGGAAGTGGTCGATCTCTTCGCTTCTGTAAAGTAGCTCTGCGAGGAGAGTAACACTGAAGTGGGTAGTTGCTGCCAAGGTGCGGCGCCGGGAGCAGTGGAAAGAATGTTTCAAGACGACATCAGTTGAGGCGCTTTCTGCAAGGTACGAGGCAAGAACCGATTTGCCGCAACCTGATTCACTTAGACCAATGATCGATATTCACAAATGGACCTTTGGACTAACCCGCATTTCCCTGAACCCAAAGACAACTCTGGTATCCGGACTGCACCCACTTTGTGTACTCAGCGGAGCGGTAAAACCATTTGCACGTTCCAGGCTCCGGGTCAGGGGCGACTTCCGACTTCGTCAAACCTTCCTCCAGCCACGCGGAGATGTTTTCGAATTCGCGTGCGTTGTTGTAAGCTAAAAGACCGTTAACGACGACGTTTGAGACATATGTCTGGATAGACTTCCCTCTTCTCTGAGCGTCCTCAAAAGCTGACGCGCCGAAAATCATTTGTGGCAGAGCTGAGCAGCATCAGAAACGATCGAATCATACCAGAGATTTAGTAGTACCCTTCACGTTCTGGTCTATGCTTGCAAGTCTGGCTTCTGTTCTCGAAGCCGATCCTTGTTGATCTTTGCGCAAGAATTAAAGACGGCCAAGCCTCATATAGTGTGAGAACCAACCGGCACGAAATAACCCTTGTCCCAAGAATTCCGAGGTCGCCGACGCGGCTAATGCTCCGTGGTCTGGGGCAGGGGAGGTCAGCAGGTCTATTGGTCACGTCGTGTAAAGGGAGATGATCTAGCACCTTGCTTCAGTTCTGCTTGGCCTTGATTCTCGTTAGCTTGGGTCGTGGGAAAGAAGGACGAATAGCTAAGACTGGCCTTGTCCGTATGCTGCTCGAATCTCGCGGCCCAGAGCTCTGTCTCGCTTTTCCAGCTCAGCGAGACATCGACTGAGCTTGTTGCTTGTAGCTGCTTTAGCCGCACGACGGAAGTCTCGCTTGAGCAGGAACGCTTTCGCGTTGACCAAGTAGCAGATGACCTGGGCAAAGACGGCGGATGTAGCTTGTACTACCCGTGTTGAAGCCGAATAGAGTCTGAGCTCGTGCTGATACCGGGGAAGGGCAGTAATTATCTGCTTTAACCCTTGAGCGATCTCCGGCCCGGCCTTAGACTCGGCAGCTATCACCTGATTCCTAGTCAGTTGGACCCAGCCTAACCTAGCCTCAAAGTATGCTTCGACCACAGTGACACCAGGGAATTTGGGTGTTGCGAACAAGGTGGACACGGCTCCATTTACTGACCTGGATAACGAAGCGGATAGTTCCCCAGACGAGTGCGACGACAAACGGTTGTTGTTGAATCATCACATCCAACACGGGCGCAAAGGAGTGGACAGCCTGAAGCGCCTCACCCACCCCCTTGAAGATGCCGCGTCTGCTGTCGTAGCACTGGTCATGGGCCTGCCGATTGAAATCGATTAACTCTTTCAGGCCCTGGAACGGCTGTGTCACCGTCAGACCATTCCACTTTTCGAGCAGAATCTTCTTTTTGTCTTTGGTCAATTCGGTATTGAAGGTCTGATTCGACAGGTCTCAGCGGCTAGCCTGACAACATATTTCCCTGCCGACTGGCCCAGAGTCTCGAATGGATCACTTACATGGATTGCTGCCTTCCAGCAGACATCTTCAACCGTCGCCATTCTGGCTATAGGATTCAGGACGGGTTGTTTGACTACATTATATCATTGTATGCGATCTGCCCAACTTTCAGCTCTCGCTCGAGTTCCTTTGCCTTTCATGCAATGCTTGCCTCATGATGCATGTGTACCCTACGCTTGGGCTTCCTCACATTTTCCCTCTATTGCTGGCCGAGCCTGGTTCGGAACACAGTTGGCGCCATCAGCAGAGGCCGCCAATAACGCCCCGCGTCCAGCATCAATTCGACCAGTGCTCATAAGGTGTCTGTCCGCAAACCGCATGTGGCCCTCCGGTCCTTGCCCTCCACCCCACTGGTTCACCACCATGCGGCGCTCGCTGCCTGTTACTGCGTCTTCGTGCTGCCCGACCGCCAATGTCGACACATCCCCGCTCACTGACATTTTGCCTCCATCAGCCGCTTACGAAATATTCAGACTAAGAACCAAAGTACGACGGCTCAGAATAAACCTCCAATTTACCAACCAAAGCCTGTCGCGACTTATATAAGAGCATGGCTCTCACGAACGCTCCCGAACGTCCGAACGTAATTGATTTTATTGCACAGGGAAGAAGATATCTGGGATAGATCCCCAAGTGTATATGTTTGTATCACGCGAGGCATCTGAACTTTGATTGGCCAGCGCTAATCAACCCCGTTGTCTTCACTCAACATGGGCGGCTTTAATTGTGGACTGAAGTTAGTTCCAGGCCAACCAAAGTCTGCTTGGACATGTCCTTGTGGTCTGGGCTACTGGGACGCAATTAAATAAGAGTTCATCACCGGCGATCGTGTCAGGAGGAGAGAGGTCTTAAATCGGGAGGACTATAAGGCTCACCTACGCCAATGTTCGCAATGCCACACCCAGGCTCAAAAAGATGGCCCCAACTTGTTCTCTGGCCAAGCAGAAGGCCAGGTAGCACAAGCAGGTTCTCGCGTGCGATCGTCCATGAGATATTCGGCAGTTCCCGAGAGCCAGGGTGCCCCTGCAACGCGACACCAATATTTTCTTCCGATGGAGGGTATTCACCCCGATGTCGTGGAGCCTACCACCAAGAAATACCTAGATCCTGAGGCTTCCGTCAAGCTTGCAACTAACAAGGTATGTTTCCAGCTCATTAATGTTCACAACCCTGGAATCCTTCTAATCTTTCCTATCAGGACGGTATACCTGGCTATCTCATAAGCTCGAACAAAGCCCCTACTGTGGTAGGTTCCCAAAGTTCTTCTGTTTCCGTTCTTGAATTAATGGCGCCTTAGGAGATAATATCCGAGCTTAAGAGACTGTCCCTACCCTTAGACCCTGCTGCACGTGGTTCGAGTAGTGATGGAGAACAACCGCAATCAACGGGCCGACGAGAGTCGGAGTCTGACGGGCGTGACACAATAGTACACGCTACACAGGATCTCAAGATGTACCTCGCAAAGCGACCGAAGGTCTGATCCACGACCGGGACCCAGATCATATCACCAGCCAGAATTCTGGTTGTCTCAACGGCCAGACGCAAGTTCAATACAGCAGCCCGACCCTGGACAGCAAACAGACCCAAGCTCATATCCGCATCCAGACCGAAGACTGTTTCAGCAGCCCCATCCAAGAGCATATCCGCAGCCCGACCCTAGATCATATCAACAGCCAGACCCGAGATCATATCGACACCCAGACCCGAGATCAAACAAACCACCACAAGATTCAGGAGCCTATCCCTATCCACAAGATTCAAGGATGACTCCCCTCACCACTTATAGCGAAGAACATCCTACAATCACAGATCGTACTTCAACGTCACAACCGCATTACTACTCAAGTATGGCCCCTCAAGATACACGCTACAATCCAGAGGTCTGGCATGGGGGGTCGCAAGAATCGACAGATGACAGCCAGGACGCACTGGCTCTGCGACGAGCTTCAACGGATGACGCACGAGATCCGAGAACTACCCGAGATGATTCGAGACGACGTGGGGATGAAAGATGGCCTGCACGGGATTACGATGACTCGCAAAGCAAGACTCGAAAGTATCGACGGTGACGGGACTTTTGATGAGCTTACCTTTAACACTTTTTGGCCCTTGGCAGTATCAGCAAATTCGTGGCAGAAAAGGCTCTGAAGCCGCCGTGTATCTATGTAGCCGCGGTAAACAGCATCAGGATCCATCGAGGCCATAGAATGCCGGAATCGATGGTATAAGGCGAGCCTTTCACAACGGCGAGCTTTGACAGCGATGGCGAGTCCCAGGGGTGCCTGCAGCAAGCAACGAAGGTGCACAGATTACATAGCGCCAAAGGTTTCTACCTCAATCTGGAAGCGAACCCAAGATAGGATATCTGGGTGTATTCTCATCCATTCCTATCATCGGCGTTGCGTATATCATGGTGCGTACGGGCAGTGTCACTCGTCCGCATGGAATGGAACGGGAAAGTCTCTTCGGTAGGGTTGCGTTGGTGTACTTGCGACCGCTGATCGGGGTCAGAGGACACTTCCATCCGCACAGAGCGGTAGTTATCTATAGTCCTCGAGATTTCCGAATACGCCGACCTTATCGTACCAAGTGCGCACGCCAGAGGCGTTGCTAGCAATAACATCAACCGTTGGCGATGACCCATCAACGTCAATGGAATTCCGCAACGCAACGCAACGGAAAAAGCGCTTACCCATCAACCATTGACGGATTCTTGAGCCGACAAAAAAGGGGCGAGAGAGATATATTAAGGCAGAAGTGTTGAATGCAACTGAAATGGCAATGTATTCATAGGCGATAGCAATGGAGCCAAACAGGCAAGTGTTGACAAGCCATTGCCTATTGTAGGGCCTCAGTTGACCTGACCGCCTTCATAGCTAACTGGCTATTGAGAATTCTGTTTCTCATCTGCCGCCCCGGCCCCTGGGGCCCTACAATACCTACAAACCAAGGCTGAAGATGGTTGCTTCGGTCGTTAAGGTCACGAGGGTCGGTTGCGTTGAGCTGCGTCGGTACATCTTCACAGCACCGGCCACTGGAGTGCGAATTGGAAACGTCTTGCGCTTCGAGGACCATGACTTGCATTTCCGAAACAAAGTGTCTTCAAGGCACTGTTGAACCTGTTCAATTTTGCTGCAGTATTACACACATCGGGTCACCATGCATCGCTATGCATGACATCCAGAATCATGCCTTCTCTATTCATTACGGCCATTAAACCGAGGCTACTCATCAGCTCCGTCCTCACCTCCATCTTCAGGGTCATCTTCGCCTCCATCTTCAGGGTCGTCTTCAGGATCGTCTTCAGGGCCATCTTCTGGATCGTCTTCAGGGTCGTCTTCCGGATCGTCTTCCGGATCGTCTTCCGGATCGTCTTCCGGATCGTTTTCAGGGTGAGCCGCTTCGGGGTCGTCTTCCGGATCGTGTTCTGGGTCGGCCACTTCAGGATCATCTTCGGGGTCGGCCACTTCAGGATCATCTTCGGGGTCAGCCACTTGAGGATCATCTTCGGGGTCGTCTTCCGGATCGTCTCTCGGTTCGTCCTCAGGATCTTCAACCTCAGGGTCATCTTCAGGGTCATTCTCCGCTGTATAAACCGAGCTCTTGGACTTGCTGGTGCTATAGCTCTCATACGTCTCCTTCGATGCGCTGCTGGTGCTTTTATACACCGTACTCGTATCCACAGTGCTTTGATGGCCAGTCATAGCCTTTGTGGTACTCCTATACGCAATATCCGTACCTCCTCCACTGCTTCTTGCTATTACCCATGGTGTGGCAATATAATCATGATCCCCTTCAGATATCGTGACGATATCTACCTCGCTAACGCTTCTCTGCCCCTCCAGGCCGCCATCTTCATGGAAGCCCCAGACAAGCAAACTTCTGTTGAGCAGCTGGTATAGGTACCCCTGCACACGGACGAAGTCGTCGTTACTTTCTCACTTGGTATCGTAGGTAGTATTGAGCACCTCACGGTGTATGGAACGTCGATTTCATAACGTACCTCTCCGTCAACACCTGGTCGAACAGGGAACCATCCCCATCCGGTTCCTTCCCTCTCAACACCAAGTTCCGGCAACCTTATTTCGCCATTATTTGGCCAGCCCATCTCGTCGCGAATGAGTTCGTGGAATTGTATCTCAAGTTGCTGCAAGACTGCTTGAGAGACAGCAAACCTGAAGATGGGTGTGAGAACTCTGTACAACGTCGTGTGTTTCATTTCTTTCGCAATGTCCAGGGGCGTCATTTCGCTTCCCGAAAGGCAGGGGCCACCTGTACCGACTGTCCGGATGGAGCCTGTGTGGCGCACATGGTAAATGCTGATGTTGGCTGGAAACGAATTAAAGAATGTGATGCTTACGCGAAGCTCCCATCTGAAGCAAACTATCGATGGTCGAGATGGATGTTCCCTCGAATGCCGCATAGTGGAGCGGCGTCCATCCATCTGCAGAGGTAGGACAGTCGATCCAGCATTCGTCGTAGCTTTTCTGAGCGTCCTGAAGGATGGAGAAGATTTGGTTCCACTCGCCTGGCTCCGCTGCGTCGAAGAGGTTGGAGCGCTTTTGGTTATAGGCGCGGTCCGTTGAGGTCTCCAGACCTGCGACCAGCCACGCTTGCAGAGTGGGAGAGGACGCCATCGAGCGCTACGTAAAGTAAACCTTCAAGATTTAGATATGCACTGGAAGGGTTGCTTCTCACGGAAGGAAAGCGTGGTCTTTTTCCATGAGCACGGAAGGGGGGATGCGTCTCCCGAATATCATATGCTCCCTCCAAGCAGTATTGGGGTTTGCTACTAACTAGAGGGGACGCAAGACACACGATGTTTTGATTTCAGCCTTCCCCATATTTATCCCAAGAGGCGTCGTCTGTAGCAGCGTCGCCGAGCTTGCCTCACTTGGACTGACCGTGAGCTCAGCTTCAACCAAGCGTTTGTGGTGCAACCGGAGAAATCTTGTTGGCTGGCGTCGCCTTTGGAACAGAGTTGATTTTGCGTCTTCCTCACCTGATGCAGCTCGCGTGCATGCGGTCCCGCAATTCACATGAAGCATGCTCATGTACAGCTTGACCCGTTCACCGTCTCTGCTGCACACCTCAGAGCTATTCTGATTGTCAGAGCTGAAATTCAATACGTCTCGGCAGCGACGCAGCAACGGGGGGAGCGATGGCACTCTCTATCAAAGCAGCACCCACCACGCCCGTTTTCGGCGGCCGCTGCTCCTGCAATCAGTCGTTGGAGGGAGGATCCTTCGACCTTTGAATGGCTGGTTTGTACGTGGTGCAGGGAACATCGTCCGCGCCACCACCACCACCAAGGGGGCAGGTCTTGGCAGAGCGGACTCACCGCAAAAGAGGGACAGACAGGCATCAATTATCAGCTGAATATGCTTAAGAAGGAAGAATCCAGGCAAACACGGCCCGAGGACCGGCATCATGGCGCCTGATTCACTATCGGGGATTCGGGGTGGAGGGTTGGTTTCTATCACCGAAACCTACATCAACAAGGATGAGCCGCGCCGACAACCGTGCGGATCGTGCCATCAAAGTTTAATCGTCACACGAGTTCGGATACCGGGTAGTCTTAGTCCATCCTAATACAAGATCACGCAGAACGAAACAGTGGACATATACATGTAGACTCCAGGTCTGGGACGGGGGCTAACAATTCGGAATGATAAAAAATGAAAATGCTTTGTCATTAGATTATCATCTTCCGAGGCTGGGGTATCTGCTATCTGCATCGGAACCAAAAACAAGTCGTGGCTGTATCGCATCCTGAACGGCTGGCCGTTCGTCCATTGGCCCCTTGGAAGGTCATTCGCCATCGCTACCGGCACGAATCTCGCGTCCGCAAATGAAAGAGACATTCCTCCCCCACTTTCCTAGTACGGACTGTTCCTAGTACGGACTGTTCACGATCTCACTCTTCCTCAACCCCGACGCCCTCCCGCCCGCACTCCTCCTCGGCGTACTCAAAGCCCCAGGCCCAGCAATACTCTCCCTGGTCGGCTTCTTGAATGTCTGCTTTGCCACCATATTCACCTCATTCGGGAGCGCCACAATCACGTTCTTGTCGCTTCCGTACTTGAAATTATCCGCTTTCACCTCTTCTGCATATCTCTTGATGGTGTAAGGGTCCTTCCGCCCGGCTAGGACTTTCTTCATGTTCCAGGTAATGATGAACGGGCCGGTTGCGGTGATGATGCTCGTCTCGCTGGCGTCGACGCCCGTGTTGAATTTGGCTGACGTGAAGGAAATGGGTGTCTTGGTCTCGTGTTGGAATTGAGCTACGTGGCTAGGTTGCAGGCCGAGACGGCGCGGTTGGGGTTTTGATTCTTTGGCGAAGCTCTTCTCGAAGCCAAGCTTGCCTTCGTTCTTGCCATCCTTCTGGAGCGCATCGATCAGGAGGAGGTAGGTGCGACATGTGGCGAGGATCCAGCGGCCGTCAGCGCTTGTGTCGACACCTATTATGGGTTCTCCGAGTGCGGGAATGTGGGTCTTCGCGTTGATTCCAAGACGGTCGAAAAGCCGGATATCGCCTTTGTTGGAAGCGACGGCGATGTAGCCTTTTTCGGTTGTGGCGGCAGCAGAGAAGTCGTTCTTGGATGCGTATTGTTTGAGGTCGGTTTCGACGAGCTTGTTGCCGGTTACACGTGGATCGATTTTGTAGAGGGCGTTGCGGGAGAGTCCAAGGAACGTTTGAGCGGCGGACATTTGAGAGAACTTGGTTTCAGGGGCGAAGGTGTTGACTGGGATGTCATCGTGGACTTTCCATTCGTCAACGACCTTGCCGTATTCAAGATCCATACGATAAAGTGAGTTTGGATTTGCTTCGTCCTGTAATACCATATTCGAGTCTTCTGCATGCAGCATGACTTTCTTCGGGCTGAACAGCCTTCCTTTCGGAGTTTCGACTTTGGATATATTTGTCGAAAACTCGAGGTTGTTGTTGGGTGTATGTTTGAAGACACCAATCTTGGAGCCTCTGACAACGAATGATCGGTCGTGCTTATAGCCAACCGCGAGTTGAGAGTTCACGTTGCCATCATCTGGATGCACGTCTACATCATCTTCAGATTCGTCGCTGTCATAATGTTCACTCTTTTGGCCATCGTTCTCATCTTCGACATGGTCCTCCTCATCTTCCTCTTCGTCCTCCTGCGGCGCTTCGTCCATCGTCAAATCATTGAAAGCTTCGATAACGTAGTCTCTTTCTTGGTCCTTGACCTTGGTCCATTTCATCTCGTTCAATTGCTCCCACAATGCTTGCATCAGCCCTTCTTGGAATCTTTCGAGCCGTTCTTGATCCTTGAAGCGCAGCAACCACGAGTATGCAGATCCGTCTTCTGCGTAATGATTGAAGATAAAAGAAAGATATTCATAGTTGAATACTGGATTGATGTCTGCAATGACCTCTTGGCCCAACCAGTCTCTGTCTTGACCTGTAATTTGCAGCCAATACTGCCAGTGACCAGTCTCCATGACAGCAGCTGTAACGGAACTATCTTGGAGGATGAATGTACCGCTGCCGAAATCAAATAAATGCAGCTCCGCATGCTCTTTTGCCAGAACTTCCCCTGTGCGCGAAGGTCTAGAAACAGGAATTGCAGTCGCCGCTGCGCCTCGTGGAGCAGAGACGTTAGCCTTCTTCTTCCGTGCAGACGTGACCTCTTCGGCCATGTGTGCGGCAGAGTCGGCAGACGTAGGACCGAAATCCGTGTCTTTAGTAGTAGGGCTGGCGTTCGGGATTGCGTCTTCCTCGGAAAACGAAAATTCTCTAAATTCTTCTTCCTTGGCAGTCTGGGCACTCTTGCGGTGCTTTCGCTCGTATTGACATTCAATGGCTGCTAGTTCGAAAGTGGCAACCTTGTCTGCTGGAACGGAGGCGTCGCATACAAATTCGTATAGGTCGCCAGCGTCTCCACTGAGATCTCTCCAAGCAAGTATCTTCTCACCCCCTTCCCGCACCTCGGATCGGAAATGTAGGCTCTGGTCCAGGAGAAACGTCTTCTCGTCTTTGTCCCCACTCAATCTATCGGCCGCACTATCCTCGTCGTCCTCATCCGCCAACTCTTCCTCTCCTTCCTCATATGCTCGTTGCACGACAAGCTGGTATTGGTAATCTTGACCGGTGCGTCGAATGCTGGCAGCGGCGTCTTTGAAGATGAGTTCCGAATAACCTTTGGGTGATAGTGGTCTGACAACGTAAAGCTGGCCTTGTGAGATCTCGATTATGGCCTCCTTTGACGTATCACCGAAGAGATACTTGCTAACTGCCAATCGTCAGCTGATTTGCTATCAGACCGCACAGAAAGATGTCTTGACGAACGCACCGTTCCTGAGCATGAACATTGCGACGACACCTGCTGGGTCGAAATTGTTGGTTCAATGATATTGTGATCGCATGGCAAAAGAGTATGAGGAAGCCAAAGAGGACAATAATGTCTGCGAGCTCAGCGCATGCCGCGACAGCGTTTCTTTGTTGATAGTCATCTGGCCGATACTGGCGACTTGAGTGATGCAAAGTCCAGGCAGAGGCTTGGCACCGGCGGGAACGAAAGCTTGGTATTGCGGAGCGGGATTAATATTCTACGCGCAGCTCCATCGGCTTTTCGATCGACGAGTAGCGGCACCAACTGGAGTTCTAATTCTTCACAACAGGACTCGACTTCAGTGCCTTCTATTCTTTGTTCCAATCAGCTAAGCAGCTACACATGCTGCCTCTCGCAGCCCAAGTCAAACCAAATGGCTTGTCCCTCGCTCTCTGCTTCTTCTGTCTTTCTTTGGCGCTAGGAACGGGAGAGCATCAGAGGCCGCAATTTGAATACCTCCGCCTGGACAGAGCTTGTGAATTATGACAGAGTGCAAGAAAGGGTGCTTTCCTCAGCCCATTTACTATCAAGGCCGTCGGGAAGCCTGTGACCGCTCGCAAAAGCGCGTCTTAGTAGTAATTCCCTTTTGCCGGTCGAGTAATCTCTCTCTTTCCTTACCGCGCCCAACTTCATTCTCGCTTATACTCGTATTCCATCACCAAGTCCCAAGATCCCATACTGCCATCTACAGTGGGCCATCCTTGCGTATGCGTGATAAGGCGCGTGATAAGCGTCTGCGCGCTTGTTGGTTTCATCGGCTGGTCGGCTTAGTACTGTAGGGAATGGACAGAAGAGACAATTACGATTCGGCTTTTTCGGTCAGCAGGAGCGAAGCTACCTGTGGGGGTAGATGATAGAAGGACACGTGTGATGTAGATGAGCTACTTGAAACTCTGGAGCCATAAGTTGTGGGGATTGCTGATGAAGTCAGCGGCAACCCGTGCCTACTATCGTTTAGGTTTTGCGCAATCGAAGAGACTGTTATCTTCATCGTCATATCACTTGTAGGCAATTTTCTGACCAGGCGTGCAAGCTCTTCAGAGGTCGGTGATGTTCGATTGACGTGGAGCAGTTGCCACAACGCATGTTGCAGAAAGGTCTGAAGGAGGTCCGCATGCTGCACGAACAAGGTCTTGGCACTCGTTGCTGTCAATCACCGCAATGCAAGAGTGGAGTGACTCTCCCATGATTCCGAAGATGCTGTACAGCGTCTACTCAAATGCTGGAGCTTTAGCAGACAAGACCGAGAACCTAACACAACATGCAATCACCCACCGAAAGCGATGATCGACGCAACAGCCGTCCGGCAGAGCCAACGCTGGCATCGAATCCTCACAATCCCAATTCCGCGGCATACCTCGCCTACCCGGTAAAGCACGTCGTTTCCAGTCTTTACCGGCGGATGACCGAGCCACCGGATCAGCCAGTATCAAGACTACTCGATGCCCCAATTCTGTCCTCTGGCTATTACACACCACCAAGGCGAACAGCATCGCCCTTCTCTCCTCCGCCCCTTACACCACTCTCCCTCAAATCTACAGTCTCACCCACACGGCTCTTGCTCACCCGTTCCCTTGCCGAGGAAATCCGGCTCCTCGTCCCACCACGCCTCCAGCTAGTCGAGAATTGGCGTCTAGCATACAGCCTCGAAGCAGATGGTGCATCTTTACACACACTCTACAACTGCTGCCAACGCATGGCTGCCCGCAGTCAACGAGCAGGTTATGTGGTAGTCGTTCGCGATTCCTCATCAGCTTCCAACGGTGCCATCTTTGGCACATACCTCAGCGACCCTCCCAAACCCGCACTCCATTACTACGGCACTGGCGAGTGCTTCCTGTGGAAAGCCAGTATCCTACCCTCCATCCGCTTCCTCCATACTGGTTTGAACGGCAACAGTAAGGGTGAGCCACCATCAGAAGATCTTCTCGAGCTAGCCGGCCTCCCCCCCCCTCCGAGCTCTGATACAACCAACCTCCAACGAACAACCATTCTCCGAGGAGACAATAAACCAATGCCTCAACCCTCACACAATGGAGATCTCCTTCTCCAGCCGCCCTCTGAGCCAAAATCAGGGACTAGCATACCCGACCGAATCCGCTTCAAAGCCTTCCCCTACAGCGGCATCAACGACTTCATGCTGTATTGCGAGCGTGGTTACCTCAGCGTTGGCGGCGGCGACGGTCACTACGGACTCTGGTTGGACGACCAACTGGAAAGTGGTGTCAGCGATCCATGTCCGACGTTTGGGAACGAGTCATTGAGTGAAGAGGGTCATAAGTTTGACGTCCTTGGTGTTGAGGTGTGGTATATTGGCGCATAAAAGGGATGGAATGAATGATTGACGCAAAAAAAGCGAGTTGTATTGGACACGGACAAATGATACCCAGATCGAAAACAAGGCGTATGATGAGAGTTTCAGGACGGAGCATAGCCAGGTAAGTGAGGTGCAATTTGAGCTATTAGTATCCGGCATGGCAGCCGAAAAGGGACTTTTCAAGCTCGAGAATCAGCAGTGCAGAGCTTGAATTACACTTCTGGATTTAGCTAGTCGGGTCCATGCGATTGGGCACATCATTATCCATCAAGAGGGAGCTGCCAGGAAGGTAGCGTTGAATGTATTTCTCCAAGAATCAGCAGCGCGAGGGCTTCGAAAGATTTGCTTCCCATGTACTAGCCAATCCACAGTATTACCAAGCAATGCATTTATTCTGGGCGCGGAGCGGTTCAGCACAGTGAAATGGAGTTGTGAAAGTGCTAGTACTGTGAGCTTGCTCCTGAACAATCTTTACACATCAGGCCACGAGAGCATGGAGTACATGTCGGAGACGTCGAATCGATGGCCGGCATCCCCTCGTCTGTCGTAAGGGTAGCTTCGAGTTATCTCGGCCTGCGCGAATCAAATTCCAGCAGCCTTACATTATCGTCTTGCGACGTGCAGAATTCTATACGTCGAAGTGCGGGTGAGGCCGGGCAGGAAGAGCAGACCAACCGCCTCAAGATTCTGTCAAACCACGTCGTAATATAGCACTTGCCAACAGCGCCACAAAAGCCATTTCGTTGCAAGAGCAGACTTTAGTTTGCCAAAAGATCAGATGATGTGGCGTGTTCTTCGCAGAGACGAACGACCAACCACTTTTCTAAGGCCATGAAAACCCGCCATCTCCAAACCGTGGTCCAGATACCGAAAGCGTGTACCCAGCCGTCAATGAAATAGAGTGCGCTCCCTCAAGAAGAGGAACGATTCAAATTATAAGGTCGTTCAAGTCCACTTCGAATCTCTTGAGGGTTCATGTGCCTGACGATCATTTACTTCTAGCTAGAGGCTAGATTGCCCTTTTGGGCAGGTGGACTTGGCAGAGCATTCGTCTTCGGGGCCAGCTTACCTCCTGGGTGGAAAGCACCGGGAGAAGCATCAGTCATACGGAATTCGTCTTGTCCATTTGGTTGTGCATGCAGGAACTCTGATCCATGGAAGGAGTCCTTGAAGACCGGTGGTGGTTCAGGGCTGGGAGACGTTGCAAATCCTCCGTGCCGTTTTGGCATTCATATATCCTTACTTTTGCAACCAGAATATCGTGGCGCACGGTGAATTCTACCCTTTCTGGTTGGTTAGACGACACCAGGCGACTACGTTATCCTCTCCCATGATGACCGCCTCTCCATTCCAGGTTGGCGACGAGAAGGGCATAAAGGACCGCTAGAAGACACCGCGCCCAAGAGCTCGAAACATGTGTTCCCTCCCGAAGAAAAAGACTCGCACGATATTCACTGTAAGACGCACTTTGCGAGAGAGCTACTGGTTTTCCAGCCTACTCGCAGATGGTGTTCAGAGGCCGGCCAAGCAAAGGTAGCGGTCAATGTCACAGAAAAAAGATTGGAGTACGTGTCTCTGAAGCGAGAATGCGTCATCGATGTAACAGCGTTCCAGTGCGATCAGATTCGAGCGACGTGTTCGCAATGCCTCAAGGCCAAGGACGCTCGCCCGTGTCCCGGATATCGTGACGAACAAACGCTTGAATTCTTTGACGAAAGTCGTGAAGTGGCTCGTAAGGCTCGGGGAAAACAGGCCGTCAAGCTACGCAGGCGAGAATCCGGGTTGGAATATTCCAGCAGTTCATCAGAGTCGTCTACAAGCAGCCCTCCCGAGCCTGACGAGCTTTGTCTAGTAGTCTTCCGCGGTGGATCACCAATCTCTTTTCAGGAGTCATCGGTCTCACGTGCTCTACTTCCCTCGGTTGAGAACCTAGGCCCTCGCTCCTTTCTCGCCAACTATGTCCTGAGTGATTCGGACTTATGCGCAGGCCACATGCAGAACCTGCCCTTATGGAAAATGACCCAGAGCACGACTCGGCAAGTGGCCGTGGAAGCAGTCGGCTTAGCAGGATTATCGAGCCAGAGAAGCGATCCGAGACTGATGGCCAAAGCACGCCACCAGTATGCAATGGCGCTGCAGATGACCAAAGGCCATGTTGAGGATCCTTCTCGCTGCAAGCAAGATCGCACAATCACCGCTGTTGCTTTCCTTGGCCTTTTTGAGGTCCGCCCTCCGTATCGTTGCTGAATCAACTTGCACACACTGATGCAAATCAATAGGTCATGACCTGCTCATCAGCCACGTCCATAAAGTCCTGGACCAACCATATTGATGGGAGTATCGCCCTCCTATATATACGTGGCTCAGACTAGTTGAAGTCAGAATCTGGCTCCGCGAACTTTACCCAAGCCCGCCTACAAATAGTAAGTTCGGCATTCTATATCTATCTACCTTGCCAATCAGACTAAGACCCCAACTACTTGTTAACTTCTCAAGCTCATAAGCTGCTACCAACGCGAAGCACACGTCCCGCTCACCGTCCTCGCTCTCAGCCGCTAACTCTCGCAGGCCCGCGATCTCTCCTGCCGTATCGCCACACGACCTCCTAGATTCTGTTTCCCAACTCTGCGAGCTCCGCGCCTCCATCAAGGATCGCCCCCTTACTGACCCCGCAACCATAATCTCCTCCCTCCTCAACCTCGAGTCTGCCGTCATCAACTGGGGTGCCCAACGCTCCAACCGCTGGGACTACCGCACCGTCTTCGACTCCACTAACCCGGACACTATCTACGACGACTCTTACTCCGTCTACAGCGCCTACTGGATTGTCGGGATATGGAACGTCCAGCGCGCAACACCAATCTTCATTCACGAAGCCATCGTCGCGCAAAGCGACAAGATGCTAACCCATCGACATTCACCCTCTTCAACTCTCCATCTCCTCTCCCAACGCATCACGTCCCTAGCCACCATCTCCGAACTGGCCTCCGACATCTGCGCCAGCGTCCCTACCTCCTCGGTCACGATAAACCCTACGCCGAGCAACTCCAAAACCCGGCCCCAGCAGCATGCGGCTATGTCTTGCTAACGGAATTCTATCTAGCAGGGAGTACGATTGGTGTCCCACATTCGATGCGGGTCTATGTGCTGGGGAGGCTGAGGTACATAGGGTTCGGTCTAGGGATCCGGCAGTTGTCGCTGTTGGCGGAGATCCTGAGGGGGAAGATTGAGCGGGGGAGAGGGGAGGAGATGGAGGGACTGCCGAGGCAGGTTGAGAGGGGGATGTGTAAGGATGGAGTGGGAGAGGAGAGACAGGCGGGATTGGGGTTGGGGGAAGAGCAACAGGAAGTAGAAGAGCATGAGAATGGTGAGGATGTTGACTGGAAGATTGGAGGGAGGTGGGCGGAATATCTAGGAGATTGGGGGAAAAACAAGAGTCGGGCTCAAAGATTCCCATCATCTCTCACCTGGCCCGTTTTAAGGGTTATACAACGTCTCAATCTGTCGAGCGACCTTACGGAATATTGCCGGAAACACAAGGGCAAGAATATGAAGCTTAAAAACAGACAGCGCCGGTAAGATGTGCAACCAGCCATGTTGTTTACAAATTAGCACTTCGATCTGAATAGCAGACGCTTGCGACAAGGGTATCTTTGACAGACCGAGAAGCAACTTGCAACAGACGCAGGTCCTTCCTCCGCTACAGCGAAGATCCAGCACACACTCCTCCTCACATTTTCCCTCGCCCATTTCACCTCGAACACCCGCTCAGTACAGCCCATAACCTTCAACAACCCAAGCCATCATGCTCGATTGCAATACAGACAACAAAAACAACAAGCAGCATCCCCCCATGTACCCGTCACTCCTCCTTCAACATCCCCTTGCTCCCATACATACTCGCCTTGAGCTTGAACTCATTCCCATTCATGATGTCAAGATAGGTATAAGCATCACATTTATAAAAGATCCCTTGCTCATCCTGCACCAGCCCCAAATCCCTCAGCCTGACCAGCACCCTCTTGACATCCCCCTTATCGGAAAAATCCCTCGTGTACACGCAGATCAACCTGCTCTTCGGCGAGCGCTTAAGATCGTCATCATCCCGTGCTGTCGCAACTTTCGCTCCCATCCCCAATTCCCCCGCATCCGTCGCTCTCGCCACCTTAGCCCAAACCTCATCGACGTGTGAGGGGCTGGGAAAGAGCATCCACTTCCCATTCAAGAGATTCCTTTCCCGAGCGAGCTTGACGATATCCTCCTCCAGCAGATCCTTGGCCGGTTTCGTCATCCTCGTGATGACTCCCTGTGGCTTGTCCGGATTCTTGGCTTCCAGATAACGGCGCTGAGAGACGAAGTTGGAGAGCAGACGATGCCCTTCTTGCTTTAGGCCGGCGATGTCGCATCTGCCTTGGCGTGGGGAGCGGGGGTTGGCGATCCAGATCCAGGGGCCGGAGGTGAGGGGGGTGGTGGATGGTGGGAGGCGGTGGAGGAAGGCGGGGAGGGGCTCGTGGAGCTGTTTGGCCATTGAGTCGCCTTCCCAGGGGTTGTGGACTTCGGCTTCAGGTTTGTCTTCTTGGCGGGGTGGAGGGTCGATGTCCATGGGATCGCAGTCTCGGGGTACTTCGGCCGCATTGTTGGGAGATGCGTTGACGCTGCTCTCGTGATCCATCGTCTTGACATCGTTCAATATGTGGGAATGGGGACGTGATCTCGCTGCCTTTGCCTCGGCTGCTTCACGGTTCTGTTCAGCGATCCACTGAAGAGATCGTTGCTGCGATGCCCAGAACCGTGTGGGGTCCCATGCTGTGCTCCGTAGTTCGTACTCCGCCTTGGTGTTTTCGTCTCCTGCAGGTGGTCAGAGACTTGATCATCGGAACAGGAAGTCGAGGCCAGAGGGGAATCCCACCATAGAAGCTTGACGCATCCGATAAAAACGCTGACTCTTCCACTCTTTCGCCGGCAGTCCCCGTACTGTTGTCATCCACCTCCATTCCCTCCGGCAGCGCAAAGGACATCGGAAGGAGAGCTACATTTTCAATAAAGAGAATTTCCGAGGAGGGAGTCAGAAGGCTGGAGAGGTTGCTGCCTTGTTTCCTGACTCGAGAATCTGACAGCGCGTGGCTGGGAGCTGGGCTGTGGTTCCGGGCGCCCGTGCCGCCCGTAGGTGATCAGGCACCAGGCACCAGGCACCAGGCACCAGCCGAGCTGTCTCCACTGCCACAGCAATTGTTCTTCCAGACTTCGGACTTCAGATCGCAGCAACGTCAACAGCGGTGAGGTGTGTGTCTGCTGGAATGAAAATACGCTGGTCACGTCTGATCACTACCAACCCTCTCCACAGGCAAGCTCTACGAGTAAGCTCGGGCTGGGACCCTGCAGATTGTCCCTCCAGTCCTCCACCAGGAATGGACGACGACGAGGTTCTGTCGGAAAGAGTCATCCATCAACCACCAAGCTGCATCGCGTTCTGTCCAGCGAATCCATCAATGTTTGTTGTCGGGACCTACAAGCTAGCGGATAACGAGACAAACAGCGCTAATGAAGGGACAAGATCACAATCGAGATCACAATCGAGATCAGGTCGAGTCGAGGTGTACCAACTCAGAAAGAAAGCCGTGTCTCCAGGCTTCGGCGTCTCTCAATGCATAGACAAATACGACTTCCATGACTGTGCAGTCCTCGACCTACACTTCCATGCCCAAGATCCGACGGTCTTTGCAATCTGTACAAGCACATCTCAAATGGTCTTTTTTCGCTTGAAGAACGTTGAGCGTGCTCCCGTGGGAGTATCTATCGAGCCATCGCTACTCAAAGTCGGGTCTTTGGCGATAGGTGAGGACCGGACAGTCTTGGCCACCTCCTTCGCCTGGATGCCACAGCCAATTATGCGCGGGCCCAGTGACATGTCATCTGCTGTCACCTTTTCATCTGGTGAAGTCAAGCTGCTGCAGCTAGACCTGAACTGCGATCAAATTCTATCCCAGGCACGCATAGAACCGGCGCATTCCCTAGAAGCATGGACGGTTGCATTTGCAAATCTCTCATTCCCCCTAGTGGACGGAAAATCTCTTCTCACAGGAGGCGATGACAGCACCCTCACTCTTCACTCCATCAAGAACGATGATCCCTCGGGCCTCTTACAAACTAAACAGCTCTTCCAGGATCGCAAATCACACACTGCTGGTGTGACCGCTATACTCCCAGTTTTCGCTGCAGGTCGTCTCGGTCTAAACACCCAAGCTTTCGTCACTGGCAGCTATGACGAACATGTTCGAGTCTTCACCCATGAGGAGCGCCCACCATACAAGCGAAAGATAGTTGCAGAACTTTCTCTTGGTGGGGGCGTGTGGCGTCTGAGGAAATTGTCGGAACATGTCATCGAGGACAGCCAAAGAGGCTATGTCCGCTCCGTTCTCATATTGGCGTCATGTATGCATGCCGGGGTTCGTATTATCCGTGTTATACGAAGGCAGCCAAAGCAGAAAAGCGAAGAATGGTGTAATTGGGAAATTGATGTTGTCGGCCAATTTACTAAGGGTCATGAGAGCATGTGCTATGGAGCTGATTCTGTCGATGTGAAGAGATTGATTGACAGGCCATGCTATGACGACGGTCATCGACGAGAATCTGTCGTGGTCAGCACAAGTTTCTACGACAAGAAAATCTGCGTTTGGAGCTTTCATGACGGGTCGCCCTCCGTCGACGAAGTGAATGGTGGTTCAGAGGGTTGCCAAATTGTCCGAGACGAGTCTGCTCAGGACAAGACAGCAGAGCAGGGACGTGAAAGCAAACACGAGTCAGAGAGAAGGGGAGGCACTGGTGCAGAACCAGACATTGGCCAAGAGCATGAGCCTGATTCAGTCAAGGCGGACTCTGATACCTCGTCGTGGACTTTACTACCGCTTAGCCCTGGCAGTGATGACGAAGTTGACAAAGAACAGTGCATGTCGTGGGCCTCGGAGTGAGCGATGCCCTTGAAAGGCAACTGCATCCTCTTCCAAACCCCTCAAAAAGTATCACATGAAAAAGAGCTGGCCGGTTGTAACAAATCATCTTAAGTCTGGAGAAGCATGTTCATGGATACAGTCTTCATGCTGGGGATGAATCAACTAGCGAGCCCTGCCGTTCCGGTTGTCGACTTCTTGATCGAACAGTAGATTTCGACCGTGTCAACTTCCTACCAAGAACATCAACGATGATGACGAAGCCCATCGGCGATGTCACGCTTTTGGTCGTCTCCGGTCGTCTGTGACCCGGCATTTCTGCCTACAACCTCCCGATCTAATTCCCCCCCAATTCGACAGTCTCCCTACAATCAAGTGCCGGAGGCCCCCGGGATGACTCCAACTGTGTGCGCGTTGCCAACATTCTCTGAATCCTTCTCAGGCGTTGTAATCTGTCCAGGCGCCATCAGCAACCCTTTCTAGAACGGTCATCTTAAGCTACCAATCGGAATATCGATCAGTACCTGATAGCCCAAAAAGCAGTTCAGCATCGCAGATGAAGCAGGGATCATCATTATAGCGTTCCCGAAAGACACGTATAAGTCAGTCTGGCATAGGCAAGGCGATTAAGGCAACGGCTCCTCCCATCCAATTCGACACCCTCCGCGAAAGCTGGTCTTTGAGTCACGACCCACTCACAACCTGGAACCTGTTTCCGATGTAATCACCTCTCTTGGAAGTCTCTAAGCCCACTTCCAACGTGCGCTTTCGACACCAGTACAGCTGACGACGACATCCCCAACTAGCAAAATCAACTCATTCCCATCTACAACTCGTGAAAGAACGCAGTAACACGTGCGATATGGGACATTCAACGTGGGCTGGGACTTCAACCCATGATACTCCCTCGATCCCTCGATCCACCCACCCACCCACCTACACACCTTATTACGACCAAGCTCCCTCCACCGAGGTCTCATCCAGGAGAGGAGTGCCACAGTACAAGGAAGCAGCGCAAACCACGAATCCCCAGACCCCGAAGTAGGAGACGCTGACTCAGGCAGCCAGCTAATCAGCAGCCAGACCAACGTGGAGGCCTCGGAACTAGACTGGATTGGAGAAGAAGAAGAAAAAGTACTCTTTCTTTGCATGGGCGACGGTGAAAACGGAGATGAATGCTAGACTCGCAGAAAGATTTAACTATCTACCACAGAATTCAAATCCAAATGAACAAGGCAAAGCAAGGCAAAGCAAGGCAAAGCAAAGCAAAGTAATCTATACACTAGCTCCTCACGAGGAGAGGTCTCTTCTATGTATATATATGTGTATATATATACACCACCCACGACGCTATTCTCAAGCCATAGAGTTGGTGAATTGAAAGATCGATCGATCGATAGATAGATAGCTAGATAGATGCCACTCCATTCCATTAAGTGACCCATCAAAATCGGCTCACAAAGCTAATCCAATAACGAGTATCACTATCAAATCAAACGTAAACGTAATATCAGTATCTTTTGTCGGGATCATGCTATGCTATGCTATGCTATGCTAGTTACTGGTATGCCGCCACGCCACGCTACGCTACGTCACGCCACGCCACGCCACGCCACGCCGATGCGATGCGATGTTGGATACTGACTATCCGTAATTAGCCATGATGTTACGGGTTACGCCAGGTGGGGTATTGGGTTTTATGTCCAGAAAGGTGGGGCGATGCTTGTGGTACGTTGAGGAGCCTTTCTTCTTGCACTGTCCGTGTGGGCGGCGCGAACGCTGTCGTGAGGGATACGCACATTGATTAGATGCTCGGAAGACCTAACGAGTCTTTTCCGTACTTTGCGTCTATTTGCTCCGCTCTGCCTCACCCCCCCTCCTCTTCTGTCCTCTTCTGTCCTCTCCTGTCCTCTCCTGTCCTCTCCTGTCCTCTCCTGTCCTCTCCTGTCCTCTCCTGTCCTCTCCTGTCCTCTCTTGTCCTCCCACCCAACCTGCCCAGGAACCTAAACAATCATCTCCAGCTCCCTGGCATACCCCACCATATTCTGAATGGTCTCCTTCTGCGCCCCTGGATCCGCCCCAACTCCACCCATCTCATCAACCTTGGGGAAGTAGATCCTCCCGTCCTCGACGCTCCAGCCGTTCTCGCGCGCAAAGTCAACGACGGCGCCCTCCGAGTCGAGGAAGAAGAGGTTCTTGGCGCTGGAGATGGGCAGGGAGGGGTAGGAGGATTGGGCGCACGAGGCGATTTCGCGGCGGATGGTGTGGAGGAAATCCTGATTGAATTAGCGGAGGGGTCAGGGGGTGGCAGTGCGTGCTGCAGGGAGGATGAGAAGCGTGAAAGATGCTGGAGACGTCCGAAAAACAGCTCAGATAAGAGGGGGTGGGTGCAGCGGTTTTCCTGCTTACCTGTGAAAATAGCGCAAACTCCTCACCCGGCACCCCCTCCCCCATCGTCCCCTTCCAAACCTGATCATAACTCCCTTCCATCAGACTCCTCTCCAACTCAACCGGATACCGAATGTACGGGTCATTCTCCACCACATTCGCATTCCCACTCCCACATCCCTCCCCCTCCGCCGCCACAAGCCCCTCCAGCACCGTATGAAAAGCGGCGTAGTCTCCCTGACTCAGTAGTAGTAGTAGATACAACCCCGTGATCTTACTCCGATCCTTGCTCGGGCTGTAGTCTGGGGCGGAGTAGTCGTAGAAGGGTTGAAGTTGGCTCCAGTAGCGGACGAAGGCGGGCGGGCTTTTGAGGCGGATGGAGATGAGGGCGCCGGTTTCGAGGATGGAGCGCGCGGTCTGGAGGGTGGAGGTTGGGGTTTGTGGGGAGGGAATCAGGGCGTTGGAGTGGAGGAGGGCTAGTTTGGCGGTGGAGAGGTCTTTTTGTGCGGTTGAGGGGTTGGTTTGCAGGGCGTGTTGGAGGGTGTGGAGGAGGGTGGTCAGGTCGGGGGTTGAGGAGGAGTGGGTGGGTATGGCGGATGGCATGTTGAAGAAGTGGTGAGGATGAGGGAGAAGTGAGAGATCGAGAAATTGTGGAGGCTGCGCAGGAGAGGAACGTGATCAACGAGAATCGGTGATGCTGCGGTCGAGAGTAAAGACCGAGTCCAGATGTCCAAGTGGCTGCAGCAAGGTGTGCACTGTCCCGGTTTGAGATGCTCCAAGTAGACGTTCTACCAGGTAGGAAGATATGTCGGTAGTCGGTCACGGCCGGTATCATACGTTCAAGGTCGCCGGTCAAAAGGTCAGCATGGCGCTGAAATGCAAGGATCAATCGTTTTGAATGTGAGTGTGATGACAAAGGAATCTGCCCCAGGCTCAACTGGGTCAAGAATATCTTTCTCTTCTCTAGCTTCCTAACATTTGATTTATAGAATATATATTATGTACGTATCACACGCTCCTTCAATCCAATTGGGCTCAATAACTCTCGAGACACCTGGCCTTTGTACACCAATCCACATCATCGTTCTGAACTACAGTGCCACAAATGCCACCGCAACAAGCATGAGAACGGCCAGACAACCCTCCCATCCGCTGTACCATCCGTGACGACTAGTACCGTAGATGAAGCCGATAGGGCTCTTCGCGCGCTTGCCTGCCGCACCTGTGGCTTGGGACAGGGCTGCCGTCGCAGTCGTGAGAACCGTCTCACCCGCCTTATGGCCGAACGCCAAGCAAGCGGTGGGCAATTGCTCTGTTAGTTGAGTCAGCGGCAGCGTGGTGTAGATTTGCCGATCGGCGAGCATGGTGATATCAGCGAGTACGTTGACATCGACGCCGACGGCGAGGCCAAGGCTGGAATCGACACGTGTCAGATTTTGGAACGCGTCTTTGAATTGCTGTTGGTGTCTGGGCTACTGTCGCAGGTAGCGTTGAAGGCAGATGTGGCGAGTAGGGTTATGGTTGTGTTGATAGAGGGGATGTCAAGGTAGACACCAGCGCTCATGGCCACGGCGTCATTGAGGAACCTGAAGCCGAACGGAATGCGTGGGCGCAAGCTGGCCTGTACTGATAGCTCGATATCAGCGATGTTGGCTTGGAGTGGGGAGGGCAATGAATTCTGCGTCTGGGCTACAAGATAAAGGTGTCAGCGGTATCTTGGGCTGAGAAGAGTTTGGGGCTCGGTCCTCACAATCCTGTCAAACTGGAGATGTCTGACGATCCTAAATCCAGGCGAACCGTGGACTTATTGGGAACCTGGGGTAACACGACATTCTGTTAGCCACCTGCAGTGTCCAAATTTGAAATTCGGAACAGGGTTTGCGCACTACTACTTCAAAGCCGTAGTCAACAGTAATCCCTCCGCTCAATTGCATGGCCAGGGACAGCTGAGGAGAGAAGGTAATCCCAGCGCGTCCGAAACCTGGGATCTGTTTATGATCTATGTCGAGATCGCGGCCGAATGATATGGAAAGTAAACCCATACGTACCACGAATCCCACGACTGGCACGTTGAAAAGAGTATAGGCAAAATCCAGTGATGCCGAAGGAGTCGCCGTCAACAGAATATAGGCAGAGAAGTCATCCAGCTCGAGCGACACGAAACCGCTTTGGATAATGTCGAAAGCCGTGAGCCCGGTCCAGTTGGAGGGGATGTCAATATGAAAGCTTCCCTGCGTAAGTTTCATGCTGCCGGTAGTCTTGCATTCCTTACATCCAACAGTCAAAGGCACCGATGGACCCAGCCCGGCAGGAAAGGAGAACGTTGAACTGACTTCGTCATGGGACAGGTCCAGGGTGATTGATGTTTCCGTGGGCTCGGCTATAGGGACCAAGGTGTTGCCCGTCAGAGGTGGTAATGTTGTTGCTGTTGTTGACGCTACCGCCCGTGGCTGTTTCCTTCCTTGGCGACGTAATGAATGTTCTTCAATTGAATGCCCAAACTCGATGGCAAAGGATTGCAACGCGTCCTCCCAGGCGGTTTCGGAGGTGTTGAAGGTGATCAGGTTCTCCTCGTCGGAATAGTGGATCCCGTCGACTCTGTCGAAGCCGGGAGTGAGCCTAGTATTTTACTTGAAGTGCTTCATTGCTCGATACAGACCTGGAAACCGCTCTCTCTCCCTCGGCATTACAAGTGAAATGTGAAGAGATGACGAGACCGCCTTCGAGGCCGTCACAAGCTCTACGAGCCTTCGCAAAGGCTTGCCTGTTTAGGAAGCGAACTTCCACACTTGAGCTCTCACACTCGACGCCATGTAGATGATGTTCACTTTCCTCAAGCACCGAGACAGGACTGACAGAGCGTATCTTGACGTTTGAAGAAAAGCCAGAGTGGCCCGTCTCCGAGTTATCGACTGTCAGATATTAGCTAGAGATAATTTATACAAGGATCATACTTACATTCAGCATACACTAGGTCAACTTCGTGAGCAAGCCCGACGTCGTTGTCCCTACGAAGAAGATCCGATCGCTTCATAGCAGGCTTGAGCTGGCGATAGTCCGCGTCTACAACTCCCGGCAAGGACAATGTGCCGACTGTCAAGCAGGCCACAATCAGTGCCAGGTCTATTGACATGGTTTTCGTGATTATGGCCATCGCTCCGAGGAGTATGGTTGAGAAGTGAAGCTGCTCAAATGGCGAAGCATAAGGAAAGATATTCCCAACATAAATAACATTGCTCTGTGAGGGCCACCGAGACAAGAGCAATGCTTTGCTGTAGCCCGGCAGGACAGCACGGAGCAAATACGGCCTCACGACCTTGCACAAGTTCAGAGCCAGGTGGGCCCCCCGAGGACGATTTTCCAGACACACACCTGGAGCGGCGCCGCCGCCGTGCAGCCGCTGCGCAAAGGTTCATCATGATGCCTCGTTTTAGCTCCTGCCGTTGAACTTCGTGAGGACTCGTCCCGAAGCCGAATGTTCGAGGCTGCAGAAGGACAAGGCTCCTGTACTGTAGTATGCAGCACCTCCAGGTTGGACAATTTCTCATGAGCCAGGAGAGGTCGCTTATGCGTTATTGCAGAAAATGGATCAGAGCACAAAGCAGTAGACTGTTCACTTTGATTCTCTGATGTTCCTTTGGCAAAGCCAATTGTTTCAGCCTTGCTATAGGGCAGCGGCCATCTCTCCTCTTCATCCCTGCTCATTCGCCGGAACCTTCAATCCTCTGTTTAGAGCTGAAACCACGAAGAGGCGTGAGAAGGCTGTTGATGGACTGGCAGCAGAAATAGGGGTATTGACCAGCGCTGTCCCATCGCCCGAGGACTTTCAGCAAGGCCCGCCAAGACAGGGCAAACGCGACTAATGTTGGGCGATGGAACTTTGTCCTTCGAACCTGTTTGATGGACTCAGGAGAGGTATTTTGAACAGGTCGGAGGGCAGCACGGCGTTGCAAGGCATCAAATCAGGCAGACCGGAGGTGGGCTGCGGTCCGAGAAGGCTGACCATGAGAGTCGATTAGCAAATGCGCATGGCTCTCTCGAGGCTGGCATGCCGACTTTCTCTCGGTCTATCCCCTCGTCTGCGAGATATGCATCCGATTCACCATTGTGGTCTGGTAGCTTGAGGTCGATGAGAAGGCCAGAACAGTTACAGATCCAGCATCTCCGGGGGTCGCAGCTGGCATCACAGGTTCCATGTGAGCTGCAGACGAGCGAGCAAAAGAGCCCGAGCGTACCTGGAATCGCCTGAGCTTCAGACGGCTGGCGCGCAAGGCCCGGGCCGTAAGCTCAGATTTCCCACAGTACCTCCTCCGGGCTACCGGCACAAGTACCGTGAGTACGCCCCCCGTAAGATTGCGTGGGAACGCACTGTTACCAAGCTTCCCTGTCGCTAGCTGGCATGATCATGAGATTGACCAGCTGCGGATGTCTCTCAGGTACGAGTTCGACACTAACTAGAGAGGACAGCGCTTCAGCTTGCGCTCTTGGTGCTGTCTCAATCACAAGCCGCTGCCAGGGCCTGCTGGCCATACTAATGCCTGCCCCTGGAGTCAATAACGCTGCTTGCGCCATCCAACCTTTTGAAGTTGACCTTACCAGTACACTTGGTAAGTCACTCTAGTTACCACCGTGGCTATCGAGGGTCCTCACACAGCTTTCTGTCTGTTGGTGACAGTGTGGCAGTACAAACCTCTCGTCGTCCCGATGAGTTCGATCAGCCATCGTTGGACGCTTTGTCACAGCCATGGAATCGAGTTGTCCTGCCCACAGTTGTCAAGATCCTTGCTGTCAAACGTTGAATGCTAAGAAGTCGCAAGACGAGACATCAGGAGTCCTGCGTAGTAGCAGTGAGCATGAAATGGTCGCCTGTATGGTATGCGAGTCGTGGGAACAGTTAGTCAGTAAGTAGTCTCTTGGCTTCGTAAGAAGCACGGGAGCCCGGCGCGGCTGGAAGTTCGGCATCACTCAGAGTTCGTCACTTCTCCGCTGCCGCTCGTTTAACTAAAGGTTGCTGCTTTAGATCCGGATCGCTTCACTTCACTACCATTCCTGGCTGGGCGAAAACTTCAGGAGACACCGTTGGGCGTCGGTCTTACCGCTGGGCCGCTGGGGCGGACGATCCCGCGTACCTGAATCTCTTGTGTTGCCAGCTGTCACATGGCTACGTCCTGCAGAGACCTCCAAATCGAGACCCTCGTCACACCATCGAGGTGAACATGCATGAGAAGGGGGGGCGGGTACGTACACTCATTTGCCGCCGCCTCCAAACGTGCATGATAGGCGCCCTCGCATATTCAGATTCATCCCATGAACGCGACAGGCATCTGCCCTGTTTTTGATGACGAGAAGAGGGGCCCAAAATCCAACAGCAAATTCTGCTGCCAGTTCGTTGAGCTTGACCAATCAATTCTCGCCCAAGTTGTCAGCTTTTGCTATTCCTGATTCCTTGGGTACAGTGCCTACGCAAAAGTATCTACCCGCGGTCGATTTCAGGGCCAAATTCGCTGTTTTTGCCCCCTACAATCTTGATGGATTAGGCGTCAACTCTATTATTTTTGATATACATGTATATAGAGGATGAAAAGTATTAACTCTATCTACTAGAATATTTATTTATTCTCATTATCTTAGAATGATTGTAGATTGAAGTTTAAAAAATTAAAACTCTAAATTTTTTAAACTTCAATCTACAACAGTTTCTTATATACTAGTCAAGAAATAAAAATATTACTTATAAAATAATATATCCTTTTTAGATTCTATTATATTTAAATTTTCAAATAGAGTTGACGCCTAATCTATTGAGATTGCAGGGGGCAAAAACAGCGAATTTGGCCCTGAAATCGACCGCGGGTAGATACTTTTGCGTTGGTACTGTACCTCCCCGCACGGGCCCGCACGGGGCCAACTCGGTGTGGCTCTTGACTGGTCATGGCTCAGGCTTAGGCTGCGAAATGGTCCGGGTTTTGGGGTAACATACGGGACCGTATTGTCACTCACCTTAATTTCCACTTAACGCGAAGACGCGTAAATTAATATCTTTTTAATTAATAATCTTTTTAAATTAGTTTTTTTTGATTATCAATAAGATTATTAA
>JAABUK010002305.1_pt1 | contig 34540 bp, 36 predicted proteins | sample 5559141 | NCBI WGS metagenome assembly JAABUK01 (sample SAMN10711869, study PRJNA513367) | rock metagenome | isolation source: Antarctica rocks | place: Antarctica: Victoria Land, Pudding Butte nord | collected 2016-01-03
CTCTTCCCGCTTTCTTATACGCACAGGCTATCAAACCGGCGCTCAACTCCGCGCCATCGAAGAAACAAATACGCACTTAGACGTCTTCTATTCCGTCCTCGTCGACGGCTCCGACCATTTCTCTCAACCATACCCCTGGATTGATTCCTGCTCGAGGTTTATGGTGCCTTCAAAGAGGGGTCTATGTCCATCACTCATATTTCCTACAGCTTCCTAATCGTTGTGTACACCCAACCTCGTCGCCTCACAGTTCATGATGGCGTACCGCAACCCCTCGGCGTTCGCTTCCTTCGTCTACCGCCAACTGACCGCGCACATTCCCGTGCCTCAGCAAAGCTTCGCCGGCCAAACCGTCATCATAACAGGCGCCAACACGGGTCTTGGCTTTGAAGCGGCAATCCACCTTGTCCGCCTCGGCGCCGAGCAGGTCATCCTTGGCTGTCGGAGTCTGGCAAAGGGTGAAGAGGCAAGGAAGCAGATGGAGACGAGGACGGGGAAACAGACGGCTGGGTTGGTTGAGGTATGGGAGGTCGATCTCGCGAGCTATGAGAGTGTCAAGGCGTTCGTGAGGAAGGCGGAGGGGTTGGAAAGGGTAGATGTCGTGCTGGAGAATGCTGGAATGTTGACGGAGAAATTTAGCATGGCGGAGGATAACGAGTGACTATATATGGTCGTTCTAGAGCTGTGCGAATGCTGATCATGGGCAGGCAGACGTTGACAGTCAACGTCGTGTCGACGTTCTTGATGGCCTTGATGTTATTACCGAAGCTGCGAGAGAGTGCAGAGAAATTCGGCATCGTCCCCAGGATATCCATTGTTTCGTCGTTGGTCCATCACTATACGGAGCTGTCGGCCAAGTCTTCTGCGAAGATCTTGGACGCGATGAATGCGGAAGAGCACGCCAACATGCGCACCCGGTCCACGCATCTTCTCCCTCCGCTTGATCGTGGATCTGCTGACTTTGCTCACCCAGGTATATGGATTCAAAGCTGCTCCAGATCCTGTATGTTCAGCGGCTCGCGCCTGCCATGAGCAGCAGCCAGAAACCAAAAGTCACGCTTAACTTACTCGACCCGGGGTACTGCTATTCGGGCATCTTTGCCGAGAACGAACATGCAGGGATCAGGCTCTCGAAGAAGATGGTCGCACGATCGACGGAAGAAGGGTCGAGGACGCTCGTTGCCGCTGTTGTGGCGGGGAATGAAGATACGCATGGGAAGTATATGAGTGATGCGCAGATTGCCAGGTGAGTGGACTTCTTTTCCTGGACTAGATTGGGACAGGTGGTTGAGTGGTTGCTGACGGTTGATGGTGGTAGCACGAGTAAGTTTGTAAGATCGGTGGAGGGTAAGAAGACGGCGAAGAGAGTATGGGACGAGTTGAACGCGAAGTTGGAGGAGATCCAGTCTGGAATTCTCGGGCACATCTGAAGATAGCGTTGGGATGAGAGACTTTGAAAAAGATATTCGCCCATTGCCTGCGCGACGCCCCTTTGCACAGATAGTAGAGTATAAGCCCAGAAGAATGTCATCTCATTCCGCCAATTCTACTCTATTACCCTTTCATCTCAGTCCCAGCCACATGGACGCAGAGGAAGTCCTTCACGGTGGCAAAGTCGCGGACCTCCACGTTCCTTCCAAGAGCTCGCTCCAGTATCGCGACTTGGTCAAGACTCGAAAGAGAGTCCATTGTAAAGGGCATCCTCCTTGACGTCGCTGAAATTCCACGTCAGTATTGATCGTTTCGGAGGTGGACACTAAGCTCCCCTCGCAGGACGTACTGATTCAAGGTTACATCTTGATCCTGTTTGACCTTATCTACATGATTATGGCGCTGCCTTCGTCTTGGTATGCACCTTTTTAGTATGAGTAATTAGCTGGTCTCTAGTATTGTAACAATAGTAGTACGGAAGCAATTGCGTAGGGGGGAGAGAGAGAGGACACGACACGCCAGCCAAACGCAGCCGGCAGATCCACATCAGATAGCCATCTCGCACAGTAGGCTCTAAGTAGCGAACCGGCAGCTCTCCACCATGGTGACACAACAGGAGTCTTTCCAGAAGACCGCCAAAAATAGCGGGATGCCACTTGGGCAATCGAAGAGGATTCCGCCGACTCACTCACCTCGCACTCGCCCACGTTCGCCAGTGGGGCGCAGGTAAAAAGCGACGTTGAAGGCGTGAGTGGAGAGTTGAGTCCCGTGGCAGAAAGTTGTTCCTTTTCAGCCGCGAATCGTTTCTGGTAGGGGAACAAGCGCTTTGGCACGGCTATGCCATGCATACAAGTACATGTGTCGAAAGCCCCCGAGGACGAGGAAGGACAATGCCTTCTTTTTCTCTCTTTCTGGAGGGAAGGGAAATTAATGGCATCTGCCCGTTGCAGAAGCTAGGAGATTTCATGAGGTGCTGGCACTTCGGCAAGATTGGATCTCGGTATGGACGTGGCAGGAGGCCAGGCTCTTGAGGCCCCAGGAAGCCAGATGCGATGCTTTGCCGAGCTCAGGATTGCTTGATGGTACGGATGATTGAATGGGGATGGGCTTGAAAGCACGGAGCTGGACACCACTATATTGGAATGGAAAATACCGAGACATTGACACGAAAATAGTGAGACGGGTCGTAACCCAGAAAACGTAATCGCGTATTTTATCGTTTTTGTCACCGGCTCTCCGGCGCAAGGATTACGTCTGGTTGGTGACGGGAGCAGCACAACAATATTGAAACCTGCACCGCCAAAGTCACGCCTACTGGGGAAGCCAAGTCTAGACATGCACCTTGTCATTCAGCTATCTGAACTGTCAAACTACCTGTCTTTTCTGCGTCTGCATAAGTGACTTCGGTGGCCTCGTCAAGTCCTCGCTTCTTCAACGGCAGATCATGTCCCAGCAGCCGGGGCTGCAAGGGAAGAAGTGCTGGAGGTCAGCCAAAGTGGCCTTTAGACTTGTGGGTGGTGGTCGCCACACGGGGACGACCGAAAATTGATGGTGAAATGAAATTGGTGAGAGTCCACAGGGAGGACCGTGGAGGAGCAAGGTCAAGCAAATCAAGCAATCAAAGTAGTCGGCAACAGCAGACAGCAGGGTCAGGTCCACCGAGTCTGATGAAAGACAGAGCGCCAACTACCAAGAGGTAGCAGTGCCGGCATTCCAATCGTCTGCCGGAGCGGGCGTCGCAGCCGCAGTCGGAGCTGCCGCCGAGACGGCGTCATCACCTGCACCCCACGCATCGCCGCCGCCTGCGCCCCCGGCCCCAGCAGCACCGTCTGCAACGCCGACTCCGTCGTCTTCGTCCTCCTCAGAGTCGTCATCGAATTTCAACTCTTCACCTTCTTCAGGCTTCTTGTCTGCAAGGAAGTCGGGTACTTCTTGGTTGGATTCCAGCAGGACTTTCACGAGGTCTTCGGCAAGGGGCTCGTCCTTGTCATTGTAGAACGAAGTGGCTAAACCCACATTACCAATACGCGCGGTTCGGCCTATGCAAGCTTAGGAGAGGACCACACGGACAGATGACTTGACATACCAATTCGATGAACGTACTCATCTATACCACCATGTTCGACACTCGGCAGATCGTAGTTGATGACGTGCATAATGTTGCGAATGTCCAGACCACGAGCAGAGACTGCAGTGGCAACGAGAATGGGGCACTTTCCGGTTCGGAACGATCGCCTCAGGTGGGTCAGGTGTGCTGCAATGAATGTTGATGGAGAACTCACAAGGCATCTTCTCTCTCGCGCTGGGTACGGTCCGAGTGAATTGATGTCGATGGCAAACCTAGGTTGTAGAGGTAGTCATCTAGAAAGTCGGCCGTCTTCTTCGTTGCCACGAAGATCAGAGTACGGGAAGGGGGCATAGAGAGCAGCAGGTCGTAGACGGCCTTCTGCTTCATGTTACGCTCGATCCAAACAATCTGATGGACAGCGTTAGCAGGCTTCATGGCACCGGAGCTGAATCGCGACTTACGATTTGCTTAACGTTCATATGAGTGGAGCCGGCACGACCGATGCGTATGCGAATGTGATCATTGGCCAGATATTTCTTGGCAACCTTGCGCAACTCCGGTTTGAAGGTCGCAGAGAAGAGCAGATAGTGGTGATCCGCATCCTCATTTGTATCTATTGCCAAGTCAGTCACATCCAGCTGCCAACACGCAAGCTTTCATACCTCCACCGGACATGATTCTACCGATATCTTCCTCCCAATCCGGCGAAATCAGCTCGTCCGCCTCGTCGATGATGGTATAGCTGTGCGGGTCAGCGCGCATCGCTGAACGCAAAGAAGTGACTTACCGAACGCGACCTAGAGTTAGAACGTGGGGCGCTGACATAAAGTCGAGGAGGCGGCCAGGCGTGGCAATGAGAACGTCGCAGCCGCTTTGAAGCTCATCTTGTTGTTCCCGCTTTGGCGCACCACCATAGGCAACGCAAGGTCGCAGCATGGACCGGTAGCACAGACGACGGGCCTCATCGAAGATTTGCGTGCAGAGCTCACGGGTTGGGGCGACGACCAGGATCAGGGGCTCAGCACGGACAGCATCGACCTCGGGGTTGAAGCCATTGACCAGGTTTGGTCGACGACCTGCTAGCTTCTTGACCTTACCCATGAGCTTGGAGATGGTGGGAATCAGATAAGCGGCAGTTTTTCCAGATCCTAACATGATGGTTAGAGAATGACAGAATGAAGTAGAAGGAACGGCAGACCGGTCTGAGCGACAGCGATGATATCGCGGTTTTGCACAGCGGCCGGGATAGTGTACGCCTGGACCGGAGTAGGGTCTTTGTAGCCACACAGGTCGATATTCTGAACCATGATGGGATGAAGACCAGCCGCATGGAACTGCGGTGAAGTCAGTCGATGATGCGCGATCTTCAAAGAGGTTGATCATACGTCGCTGATGGGGTCGGGACGATCAGCCTGGGTGGTCTCGGTTGTCACCTTGATGGATCGAAGTCTGATGATCATTAGCAAATGACGGCGGGCTTTCAGGATAAACATGACACTTACTCATCAAACTTGATTCCTTGGCGAGGAATGAACTCCGAGTGGTAGAGCATTTGTTCGAGCTCCTCGTTGCGCGGGCCAACATCACCATAATCCTCGTTCCACTCGTACTTCTGAGCATTGTGGGCCCAGATGGGCATGGTTGGATCGACCACAGTCGCGTCTTTCGCCTCCTTTCCGTACTCCTCGTAGTCATAGCTCGAAGGTTCCGCCCAACCTTTTGCGCGAGCAAAGGCGATAGCTTCGGCGTTTTTGGGAGCGGCATCGCTGGAGATGTCGTGCAGCGCGCCTTGCATCTCTTCGGTGGCGAACGTGTTTGCCATGATGGCAGAATGGCTTGAGACCTGTGAGAGAAAATGCTGTCAATGGTTCAATCTTGTTGACAAGACCTCGGCGATGATTTGAAATGACAGATCGATGCACCGATCAATGAGTCAAACCAACGCGCATTTCAAGAAGATGATGTGTCAAGGTGAAGATGGTGCCCAATAACTTCAAGTAACCTGAATTAGTTGCTAGGTGGAGTGCAGCCGTGGCGGCGTTCTTCTGGGGAAGGGGGGAAAGCAAAGATGGAGGAGATGAGGTGATTTGAGTTGAGGTGAGGTGAGGGTGAGCCAACAAGTGAGACGAAGAATTTCGCCCGGAACAGATTGGAAGTTTGCTAGCTGACTTGTGGCTGCTGATGTGAGATAGCAGGCAGACAATTGTGCTTGCAACCCAAGGAAGACCGAGGCTGTCTCGCCGGAGCTGGAGGTTGTTATGCAAAGAAGGTAGAAGGGTGAGTTCCGAGACCAGTGAGGTCGCTGCACTCACCGGGGGACGCGTTGAGCAACAAGCGACTTCTCTCCTTCAGCAAAACCTGAATGCCGGCAAGGGATGCTCTTGAGAGCTTGAGGTTGAGGTTGAGGTTGAGGTTGAGGTTGGGGATGGGGATGAGTGAATCTTGAGGCGGAATGAAAAAAGAGGCAGTACTACTCTGGAGTTCTGCGGAAGGCAGCGTTTGCACTAGCGCTCGACGGGGACGTGTGTCGAGATACGGACAGAGCATCCGGAAGATTCCACAGCTCACTTCTGTTCTTTGAACACCGACAATTCCAACAGCGCAATCACTGTGTCCTGGAGACCACACGGCATCGGACCCGCAGCATTTCATGGTCCATCATTGGACATGAGTGCAAGCACGCTGCTAAAGCCTGTCAGGGAAAGAATCTGGAGCCTTCAACGATGATGGTTGTCTCTGGTTTGGCAGTATGCGACACCCACCATCATACTTCCCAGCCATTTGAACGAGGGGCCTCTAGGTGTTCCGTCAAGGGCCAGGGGCTCAGATGGCGGCTGACGAGAGCAGTCTGCAATGCCTGGGTCGCACGGAGCTTGAGTGAAGGCCCTGAGATGGCATTCAGCCCGGGTCAACCACAGGGAAAACCTGAGCTGATATCGGTCTCGCACGCGGCACGAAATCATCTCATGTAAAAGATCACAGGTCACACCAGTCGTTTATTGAGCAGGTGCAAGGTACGCACCGCAATCCCATGCGTGCTTGCAAATTGAGGTCTTCATGGCAGGCGGAATGCACTGGGAAAGCAGGCTCCGAGCAAGGACTAGATGAAAGCAAGGATAGGAGTTCGAATGGGATCGCATTGAAGGACACTCCGCCGACAGCAACGCCCTCGAAGAGCCCCATCGGCACAGAGCGTCGACCCAAGGACAAAACGAGCGCATCTGACCCAGGGAAATCACTCAGAGGGGGCTATTGGGCTTGGGCATGGGAAGACGGCGGCCCACTCTGGGAGTCTGCCTCTTTCCTTAGTGGCCTTTGCGAAGTGGCTCTGCGTGGCCAGCAATCGAGACGTGAAGAGATGTTGAATACGGAGGAGTGGAAAAGGAGTTGGCGTGGCGTGAGCAGCTTGAAAGCTCCGACCACCGCCAAGATAAGAAAGAACTCAGTACAACACCGATTCTATGTATCGTCTTGTACTGTATCGTCTTGTACTGTATTGATACAGGTGCTGTGGCATCCCATACTGTATTGATGTATATCGATACGGTATCGCTCTCTGCGCTACTCATTTACAAACATCAGCGAAAGACACCTTCCCTCCATCACTCTCACAGCTCCTCCAACAAGAATTAATCTCCCATCGCCACGTCAACCCACCGTAACAAACTTCCCAACTCCCGGTACTCCATCCACAACCACAAACACCACATACGGCCCCGGCGGCAGTACCTTACTCCCCCGCTCCTTATCCGGCATAGTAACCACAAGCCTCTGCATACCAACACCCCTCTTCCAACCCTTCGAATCCAGCCAAACCATCCGATGCCCCATATGCAATGCATGCGTCACAAATCCGCCATGATGCAACGAGATCCTCACCTCCTTCGCGCCCCTCGGAGCCGAAAATTTGATCTCAAAAGTCGACCCATCCGCTGTGAGCTGGTCGGTGGATAGCGCGATACGGGCGGGTCGCTTGCGTGCGCGGTCCCCTGTGAGGTAAGGAGGCGTGTATATTTCGATCCTGAATTCGGTGGGGAAGGCCCGTGCTGGGGTGTTCGGGTCCACGTCCTCGGGCAGGATGGGCATCTCGTTAGGGTTGCTCCCTGCGACTGCGACGGTGCCGTCAAGCAGTAGGAGCGCGACGGAGTGGTATAATCGCGGGATCTCTGATGTACCTGCCCTACTCCATCTTTTGCCTAGTTTAGCGGTGGGGTCGTAGATCAGTGCCTCGAATGCGGGCGTGTCAGCAATGCCAAATCCCTCCGCTCCGCGCTGCGCGCCGTTAAGCCATAAGACGGTTCCGTCGGGTAATAATGTGCCTTCCACCATACCGCGGCCCTCGGGCATGGCGTCCATTTCCCATGCTGCGTCTTTCTCCAGGGGCTTGCACCTACCACACGAGGGATCGGTCGGACTCGGCAGGTCCTGGTAGGCACCCCCTCCACAGATTACAATTTCTGGCTCGTAGTTGCTTTCTGGAGACAAGGCGAGGAGCACCGAGCCGCCGGTATTGGGGTAAGTTCTGTACAAGCCTTTTAGTTCTGGAAGCTCTTTGATGACCGCGTTATTGGCTACGTCGAATAGCTGGCTCGATGTGGCTGTAAAGACGAAGAGACTTCCGTCCGGGAGGAGATGCAAGAAAGGGTACATGAAGTAGGGTTGCTTCTTGACCAGGATGTCCATTGGCACGTTGACACCAGAGCTGACACCATTCCGGTCCAAGATCTCGTAGGTCGGATTGTTGTTCTCGCTTTGGGTCGGATCAAGACCGTTCAGACTACCAGAGGCAACGAATACAGTCCCATCGGGCATGGTCTGGGCAGACGCGTACCATCTTTTCGATGCGAGCACATTACCAGGCTCAGACCAGTCCTCGGCGTTGTCTTCTCTCGATGATGAGCTCCGAGAGAGGTAGCGAATGGCGTCGAAGCCGTCCGAAAGAGATGGTGCGACGTGTGGCAAAGGTCCGTTTCCACCAACAGATACCAGGGTGCCAGAAGCGAGAAATGTTCCGCCGCAGCAAAAGGCATTAGTCTAGTTGTGCTTAGCCAGTGCTGGAGAAAGCAAGGACGACTTGGACCTACCTTATAGGCCAACGGCGTAACTTTGCCAGAAACTGGATCCCATTCTGACGAATAAGCAAACTCCCCATTGCCCAATTGCAGCAGCGTATAATTCTCAATTTTGTCCAAAAAAACAACTTTCCCATTTGGCATTAATGCAGCATGCATGGCAGGCACGCCAGAATCTCCAGCCATCCTAAAGTCGCCAGGTGCTTCATGCTTGGAGGCAGGAAGCGGCTGGCTAAAGCTGGTGAAAATCTGGTGCGTATTGATCAGAGGCTCTGAGGTCTGCTCGGTATTGTTCGCTGGCATTTCACGAGGTTGGATGGTAAGAGCTGGATCGGTGATGCATCCGTGCTGGCAGCCATTTGCTGGGTGACAATGCACGGCTGACGAACCACACCATCCTCTGCGGCTGCAGCACGGACCAAAATTGCCCTGCAAATCGCATTTGACCTTGCCAAAATCCTTTCCACATCTTCCCTCCACTAATTTATGTGGTTGTATGCGAGCGCTCGGTATGGGCCTGAAATGTCGTGCTCTTGTGACCACTGGCCGTGGTTCTTCAAGGAGCTCGCAAACACCTCTGGGTGTGCAAACTTGGTGCATCGGACATTTCTGAGCCACAGCATTATAGCCGATCTGATTCGGGTTGCAGCGTACCTCAGCACCTTCTAAAGAGCATTCGGCCTGGAACGAGAAAAGTGAAAGGATCAACACAGCGTAGGCGGCGCTCATGGGCCACAAAAGAAAGCTGATGCTCATGACGGGCGCTGCTGGGCAACCTTTGTAGACAACCGACAATCCTACTCCACCCCTTACCTGGTTCCGGGCTCTGGCTTCTTGCTTGAGCCTACTGGCGGTCGACAGTGGCAGCAGCAGGCTTGAGGTGCCACTGGTAATACAGCAAAATCAATAGAAAATACAAGCGAGAACAATACAACGTCTAATGCTTTGCTGTGGACGATAACAATTGAAAAATCCCATGAATAAAATGAGTACAAACAGTAGCTAGGATCCAGGAGAATCAAAGCAGGAGGACACAGCAAGTCCAGGATCTCCAATGCTCTTGCCATCGTACTCACTGACATGAAAGAGGTGCAGAGTAAGATCTGCAGGAGTCACTCTCTCCGAAGAGAGCCGGCAATGAGCAAGGGTATCAGAAGCTCGTCTGGCTATCAGAGGGTAAAGGAGCCATATTCACTCGTGCGAGTGGTATCAGCGAAGCTGGCCTCAATGCCATCGCAATTCCAAGTCGATCTGCCGACAGAAAATAACATAATCGCTCAGCAAAGAGCGACAACAACCTGACTCAGCCGATAATGGCCAGAGCACAGATTCCTATCGGACTTGCGGACACACGGATCAGATGACGGGGACCAGTTGAACGCCGTACCGTCAAGCACGCGGCTCTGCTTTGCGAGGTTGTTCTTCAGCGTTCTTCCTCCATTGATGGGTAGCAAGCGTCTTGAAGAAGACGAATGAGTACAGCAAATCATGATGCCGCTATCGAGGAGCTTCTCGAGGGAAGTCCGAGGTGAAGATGTCGAGGGTGGGGGGAGATTGCACCGCGCTCCTCCGACTCCGAGCGACGTCAAAATCAACGTCGAAGGGGCCTTCATAGTTGACGATGAGTTTCCTGGTTCCGAAGCGAAGAATGGCACAGCAGGCGAGGGAGTCTACTTTGAGAACAAAGACATTCGGCTGCCGCACCACACTGCGGTGGTCAGCCACGTCGCGGTCGACGTACGTTCTACACTATTCTATCCACGGTGAAAGTGCTAACACATTGTGCAATAGATTGGAGGATCGCTGGCGAAAGTCGTCTACTTCTCTCGCGAACCAAACTCAGTGGACGAAGGCGGCCGGTTAAATTTCCTCAATTTCGAGACGGATCGTATTGATCTGTGTATCGACTTTTTGCAGCGACTGAAACAGAAGCAATTGAAGCTCAATGGCTCTAGTCCGGGACAGTTATGTGTCATGGCAACAGGTGGAGGAGCATACAAATTCTATGACAGAATCAAGGAGGCGTTAGGAGTCGAGATCACACGCGAAGATGAAATGGAATGCCTCATAATAGGTGAGCCTGCCTGAAAAGTTCCCCAATGGGCATGTTGCTGATTTGCACCCACCAGGACTTGATTTTTTCATCACGGAGATCCCGCAGGAAGTCTTCACTTATAGCGAGGAAGAGCCAATGCAGTTCGCTGAAGCTCGCGCAGACGTCTATCCTTACCTCCTTGTCAACATTGGATCAGGAGTATCAATGGTCAAAGTGGCTGGACCTCGGAAATACGAACGTGTTGGAGGCACTTCGTTAGGTGGAGGCACATTCTGGGGCATACTGTCTCTTCTGACAGGGGCAAGAACATTCGACGAAATGTTGAAGATGGCTGAAGAGGGCGACAACAGCGGAGTTGACATGCTTGTTGGGGACATATATGGGACAGGTTACAGCAAGATCGGCCTCAAAAGCACAACAATTGCAAGCACTTTTGGCAAAGTCTTCAAGATGAAACGCCTTGCTGAGCGCAACGCTGAAGATGGTGAAGGGCTAAGTCACGCAGATCCCGAAGATCATACTGCGCTCGCGGCCTTCCGGATTGAGGATATGAGCAGGAGTTTACTTTACGCGATCAGCAACAACATTGGTCAAATTGCGTATCTCCAGTCCGAAAAGCATGGCCTGCAGCACATATATTTTGGCGGCTCTTTCATTCGTGGCCACACCCAAACCATGAACACCCTGTCGTATGCCATAAAATTCTGGTCTAAGGGCGAAAAGCAAGCATATTTTCTCCGCCATGAGGGATACCTCGGATCTGTCGGTGCGTTCCTCAAACGCCAGCCCAAGAATTGGGGAAGACGAAACAGCTTGGAGGACACCGGCATGCATAACTTGGTGTCGTGGCGAGAGCAGATGAAGTCTTCCAGCAGCAAGATCGAACCTTGAGTTACCACCTCATCTGGCTCTACCGGGCCCTGTTCAACGAGAGAGTCGATAGCTACCTCAGTTGGGCCAACCACTTTCGCAGCCAACTTTCGTGCATATACCGTCCCTACTGGCCCAAGACGTCGTTGATGTGTGCACGCAACACCCAAAGCACGAGGCCAGGGAATCCTTCGGTATCGGACGCAGCATGTCGAAAAGATGCAGATGTCGCGTGGGCGTAGCCCAACCTGCACGGTCCGTCCTTGCAGCATGTTTTACACTTTGGTGCTGAGGTTGTCCTGCTGCCACGGAAACAGGCACGTGAGGCGAAGCTGTCCTCTCGCAAGGCAATTTATCGATATCATACGCTGTTTCGAAGAACATATCTGGTTCAAAGACGACAACTTCGGCAACTATATCCGTTGCGACCTCTGCGAATGGGCCAGCGGAGCCGCAGGTCACAAACAATGATGTGATTTCTCCTGTGCGTTCTCTGAAAGCAATCAAGCAGAATGCTCGGAATCCATTACGCTCTCCCCGTTGCTATTCACGGCACTACTACTTCAAGATGAAGGAACCGAGATCTCGCTACCTAGCAGACTTCTAAAGCTTGAGGCTTCAGACCGCTGGCTATCTAGTCGCGAGGCTGAAGCGCTTGTGGGTACCTAAGTGCTACAGGGCATTATTTTGCGTATTCAGCTACCCGCATTGGTCTGTGACCGAGCTCTGGCCAGATGTTTCGTATATCTGATGATGCTATTACCCTCCTCCAGAGCATGTTTTACAGCATTTTCATGTAAGATTCACCAAGCCGAAGCCGCTGATGATATAAAATCCGCTAACAGAAGTCCTCTTTGATCCACCTGCGTCTTCTTCACACTGTTCCAACCCTTACCTCTTTCACCTCGTCTTCACTCAACGCTTCTTCAGTTTTTCAAGGCGACTTTTTCTTGCTTTGTTCTAAGCAAGCTGAATCCACAACTCTGCTAAAGTATTGAATTCCAAGTCACGCATCAACCACTTATCCGTCGTGCTCATTCATTTGTCTCAAAGCTTCGAAGATCCTGATAGGGATCACAATTATGATACTGGTGATAGAAAAAGGACTCGCGTCTCGGTAATTACAGTGTTCTCAAACCTTTATTGGGGTGTACGCCGACGCTTCTACTTGTTGTGGATTTCAACTCACTTCATATTTTCAAGATTTTCTCCTTTGACTTGACCCAGTGTTCACAGCTCGAGAGAAGTGATTGCATCTCCTCACATCATCAACGACCGCTTGAAAGTCAAGAAATACGGAGGATAGCAACGCTCTGCTGCTTCCCACGGAACCATTTCGATATCCACTCTTCAGCCTCTTACCAGGATGATGGCGTCAGAGTCTGACAAGTTACTTGCAGATACGAAGAGGTTCCCGGAGCCAAAGTCGAAAGGGCCTTTTGATATCAAAAAAGAGGAACAGGACTTGAAAAAGATCCTGAAAGATAGGGTCAAAATTAAGAGCGTTGGGATGCCGGTTCAGGCCTTCTCAATCCAAACGCTAGGCAGCAAAAAGACCAAAGCCCTCGACACGCCAGGAAAGCAGGATGAATACAGAGACCCAAAAATTTCTGCACAAGGTTACCATGCCACCTCCAAAAAATTACGGATAAGTTCTGCCGCCAGAATGGGTTGCAGGCCAAGAATGGACCTTGCTCTCAGGGGCTCAGGATTTCGGGTGTTGAAGAGAATGATTTGGGCAAATCGATCATCTTCGTCCATGGACGTACTGGAGAGCCCCTTGAAGCTAGGAAATGTCAGGTCCGTAAGGGTAATTTTTGCCCTCGTGGTTGAGGGCGGCAGTCTCCCACGAGCATCTATAATTCGTTTCTACCAACGGGCAACCGGCGTCCGTGGTATTAGTGCTTGGATGGTCTGGAAAGGTCTGGAAGGTGTGGAAAGGAGTTTCTTGGTCTTCAAACTTGTGGGTGCCTCCTTCGTCAATGCCGAAGGCAAGAGCCGAAAGGAATTGCTTCACATCCAAAGCAGTTTCCAAAGAACGAAAAAGGACGCCTTTATCAGAGTCGTAGTCTAGTCAGGCATCAGGAAGATCGCAAAGTCAATTACAGATGTCCCAACAAACAGCGAAACGAAAGATGTCACTACCGTTCGCGGAGTCCAAAAGACAGGCGTGGGTACTTTACCAGGCGTGCAAGCTGGACAGTTGCGATTTCGTGCTGGGGAAAGTAGCGCTTCGAAAGGCTCTGGTGAGGAGCTGGTTGACCTCACGGAGGAGGATGGTGCCCTGGCAAGGGTGACGAGCATGCTCAAGACTGAAAACTCGCCGAGCCCAGCCGTTCCTGAACGAGTTTCTCAACAAGTGACCAATACGAACGGGCCGACAAAGTCTGCTGCTCTATACCATCAAATAGATAGCACCACCAAACTTCCGTTAGGGAGGGGCCCTTTCGTTTCCCTCATCTCCATTCGCGTGCGCGAGAGCACCTCTTTCTGTTTTATCAACGCCTCAAATGAGCTCAATAGAACACGACAATTCGACACCTGCGACAGCGTTGGAAAGCTATTCCTCCAAGCGGACGTTGGCAGTATTGTGCAAAAGTCGGACGAGGAAGCAGCTCTTTCCCTGAATATCCCAGGCAACAACAGGCCACTGATCATTCCAAACAAGGACGAGGAAAGCTTCAAAGAGCTTGTGGAGGCCATTGCCAATGCTCGTTGCTGGGAAGATGGAGGAGAAAGCGCTAAATGCAGAGTGGAGGTTCGAAGGTATGGGTAACGATAAGCTGGATGTTGATGGCAGATGCTTCTATGCTACGCTCGCTTCTTCGCTTCGGACATTGGCTGTTGAGTACGGCAATGGCAAGCTTATGGATCGTGAAAGCTCAATCAAAGCTTGCATAAAAGAAGCTGTGACAACAAGTATCGAGCTGGCGGCTTGAAAATCGCCGACGGTATGCTCTTTTTTTGGTGCTTGACTTCCAATACCTCACCAGTCAACATCACTCTCCATCAGAGGTATCTACTTTTATTGCTATTTATTCCTCTCCTGTCTCCAAAGTCGTTCCTCCCGGTGATTCTTCTGAGCCGATGTCCTTGTGTCAAGTGTTCATCTACTCGTGCTTCTTCCGTGTTCAACTCGGCCGCGATCGTGGCAACAAACCTACAAATGTCTCGTTTCAACCTCCTCTCGCATCTCACAAACGAAAAACCCTCCGCCTTTTCTCACATCCAATCTCCATGTAACGTCCCTACCTTATCTCTTGTGCACTTAGGGCAGTGCTGAGCTGATGAAATAGGCTTGTCCAACGCGTGACATTTGATCTTGACACTTTCGGCAAGCTGACCACCTTGCCGTAACCTCATTGCCTCCTCCTTGCCGATCACATATTGGCGATCATTGAGCGCTTCCATGAGAAGTCTTCGAGGACGCTAGCCGTGGGTTTTGTTGGACAGGGTGTGCAAAACGCCGTAAAAAGACCCTCGGATTGGAAGTATGCGACTCATCATCGCGTGTCTATTGCAAAAGGTAACTTCTAGTGTCCTACCGTTGCTTCGTAACACCCCCAGCTTTGTCTCTTCGCGCAATTGACAGGGCGGTGGAATTTCTTTGCTGATGAATTGTAGATAGCAGGACTGAGGACCAGGCACCTAGAAGCTCAATGCTTGCGAATCAGCCTGGCGAAGGGCTCAGTAACGACATGACCGCAAGACAAGATTCAGAACAAAGCACTTCTCCTCTCGCCCATCATCTCCTCTGCCTGTGCGGCTGCCGGATCATTTACGACAGCTGCTGCATACGTGATATACACAGCATGGCATGTCAGCAATACCTCCATGCGCGAACGGATATAGCTTGCGTCACGACCTACGTTCAAGGCAAGACGGGCTATTCAGCGTATTCTCTTATCACGATGGAGAAGAAGTGGATGCCAAGAGGTATTCCGCAGGCATAAAAGGCAAAACAGTCCTCGTCGTGGAATGCAGAAGTCTCCCTGCCTCGATCATCAAGCATCGGAAAGCTCGTACTAGCAAATGGTCAGACGGTTAGTATGTTTAGAATGCTGGCGAGTCATGGGACGAAAGGCTATCAGTGCGAAGAGTCGCTGTCCTTGACAGGACCAATCCCCAACCGCAGCCTGCGGGTTCAAATGCATTGAAGTCCTCTCAATCCCAACATGGCAAGTTCTAACTTCCACGGTAGACTGATGCTAATCCGTACTCTCCCGGAACTTCCCGAGAATTCGTTCTACACCTCCCCTACTACCGCTCCAGATACTCCTTCCAACACACACGCCCACTTACGAATTAATATCGATCCTATCTTGCCAGCAGAACTGTCACTTGACAGTATTCGAGAGTTAAGGACAGGAACAGACCAGCAAGGGCAGCGAGTAAGCTTTTTTGGGTTCGACCCTCCTCCACCAAAGAGAAGGCAGAATCATGCTTGCTCTAGTCCTGAATATATCCTTGAAGATTCTAACCCATATGATGGGGAGTACCACTAACGTCCACTCCTAGAGGAAACTGTCACCATGCGGCACTGCCTTCCCGTTCGCCAAATACCCTTTCACTTAGAAACCGAACGGAGCGCACTTCTGATCATGCGTCTGAAAAAAATGACGGAGATACCGCAGAAAAGCAAATCGCGAACCAACTCAACCTTGATCAAAAGTAAGCAGAAAAGTCACTTATCGGATCTTCAATAGGTCTTCGATCAGCCCCTCTTTCGACGCCGACTTCCCCTCCACCAAGCTCACCAAGTGGTGATACCATACGTTCAGACCTGGAGACGCACGCCCGACGTAGCTTGTGGCGTTCATTAGATCCAAGCAAGGCAGCTCACGCTGCTTCATTAGCTCGACCAACTCATTCCATAGATCTCACCATCAAACGTGGGTCCGGTTCTCTTTCCATTGATTTGACATCGGAGGGCGGTCAGTCATTCATTGACGGCTCTGTGACCCGCCACATCGAAACGCATGCCTTGATCGTTTCCCTGCCTGAATCTCCGTACAGAACGTGTGTTAGAGCATTTGGGATCTGCAGTACGCTGGAGAAGCTCTTCGCTCAGGCCCATCAGGCCCGGCTCTTCTCTCAGCAGAGCAGTCTTGGCCGTCTCCTAAACGTCAAGATTCCCGGATTGAACAAGACAATGGCGATTGCGGAGGGAGGCAGGGAGTAAATTGACGAATTCATCCGAGAGCTGAAGTTGGCCTCCCGTTGGAACATCACGGAGTGTGGAATGGACGGAGAGTGTAATGTCGAAGTGCGATTGCGAATGCTATGAATGGCTCTCTACTCGCTAGAAAGGTGTGGGCATGGCCGGAATGGATTTCTCGTATTGCTGTGCCTGTTGTCTGCTCGTCCTGATACAGCCATTCTGCAAATGCAGAATTGGCCAAAATCATGTGCCGGACGGAGAGGCCAACAGGGAAGACTAATAGAGCGAGGTACTAAAAGTCTTTGACAAAATGGAAAAATGGAATAGGACCAAGCGCTCTCTAGTTCTACCCGTTTGGATGGGGGAGCTCATCTTCGTATTCCTTGCCATAGGGATCAGCTACTACTCCTCATGCACACCGTTTCCGACCACAACCAACCACATCGGAGGAGACTTTGCCTCCTCTTCCGACCCCCCCTTCGCTTGATCTCATACTTGGCAAACAAAAGGTCCTGTCGAACTGCCTGCGAACTGCCTGCGCCTCCGGCCTGCAATCGGTCAATTTTGTAGCTGGTCTCCGGCCATTTCGAGCCTCATTTTTCTTCATATTTAGCTCTACCATCGATTCATTCGATTCATGCTGCTTTTATATTGAATGCTTGACAAGTCCTGAAGTAAAATCAATGCAGGGCGATTCGATTTCACACCTGCCAGCCCTGCATCACTTCATGATGCCTATTCGCAGCTTTCCCGATGGCATGCAAGAACCATACAGCCACGAGTCCGGGGCAGAATCGACGACCCAAGTCTATGCGAGTCTTTTTATGCGAGTACGAAGAAATATTAATCTCCCCCTTTTTCTTCTTTTTTTTCTTCTTTTTTTTCTTCTTTTTTTTCTTCTCAGTCTAGCCTTACATCCTCCAGACTACTCGGGGACCCCACGTAGATCGAGACCCACGCCGGGCCTTAATGGATTGGATTGACTGTTATTGATGGATAATAGATCTCACAAGGTCACTTCAATAACCCAAGTCAGTTGAAGGGTCGGGGCAGCAGATGGTATTGAGACCGCATCAGCTATGGGAGAGAGGATGCTTGGGAGATCTGATGGTAGTGTTGAATGCAAACGATGAGGGTTCGGGAATGGACCGGTCCTTGCGGAGAAGGAGTGGGTGGGTGGGTGAATTGGCCTCGGCGCCAAAAATAGTCGAGATGCAGTTGAACGTGAGCTACATGATATTTGATACAGCTTTGATAGTTCTGAAGGTGACTATCAGATCCTGGCATCTCTCGATTTTGAATGGGTCGCGTCGCAAGGCAACTGATGTTGATTGTGTTGTGAGGCGGATTTCTCGGTGTTGCAGATTACATAATATGGAACGTGATGCTGCAAAGGGCTAGCGGCGACGGGGAGGTAGCGACAACGAGCACATGAATAGGGGCCGAGTACCCACTGGTCGGTAGTTCAAGAGAGTGCTCAAGTTAGCAGGTTTTGCATATCAAATCCCCTTGTTTGGGCTGTACAACAGATTGATCCAATACCAAGGAATTAGCCGAAAGCCGAAGGAGATTTCGGTCAGCGAGTCGATCAGTGACACTTTCCTATATCGGCGTGTTTTAAGATCTAATATCTCGCTCCCTGCTGTTGTTCTGCATTCAAGACAGAATCGTCTTCCCCGCTCCCAGATTCAGGATCTCCTTGCTCAAAACCTTGCGCTTTCTCTTCAGGTTCGCACCTTCACCGGCAATCTCTTCCAATTGCTCTACCGACAAGCCATTCACGAAAGATGGAGAAAAGAGCTTCAATGGCGTATCGGAACCGGTAACGAGGTGGTAGTCAGATGCCTGCATGCATATATTATCCACGAATCGTTTCCGAGCAACCTTGTAATAAGATTGAAGGATATCGTGGATATCACGCACAATATGTTGCGTGTTGGACATAGATTGGTGATGGATGATATCATTGAGTCGGACTACAGCTCCATGCTGGCAGCCGGCCACAGACTTCTCCTTCATAGCTGCGTGCATACGGCGTTGACGACTAAACATACTATTAGTCTCTCCCAACAAACGGAAAACAGCAGATAGTCACGAACCTCTTTTCCAGATTATCGTTGAAATAGTGGTTGAGCGTGATAGGAGTTCCCATTCTCTCTACGCGGAGGAGAAACCGACCACTGTCGAACGCAGCCTTGTATTTCGCCAATAGATCATCCATCAGGATTGATATGATACTTTCACGGACCCGCGCATCAGGGCAGACCAGTCGGAGCAAGTCAAGGATAAACGTGTGAGCCATACTGACCACATCGCTGATGTACGCCAGGGCGATCTCCTCCCATTTGGAGGACTGGGTCTTCATAGTCATGGCGAGAAGTGAGCTGTCAAAGGTACCGAGCTCGAAACCTCGCGAGGTCTTGTATATCTCTGTAAGCCACTCGATGGTGTCATGACCAATGCTCTTGGCGATCGAATCTTTCTCAACCATCACTTCGTCCAATTCTACGTGATCCCTAGTTGTTCGAAGAGTCAACTGCTCCTCCAACCCCTGAAGATCTTTAGGCAAGTCGTCGGCGAAAGCGGTTTCTGGCTCGGACGTTGTCACCACCTCATCTTTGTCTGACTCCGCTGCCTTGAACTCGTAAGACTGGCCATACTGCTCCATAATCTTGTTGAAGAGCTCACTGCGAGTTATCACACCAGTGGGAAACCTAAGGCTGGGATATCGATCGAACCAGTCGCTCCCGACATAGTTTGCATTCAATGCGAGAGCTGTGATCTCTTGAAAACGCACGCTGATCTCCAAAAGGTATCCCCTCTGTTCCTCAGTCGTCTCACGTTTGGCGCCGAGATTTTGGAGGCACTGTCCGGCGGTGGTCAGTCTCTTGTGGATTTCGGACTTGACCTAGGGCAAGAGTCGTTAGAAGAGCCAAGTGATGGTTCGTCACAGCGCATACCTTTGGGAACTCGCGTCGAATATGGACAGCAAGTATTTCCTGCAATCGAACCCGTAACGCTCTCACGCCTACTCTATCTTTGTCCAACAAATTCCAGGGTGCCTCGGTTCGAAAGAATTCCTCCTCTATGGCATTTCGGTCACTGTTCGGGTCGTTGAGCTGCTTTTGGCTGGGATTTCGAACCAAGCACCAGCCAAGGTTCAGCTTATGTCGTTTTCCCTCTATGAGATCCATGACGGGTGCCTCCGCGTCCCCGTCGACCAAGTCAGGCTTGGTCAAAACGCCAAGCGTACGATGTCCATCGTCGTCCACATCTTCCGCCATCGTCAGAATCTCTTGCGTTGCAATGTCCACGTTGCAAGGGATGACTGTCAGCATCACGGATCGGGGGTTCTCCATATAGCCTCGCACCATAGCCTCAACCATTTGCCTGTCCGCTTTGGTTGTGACTCCTTCTGTTGTCTTCCTGAATATACCCGGAACGTCGACAACAGAGAAGTGCTCCTGTTCGGGGCCGCTGACTTCAAGTTTCAGAACGTCCTCGGAAAAAGTAGCCTTGCCTCCAGCGTTTTGTTGCTCTCCCAACCCCATGAGCGCATGAACCTGTGGCGGTTAACGTGCATCCAAACTTTGATAAGGGGTGAGCCAACCTCTTTCATGATCTCGGAGAAACATTTAGGATCCAGCGTCTTGAGATTGGTCTTTGCCCATGCCTTGGTGGCTTCGACATGCTCCTGGCTTGCACCTGCTGCAGGGATGATGGATACTGAGATGTTCGTCTCCCGAAGCCGCCGGAATGTGATCTGCGTGGCGAAACGTGTGCAGAGACCACTGTCTCGTGGGAAAGGCAGATTAGTGAGCCCTTCAAGAACAGAGCTTTTGCCGCTTGACTGGTCTCCCACGACCACTAGCTGAGGGAGCGCAACATATTCGCCAACGCCGCAAGCAAACAGCTTATCTATCTTGCTCAGCAAAATAGGATCGGCTAGGTTGCTGGCGGTAGGATATGTGCTGCTCGTATCGTGGGAAAGTTTAAGCTTCTTGAGAGGCATGCTGATGTATCAGTCAAAATCTAGAGTGACAGAGCCGAAGTCAATGACGTTTCATAAGAAGCTGACAGTGAAGATTGGGGTTTGAGTATTGGATGGGTGGTGAAGCTCACTTACTGTTTGTTATTCGGTCGAAATTTGAAAGTGTTCCTAGATAGTTTTAAGAAGTTGGAAGTCCACAGTGAAGACCTTATAGAGGGTCATTTTTGAGTGTCATGCAAGGTTGGCAGTCAAAATACTTACAAGTCGATGTCCAATGCCTGCCGTGTATCGCGTAGTGCAATTGTAGATCGCTATAAACACAGGCTCAGTTGGATCGCGTATTACATTTTTGTGCGTCCGGTCTTCTCCCGACTTCCATCCATCTCGTTTCCAATGCCAACCAAACCAGATAGACCGCTTAGATCTGGCAGACGCATGGCGATACGCTGTCGGCGCAGACGGTTGGGGGACATTAAAAATTAACCCACGCCTTCACAGTCTTTACCAGGGTTAGCCCGCGTACACACAGCCAGATAGATGGACTTAAACCAGTAATTTTGCTGCCCGTGTCAAGATCCGTTTAGAATTGGGGGCACTCTATCAAAGAGCTCAATGTATCATTATTACCACGCAGATCTTTGTCGCTCTGTACGTCAAGATGAAAGACAGGAGACAAGGGAGGGCTAACCACCGATGATCTGTTTCCAGACTTCGGCATGCCACATGATCGAACCAACTGTGGAAAATGCGGTTAGGCACCGACGGCTTGCAATGCCATAAAGCACACTCATTGATTGGATCAATTGATTGCTTGCTTACCCAGTTCCAGGTCAATGCCATCGCCATCAGCTTGTCTCCCCTAGGATGCGGGTTTGGTCTCTGTGTGTCGTCGTCGATCTCAAGGTCTCTCATCTGGAGTAAGCTAAGATCACGTGGTCGACGCCTTGGCTTCCTTCTTTGCAGCTGCATAGCAGTCATTTCCCTCTCGTCTTTCCATTTTTGCCGCTTCAATGGCGTCAAGCACGTAACCTATACCGCTGCGGTGCCTATTCCTCCTTTATAGCCGCTGCCATCGGTATGCGGGAAGCCAAAGGATCCAACAAAATTGACGCCCAAGCCTTTGAAAAACGCAATCTATACCATCTCACCGATGAGTAGTGCTTTCTACGACTACTGGAAGACCGGCGTTATTGCGGGAGATGGAGACAATCTAGCAGCGTTAGATTCGGATCGGAAGGGACGCCTGAATCCTATGTTTGCTCTCTCCTCAAGCCCTGCCGGAGCGTTCTCGGTCCATTACGGAAGTGGCCCTCTCCTTGGCTTTCACTTGGCAGAAAGCCTTTGATGGCAGTCATCCAGGTTCTGACAAGGCCGGCGAGCTGATCAAAGACGCAAAATCCCAATTTGGAAACGGCTGCGCCAGGTTGGCAAAATGTATGCGCGACGATACCGTCAAGAGTGCCGTGCACTGCGGTGGGGCTCTGAACCTATGTTGTGAGCTGCAGAGCTGTCAGCCACCTTGCCCGAGCCTTCGTAGGCTGACGCGGCTGGTACGACGGGCCTGGGAGCGCAAGAGCGTTGACCTTGGGGGAGCCCTGACTTCTAGCACAGGTGGTAGTTCAGGGGTAAAAGGGGTATCAATGCCTCAAAAGGCTTTTCTCGCACGATAGGAGGATTCGGATACGGTTGGTTATTCTACGGAGCAGCAAGCAAGTAGCTGACTGCAATTGGCCTATTGACTAGGCATTGGCTGAATGCTATAGAGAAGTCGGTTCTCACACTGCCGAGTCTGACTAGAGAAAGAGTACACATCGCTCTCGTATCCTGAAATCTAGCAACTGTGATCAAGGCAGACACAATCCACCGCACGTCACTCAAATTTCGCCATTCACCCCCCCTTACGGATCTTCCAGCTCCTCCGCTTGTACGATGCAATCGCCAGTAATACTCTGCTCCCCAAGCGTCCAGCAAGACGCAAGGCGTAGCTCTTTCCGAAAATGTGCGAATTCCTTTCCCGTGGTATCTCTGACCATTATTCTCGTAGGTCGAGGCAGGTCGGGAATTCTGAATGAGAGCAGAGGAGGGCCGGAGCGTTGGTTGCCTGAGTCGAAAAGGCCTGCGACGAGGGCGGCTGTGCGTAGTTTCAACATAGATCTCGCGTCGTCATCATCGAATTCAAATTTCTTCAAAATGGGTTGGCCATCGTTGCCGTTGCCGAATCCGATGCTGAGATGGGTTTTCATGTGAGTGTCAAGCAGTCGATGATCTGGTTCGGAGCCTTCATTGGAGTCCAGATCGTTGATCTCGCTGGACACCGCCCTGTTAAGGGGTCTGGTTGGCAAAGCGGATCTGCTAGTCGCTGCGACTCGTTCGGTCTGATCGCTGTCGCCACGACGACGCTTTTTCGATGGCTCGACGCTCAGGTTTGTCGACGATTGATCCTGACCTTGCTGAGATTCAGTGCTGTCCAATAATTTTCTAGATTCCTTCTCCAACTTCCGTTTGAAACTCGGTCTACCGTAGTCAGAGTGCTTTCGAATAGTATGCAATGGTCTCTGATAGCCTTCCGCGTTGATGCTTTGACCATTGAAGCTTAGTCCGTTTCTACCCATACCAACCCACTCTGAAAAGGTGTTTCTGAGAACATCTCGGGAGTCGCCTTCGTCCTCGGAGGTGTTGCGACCAATGATGAAGGTGTCCTTCAGTATCGATTCTCCTCGCATTGCTCTCCCAATGATTGCTCTTGGTCGGTATTCGCGCTTCTTCTCTTTAGGCTCTGGCCAGTCGATTTCATACACATGAATTCCCTCCAATTCACGTGTCTCTGGGTCCTCTCGAACCCAATAGGCTCTCTCAACCCTATCGGTCTGCCAGAGCTGTAGTTTGGCTGTGAACACGAATGACGGCCTCTCGAAATTATGCGCCTTACGCCATTCCAGGATGCACAGTTTGAGGCCTCGTGGAAAGTGCTTGAACTTCAACCTCTCCTCCTGCGGATCCACGATGGTTGGTGTGGCAGGGCCCTCCACAACCTGATTGTCAACGACGGAATTGGCTTGAGCTGCATGGCTGGTTGAAGCAAACCCTCCAGGCGAGTCACAAACAGTCCTCCTGTCACTGTCTGAGATATCACTGACTGAAGCCTCATATTCGAATGTTGACATTGTGACTGGGCCATTAGAATTTGATTTTGTGAGCAGCTTGTCTCTCTTATAGAGTAGGTTGACAGATGCCTTGAGTTGTCCCTTCCAATGTACCAGAATTATCCCGTTGACACCTGTCAATGGGGAGACAGTCCAGAAGCCATTAGAGCTTAGTATCCTATTTTTTCTTGGAGAATAGGGAGGACAGTCGATTGACAGAAGAATTCTAGGCTCTTCACGTCCAGCAAGAATGATTAGGCAGGTAGTTCTCTTCATTCCCCAGCAGCATAGTCGGAAGAAGCTCGGTATAGATAGGCTAGAGATGAAGATCAGCAAATGTCATTTCCAAGGTCTCGTTTCATTCGTGAAATGGGCGTAATCCTCAACTTCAACTAAATAGCTCTAACCACGAGGTGAAGAAGTAGTCAGCAGGCCAGCTTTTGTCAGTTCTCGGGTGTTAGCTACCAGGCATCATCTTCCTCGCTCTTTGACTCGGAGGGCATCCGCGATCTCCAGACCACAGAGCAGCGCAGAACTTGGTCCTCCTGTCTCTCCTTTCACTCCCGGCGCAGAGATCTTGAAGCTCTGGGTCTGTGACACCAACAATATAACCCCAGGGTTGTGCGCCCTGACGAAGATCTGTGTCATCATTGTTGTCACCGGGCCTCAGCTCACCACAGCCTGACCTCTATCTACTCCAAGCCAGCCGCCCTCAATCCGACCATACACTGTCCATCGGTTCCGTGCCCGCAACCTTCCAGCACGGAGACCCACGTAGCACCTCTTTGAGATCTCAAAGTCCTCTCCCTTCTGATACGTGACATAGCATGGCTCCGTGATGCCCGCAATGACCAGCTTGAGCAATCTCTCGGATCCACTGCTTCTCGCAAAGACCTGGCCTCCGTTGCGTGCTCGAAGCGGATTTCGGTGCATTCTTCGCTGGATTGAGAAAAGGCAGGGGAGCGAACTGCCTGCGCCTCAGGCCATGCCTTTTAGCTAACCGCTCACTTCCTTCGGCTCTCTTGGACGGTAACGGAGATACATTCCACACTTCAAGGAAGTTTGTTTCCAGATATACACCCCACATGTGCATACCTATGGATGAAGTCGATGCTTCCTCCTGCCATCTCACCCCGCCTAGACCTTGACCAGGTCTGATACAATCCCAAGACACATACAGCCCATCACATCCTCGTAGATGAAAATTCGATAGCTGCCCAACATAACTAATTCTATACTTGCGGAGTCGATTATCCGCTGGCGTCACTTGTTTGTGGTACTAGTTAGGCAGATGGCATTGGATAAGATTTCCTCCTATAAACTTTAGCATCTCAAGAAGCTCAACTACATTTTCAATAATATATGCTCTACCATAACGTCTATGTACTTGTTCCATTCTATAAAAGCTGCTTAAATTGCAGACATGATCAGAGCAGGAGCAGTGCATTCTTGCAACAGCTTTACTAATTATCGACAACATGTAACTTTTGGAGGTCAATCGAACTTTCAAACGTTTGCTTTCTCTGAAATCAGACTTCAATTCCCCAGTTCGAAAAGCGATGATAGCATCTAGCTCACCGCAGCCTATAAGCTGCTAGTTACGCCTGACTACTGTACACTCGAAGCGGGCCAGGGCCATATCCGTACGTTGTTCAAACACCGCGCCAGAGAATCTGTGTGATCTGATCCCTTCCTCCATATACATTGGCCCCAGCGTTGAACAGACCCACAATGCTCCAATTGCACCAAAGAAAGCCGATGACATCTATTATCGCTATATATCCAAGATCAGACCTCGCACCACCGTACAACATCCCATCATTTCTTTCCAGGAACAGCTCCTGCCTTATCCTGCTCTGCCAACAGTTTATCCCAATCAACCTCTTTCCACTCAAAATCCATATCAGCTGCATTATCTATATCGTCTGTCGACGCATCTGCAAAATCCATGTTCAACCATTCCTCCGTCTCATCCGCGCCTTCTGCTCCGCTTTCTGGCTCAAGTCTCAGCTCGGGCAAGGCCCAACTTTCAGCCAACTCTGTATCCTCTGTGCCGATCTTGATGAACACGTCATCTCCTTTGGAGATGTCACTGCTTGCCCGGCCTCGGTCGCTATGCTGTGCAGGACTCTGGGTCGCCTTAGATGAAGCATTATCAACGTTTGCAGCTGTCTTTTGCATTTTAGTCCACGCCTCGCTTTCCATAAATTCGTCCATAAATTCTCCGATGTCGTCGTTCTGGCCCAGCGGGTCGTGGTGGTTAAGGGGAATTCGGGGTCCTCCACTGACGAGGTCGCCAAAAGTATTTTGCAGATCGGAGAGAGACACATTGCTTGTGTTCCAGACATGATCCTTGACAGTGGCTCCGACATGTTCGCTGTCTGGTCGGCCCTTTGCTCCTGCAAGCTGCGAAGGATTTGGTGAAGCATCTTTACGACCACTGGCTTGACTGACGCCTCTCCCCATAGCGGCGGCAGACGGTGCCGGTGTTGATGGTTTGCTGCCAGGACCGGCTGTCTTGCTGAACGTCTTCTGCATCTCCGGCGCCTTCAACATCTCCGTCTTTGGCTTGGCCTTTGGCTCACCATTCTCGTCAAGACCCATGCCATCCCGCATAGACTCCAGGAAAAATGCAAGCGGATCAGCGATGTGTTCTTCGACAGGCTTATGTGCAGTGTTCGAATGGTTGTCAAGATCGTTCTTCATGGCAAACCCCTTCTTTTGAAACTCGCATCCCGCTACTGCACACTTGAATGGCAGATCATCAGGTTTCTTGCCCTTGGCCATCTGCGGCGACACAGCAGGTGTGGCTTGACCTCCGATTGGAGTCGAGACTACATTTTCTTGGTGGGTCTTCTTCTGGCGCTTGGAGGGCAACTTGAGATCCTCCTGTTGGAGTCCCTGCTTGATGCCGGCTGGAGCGTATCGGGGTGTTCCCTGGCCCCGAGGCGACGTATCAGTAAACGTGAACGGAGGTCGAGAGGCGGTGGGCGCTGGGGGGACTTCCTGAGCAGGACGTTTTGCGCGTTGCGCGGCTTGCATGTCTTGATGCTTCTTCAAGTTGTCGGCGCTAAGAGGATGGCTTCCAGTAGCGTCAGATGGGGTTGCTACACTTGCTGCCGGTTGTTGCGGGCCAACTCGAGACATGACATGATTGAAGCGAGCTAGCAGGTCCTTGACTGCTGTTTCGGCGTAGTCAGCACCAATGCTGAATTGGTCTGCTGCTTCCCATGTGCCTGCCTTGATTGAAGTTGGCGTGTATTGCGGAAAGAGATGCATCTTGTAGGATAGCAGTTGCTTGATGGCATCTGAATTTTTGGTCATCAAGAAATATTGGTAGAGAAAGCCATTGAATCTCGCCAGCATCTGCCGTGTGCCTGGCGCAGTAAGGACCTTCACGATTCGAGCTCGACCAGGTGCGTCCATTACCAGCGGACGTAACCCTGGACTGGTGCGCCGCACTTCTTCAGTAAGTCGAGCGATGTGAGTAAGAAACATTTGTTGCTGATATTGATTTTGCCTCTCGCGATAAGCTTTTTGCTGTTCTGGTGACAGCCTAGATATTTCTTCCTTGGCCAATACTCGGAAAGGTGGCGCTGGCTGACCAGTGCCTGCCTGTGGCTGCATTCCAGAATTGTTTGGAGGATTTGGATTGGGGACTTCCATCACCTCATTGTCGTTGGCTCGCTTCATAACTTTGCCCGATTGCTGGTTCGTGACAGCCACCTGTGGGGTTGTTACAGCTTGGGACGCAGGTCTCGCAGCGGGCGTTGCTTGCGCTCGTGCACCTGGCATTCCAGGTCGCGTTTGTGAAGTCTGTCCAGGCGCAGTACCTGGAGCCATGCCCGCTTGGTGTTGCTGTTGCCTCGGTGGCCTGACTTGAGGGGCCTGGCCGGGTGTTTGCCCAGGCATGAAGGTAAATTGCTGACTGTTCTGCGGTTGTTGAGAGAATCCCAAACGCTTGCGAGCTTCACTCTGTCGGTATGCGGTGAGATAGGCCCTGATCTGGGGCTCCGGCATTTGAGCTAGCTGAGGATTGTTCATCTTGACCCTTTGGATTTCTTCCCTTGTCACTGGCGGTAGATTTCCCATCACATTCATCGGCATCTGATTCTGCTGAGGTAGCCCCTGTTGACGTTGATCTCGCATATTGGGTGGTATTTGTGGAGGTGGCGGTAGTCCGGCGCCGCCAGGCTGAACCGGACCAGGTCGGTTTTGGTCGCCCATGGACCGATTTCTGCCGTGCATGAGTTGAAGCATTTGATGAAATTGCAACTTCTGCACCGCAAGAATCTTCTCCATTGGCAATGATTCATTGGGATTCTGGCCCAGGTACTGCTTCAAGTGTGACCACGTCTTGATCTGATTGGGCAAGTTGTTTTTCTGCACGACATTTTGATATAATTGTTGCGGAATGGGCTGCTGGTCCATATACGCGACACTGTTCTCTGGTAAGTCTGGCAGCGAGTTACCCTGTTGCGTCATTGACGGAGGTGCTTGTTGATTTGGCATCTGCGGCATATGAGAGCGATTAGCATCTGCTTGGAGACGCTGCTGCTGCTGGAACATCATCTGCTGAGTTGTGGGCATGCCCTGATTCGGACCTTGGGCCACCGAAGCTCCTGCGGATGCTGAGTGCTGCATAGGGACGGAGGCTAATGCACTGTCACCGAGCAGTTGACTGTTGGACGTCGGAGCGTTTTGACCCGGCTGCGAAAGGGTCTGCGACATTGGCGGCGCGCCTGCTTGGAAACGTGATTGACGCATCGCTTGTTGCTTGAACCTTTCGATAATTTCCCTCCATTGCTGCTGTGGATGTTTGCTCAGGAGAATCTGCAGCTGCTGCGGTATTCCCGACAACATCTGAGCCTGTGGCGCTGGTTGTTGGTTATTGTTCTGTTGGCCTGCTTGTGGGAAATTCTGCTGTATCTGAGGTGTGGACTGCTGGCCAGGGTTCGGAGCCCTGGAGGGAGGTCGAGGCTGCGGCGTGCCTTGAGGCTGGGGCTGGGCAGGTCCCTGGACATTTGCAGCGACGGGTCTCGTCAACATGGACAGAGGCGTGCCGGATTGAGACATGCCCTGTAGTCCCTGTTGATTTTGCATGCCAATCTGGTGTTGAGCCCGTGCTGCCGCCTCAGCTCGGGCCCGGGCCTGAGACTGTGCTTGAATGCTCGCAGCATTGTTCGTCTTCTCCTGCTGTGCCTGCTGTAAGCCCTGACCTTGTTGCATCTGCGCAATTTGTGCCTCCGCGGGGATGAATTGTTGGCTGACTCTTCCCCCAGAATTCTGATTCGCGAGCTGCTGACTGTTCAGGAATTGCTGCAGGCGGAATTGTTCTGGATTGATGCCTTGCCCAATGCTAGCTGGTACCACTAATTGGCCTTGTTCCTGCGACCTCATCCCATCGGCCTGCAAGCCTTGGAAGTGATCGATGTTGTTCAAGAAGGGTGTTCCTCCAGGTTGACCATTTCCTGACATTCCTCTGCTCCCGTGAGCATTAGATATGTTGGCTGGTGTCTGTCCTTGTCGCTGAGCCTGTATGGCAGGATTTACCTGCGTATTGGAGGTGAAGTTGGGATTGCCGTTCAAGCCTTGCTGTTGACGTCGCCATTCCTTGGTAGCTCGGTCTCGGAAGTAGGCAGCCATGGGATCGACACCCTTCGCCTTTATATTCTGCAATTGATCTGCAGGCATGTTCTGAAGGTTTTGCTGTATTTTTCGCCTGTCTTCCGGCGATGTCGTCGCCGCTAATTGCTGAGCGAGTCGATTTATGGCCTCATTATCTTCCGGCGTCAATTTGAGTTGCACCGTCTGAGGATTAGGCCGTGGCTGCTGATTCTGGATGAAAGTTACCTGCTGCTGCATGCCTCTTCCACCGGCTCCCCCTCCTCCAGCTTGCATACTGATGGCAGGATTCATTTTCATACCCATGAATTGTCCTTGTGGTTGATGAATGGGTGAAGCCTGCATTTGGTGTTGCAATTGGGGCGGAAAGGCAGGATTTTGGGCCGTCTGCTGCATGTGTTGTGTGCGTTGCTGAAAGGCGTTTTGGACAGAACTCTGATGAGCCTGCACATTCGCTTGTTGTTGTGCTCGACTGTCTCTGATTTCTCCAAGTTTCTTTTGGCATTCGTGTACGTAGGTGTCCTAGCATCCTTTTAGTGACAAACCCTGCAAAGGACGGTGACCTTCCTACTTTATCATTTGCCTCGTTGAAGGCCTTCTGCTCAAAGCGAACTGCAACCTGGGCGACCTTAGCTATGTCATTGACTGGTTGTGGGATCAGGCGGAGTGAATCGATACTTATGAATGCACATGTCAGTGACTTGAACATTCACGAACAGAGGTAAGAGGAGAGACATACATTTGCTTGATCCAATGCATTCTTTTCTGGGTTCCGACTTGCGCCCGCCATCCTACTCCAGCTGGCTGTTGTTGGAGCGAATGAACTATGAAACGCATGATTTGAGTATTGTGCACATCTGGATTGTTTTGCGGCACGTTCCCAGGTCCACCGCCGGCAAACCCACCCAAGTTCTGCATTTTTGCCTGATTCATCCTCGCTTCAGCATGAAAAGGGCTGTATATCTAAGAGTGCCGGAGATGGCCCCGCGGCCCTGATGGCCGGATCAGGCAAGTTGCAGTATCATGTGCAAGCTTGACTCCCACTGTCTGGCTTGACGCGCGTACCGATGGGCGGCTGGAAGGTGTCGACGACGACGATAGCAGGGAAAGCTTCGGGTGTTCAACGGGATATCAGGACGAGGCCGGAGTAGCACGAACAAGGAGTCACAAGCGTTGTCTTTTGCAGGAGGAGAGGTACTGAAAGCTAGGAGAAGGTGGTCGTCGATCTATGCGAGAGGCCAACGCGAAGGACAGCACAATGATGCCTTTAGCCGGACAAGATTGAAGAGCCGGAGGACAGGTCCCAAAAACCGAGCACTTCTGCTCTTCGAACAAGTCGCAATGAGGAGACAGGTATGTGGGTGTTTGTGTAAGCGCTCAGGGTCTCGTTTGTCGCAGGAAGCAAAAGAGCAAGCGAAGTAGTGGGTGACCAGGTTGCAACAAGTGACAAGGCTAGGGGAAGGGCGGCGTATTGCTCGCTTAGTCCTAGCCCGATGCCTCGTCTGTTTCGGGTGTCTGCTTTCAGGAACAATCAGCGAATTGTGGGGATTGATGGGGCCCCTGCAGCCTGATCCTTGGGGGCGGTCGGTGGTGGGCTTGGGCTATGGAGTGCTGCACACACGACTCGTGACTGGGGAAGAGTAAGCGGAGGGATTCTGTCGATAGCTGAACACGGCACAGATGGGGCCCTAAACAGTCTTGAATACACAGCACATGTTGTTGAATGAGTATCAGCGCAGGCAAAAAGAGGGATGGAGTCGGGGATCACGTATCAAGGACAACGACCAGGACGGTGGCAGTGCCGGGAGACAATGGAAGAGTTAAGTAATTAGCCGTTGCTCCGCAATGCGTCTAGGCACAGTCCCCCAGGGAGGGCCCCGGAAGACCGCCTTAACTTCTCTTCTCCGGGGCCGGTCAAAGCCACGTATTGTCACTTAGCGCGATCCAGCAAAACCGTATATCACGTGACATCACCTGCCCGACTTCCCCGATGGGAAACGTCCTCCTCCTCCTCCTCTTCCTCCTCCTCCTCTTCCTCCTCCTCCTCTTCCTCACAGATCTACGTCGTAAAACGCCCAAGTACCAGCAGGATACCGACCGACACTAACTTCCTTGTCATGAACTGATTTGCTTTCCTTTGGGGGTCAAACGGCGTCGGCCAATCCATTGCTCTCGTGCTCCGATCTCTCACTCTGTTCCGTCGGTAATATGGCCTCCGCCGCCGGGTCATATGTTTTCACGATTCAGGCCCTTTTCCTAATCTCCATACTCGTCCTGCTCTTGCTGCGTCACTTCCTGCCGCTTCGAACCGCCCCAGCCTATCTGATCGTCCCAATCTTTCTGGCCCTCGCTCTTCCCGCCAGCATCCTCCTCCTTGTACCTGTCGATCTGGCCTCGAGCGCACGGGTCGAAGATGAATCAGCCAAGGGCATATGGCTGCCAGAGCGGGTCATGCTAATTTCGTGGCGAATATCATACTGGTTGACTTTCGTGTTGACGTGGTTTATCCTGCCGCTGCTGGGCGAATATGTGGACTCTGGATTCCGGGATCCAAAACAAAGAATTCTGTACTCGCTTCGCTCGAATGGGAGGTACCAGCTTATCGTCTTGGGATGCGCAGTCGCAGGCCTGATATACATCTCTATTTCGAAAGGCTTCAACTTTACGGCTATCAAAGGATTGATCATGGCGCTCGCCTATGTGTGGGGACTGATATTGGCCATCTACCTCATGGGTCATGGACTTGTAGCTGTACCGAGGCGCATGTTCAGAAATGCAGACCTGAGTGGGAAGCTTCGTAGGTTACAGGCACATGCGCCAAGGGTCAATGAAAGGTTGGAAGATGCCATTTTGAATTTGGAGGAATTAGAAGGACAGGTGACTGCATTGAAACAGCGCAAGTCGGGCACAGCGCGGGACTACCAGGAATGGATTGATGAACTTTTCGAGGCAACGACTCGTCCTGAATCAAGGGCTACGATCTCGCCTACTGCCGGCGACGCCGCTGCAAAAGTGCCTGCAGTCATTACAGAACGTTACTTGGCCGATATAACACGGAGGTCAGATCGAGCCCGGCACCAGCGAGCACGATATATTGAAGAATGGGACCAACTCGTTCAGGCGGCGTCAGACACCCAAACAATCCTGGACTCCAAGGCATCCAAACGTCTCTCCTTCGGACGTGCTTCGGCCCAGTCATCATGGCTACATCGCTTCTCCCTACTCAGCCCCTACCTACGCTACCATCTCTATGTCCACATCCTACCAGCTCTCCGAATCTCGCACGGTGCTTTCTTCACCCTCGCATCCATCGCCATCGTCTGGTCCGAACTCATCAAATTTCCCGCACCCCAGCTCTCAGCCGTCAGCCTGACCGTGATCCACCATCCCAATAACAAGGACTACCAAATCGGCTTCGGTGGCCAAGTCATTGCCGCCGCATGGATCTGCTACATGTGCGCCTGCGCCCTCAGCAGTGTCAACGACGTGCCCGTGTGGAACGACCGCAGCCTCGTCCGCCGCCACACTTACGCCGAATCAGCCTGCTGGTACGCCGGCCAGATCGCCAAACTCACCGTGCCTCTCTCCTACAACTTCCTCACCTTCCTCCCAACGCAGATCCACGAATCAACAACCTTCTACAACTTCCTCGGCCGCCTCATCAACCTCACTCCCTTGGGCACAGGCTTCGACTACCTCTTCCCCATCTTCATCCTCCTCCCCGTTTGCGCCACCCTCTTCAACCTCTACGGCAAGATCAAAAACGTACTCGGCTTCGGCATCCTTGAAGACGAAGAGGACGGCCAAAACACCTCGTCCGACTTCGGAACCGGCGGCTGGAGAGAAGGCCGCGATCTCATCGCAAGAGACCTCGCTGGCCCCCATGCTATCCCTGGCGGCGCCAGCAGCAGCTCGCTCGGCTTGACCGACTCCGCGCGGCCAAGTCTGGACAATCAACGCCCTACGAGAAACGCCGCTCCAACAATGTGGGTCCCACCCGCTGAGCGCACCTCCTCGACGCCTCAGCCTTCCCAACAGCAGAGACAACCCCGACCACCGCCGCAAAGAAGGGGCGTAGCGCTCGACCCGGAACCGGAGGAGGAGAACTTCTTCACGCTGCTTGGGAAGAGGGTGAAGAATACGATTGATACGATTGATGCGCCGAGGTGGATACAACCCTCTTCTTCGAACTCGAGCTCGAATTCGAATCAGGGGCCGTCGAGCCCGTTGTTTAGGAAGCCCAGGTGGATGGGTGGGGAGGATGCGGGATCAGGAGGTGGTGGTGGTGGGTTTGGGCGCTTGTTTGGTGGTGGGGGTGGTGCGGATGACGGGAGGGTTAGATTGTGATGGTGTGATGCAAGCGGCGGCTACTGGACTGCCAGTAACCTCGCAGCCGACATCACAACGCCAGCAATCACCATTCTCGGGATTGCTTGTTGCTGAGCTGCCTGTTGTGCAACATCATCAACTACATGGGTTGGTCGAGTGCTTGTGTGTTCCCAAACGTGGCATGGCGATGGTGTTCGGGATAGAGTTCATTAATTCATGACTTACGTACCCGAATCCTGTTTCTACCAAGGCCTCTAATATCGAGATAGATACCTTCCTCAACCCAATGCCCTCTTCCGAATCATGTTGCTATCAAGGCCTCTACTTCCGAGACAGATACCGTCCTCAACCCAATGCCCTCTTCATCTCCCGCACAAACCCACCGCCCCTCCTCTTCCACGCAGCCTCCAAGCCCACCTTCCCCTTCACATTCCGCTTCCCCTCAGCATCGCACTCAACCACCTTGCCCGCATCCCACTCCCTCACCTCCCCTTGACCCCTCCACCTCACATCCTCAACCCCCTTCTCCTTCCCATTCCCACTCTCCTCCCACCTCCTCACCTCCTCCTCCGCAAACCCCGCCTCCCTCAACCTCTCCGCCCCTTTCTTCTTCCAGAGTTCCCTATCGCGCAGGGCTTCGAGAGCCATGTCCCAGTCCTCTTGCTCTCTTTCGGAAGATGGAGAGGACGAAGCTGGTTGTAGGTCTAGGGTTGGGTCGTAGGTGCTGGAGAAGTGGGTGTCGATTGTGGAGGAGGAGGGGCGGTAGGAGCCGCGGCCGCGGGAGGTTAGGGGGG
>JAABUK010002306.1_pt1 | contig 34526 bp, 24 predicted proteins | sample 5559141 | NCBI WGS metagenome assembly JAABUK01 (sample SAMN10711869, study PRJNA513367) | rock metagenome | isolation source: Antarctica rocks | place: Antarctica: Victoria Land, Pudding Butte nord | collected 2016-01-03
AGTATGGAAAATCTGTGGCTGGTGGTGGATTGAAGGCGTGAGCATGTGCATGTTTCGAGGAACCTAGTCGTCGGTCTCAATATCTTTTGAATTCGGGAATCGGGATCCTGATCGCGTAGCCGAGGAAGAGCATGTTATGTTTCTGTAACATGGTGATTGGTCGCTCTGTCTGGTTGAGGAGATGCATGGTAAGAAGAAGAGTGGGACCGGATGCGTGGTAGATGTCCGAGCTCGCAGAGAGACGAACTTCACCTTGGGGCGTCCAGGCAGTGTCGCTCAGCTTGACGGCATTGTCTCTGCACGTTTTGCTGTTCTTGTTTGCTTGGGGCGGAGTAATGGCAGCCGTCTCTTGCTCCATGATAAGATGAGAAGGAAGCACTGGGTGAGGCAAATTCCGGGATTTATGTCAGAAGGCCATTCAAGAAGTTCATTATTCCAACATTATCTCATCATGCTCTTGGCCGTAACGGTGTCTCTCATCTCGTGGCCATCTTCCTCATCCTCGGCATCCTCTTCACGACTCCTGCGCTATTCAGCCTGTCCTTCTCTACCTCCCACAATTGCTTGTACTTTTCGACCTTCCAGTATCCACTATCGGGAATGAACTAGGATGACACTCCTCCACCAGTATGGCCAGATCCGGCGCCCTCCTTGTCAGACATTGCAGTCGAATTAAAGCTTGGCGTTGACGTCTTCGAAGCGCGAATGAGGGATGAGAATCTGACGGGTAGGACGTGGTATTAAGATCTGCCATACGGAGATCCCAAAGCGACGGATCGAATGTGGTGACACTTGAAGAAGACTGGTAGTGGTCAATTGGCTCGACGAAGCCTTCGTCCAGATCGTCTAGCTCAGTGCTTGGTGTAGAAACATTCGAATGCAGGGATGATGAGGTCGAAATGCCTGATGGACTGTCTAGGACCTGCAATCCGAATTCAGCGGTTAAAGCTGTGATAGAGGGATGTCGAGGAACATTGAGCATAGTCAGGCTAGGTGGTGAGTTAAATCGATGGTCTCGCTGGCGGAATGCGAGAGCGGAGGTTGGCTGGGTAGGTCGCAAGAGCGGCGAGGAGCAGCGTGAGGAAAACGGCGAGACTTCAGGTGAAGAAGGCGAGGTGTCGTTCGACGCGCAGGAGGATGGACTCGTGGTCGAAGAGAGGAAGGAAAAGTTCTCGTCAAACATTGTTGCTGGCCGAATCTCGGAGTATGATTGGGCAAAGGACTTTGTAGCAGGCCGCACGATGACGGAGGATGTGCGTGAGAACTACTTGATACGTGTGCGGGTGAGGAAGATCTCTGGTTGCTCGGAGGGGGTCGCTTCTGGTGTTTTTGGACTTTAGTCTGGACTGCGTGGGCAGCTCTGGGAGAGATGGACGGTAGATATAATGCGGGTGGGCTGATCAAGCCATCGGGCTCGCGGGACCACATCTGGACGGTTGCGTGCTCGCGCCGATGGGGAGCAGGGGCGGCGCAAGGGGATGAGGCACGATGGGGAGCCTCGGGATCGTTGGCCGTTCAGTCGCGCCGATTTGGAGCGGCTAGAAAAGGGCCAGAATGCATCGAGAAGAGCCGACGCCAATGGAGAGGGCGAAGGCTGCCAGACTAATGTCGACCAGATGCAGCCCTGACCATCCCCTAGTCGATGGTGCACAATAAGACCTTCGGAGTCTGAGTGTGAAAGTTGCGCAGTTGGACGCAATTCCCACGGAGCCACTCGCCGCGCTCGGTCCACGACTCCACCCTGCTCCGTCTGCGCAGATCTGGATTGGACACCAACAACAACGACCAGGCTCGAGTATCGTTGTTCAGTCCACGCGGTCCCACTCCGGGCATCATCCGTCTCGCGGTTCCACTCTTATGCGGCGTCTCTCAGTCGGATTGAGTTACCTGTTCCCCGATCCGCCTCAGGCCATGCACTTACCCCGGCAGGTGACTGCAGCTCATGGATAGGAGCATTGGTACCTGGGCTGGAGTTGCTGAAACTTACATGAAAAGATCGTCTCGAAGATGAGTCCGTTCAGGTCTCGACCCAGTCCTCCGTATCAAGAGCAACTCTCGGTCTGCTCAGGTCATTGCTGAAGCTTATATGGATGCTTGGTCTAGAATGATGTCCTCATCAGGCTTTTAGGCGTCTGCATGTCTAATAGCAATTTAAGCGGTCACGTCTAGACCTCTGGCCTTTTCACCAAGTCAATCTGTTTCTTCGACGAATCTCAGACCATCGCGTCAGCCTCCCCGCTTCCAAGATACTGATCTTGCGCGTCGTCCCGCTCGGACGGCCCAATACCACTGGCTCCCAGGCTGTTTTTGATCTGGTCATATGTTCAATTGCAGGCCGGGCATCTGGAATCATCCGCACCACCCGAAAGCGGAACAGAACCATAGCCAGAAGCAAAGTCAAGCCCATCAAGACTCCAGCAACCACTCCTGTGGCTTGCATCGCCCCTAGTCGTCGCTCCACTCGTCCGCACGCGCCTGTTGCCACTGCTGCAAGGCAGAAACTCAGGCTCTGACTGACTGCAAATCCAGCACTGACACGCGGGTAGCAGGAGAAATTGGTAACCTGTTCTCGCTCCCTAGTTGTCGTGCGATGAGTGGGTCTCCCAGTCATGCCAGGTTGCAGATCAGAGGTATCGAAGGCTTCCATGAGGATGCCGTGGCACTCAGCGATGGCCAAGTTAGAAAGAAACCCAACACATCCTGCGAATACGGTCGGCACTGCCATGGAAATTGATGGGCCCCTCGATGCTAGCGCATAAGCGAGACCACCGAAAGGTAGGAGCAAGGTGAAAATGGCACGACGCAGTAGATGTGATGACCACACGACTGACTTCTTGAAAGTCATGCTATCTGTTCGCTGTCGATGATGTCTTGCGCGACTGAAGAAAGAAGCTTTTTGGAACGGAGTTGCAAGCAGGGCCCCCACACCGAGCGCCAGCACGCACAGTCCAACATGAGTAGGTTTGAGGCGATAGTACCGAGAGGCTAACGCCCCTAAAAGCTACATTCTGTCAGCATTCGAAGAGTACTTATCTGAAGAACGTACCATCAATATCAATGTGAAGTGCGCATACGCCCAACCTGTATAGATGGCCAACACAGCAAATCCAGGTTGCTGAAACATCTTCCAACATAATTCAACGCCAGCTTTGACTTCTTCGCCCCACCAATAGGGGCCAGCAGACTTCAAGTGCATTTTGACCTCGCCACGTGAGACACGATTGATTTGACCGTCGTTGCCCATCACTTCCGCCATGGTGCGGCGATATGCTGACCGCCGAACTTCAGGTCCAACAACGTTGAGCAAAAGGACAAACATCATGAGCATGAGAGATATCCAGAAGCCCCATGTTACGTCTGCACCATCGACAATAACAGTGCCGATGAAGAAGCCCATACTCATTGAGCCAACAGAGCACCAGGACCACAGCCCAAGCCATAAACCCATACCCCCTCCGTGGCGACGAACGTCGTATGGGTCTACCACCTCTTGATGTGGGTTGCCGCTTTGCAGTGATGCTCCAAAGAGATCAAGCAGTGTACCTTGCGAGTTAATATTCACGAATCCTAACGCAAAACCTGATAGCGCCCTCGACAGGAGGAGTATCCTGCGGTAAGTAGAGACGTATGGTGAGCGAAATTGGGAGACTGCAATGCCTTGCGGAATTTGCAGACACAACGCGAACGCAAGAGCCATAATGGTATACGGTTTCCTCCCATGTAGAAGAGGCAGCGGCCACAAGAAAAGGGTTGGAATGGCAAGGCCAAGGTACAGGCCCACGTTGCCAAGGATTGTTGAATGCCCGAGGTCAACAACCACATACTGTATGGCCGGCACTTCTCCAGCGTAGATGCCAATGATGATTCCAATCAGTGCAGTATTAATGCAAGCAATGGTGGCAGCAAAGCGCTTCCGTGCAATTGCCCAATCACGAGCAATCGGTTGATGCCTCCAAGTCGCATGCACGTTAAACCCATGCGAGCCCTTAACGTCCACGTGTCTGCAGCCATTCAGATCAATGTGCTCTGAGCGCTTTTGCGCGAATGACTGACTACTAGCATGACTCGATTCGAGACCGAACATCTGCTGGAAGCGATCAAGTGTGTTCACATGACTGACTGGGCTGGGATCCACTCGCGTGATTTCAGCCTCGATGTTTTCGTTGGGTGCCTCTTCAAGCTCAAGTACCGTGTCAGGGTCTCCTCCTTTGGGTTGCGGTCGCCTGGAGCGTTTTGAAGTGGAACGAGAAAGTATAGATGGCGAAACGTGCCGCCCCACGTGGCTTCTCTCACACTCTAGCCGGGGAAGGTCTTGCTTGGACGCTTTACGACGTAGAATGTGATCGAACGGCTCCTTCAGGCTCACAGAAGCTGGATAAGGAGCTACTATTTTCCTTGGCGCTTCAGTTGGTTGCCAAGACCTGGGACAGGGGACAGGCTGTGCCCAATCTTGTTGCAAGACGTACGACAGTTGAGGTTCGGCAAGCGAAGACTTTGCTTCGATGTCCCCTTGATGGGCTGGTCCACATGGCTTGAGAGAGTCCTGCTTGTGGAAGTGCTTTCGACCAACGGCAACAAGTGAGCCTTGTGGTGTGAGAAATGGCTTCCGCGAGGCAGTAGGATGTTCTTCATCAGAACCAGACTTCACATTTTGATTCAGCGTTCTCGGACTGTCCTTGAGGGGGTGTGCTGGGATGTCAACGATCTTCGGAGAAACTCCGTGAATGTCGGCTTCATGGTCATCGGCTGCAACGCGAGCAATGTGCAATGCTTCATTCAGCAGGCCTTCGAGATCCTGAATAGTACTTGAAAACATGGAAGAGGCACTTCGCTGGACTCGACTTTGGGGTAAATGAGCAGGGAAAGCGCTTCCGTTTCTCTCTTGGCTGTCTTGCGAAGTTGCTGGGCTTTTGGTTTGAGGTGTCATCGCAGGGGTCACTGGCCGTTCAGGCGGAATTGAGCCAGAGAGTCTCGCCGGAGTTCGAATCCTTGCCTGCGCTTCTGCTCTCGATGCAGAGGCGACTGATCGATGCGGGCGCCTTGTGATGGTGGCATCATGCACAATAGGGGTGGAGGGTTTCCGAGAATCACGTCTTGGCTGTCTTGGAGGACTGCTGTCATCTTGTACTTCCTTTACGGGCTCCGTCATCGGATTGCAGCGGAGCTCTTCTTGGGTACAGCTAGGTTTCGGGCGACGCGTGAAGACTTTTTTGCGGTGCAGAGGAGCAAAGAGATGACACTGTGTGGGACTCGTAGCATGAAAAGCTGCAGGCCGTAAAAATGTGTGCAACAGAGTCGAGGAGGGTATGAGAACTGCTCATCTAGCGCGAGAATGAAAGATGTCGGGCGGTGTAGGGTTGATGGAAACAGTAGAGGCCAGGAAGAATAAGAGGCAAAGGGAATGACTGCGCCTTGGAGAGAATGTCAACTGATACAAGACATCTGCATTGGCCATATCTGAATATGTCCAACGCTTTCACGCTCCGGACGCACTTTCCGCAGAGGAGCAGACCAGGAACTGATTCTGATCAAGATTCCATATATTCTGGAAATCATTCAAACCACTTGCACCCAGCTTCTCGTCGCAGAAGACTTTATCGCTCGGATTTAGACAGGCCGTGCTCTCGGGCAACCTTGGATTTGTTCTGCCATACTTGACGAAAGCCCCAATGTAGCGATGTCATTTCTCGTACTGGAATTGATTCCGCAACTGACGGTGGGAGACGACGCATGCCAATTAAATCATCGCCATGAGCTTCTGGACATCTTTTGTCGGCCTTTGCACTAGTTGACCCTTTCGGCTGATGTGAAGACCGTTCATGACTCTCGTACAGCTACCGAGTCATCACAATGGCGAGCCTCTTGAAGCAGCCGTTGAAGCTCGCTCTCGTGCAACTGGCGGCAGGTATGCACTGGTAGCACACCTTGAAACTCCCTCCTCGAGCAGATTCTCGGTGAGACTGATGTTTGCGTGATTTACAGGCGGTGACAAAACTGCGAATCTTTCGCATGCACGTTCGAAGGTCCTCGAGGCGGCGAAAGCAGGTGCCAAATTAATCGTTCTACCTGAATGCTTCAATTCGCCTTATGGATGCCAGTACTTCCCCAAATATGCCGAAACCATTCTCCCATCACCACCGCCCAAAGACCAAGCTCCTTCATGGCATACACTTTCGTCGATAGCAATGGAGGCAAAGGCATATCTAATAGGTGGAAGCATACCTGAATTTGTCCCCAACACGAAGAAATACTACAATACCTCTCTCGTCTTTTCTCCAGCAGGCAAACTCATCGCAACTCACCGCAAGACGCATTTGTTCGACATTGACATACCCGGAAAGATTACATTCAGGGAGAGCGATGTCCTTTCCCCTGGCAACAAAGTCACGATCTTTGATCTGCCAGAGTATGGGAAGATTGGGCTGGCTATCTGCTATGATGTTAGGTTTCCCGAACTCGCTACGATAGCGGCACGTAAAGGTGCATTTATGCTGGTCTATCCTGGCGCTTTCAACACAGCCACCGGACCTATGCACTGGTCATTGCAAGGAAGAGCGAGGGCCATGGACAATCAGGTCTATGTGGCGCTGTGTAGTCCAGCAAGAGATATGAATGCAAGCTATCATGCATGGGGCCACACCATGGCTGTCAACCCGAATGCTGAAGTCATGGCTGAGGCGGCTGAGAAGGAAACAATCATATATGCAGACTTGGATGGGGCGAAAATTGAGGAGACACGGAAAGGGATTCCATTATACACTCAGAGGCGTTATGACGTCTATCCAGATGTCAGCGCAGGAAAGGTGAGATATGAAGATTGAAAAATACTTCTCCAAATGAATGAAATTCAGTGTTCAATCTTACGTAGACAGCTTTGATTTGGACATTGTGACCAGGATGCTGGACTAATTGAGAAGGTACTACAGTTCAACTTCCTGAGACTGTTCAGTATGACAGCGAGGACAAGGAACGAGAGAACCGGGTCACCCGCGGGTTCTCCTAGTTTAGTAGTCCTTAAATTTCTAATAGTAATAATTGTTCAAGTACGAGTTCCACGGTGATCCAGTTCTTCATGTTTGCCAAAAAGTCTTGGCATTGGCCTCGAGGCTAGCCACTTACGTATTAGCTTTCGCACTCTGAACTTCAATATCAAAATCCGCAAAAGTTCTTGACAGTTGGCAGTCAGGTCGAAACTCGAGATCGTTTAGGTAAGTTCACGTCGCTTTAGCTGAACGTCTTCGGTTGTATTCACTTCAACCCGCCCATTGCTAACGTTCGTCTAATAACAGCCTCCCTTCTCATCTTCACATCCATCAAAATGCCAAAAGACAAACCCTCCACCTCCGGCAAGTCGGAGGCGAAAAAGAAGACCGGCCACCGCTCTGCCATCTCCGATGTCGTCGCTCGCGAATACACAATTCATCTTCACAAGCGAGTATGTTGAGACCAGCGAAAGAATTGGTTTAATGAAGTCCAGATTATGGCCCCCGCTTCATCAGAATATGGGGCATTGGACGGAAGACTGATTTATGGCATCCAAAATAGGTTCATGGTGTCTCGTTCAAGAAGAGGGCTCCTAGAGCTATCAAAGAGATCAAGAAGTTTGCTACGCTGTCGATGGTATGTTGTCATCTTGCATTTCCTCGGAACGCAAAGTTGAGGTGGATAATCCTCCGTCCTGCTCTCTGTGCACATCCCTTCCGATCCCCCATTTGACCCTCCTCTAACGGCAAACCATGCTTCATACAGGGAACAATTGACGTCCGTCTTGACCCACAGCTGAACAAGAAAGTCTGGGAATCCGGCATCAAAGGCGTACCTTACAGACTGCGTGTCCGAATTTCGAGAAAGCGAAATGACGAGGAGGGTGCGAAGGAGAAGTTGTACAGCTATGTTCAGGCGGTGAATGTGCCGAGCGCGAAGGGACTGGCTACTGCTGTCGTGGAAGATTGAGCGCATACATCAATGGGGGAAGGGTAGCTGAGGGCCGCCAGTGAGGGAGCAGCATGAGCTTTCCACAATTCAGTCCAGAGCGACTGACGAAGACATTTCGCAAGCAGGCCAAGGCTGGAGGCCAGAACGTGGATGAAGAGGTGTGCGCGTTCGCGAAGTACACGACCTAGCTCAAGAAATACAAAGCGCGCTGGGTCGCAGAATCAAAGACTGCGAGCTTGTCCCCAAGTATCGCGTGATTTGCTGTGATCTGGGCTGCACTCTCTCTCAAGTAATGCCCAACGTGCGACCTCTTGGATGTGACCTCTACTTCATCTCCCGAATATGGGATTATAGCTCATGACTACTTTCCCACGCGTAAGATCAAGTTTGGCCGACAGGGTGAAGGAGAGTTGCCTCTTGGAGTATTCGCACAAAGAAACTTCACTATCGTTTGAGCAATATGCAACATCACAGAAGGAGCCTGACCATGTTCAAGCGTTTCCTGTAGTATCTACTATGTCTCCCTCCTCCACTAGCACTCGGCAGGAGAAGAGCAAGCGCTCGCCAATGTACTCGCTCTCAACAAAAGTATTTGCAATGCGATCCGTCCCGTACATGCAGGCCATCGATTGATTACACGGAAATGGAGCAGGCTGTTTGGATCGTCCATCCGCCTGATTTCATTCGAGCTGACCGTCAATTCTCTAGCTCGAGGTCTGAGGCACGGCCGACTATACAGTGAACCAAGCCAATGGGGAAAGACAACAGTGGGAAGGAAAAGGACAAGAAGCAGAAAGTAGAGAAGACGCCCAAGGCGCATCTGACGATTGCTGACACGCTCGCACGCAGGCGGAATTTGATACTGAATTGAACGCCCACGGTCTTTTCCTATGAACGATCTGGCATATAATGCCTACGATGATCAACGATTGGCATACAATGCTCACAATGATCGAGAACGCTGAGGAGGATGATTCCGTTCGTACACGCGTGAAGGTGAAGAGGAAGGACTTTTCGTGTTCCCTGGAAAGGTGGCATGGTTCGCAGGACAGGTCGTTCTATCTAACGCGCAAGTAGATAGCTCTGCGGTCCTTTTCTTCAATTAAAGAATCTGGGTTATTTGGTTGAATGTGAAACGCAAGTGCGTGGTCTTCGCTTCTTTTCGTCGCGGGGGAAGGTTTGCATGGTGGAGCTCGGTTTGTATTCTGACGCGCATGTATATGTGTCTGCGGTCTCTCTCGTTCGCTGGGAAAGTGGCCAGGGTTCGCAATATCTGATATTTGACACGCAAGTAGATAGATCTGCGGTCTTGTCTGCGTTCGTTTGCGGACTGGGTATCCGAAATGGTTTCAGCTCATCTGTGCTCTTGATTGCGTCGAAGACCATGTTTAGTAGGATGCCACTGATGACACGAGGTCATGCCTCCTCTTCTTCGTTGTTACCGGGCTCGTTTTCCTTCAAACAATCCACCAACTCGTACGCAATCTTCATGGTCTTAACCTTGAAGACCCAATTCTTGAGCTTCCCATCCTTGTAGATGCCAGTCTTGATAGATGCGCCCTCCTTGCCGGAGGAATTGACGTCGTACTTATTGTCCTCGATAAGCGGCGAATTGATAACCACATTAGCACCAGGCTCCGACCGCATAACAATGCGTCTCCGACCCGTCTCTCTATGTTCTAAAAGACGAAGAGGGCCAAGACCACGAGTCTTCCAACCAGCTTCTTCCTTACTGCCGATTGCGTTAAGCTCGTTGTCCGTCATGTATTCAAGAACTTTGCTGCGCACTTCAAAGAGGACGTTTTCATTCTCTTCACCAGGGCGCGATGTCATATAATCGGATTGAGGATCTTTAACCTGGTCATCAGTACCAGACTCGGCTGCAGACTCGTTGTCGGTAATGCCAGGTGAGGTAGCCCGAGATGTCATGGCGGAGCTCACGTTGCTTGGTGTGAGGAGAGAAGTGCCGGGACCACCAAACGAAAATCCGACTTGTCCCGCACTGGACTGGTTCACTATAGTCTTCTTGGAGGCATCACCGAACAAGTTACTGAAGGGTTTGACTGTATCTGCACTTGAACCTGTAGTGGATTGAGGGGCGAACGATGATGCGCCAAACAGACTGCTGGAAGCTTTAGGAGCATCGTCATTGGTGGTAGCATCTGGTTTAAAGCCCTTGGACGCTACAGCGGAGAAGGTGCTAAATGGGCTTTGAGTAGTGTCGCCGTTCGTCTTACTAAGTGGTGTAGCTGGGGTAATGTTGACTGCAGGTGCAGATGAAGGAGCCCCGAATTTGATCGCTGATCCCGGCTTCCACGTATTGTCACCAGTGGGCGTACTCGAGCCAGCGTTGCTGAAGATACTCGTCCCAAAAGGCTTTGGAGAGTCGTGATTAGGGGTATTTGGTCTAGATCCAAAGAGGCCACTGCCCAGAGGTGCCGAGAGCACCGAGCTGTTCGCTTGTTCTGGTGGTGACGCTGCATCATTCTTGCTTCCCTTGTCTTCGGAGGGAGAATCAGGTTTCGTGATTCGATTGAACAAAGAGTTCGGGTCGGAAGAGGAGTTGAAGGAATTCTTCGGCCTTGCATGCGACTTTGCCATGGCAGTCTGGATGTCGTCGTCCTCGTTACTCTCCTCATCTTCTTGACCCTCATCGTCCTGGTCTTCGTCAGCTTCTCCGTCATTCTGGCCCTCTTGGGATTCTGAGTCTTCCTCGTCACGATCAGTCCCCTCGCCTGAAGCGTCTCGAGTGCTGTCTTCGTCTTGCTCAGCTGCAGGACTAGCGCCATTCATTGAGCTTGCAGAAGACAGAACAGGGGTAAAGCCAGATCCGGCCCTGGCAATAGCTTCGATCTTGGCTCGCTTAGCCCGATCTTCTTCGGCCACCTTTCGCTCGTACTCAGCTTCGTCATCCTCATCCGAGTCGAATTCTTCGGCCTTGCGTTTCGCTTTGTTCTCGGCCTCCATCTTTGCTGCATTCTTCTTGGCCTGGGCAGCAAATGCAGCCATGAAATCAGTGCCACCAGCGGAAGCAAATTTAGGCGGCTCAAGGGTTGAAGCTGCAGCAGGTTTTGGTTGGAAAAGCTGCGATGTCTTGTGCGCGCCAGTGGTGGCTGAATGTGCCGACGTGTTATTGCTGCTCTTGGTGTCCATCTGAAACGTAGAGGTCTTGCTATTCATCGGTGAAAAGGTTGAAGGAGCAGATGGTGGAGCTTGCTGCTCTGTAGGCTTTGGTGTCGACACTGCCGAACCAGATTTTGAGGGAGACGAAGTAGGTGGAAGACCCGCTTGTGTTCCGAATGAAGATTGATTTGAAGACGGGAGCATGCTTTTGAAAACGTTTGAGGTATTCGATGTAGCCGTCGCCAGCTGGGAAGATGTCGAGTCATTAGTGGTCGAGTTGAAATTCATGGATGGTCGGTCTGCCCCCTTCTGAGGAGAACCTGCTGTCGCCGGCTGAGGGGTGGTGGATACACTGGTGATGGCGCTAAAGCCAAAGACTGGACGATCTGCTTGCTGATGGAAAGACGTAGCTGGTGTGTCGAGCTTAGTTCTCTTCACAGCATTCGGAGCTGCTTCAACGCGATCGGCCTCCTCTGTCTTTCGTTTTTCACCTGCCTTCACACGATGGTACAAGCCACCCAAAGGATAGCCAATAGCCGCACGCTGGGTAGCGTAGAAGCGTATTATAGGCTCGAAGTCATGCTTCGCCGGGTCAAGTTCTGCAATTTGCTTCTTGAACCTAGCGTTCAAAGAGTGCAGGCGATACGACTTGTCAAAATCAGCAAAATCGTCATTGTTCAGCTCTTGTGGAACATTCGAGGCACCATGAGACTTGACTTTGACCATGAAAGGCTCAGTGGCAGATGCTGACGGGGTGTTTGTGGTCGACACTTCGCCAACAGTCTTCTGCGGTGCTGCACCCGGCTTCGTAGGTGAATTCGCACGTTGCTCAGTCTGAGACTGAGAAGGTGTTGAAACCCCAGCAGGCTTTATTGCGGTTGTCGATGACTGACCCAAGCTTCTAGCAAAAAGAGTAGAAGTCTCCGAAGGAGTTCGCTTCGTTGTCTCAGTGCCTGCTGGCTTTGATTGCTCGATACCGTTGCCGAAAACATTGCCCGAGTCAGTACTTTTCAGCTTCAATGGCGTTTCAGAATTCTTCGTTGACTGCGGATGCCCGGAAACAGAGGTAGCAGTGGGTGTAAAAAAAATTTGCTTCGACGATGATTCTGCTTTCCCTTGTTGTGAGGCTGCATCGACATTGTCTGAGTCGTCTGAGAGGTTGTTCGGTGCAAGTTTAGCCGGGGATTGAATAGCTGTAGAAGCCCCCTCGGTGCTTGGCTTGAATGTCTGAAAAAGACTGTCGGAACGGCCAGAAGAATGAGGTGGTGCTTCCTCAGGCTTATGGGTGTCGGCAGACGTCATAGACTGGAAAGTTTTAGAGCCAGATGGAGTTTGAGAGCTTTCTGCGCTGGATGACTTCAAAGGTTGAAAGGGATTGAAAGGGGCTGAAGGTTGGGTCTGCTGTGAGTCAACGGTCTTGGAAGTTTCGAAGGTACTAAAACGAATCGAGCCGTTGGCATGAGATGGTTGAGATGATTTTGGACCGGAATCCAGTCGTTGGGGCTGACTGAGAGCATTCACTTCATCGCCCGATTGAAGAGACTGGAAAGGGTGGAATACACCAGCATCCTGGGCTTTCTGCTCCGAGGAGTTGTCCTGGTTCGCTTTGGGCGCGGTTCCGGAAGAGGCTCCAAAAGAGAACGGGTCCGCAGGTTTGCCTTCCTGAGTATTCTCCTTCTCCGCCGGTTTCAACGCTGCAAAGGGGTTGAAGGGTTGCAATGAGAATTGCGCACTCGACCTTTCAGCAGTATCTTTATCAGGCTCTGCAGACTTTGGAAAAAGGTTGAAGACAGGTGCAGATGGCTGCGACGGCTGCTCTTGACATGTCTCCTTATCGGTTGGCTTAGGAGGCTGAAAGGAATTTGTAGCTAGGGTTGGTGCTTGTTGCTCGGCTGCTGACTGTTTAGGCCGGAAGAAGCTACCAAATAGCTGAGAAGATTGTGCCTTTTGGTCTTGAGATGTGTCAGTGTTTGTCGGCTTGAACGAGAAGGGTGCAGAGGCGCCGCCGAACGAAGGAAGAGTAGGCTTTGGCTGTGCTAGTGCAGCTGATTTTGCTGGGCTCTTGAATGGTGATTCTGAAGCGTCCATCGCGATATCACTATCTGACACAGAAATCTGAGCTGGCGCACCGAAAGTAGGAGTCTGTGAAATGCTCGGATTAGAGCCGAAGGTGAAGGAGCTGGATGCGGGTGTTGACTTTGAGAAAATTGAGGTGTTCTGGGCCGGTGGGAAAGATTTGTTCACTCCGGAAAATTGGCCGAAATTGAAATTACTAGTCGTGCTGAAGGGGTTTGAAGATGGTTGAGAGGTTGGAGGTTGACCAAAGATAGACCCCGGCTGCGCTCCTGCAGAGGCTTCCTGGCCGAATGGATTCGAAGCATTTTGACTTGAAAATGGATTAGAAGCTCCAGAAACCGCAAAAGGATTCGCTCCTGTCGAGGCGCTGAAATTGAAAATACTCGATGATGGAGCAGCGAAAGTTTGTTGTTGTACACCATTGACGCCATTTGCGCCGAATGAAGGTGCCGTAGAGTTGGCCCCGGAGAAGAAAGGAGTCGATTGGGTATTGGCGAACGATGGACCTGTAGGATTGGGGCTTACGCCAGGAGCTCGCCGTCGAAGGCTACCCTTGGCTTCGCGAATCCTGAGATTACAGTCAGTAAGTGCGCAAAAGTATGTTATGACGCGCGCTGACGCCGGGAATGGAAGACTCACTTTCTCGCTGCCAGCTGCGCCGGAGTGGCCTTTGTAGGTGCCTGATTGTTCATCATGTTCGCAGCTCTTGTCTCAGCTTCGCTCATGGGTTGGTTGTGGATTTGAAATTCAGCTTGTCGCTTTGACATAGCAGGAAGAGGTGGACCGCCTGCTTTGCGCAGCGCGGACCTCGAGAGGTGGGGAAGACAAGCTAGGCAGAAAAGTGTTTCTTCATGTGGTAAAAACAAACGACCGAGCTTTCGAGTCTTCTAGATGTAGATTCCCAAGTCCCGGAAAGTTGTTGTTTGCACGCACTGAATGATCGTGAAATACCGCGAAAGAAAGCCAATCCTAAACTCCGCCGAAAGGAGGCTAACACCAGGGGTCACGTGAGCAAAGATCTCTGGCCACAGCCTTGGCATGGACACTGTGATTGTGAAATGTTTGTGTAATTAGGATAATAACTTGTGTTATTCGTGATTCATTATACATTTCGGTTCACTACATTGAATTTGGCAAACGCCAATGGCACTTGGATAAGCTTAGAGGCCACTCACTGCAGCAGATTGTCGTCGATCTTAGATCAAGCGGTAAGCTGAGCAGTGACCATCAATGGCATCTTCTCTTCCACAACCATTCATCTCCATGTAAGTACCGACGACCTCAACGCGCCCAGCATCTCCTTGGTCTTCATACTCGCCTTACGCAGCGTATGGAACGGGCGTCGCTTCTTTTGATCTTCCCACATGACTTCCTTGATACATTCCGGCTCTTCCACAGGACTGAGCATGAGCGGCACATCCATAACCTCTTCCTGTTTCTCCTTCCAAGATTCATTGCCTGAGATATGCGTGAGAGGTGCCAAGGCATCATCCCAGGTTCCAGTTCGCAAATGCACACTCTCAAATTCAAATTCTCGGAGTACTTTCCGATGAGCCATGATGAAATCAGAGATTTGACGAGCATCAAGCACAGAGTTCTCCAGCACCATGCGGCGTAGCTTTCGAAATTTGAGTGGACGAGGCGGGTTCGCAAATGTTTTTGGACATGCTGCTGAGCAGTCAAGTGTGCCTGGAGCAAGGCACGGCTCTGACGAGAGCGACAGCGGGCAGGGTCCCTTCTGATCAAGCCATTCAAAGGACAAATCCTCTAGCAGAGGATAAGATTGTAAATAGGAATGTAGGAGTTTCAGGTGGTCAGTGGGCTGGCCATCACCAAAGGCGGGGCATTGCATATGTATCTTCAGTTTTCTGATCTGTCGCCACCTGCGTGCTGATGACGGAGAGGCGCCAATACCGAGCTGTGGTCGAAGGTAGAATACTGCTGAAGGATGGACTCCGTCTAATATGAGGCTTTCCAGCCTTGGCAGAGGAGTTCCCTCAACGGCCATTCGCAGAGAGATCAACGCATAGTCCACAGCACTGCGACGGTAGATCTGCGCTGGTGACTGGCCCGGGCAGGATATCTTCAAACTTCTGAGGGCTGGCATGGCATTGAATGCTCGAATGAATGATGGTATGTTGGTGGTCGCGTGAAATAAAGGCGAATACTGCTTGACAAGCAAGTCGTTCATCTCCCAGCTGCCGTATTTAGACGACAACTGCGAGCCTGCCGAGGATGGTCGGTGTAATCCAAGATATGGTTCATAAACAAAGACTTGCTCTTCGCCGGTGAAGGGGTCCAACAACGGAGCCAGAAAAGTGTCGGGAGAATGTGTGATGGAGAAGGTGAAGTTTCTCACATAGCCACCGATCCTCTCCCAGGCGGCCATCCGGGCCGGACGGGTGAAAGTGTTGGTTCCAAAGGAGATTTGAATCTCTTTGAAGAGGGAGGGCAGCACGCCAAGGCTACACTCATGGGATGTCAGGCGCAAAGATGCCTGGTCGTCCTTTGTCATGAACGTGAGGAAGCAATCGCGGGTAAGATCGGTCCGCCAGAATGTGAGAAAGGCGGCCGAAGGCATTGTCGCGACTTTGCATTTCGCTTTCGCAGATATCGATGTGGTTCTCCCTGTGCTGGTCCAAAGCAACCGGCTTGAGGCAGCAGAGGTGACACGAGCAAAAACCAGGCAAACGAGAAAACAGCCAGAATTGTGGAGAAGGGAGTAGAGATTTCTGTTAATAAAAAGCAAAGACTTCGCACCAGTCGTAAATATCACCAAGGGTCAAGGGGAAGAGTGGGAAGAGGGAGTGAGAGATCATGGATGGCCTGAGGTTTCATGCGGCAGCCACCTCACCTTTAGGGAAAAGCACAACTCGCCACCATCGAAAGTGGGGGACCAGAGCAGCAGGATGAAGGTGTGAGTCACAATCGAACGGTGGCTAGGAAGGGAACGCGAGAGAGCAGAGTTGTTAGACTTGCAGAAGTGCCGCTGGTAGAGGGTCGCGAGAATACCACGCTCGTGCTGGACGTGATGAATGGCCGGGAGGAAGGGTTTGCGCGGCCCTAGCCTCAACTGCGGACCATCTCTACCAAGAACTGTGGAACGTGGTACTGCTGACGGTACCATTGCTCTGCCGTTGGCAATGGCCGATAAACAAACAAAGCGACGAACGTAGGGTTGGCCGAGCCAGGTTTATCATCGTGCGTGGATACGATGCTCCGTGGATGGGAAGCTGATGGGAGAAGGGCGGAGGAGCAGGGCGGTCATTACGGAGGACTCGTAACTAACTTACGGAGGCTTGGAGGGACGCTTCGGGGGGCTGCTGCTCACCGCAAGTCCCGTCGCGGCCCCCGCTGCCCCCAGCTGCCCCTAGCTGGCCCCAGGTGCCCGACCACGCGCTGCATTGGCCCGGGCCAAAGATCTGCACCGCCCATCCCAGCCTCCAACCCCACTCCCACTCCTCCCCCTCCCCCCCTCTCCCCCTCTCCCTCCCTCCCACGCTTCCACAACGCTTCCACCGACGTGACCGCGCGCTTCTCGAGCTTCTTTCGCGTTTCGCGCTCCCAGACGACAACAAATAACACCAGTACTAGTACATTAGTTGTCTGCTCGCGCCTGTTTCATCAACAACCCCCCGAAGGTGGCCAGGGCCAAGGGAGGACTTCTCCCCGGCTCCACGAAGAAATCAAGCTCTTCAGCCACTTGATGCCGAATGTCTTGAGGCCATACAGTGCGTCAATCAAACGGGAAAGAACTCGCCCTGAGGTTGCAAGACCGATCAGTGTCTCTCGATGTGCCTGCTGTCCCGCCTCTCGTCTCCTGCGTATCTTGATACTGCGGCTGTACAATCGCATCTCTATCTCTTCAGAGGCCGGCCTCATCCCAATTCATCCTCGTCATCCTCCTCGTCATCCTCCTCGTCATCCTCCTCGTCATCCTCCTCGTCATCCTCCTCGTCATCCTCCTCGTCATCCTCCTCGTCTTCTAAAGGAAACTCCATGATAATCCACTGACAGAACTTCTCGAACTCACTCCTCCATTCTTTCAATCTCTGCGCCTTGACGCCTTGCCCCATGTAACCCTCTGAGATGTCCCTGAACCACTCTACCTGTTTCTGATCCTCGATCGCACCCCATCGGATCGAGTTCTCCGCCATAGTCGCCAAGCCCTCCAACCCCAGATTCTCAAACGCCATGAAAGTTTGCCAGAAGTCATGGCTCAGCCCGTTCTTCCCATGCCCTAGAATAGCCGGGTCATCGTTGTTGAGCGAGACAGACACGCCTCTCGAAAGCAAGGCCGGTAAGGAATGCGAAAGAATCGAACTCGACAGCCTCAGGATCTCATTCGAGATCGGACAGCTCTCCACCAAGATCTTCTTCTCCTTCACCATCTCTATCAGCAGCGGATGCTTGTACAGCGAATATGCATGTCCGAGCCTCCTTGTGCCCAGCAATATCGCATCGTAGAGGTTCTTGTCCGAACTATCCCCATCACCCAAACACTCCCCAGCATGAAAGAAGAAGGGTATCTCGACCCCGGCCTCAACGCACTGCTTCCTGAACCAGAAAGTGATCGGGACCAGATCCGCCAACGGCCTCCCCTTATCTTCCTGCCCCACGTAATCAAATCCCGCAATGATATGCGGCATGGCCTTCTTGATGCGAATACACTCCCTCATATTGGGTACCATGTCTCTATTATCCGAAGAGCGGACGACCGTCCAAATCATCCTCGCTCCGTGGAACCGCCTCCCCTTTTCAGTCTTCTTGAACTTCGCAATCTCCTCGTCAAAAACACGAAAGAAATCCATGAATTTGCCCTGCTCACCCTCTTCTCTCCCCTCCATCCTAAACTCAAACCTGAAGGCGATCCGAAAATCCACATAGCTGATCCCATCCTCCGCCAATTGGCCAAGCATCCGCTGCATCCCCCGGCGGAAGATCGGTTCGTAGAACAACATCCAGCCGATGGTGAGGAAGCAGCTCTGAAATTTTGTCCAGATCGCATTCAGGCCGTGGTGATGGTAGAGAGATTCATCCTCACTGATAACGCATCGGCTGATGAGCCATTTCTTGAATCCTTCAGTGCCGCCGTCCGGGAAGGTGTCTGCTGCGAGAATGATGGGAATGAAGGTCATAGATCTGTAGTCGGACGTCCAGATACTCCCGCCTGACTTCCCATCCTCCGTATCCGGCGACTGCTCTACGTACCTGATTTGAAGCAATCCGGTCTGCCTGGCGGCCTCATCCTTCAGTGGTTCCGGAGCAAGAATACATAACCCCTTCTCGGTTAGTACCTGCTCAACCAACCAGTCCATATCAAACATCGCATCCATGTGTGCGTGCAGTAGAGCGCCCTTCGGCATCCTTTCGATGATGCGCCAGACCGTGGACTCTCTCTCCATGCGGTCGCGCGCGAGGGTGAACATCATGCCGGGGTAGAGATTTCCTCCATCCTTCGATGTGGCCATGGAGATGGAGTCGTCATAGGACTGGGTCCATGTTGTAGCTAGTTCTTTTTGGCGGATACGAGCGAGGGTTTTGGCGGCGCGAGCAGAGATGGGGGTGAAGGTTGATTTAAAGAGTGCGTCTAGTCAGTGAAAATATAGATAGGAACTCGTTAGTTAGGCATAGCTTTTGTGAAGGAGACTATGGAATGCGGGAAAGGAACGGAAAGGTATACCATGTCGTTGTTTCTTCTCTTGCTCGATCAATGCTTTGCGTCCTTGCATATATTTCTGTATGAATGGGTCTTCGAACTGAGGGATCCCCTGCTCAAGCTCCCATTCTAGATTCGTGTCGATCGAGACATCAGAGAGATCTCCTGTCTCTGCCATATGCCACGGACGTAAATTTTCGGTATGGGTGAAGTCTCTGCAAGCTTCAGACTTGAGTAGCAAGTGAGAGATGCAAATCGTTGTCAGGTGAGGCCTGCGTTTCTTGATATCTATGTGCCCATTGACCTTCTGGTCGACGCTTGTTATTCACGCTGTACTAGTGGTGGCGGTTGAGGGCCTGCGCCTACTGGTGAGAAAGTGTTTATTTACGACTCGGTGCTCCATATCGTGTTGACTTCGTGTCAGAAGTACCAACTCCACGATTAGCGAAGAGAAGATGTCGATGCACGCCTTCCCATTCATTTCACTTCGTACTGAAGTACTAAAGGCATTGCTGTCTAGCTCTCTCAGTCTGTGATACTACTGTAGCTGATGCCACACAGCCACACGAGTGACATCTTTGATGCACACAGTGGGATATGATATCGCATTGAGACCTCCTCCCATTCATCGCCTACGCCGCAATAATAAACATGCAGCTCGTACCTAGGAAATTCCTCGCCACAAGACTTCCTTCGATCTTGCTGACCTTGTAAAAGTTCTAAACGCCGCTACAAAGCGTTGACGCCCTGCCCGGGATGTTAGTAATCGCCTCTGTCTCAGGGGACGCATTCACTTACGAATAGGTATCCCAATTCCCTGACTCCCAGCCTGCTCACATTCCTGGCTGCGTTCTCATCCAACGCAGTCTCAATGAGCTCCTTCTTTTTCTCTTGCAAGGCAAGAATCCGGTCTTCTACCGTTTCCGGTACGAGCAGACGGTGAACTTGAACAGGTCGCATTTGGCCTATTCGATACGCGCGGTCGATGGCTTGAGCTTCGGTGTACCTACGCGTGCATCAGTAATTGAAGCAGTGACACCATTGGGGACAGTTGACATACCAATTCCAGTGAGGATCAAAGATGATCACTTGAGATGCAGCTGTCAAGTTCAAACCAGAGTTGCCGGCCTTGAGCGAAACAAGCATGACGGTGTATCGCGGATCATCCGAAAATGCCATGACTGCCTCCTCCCTGTCATTTCGCTTCATGCTGCCGTCATATCTCTTGTACTGTACATCTTTTCGCGACAATGGCACCTCGAGCAGGTCGAGCAAGCTTGTAAATTGGGAGAAGACGATGGTCTTTTCATTGGTTCCCCGAGCTTCGATAGCTTCAAGCAGCTCGACGGTCTTCTCAATTTTTGCCGAAGTCTGAAAACCCTTCTCTAGTCTCCGAAGATATCTCTTCTTGGCGGCTTTATTCTTAAGGCCTTCCTTACGCAGTTGTGCCAGGGACAGATGTTTGGTGGACGGTGCTTTGTCTTTACCTTTGCCATTACCCTTCCGTTTGTGATGTCTCTGCTTTTCACATGACTGCTCTTCCGGTTCCTGTTTCTTGACCAATGATGGCCTAACCGAGATCTTACCTTTGCCCTTTCCATCGCCTCTATCATTGTCACTGTGAACTTCGATGTCATCGTCAGGGACCACGAAGCCTGCAAGGTCGCCGCCATCGTCCACGTCGTCCTCACTCTCATCGCCATCAGAATCGGACTCGCTTTCGGTCTCGTCACCATTTGCAATTGGAGGTCCGGGGAGATCTTGGTCATCTTCTCCGGCAATGGAACCAAACGCCCTTTTGAACGACCTGAAATCGGTCAGTTTGGCTGGGTCTACTTTGCCTCTGCAGCTTGGACAGAGTATGTTGGAGCCTGTCTCGTTGTCAGCGTTGGCGTGTGCCTGAGTAGCAAGTCTGTCGAAGCATTCATTACAACTTGGATGACCACAAGGATTGAATATCAGGGAGTTGATTGCCGCGTCAAAGCATATCGGGCACTCGAAAGCCTCCACTTGCTTGATACGCTCAACCACGTTGGGGGGAAGTGACTGCGCATTTGCCAACTTGTCGATGGTTTCAGGGCTCGCGCCGGTCTCCATCTCGAGATCCTTGATCAAGTGAGGATGACAGCAGGCTTGACGCAATCGAAGTAAGAGCACTAAAGCGTTCGAATAATTCCGACCCACAGTTCCAGCTTTGAGATATTTATTGAACGTAATCTTCGCCTTGCTCTCAAGTGCTTGATAGAATTCTTGCTCATCTTTGCTGAACACAGCTTCCTGCTTTTCGATGGTCTTCTCTGGAAGCTGTAGGATTGGCTGACCGTCAATTTTCGATTTCTTCGTTCTCCGCAGCATTATAGCTTTACACAAAGCCTGAAGCTGATGCATCGCGTTCTCCTTGGCCTCGCTACATGACGACTTTGATTTCAGAGGCCTGGAAAAGTCCCGATTAAATTTCTCGAACGAGCTGTATGGAGCGATCCTCAAGAACCGAATGAGACTGTAAAGCTCGTCAACGGAGTTCTGCATCGGAGTGCCGGTCAAGCACCACCGATATTCAGTCTGAAGATAACAGGCGGCAACTGCTGCCTTGGTGCCCTTGTTCTTGATCCATTGCGCCTCGTCGAGGATAACTCTGTACCACTTCGACTTCTCCCCAAGTAATGGAACATGCTCACTTCGACCAGAGGGTTTAGCATTAGGGACTCTCTTCAGTTTCTCTTCCCAGGCATGTTTGCGCTTGATCTCGGATGCTAGCGTTCCATAGGTAGTGAGGACTACGTCTTTCTCCCGCAGCCTTGACCATTGAAGATCTCTGGTATTAGCGTGGAGAATCTCTACCGTCAACGAGTGTCTGCCACGCTTCAGCAATTTCGAGATTTCTCGAGCCCACTGGCCCATAAGCGCAACCGGTGCCACGATCAATGTCGTCTTGCACGCGGGATTCTCAGATTTCCTCGAGACAATCAATGCCAATGCTTGTACCGTCTTTCCAAGACCCATATCATCTGCAAGAATTCCGCCTTTCGAAGACACTTCTTCCATGTTTTTCATCCAAGTCAAACCCAACTTCTGATGCTCCATCAATGTACACTTCATCGCTTCCGGCGTCCCTTCGCGATTTCCGGGTTCCACCTCTTCGTCTGGCCTGATGTTGGCTAGTAGACTTTTCAATTCTTCATGTGTCTTGGTTGGATCATTTTGGACCGGATAGAGATCAGCAGTTTTAAAGGAACCACCATATCCTCCGGACAAGAGATCCTCTACGTTGTTGTAGATAGAAGACATGTAATTTGAAGCTGGCCTTAAAAGACCGTTGTATGTGGTCGTACCCAGATTTTGCAAAGCGCCGGAGCCTGGATACATGCTGTAACCAGCGGAGGCACCAGGGCTGGGCAAAGCATTGTAGACACTGGCCCCACCAGATTGCGGAATGTACATGCTCGGCGACGAACTCCAAGGCTGGTAGTAGGGCGTTGGTGTTGGCTCAGGCTTGACTCTCGGCACGAATGAACTTGGTGATATCTCTTCGAGATCACTGCTGCTGTTGTTATTGTCTTCCCCATGACGGGGAAATGTATCGAGGAACGAGCCTGGCATTGATTGGGCGTGCTCACTCTTGAGATTCGAGTATTTGTTCGGTGTGGATGCTTCTGCCTTGACTCTAGGTACCAGTGGCGGTGGCATTGCGCGGATGGAGCCACTGTTCGACCCTAATGAAGTTTGAATTGTAGAAACAGGTTGAGGCTTCACGAAGGGAACAAGAGAGTTCCAAGACTCCTGGAGAGTTCGAGCAAATTCTGCATCGAGCCTTTCTTGCTCCTGACGTGCATCCCATTCTCGCTGTTCTCTCTCGTAGTCCTTGTATTCTTGCTTGACATCAGCGCCTAGCAGATTGCTGAGTATATCGTCCAACCCCGATCCCGTCGAGCTAGGCGTTGTAGCTGCCGATGCAGCTGGGCTAGGCGTAGCTCGCATCGATTTTGAGAGGGAGTAATCGTGTTCTCCCGAAAATGGACGTTTGCGACTTGGCAGTTCCCCAAACTGTCGTGGACGACCGGACGGCGAAGTAGAAGCGACCTCAGGCAGAAATTCATGATTCCTACCGTGTTCACTCCTGACGAATGTATCTTCAATTTTTGGGGGTTGAGATGCTTGAAGCTGTGCAGATAGCCCATTTAGGTTTCGATAGGATGTTGTACTAGAGACTCCATCTTTGACATCCGCGGTCGATTCACTCCTTGCGTCCGTTTCCCCTTGCTGGCTACTTGTCTCAGAAGAAATGGCGTCCCACGTGGGCAGTGGTTGTAATGTCTCAAGTTCTTCCTGCAAACCCGCTAATCTCTCCTCATATTCGACTATCGCTGTTTCATCGGGATCGGCAGAGTCGTAAATGCTTTTAAGGAGGACTTCGTACATTTCAATGTCGTCCAGAACCTGCTGGAGTGAAGGTTCTGGCTTGATCCTGTTGTTTGCCATTGTGACAGTGCCTTTGAGCCACAGCACACGGTGTAAAACAGTCTTCTGCGAACTCTTGCGTCGACTCTTGATATTCAAGAGCCGAAGAGATGATAAGATAGTTGAATGTGAGGGGTGGAGGACCTGCGTTAGTCTAGTGCTAACTGAAGGTTTGCAGAACTTGCAGCGGACCGCGTACTTTGTCTGGCTGATGGATCTGGAGCAAAGCTCACACAGAGATCATATCGGAGGTCTCGAAGCTCAAACGACTTCACATGGGTGGCCGTGATGGGTGGGGTGACTGAAAGGCTGAGGTTGAAGTTTACTTTGTGGCGGCGCAGGAAGCCGCATTCACTGGTTTTGAGCATGGAGAAAGAACTGCAGCCTCCAAGCATTGGCAAGCACATCTGATATTCTAGGTAGCTGATTGGACCTGAGTTACAAGTAAGCGTTTAGAACTGTCACCTCATCTGAAGCATCTTCTGCAATAATTGCCTGCACAGCTACACTGATGAAAAAACTCTGACGCGGTTGTTGATAGCCTCTTTCAAGTTTCAGCCTTACCGCGTGGTGGAATCGCCCCTAGCTTGTTCTGGTAAAGAGCCCGCGTGCCTGCTAACTGCATCTGGATGTCGCCAAGGCCCTAGAACAGCGCCTTCCGCCCCCAGAACCTCGGCCTTTTCACATGCTTCCATTCGCATATGTGTCGGTTAGCCAGCTGCACATATGATCTACTGGTATGATCAATGTTCACTCTGTCTTGACTATTGCACTCTGTTTGTACATCCCGCTCGACTCTACTTTTGCATTCTCAATACGTATCTGACTTTCATTTATTGCGATTCCTTGTCCAGAACTTGAGGGAAAGAAGCCTGAACACTACAGGCCTGCCTTCATCCCAAGTCCGCTCCGAAGATGACGCTTAAGAATGGTGCATCAGTATTCTCTCCCTGCTCCTTGCAACACTAACCAAGTACTCGACAGATGCCTTTCCTGCCTCGGCGGCTTTTGACGTGATCAGCGACTCCCTCTCATCCAGCGACGCTGAGCGAAAGGAGGCCATTCAGAAAGGCAAAGCAGTCTTTGGATTTACACTGAAGAACAAAGAGGGCGAGGAAGATACCTGGTACATTGACTTGAAGGATACTGGGAAAGTGTCGAAGGAGGCGCCGAAGAAGGCTGACGGTATGAAAAGCTTAGTAAGAGAATAAGGCGTCGAGATTCAGGCGTGCTGATGCTTGCGATTGGCAGTCACTCTTTCGCTCTCGGACGATGACTTTGGCAAGCTTGTTTCTGGCAAAGCCAATGCGCAAAAGCTGTTTATGTCCGGCAAGCTTAAAGTTAAAGGTAATGTGCAGAAACAGCAATGCTCGAGACAGAAGGCTGACGATCTGCTCAGGAAATGTGATGAAGGCTACTGCTGTCGAGCCCGTCTTCAAAAAGGTCCAGGGCAAAGCCAAGCTGTAAGATCACGAACGACATCTACCATGGAACAAAATTCTTCCAAGTCAAACATTAGCATCATCCTGGCGCACCTTCCCGGCGCACCAACAATACCTGGGAATAGATACTAGGATGAGGAAGCTGCTGAGACCTCTGTTGTTCTTGATTATCTTTGCTTTGAGCTGAACCATTTTTCGCTATGCACATTCATATACACTATTACATCGGGCTCTTTGGAGCTCGCACAGAAGCACCTACTTGTACCGATGGATGGCCTGGGCGTTCATGTACGCCAGCATGCCCAGCTTTCCCCATTCCCCACCAATCCCGCTTTCCTTCATGCCACCAAAAATAGCCATCGGCCCAGGTTTCGCAAAGGAGTTGATGAAGACGCTTCCGCTCTCAATTTGCTCAGCAATTCTTTTACACCTCTCAATGTCTTTTCCGAAGACACTCGAAGCCAGACCGGCCTTGGTGTTGTTGGCGCGGGCAATGACCTCCTCCTCATCCTCCCACGGTTGACATGGAACAATGGGTCCAAATGGCTCTTCTGTGATGATCCTGGAGTCATTCGGCGGGTTATCAATAATCGTTGGCGTAATGAAATATCCCTTGCCATCGTCCACAATTTCTTTTCCCGCCACGAATTTGTACCCATTCTTCTTGGTGTCCTCAAAAAAAGTCTTCACTTTGTCGTATTGCATTTCATTCTGAATGGGGCCCATCATGACGCCGTCTTCCTTTGGTGTACCCACCTTGATCTGCTCCGTGAAGGAGATCATGGCATCGAGGAAGGGACGGTAGATGTCACTGTGGATGTAGATACGTTTGCTAGCGACGCAGACTTGCCCGGAGTTGAAGAAGGCGCCGAGGGCAACTTGGGGTGCTGCGCTTGCGATGTCGACGTCAGGCAGGACGATACAAGGGTCATTGCCGCCCAGCTGCATTCACATGTCAGCAACAACGGGTCAGGGGACACCGGCAAACCTACTTCAAGAGTAACACGTTTGAGTGTCGACGCAGCTGCCTGCATGATCCTCTTACCAGTCGCAATGGACCCAGTGAATGAGACTTTGTGGATGTCCGGATGAGCAACCAAGGCAGGTCCAAGCTTATCATCACCACCCAACACTTGAACGAGACCAGGCGGTAAGACCTGCTGAGCGAGCTCAACCAACTTCAGGGAGGAGTAAGGTGTGAAAGGCGACGGTTTCACGATGACGGCGTTTCCGGTCAAAACAGCGGGAAGGATTTTGCCCAGTGACAAGATGATGGGAAAGTTCCAGGGACAGATAGCCGCTACGACACCCAGAGGCACATATCTCGTCGAGACTGCCTTCTCTTCGTCCTCGTACTCCTCCAATTCTGGCTCGGCGAGCTTCGAATGCCAATCGAACCAAGTGACGCCAGTCTTGATCTCTGATTCGGCAAACTGCTTCGGCTTGCCGGTCTCCTTCATAAGAAGCTCGCTCATTTCGGTCTGGTAACTGGAGTAGACCTCTTTGAAGCGGGTGAGGGCCTCTTGGCGCTCCTCCCAGGACTTCTTGGACCACTTCCTGTACGCGCTGTTGGCGGCCTTGACAGCATCTTCCACATCTTCTTTACTGGCAATTGGCACATCCCACAGTTTCTCCTTCGTGCAGGGGTCGATGCCATTGTATTTGGTTTTGGAATTGCGCGGCTCGCCATTTACAATGTTGGTGAATGTGTCAAAGTCAACGGTCGTGAGCTTTGATGGAGCCATATTGAAACAATGTTTGAACAGCAGGAGCAAGTACGTGATTGACGCTGAGAAACTGATGGAACGGGAGAAAGATAGGGAGGTTGGACCCTGATGTGGGTTTGTGAGGGGGTGCGGGATGTCCCAACCCACAATGAGAAGGACGGAAGCACAAGGAAGTAAGCAACATACCACAATTCGCCCGAGGCCCAGCTCACTATTAGACTGACGGCAATGACGGCTCAATAGCTTGTTACCAGCAGCCGCAACAGCGAATAAGAAATGCTGGAGGTGTGGGATAGGTCGTGTAGGTCTGTAAGCACCGCTCCTCATGAGGTGCTTGGCCCCTCAGGCTAAACTGAGACGAGGCTTGGGGTAGGACAGCGGACGAAGGATCCAGCTTGCGGTAGGACAGTGGACGAAGATCCAGCTTGCGGAGCGCAGTCTCGAAATGCACCAGCCGACATCCACATATCCTTGCTAAACGAACGGCCAATCTTCAGGCTTCCATCTATCGATGTCTGGGCCGAGTCGGGAAATATCGTGGTTGAGTCCTAGGTTCAGCCTTGTGAAAGTTGGAAGATGCTCGACAGGTGGAAGGCTGATGGAGGCTCTGAGAGGCGGTCCGACCAAGGACGAGATTCGTTGCCAGTCTGGAATTCGGTACCCGGCATCAGCAACAAGTAACCGGATCACAGTCTCATACTGTTGACGAGCAGCATCATCCATAGTCATCATACGATATGAAAGGTGGTGCAATACACAGCCGATGGTCAAGGTCGGGGGTGAACACTCCAGCCAGTGAGACGGGATTCGACCTTAGTTGGGCAAATCAAATCCGATCTCAATTCTCTTTCTGCACCAAATTCCTGCCTTCCAAGGCTAAATTTGATCTCTGTGGGCGGGAAAGGGACCGGATGACCCACGAACCATCGCTAGCAATGTGATACCCTTGCACTGTCACTCTGCTTTGGATCTAAACTTTCTGTATCGGCCTTCAGAGAACCATGGCCGCTCACGACTCGACATTGAATCAGAGTACAGAATGCGGTGACCATGTATAACACCGCTGATACCTGACCATGGAGAAAGCTGATGTTTCATGTTACTGATTAAAAAGCGGAATACCACAAAAGGAAACGAGCGGAGACTTCTTGTACATATTTACATCTCCCGCCTTGGCCCTGGTCCATTTCTCACTCCCCTCCTTCAAACAATCGTGGAGCATGGATTGTAGCAACTCAAATTCGTTTCTAGTCTAGAGGACAAATCATAGCAGACTATAACATACACGATAAGTCAGACCATCATGGCTCTTTTGGTTCCTTTTTTGTGATGAGAATGCCTCTGGTCATTAGTCTCCACCACTAAGCTTAGCAAAAAAGACTACGCCACTCTTTCTCTATCATCACAGCATCAAACATGGGCGGTTGCTACAGTGAGCATGCTGCCAGAGGTGATGACCAAGAACAGGAACACCCACCCCCTCCCGCGATTCGACCACGGGTGCCTCCCCAACCCCAATCTACCTTTTTCCCCCGATCGGCGGCTCCATCAACTTCACGAACCATACCATCATCTTCGCATGCGGCACCTTCATCTTCTCCCCGACTGGCAGCTCCATCTTCTGCCCGAGTCGCACTTTCACCTTCTCGACAAGCCGGAGCATTGTCTTCTCCGCGATCCTACCCTTTACCTTCCTCGCAACTAGCAGCACCATCTTTAAGGTCCTCGACTTCAGGTGCTCCTCGGTCACAAGCTTCAGGCTCTCCACGACCCCAGGCCGTAGTTGCTGCACGATCCCAAGTTTCAGCTTCTGCACGATCCCAAGTTTCAGCTTCTGCACAATCATTAACGTCAACTCCACAGTCCGTGGGTAGGGGTTCATCTGGTCGAGCCCTCGATCAATGGGAAGCGACCGGCGAGGCCCATTCGTCTTCTCTGGGTGATAGTCTCGACCGTACTCGTCACCCGAGAGGATGCAGATGCAGACGTTGCCGGCCAGAACTCTACGAACCCCCTGCAGGGCTAGTCATCAGACCGGAAGCTCTGGAAAGGGTTTTCTCGAAACGTTGCGTGCCGTTCTGCCGATGTGATCACTGCAATGCACAGCGAAGGCAATTAATGCTAGACTTGGGGTGTGACTAATGAAAGCAAGTCGACGATAGGTTCAAACAGGTGGGGCGCGCCCCAATGGTAAGTATTTACTGCCACATCGGCCGTTGTGGATATTAACAACGCCTGCAAGTGATTCTCTTCAACCTCTTCTCGAGCTGTTGATGTGCGAGATCAAATCTTGCCTCAATTGTCCTCCACTCTTGGTCTTGACAACCTCAGGCGCGGCAGACTGCAGCTGTTGCGGGGCCTGCCGGTGTTTGGATCGTGCTCCGCCTGGAGTCTGTTCTTGTCCAGTCCTGCGCAGTCGCGTAGCTGACGGTGCATTGGCGTTGGCGGATCGCTTGGACACCCTTTGTGGACGAGATTGACGGAGAGGCGTCTCTTTCTTGGTGCGTGGACGCTTGCTCTGTGGGCCGTTTGGTTTCCGTGAGAGGCTGCTCTGCGGAGCGCTCGAGTCCACCGTGGCAGGTTGGGCTTCCGGTCCATTGCGTTTCTGGCGCCGCACGTTCTGTTTGCCGGACTTGTGTTTCGAGGTCCCTGCCTGGGGCGGGCCGAGAACGGGGCGGGCCGAGAACGGGGCGAGCCTCTGGTCGTCTCTTCCGGAGGTCAATAGCGGGGGCTTTTCGGACGGCTTTCAGATCGTCATGGTTCCCTTCGATCAGTGTTGAGTGCTCAGCGTCCATCGCCCTGCGCTGCTGTTCGATCCACTCCAGCAGAAACTTGCATTGTTCTAGCCGCTCCTCAGCAACGGTCAAAGCATATTGATAGGCTCCTGCGTCTCGTGTTGCACGTTCAGAGGCGTTTGCATCCTCGAATTCCTTCCCAGCATCATCCATCTTTGTCTTCAGATCATCTTTCTTCTTTTCAACCCTTCATAACACTGGAGATCGTAGTCCTGAAACTTCAATTCAAGTCTCCAACTGACTCTATTATTCTGGGTCAGGATGTAGACGTACATTCCCTTCCAATTCATGCCTTCGCCGACGCTCGAGAACCTTGTTCTCGTAATCACTCAAAGTTCGTAAAATTGTCGAATTTTCTCTTGAAATTGACGGAATCGCTTCCAGTCCGATAATTGAGCGTGGAGTACTAAATATTGTATTCCATGGAATGATCTCCAATACCATGTTGTTTCTTCGTATTTTTTCGAGGAGGTTTCGAAAAGGAACTTCGAATTCGGGCGAGTAGCACGGAGACAGCCTTCAAGTTCCAGATCCTTACGCGCCTGTCGCTTAAAGGGGCGGAACTCCTCTTCATCCGCCTCTGCATTATAGGGTGGTGTGAGGTCTCTATATGGTACTATATTAGCATACCGAAAAGACGTAAGGGTTAAGAGTACTAACCGGTGCGCAAAAGAAAGAGCGTCTGCGTCCAGAGAAGGTGGTTGCTCTTGTCTTCCAAGCGCGAAAGAAACCGTCGCCTTAGCTTGACTCTCCAATGGGCAATATAAGGGGTCACTGGGCTCGTACCTTAATCTGGCGATGATTTCAGCTTTCTGTCATGCTTTCCAGGGATTAGTATGGTCATTTGCAATTGCAGTAGGTGAGCCAGCACGAACCTCCCTTTGTCGAAGTCTCGGACAATCCGGCGAGCAAGCAGGTCATCAAGGGAAGCGTGATTTGAAGAATTCATGGCAATAGGGAAATTCAGTATGGTGGTGGTGCCCGCAACGGTACCGAAGTGGTCGTGTTTTCTTTGCGGTGCCGAGGGTTAGGTATCGTGGTACCTGGAAACAGCCTGCGCTAAATCAACTTGCCAATGTCCAATCGAATACCTGTTGGTGACTCATTTCAGACCGAGAATAAGGGAGATAACAGGCTAGTTTAATGCAGGCGACATCACGGCCAATTGGAGATCATTTTCATCGATAGTGGGTTGAGCGGCAAACCACACCGTAGATGGCGACAGCATTCTTTTTCTCGGAAACAGACGGTCGCCTCCAATGGCGTCCAATCGCGTCCTTTGCGAGGTTCCCTCGTCTCGATCCCAATGGCCCTCTGCGAGCCTACCACATATCAACGATGGCATGGTCCTTCAATCTGCATTGTCTCCTCTCCTTTGGTCTGGACCCTTTCTGAGGACATTTTATCTCTGGTCTTTCTCTTCGCGCTCCGACGGGTTATTCATCAGGCAGTGGGATAATCAAGTTCCCCTAGGCTCCAAGATAACACCCTTTCAGGGATCGTATTGTACCCCACCATTCGAACATGTACGATCTCAACGTCTTCGCAGTGCGGATCCCAATCGATACCGGAGACTGGTCCAGGACGGCCTTTCGCTTGCAAGAAAATACGAGTCGATTCCACAAGGCGACCGGCGGCGTGACTGAAAAGCCTACTATTGACAGTCGAGAGCCGAACCGAGCCCTATCATCGCCCTCTCAGGAAGGCGAGGACCGGTCCGCCACTGATCGCATTCTGCTGACCTTCGACAACCCGCCTAAGAACTCACTGAACCGGGGGCAGTTTGGCACCAAGAAGGTTACTTCTGATGTCCTCCTGGGGCATCGAGGAAAGGGGGGGGTTAGTAGCCTTTAGTAGCTCGATATCGATCAGCCACGGCTTCTGCACAGGAAGATCCTCGGCACCCGCGATAGACGCATTGACAAAGAGCGTCTGTCCACCCCGTTCGAGAGGGTTCGCATCTCCAGTACAGTGGCTGGTTGTACAACACCTCTCACGAGTATAATGTTCCATCTTCTTCAGCTTCGCCTGCACGGTTTCCAGCGTGTCGAATCGAGATTGCTTTAGGCCTGCTAGCTTTTCTACCACAAAAGACCTCTCATTCTCGATATCGGTGAAATGGGATGGCTTCTCGCTAGGTTCGGGTCGCCAAGTGACCACCTTTGCGCCCCAACCTTCGTGGATATGCCCAAAGCAGTGCAGCCGCGGTCTGGCTCGAGCGACGGCTGCGAAGAGATTCGGGCATCCTCCCCTTTCTCGACCGTAAGAGTAGTCCATGATGCCCTTTGGCGGCCCATGGGTGACAACGACGTCAACTCCCTTCTCGATGGAAAAGTCGTGCCCCCGTTCTGGGTGATATTGAAATCCCCACGCACCTAACGCCGGTGTCCATGGGCTCGCGTAGACGATTAGCAGCGCCCCATTTTTCAGGCCAAACCTGTGAGTACCTTCGTCCAGGAACACAACACCTGCATCTTTTGCGTACTCAAACAGTTGCCTTGCCTCTCCGTGAGCCCCGTACTCCTTCACGACAAGATCTGGAGCCAGCGGCGGCGTTACTTCCGCGACCTTTTCCTCAAAGGCGGGAATGTCCATTGTGAAGTCATGATTACCGGCAATGACGAGCTTGAGAGGCGCATCAATGTCCTTGAGTAGTCTTATGGCGGTTCGGAATTCGGCTAGCTTAGATCCGTCTGTGAGGTCGCCGCAATGGATGGCCACGTCCGCCCGTTTGAGGGGCTTGTCTTCCGGGCTAAACTCCATTCCATGTGTGTCTGAAATGATGAGAAATCGAGTCTTGATGTTGGGTCTAGCGGTCGCCGGCTCCATAGTGTCCATGATGCTGAGTCGCGGCCTCTGTCGGATCTTATGGGGTCGCTCAGGGGTTGATAGGTCCCAATGGGAGCAGTGGCCAGCGAGGTCTGATAGAAAGAGAAGCAGTCAATGGTAATTCAAAGGCCTGAGACGAGACGAAGGAGTACTAAGAGCCGAAACAGCACTCTCATAAATGTACTAGATAGTAACAATTCGGTCTGAAGTGCATGAAAAGTCTGTATATATATACCTGGGTAGAGGATCTATGAGGACCTTACAATATTTCTAGCGCCGAGCTAACACTATTTATGTCATTGGATGAACATGTGACACTGCTTGGAATAGTCGCTTGGGATAGGTTGCTTGGAATGATTGCTTGGGATGGTTGCTTGGGATGGTCGCTTGAGATGGTTGCTTGGGATGGTTGCTTAGGATAGTTGCTTAGTATCCCTTGTGTCACTGACTCTGTGCCCCTTCCTTATTGGGAATAGCGTTACCGCGTTTAGTTTGCTATTAGCGCTATCAAATTGCAGATTTCTTGGCATAAGGAACATCAAAATTTTCAAAGCAACTTTCTTCTTAATTAATCTTCTACATCATTATTTCAGCTTCAAAAGAGCTTGAAATTCTCTATAATTACTCTCAGATCTTCTTAATAGCTGAGTTCAGCTATATCTTTATTTAAATCTCATCAAAAAAAGCTTATTTCTAGCTCTTTTAACTAAAATTAATAGAAATCCTTTAAAATCCTTCAAAATCAAGAATTTTCAGATTAGCAGCTTTCTCATTAATTCAACTCACTATTCAACCATCTTGGAGTGCCCGGGGGCGCCTGAAAAAGCGCCTCTGAGCTGAATCAGCCCCCGAAACCTGCGAAAATGATGAAATTCTTTCAATTTAACGCATGAAACGCTCACGAAAAGCCTCACAACTCGCCCAATTCTCTGTCTATGAGGACGAAACTTCCAGAGCAGATAGTTCTGATTCAGACACTTCATTTGAACTATCTCCGGTTGGAATTGAATCACAATTGCAGAAGATACAGCCTCATATCTCTGTTAATATTTCTTTTCAAGCCGAATTTCACTCAAAATCAAAATTTTCTCCGCCTCAAAATCACTCTCAAAATACTACGAAAATTCTTCAATCATTAGCTGTTAATAGCAGACAGAGGATACCCAAAATCCCGCAAAAATGGACCGAAAATCAGCCAAATAATCACACAAGTATGTTAAATTTTCAATTTCTTCTCTTTTTCATTATTATTTCATTATATATATATATATATTTTAATATTTTAATAGCTCCTTCTATTCTCGATGATTTCACAGCCGATAAAAAGCTAAATAGCTTTTTAATTCCGTCTGAAGAAACTGCAGAAAATTTTCAAAATCGTCTAATTTCAGAAATTCTTCGTTCTTTATCTAATTTCGAGCCGATTTCAATGAAATCTCATATAGATCAGTCTTGAAATCTTGATCTCAACAAACATTAACATTCTTTAGCTCTATTTCAGTTATTCTTTAACTGGAAAACGATGTCTATTATTATTAAAGAAACAAATTCTTTTGTATTTTATAATAATTCTGCTTTAAATTCATGGATTTCTCTTTTTATTAAAGAGTTATATCATTTTTTCGGTTGTTTATTATTATTATCTCTTTATAAACAGTCTTCTCAAGCTTATTATTAACATTCAAATAAAGTTCTATCAAAAACTCCTCTTTTAAAAAATTAATTTGAGCAAATTATTAAGAATTTTCACTTTAAAGATCGCGGTTTAAATCTGATTAAAAAAGACTTTAATTGATAAGATAAATTAAAGTCTATTTTCTCTATTTTACGCGAAAAATCTGCTTATTATTAGCTTCTCAGTACAAATCTTATTATTAATGAAGTTATGCTTAAATTTAAAGAAAGAACTTCTCAGAAAATTATTATTTCTTGCAAGTCTATTTTCACGAGATTTAAGTTATTTGCTTTAGATGATTCCGATTATATTTATAACTAGAAATGCACCAAATCGGGCATAATAGAAGGAATATTGAGAGAGAGAAAAAAAGTTTCTATTTCTATTCTCAATTCTTCACTTTCTACTTCTTTAAATCCCACTCAATCAGTGATAATTCGGCTTATAAATTCTCTTTCTAAATTTACTAAAAATAAACTCTTTTTTCATTTCTATTCAAATAATTTATTTATTTGCTGGAAATCTGCTCAGACTCTAAAAGAGCGTGAAATAGCAGTTACTGAAACTGTTCAAAAGGAAGTCACAGGCTATCCTCCACAACTTTTACAGTTTAAAAAAATGAATAGAGCTCTAGAATGGGGAGCTCTACAGGCCTCTGTTATAGAGGGAGTAGTCTGCTAGCTATGACAGAATGCAAATGCGATTATAAGTATATTTATTTTTTATTCTTCTTTATTTCTATTTTTTTCTCCTTTATTTTCTTTTCTAAAATTCTGAAAAAAAAAACTAAATTACTTCTATTTTTTC
>JAABUK010002307.1_pt1 | contig 34511 bp, 6 predicted proteins | sample 5559141 | NCBI WGS metagenome assembly JAABUK01 (sample SAMN10711869, study PRJNA513367) | rock metagenome | isolation source: Antarctica rocks | place: Antarctica: Victoria Land, Pudding Butte nord | collected 2016-01-03
TATTTTAATTTTTATCTTAATTAATTCCGTTAAGAGAAAATAGATTATTAAGAGTTTTATAGAATATTAAGAATTCTAAAATTTCTTCACATTATTTATTAAAGAAAGCTAGATTTTACTATATTATTATTAACTAATAATAATAGCTAATGAATTTTCTAAAATATATTTAATATTTATTTTAATAATTGTCTTAATTAATTCATTTTTTTATTTAAATATAAATATTCTAATAATAATTTATTTATAAATAAATATTCTATTTATATATACCTTCCTAATATAGCAAGTCTGAAAATAGCTTAGCATTCCCTCAATACTTAACAGCCCAATTGAGGGATCGGACCGGATCGGATCTAGTCCGATTTGGTCTGGTCTTTCAAATCTTAGGATCAAAGACCGGATGATCCGGTCTTATATAGACTGGGACTGAATCGGATCGGATTATTACGCAGTCTATATATCTCTTGTGTCACTGAAATGATAATATTATCTGATTGAGTGTAATGACTTGACAAAATTTTGCTGCAGTCTTGACAAAAGGAACACTAAAAATCAGAACTTTTTGGTGTTTCTTTTACTAAGATTGCAGCAAAATTTTGTCAAGTCACTACGCTCAATCAGATAATATTACCGTTTCAGTAACACAAGAGATAATAATATATCGAAAAGATAATATTAAATATTATAAAAATTAAATATAATATTATTCTAAGTATTTTATAATTAGAAGTTCACAACTTAATGACTAGCTAAAAATAGTGAATTATTAGCTTTCTCAATTACATTTATAAGATAATTATAATTACAGTATTATTTATAAAGATAATATAAGTAAAACCTAATAATAAATACTTAATAAAAATAATAGAAAAACCTTTTAAGTATTTATCTAAATATAATGAATTTAAATATTTATTTATTAAGAATAAAAGCGTATCTGCGTTATCTAAATATCAATTCTAAGATTATAAAATTCTGTTAAAATTCGATATAAAACTTATATACGAATTTATCTATTCTCTTTTTAAGAAAGAACTTAAGATTTTATAAGAATATCTTAATAAGAATTAGAAGAAGAGATTTATTTAATTCTTAACTTTATTTATAGAATATTTAATTCTATTCATTTTAAAATTAAATAGAGAAATGCGTCTATATATTAATTATTGATAACTGAATAATATAATAATAAAAAGTTATTACACATTATTTCTCATCTCTAAATTACATAACCGCATTTATGAAGCTAAGTGATTTATCACACTCAACTTACGAAAAGCATATAATCTAATAAGAATAAGAAAAGAAGAGAAATGAAAGATAATATTTTAAACTTATTATAATTATTACAAGTATTTAATTATATTTTTTAAGTTGATAAATGTTTTAATCTTCTTTTAATCTTTAATAAATGATATTCTTAAAGAATATTTAGATCAGTTCTATATTATTTATCTTAATAATATTCTTATATATTCAGAAATTAAGAAATAATATATTAAATATATTTGAAAGATACTTCGCGCTTTTTAAACAAAAAATCTGTTAATAAAAATTGAAAAATGCGAGTTTTATAAGTAAAATATTAAGTTTCTCAGATTCATTCTAATAATTATAAGAATTTAGATAAATTAATTCAAGATCACAATTATATTTAAATAATTATAATTTATATTAATTAAGAAATTACAGTTATTTCTTAAATTTACAAACTTTTATTAAAGATTTATTATAGATTATCTAAAGATAACCGCCTCATTAATATAAATAACTCGAAAGAAAGTATTCTTTATTTAAGAAATAGAAGTCAAGTCTTTATTTTAAGAGCTGAAATAAAAATTCATAATAGTTTTTATTCTTGCAATATTTAACTCTAAAAGATAAATTATATTAAAGATAAATATATTAGATTATATTATTAATATATATATAAGTCAATCTAATAATAAAGAATGATTAAGATCTATTATCTTTTATTTTAAAAAGATAATTTTAATAAAACTTAATTATAAGATTTATAATAAAAAACTTCTAGTTATAATTATCGCGTTTAATAAATAACGAGTATACTTAAAAGAATTTAGATATTTTATAAAAATTTATATAGATTATAAAAATCTGTTATACTTCATTATTATTAAGATATTAAATAGACATCAGATATAATAATCTAAGCTATTATTAATATATAACTTTAAAATTTCTTATTAAAAAGAGAATAATAATATTAAAGCTAATGCTTTAAGTTATTAAATAGATCATATCTGAGATATTAAATCTACTCTACAATCAATCTTACACAAGAATGTAAATAAAATTATAATATAAAATTATATTATAATCGCTTTAATATTTTAGATCTTTAATCAAAATTAGAAAGATTAAATTATAAGATCATACTTAAACAATCATTTATCTTATAAGATTTAGAAGAATATTAAAAAATATTTAGTCTTTTAAAAATAAGATAGCGAATTGATCTTATATAAAGAACTAATATATATTATAAAATTAGATAAAAGAAATAATCATTCAATAATATTATAAAGAAACATCTTATAAATATTCAGAAATAGAAAAAACTCTAAAATATATTTCTAAATTTTATTATTTTTTTAAGATGATTAAAGTAGTTTAATAATGAATTATTAATTATAATACTTATTAAAAAATTAAGTACTTCTAATATAAATTATATAGAAAGATGCAATCTTTAAAATAATTTAAAGAAGTATAGAAGTTTATTATATTAGACTTTATTATTAAGCTATTATTATTAAAGGATTTAATAACGAACATTAGTTATAATAGTATTCTAATCATTATTAATAGATTAATAAAGTATACTTACTTCATCAATTATATAAAAGTATTAAACACCGAAGATTTAATATACATATTTTTGCGAACAATATTCGCGAATTATAATATATTAATAAAGATTATCTTTAATCGAAATAAATTATTTATTTTTAAATTTTAAAAGTTATTAATAAATTAATTTAAGATTAAATATAAGCTATTTATAACTTATTATTTATAAATAAATGAATAAATTAAAAGAATTAATTAGATATTAAAACAGTATCTATAATATTATATGAATTATTATTAGAATAACTAAATAATACTTTTATTACTAATACAGTTCGCGTATAATAATATCTTAATAACAACTGAAGTGTCATCTTTTTATATTAATTACGGATGAGAATTAGTTTTATATAGATAATTAAGAGAAATGAAACAACTTATATAAAAGTTAATTATTAATATATAACTATTAATTAATTTATATTAGAAGTTAATAAAAGATCTTAAATTTATTATTTTAAGATCTAATATATATTATAATTCTAAAAGAATTAATGAATTAAATCTTAAAGAAGAAGACTTAATATATCTACTTTATTAAAATATTAAAATTAAAAGATTTAATATTAAACTGAATTATACGAAACTTGATCTTTACTCGATTTAGAAAGTCTTAAATCGATTAATTTACAGATTTAAACTCTTAAATATTATAAGAATTTATTTAGTATTTAATATTTTTCTTTTAAAATCTGTATTAAAGAATATTAAATAGACTTTAATCTATTTAAATAATTAGAATTAGAAGTATAAAATGGAAAAAGTGCTTAATAATTAAGAGATTAAGAGTAAGACTTATAATCTAATAAAATAATTAGATTATAATATATTAAAGAATATATAAGAATTAGAAACAAATCTCAGCTTCACAATTCTTAAGAATTATTATCGCCGGAACTCTTAATATGAAAAGAATTAAAAAAAGTAGTTAATTACTTCTTATTAAAAGTGATGTTCAACTCTATATTAACTAATAATTCTTTCTTCTTTAAATATCTCTCTTTCCGATTAAGCTCTTTTAGAGACTTAATCTTTTAAGTAATTATCTTATTTTAAGTCGCTCGAAAAGACTTTATATAAAAGTCTAAACTCATTATCTTCACAATATTTTATTAAAGATGAAAAAGAGTTATCTTTCATACAATCTTTACACACAATTCTTTTTATTATAATCTTTAAAAGTTAGTCTTTAAAAAGTTATTATTATAATAAATATTATAATAAGTATACTTTAAATACTTTAAGATATCTTTTTAAAAAAAATAGAGATAATCTTATTTAATATAGATAGAATATATAATTATAATTAATACTTCTAATAAAGTTATCTTCTTCATCTAAACTTAATATTGCTTATATAAGAAAGATTTATTAATATAATATTAAGATATAATAAAGAATAGAAAAAGTAAAAAAGATAGAAATTTTAAAGATAGATTTAAGTAGTTTAAGAGATTAATATAATAACTTAAGCTAGATATATTCAATAGTCTATAGAAACGAATACTCAAGTTATAAAAACTAATTTAGCTTATAGAGAAGTTATAGAAGTACTAAATGCGCACTATAATCACTAATTTTAATACAGCTTTCAAGCTCTGAGATCTCTTCAGAAGACGTAATTCTAACGTGTTAAGCCCGCGTATTAAATCTTAGACATTTTGCCGTATCGCGCGTATATTGAAATAGTTGGATTTTTATTATTCAGTTTGTGATCATCTCTCGCGTATAACTATTCTTCATAGCTGTAGTAACTTATAATATTATCCCCCGACTCATTAAGTTAATTATTCTTAATTAATAGTTAGCAGTATTAATCTCTTCTTTATTCTTAATTACTAATCTTTTCATTATTAATCAAACTCGTCAACATCTCTTTCTTAAATAATAACTTAGAAATATCGTTTCTCTTCTTATCTTTAACTCACTTCTTTAAGCTGTCTTTTAATCACTTAAATCTTAGCTTATCAGCGTTTCTTAAATAGTAATTATTAAGAATATTCTTCGAATTTTTAAGATTCTTGATTAAATAATATATTAAATTCTCTAAATAATCTACTTATTATACTCTTATCTTAAGACATCTGCTCACTCTCTTAATATTAATAATATTCTTCACTTTCTATTTCATATTTATCTTTATTTTCATAATAATAAAGAGAGATATAAGATATTCTTATTTAAATAAGAAATCCTCTAAATCTCTAAATAATAATGTGATATAAAAGATAGAGTGAATCTTTATAGATATAAATAATTTAAGCTTATACACGTCTTCTAACTTCTTTAACATTTTATATAAACTGATTTATTTCGCGTTTAACTTCTTATAAGATCTGATTATATGAATATTCTTTATTAATAATCATATCTTTTTTTCTTTCTTAAATATCACTGATTAATAATACTTATTAATTTACTTCTTCTATTTCTTTTAAGTCTGAGCTAAATAATCTCTTATTTAGCTTTAAATCTTAATTATTAATTCTATTAAACTTTAAGTCTTTTATAATTTAATTTGTTATTTAATTATTCTTAACTTCTTTATCGCGTTAAAGCTTATTCATGACTTATATTCTTTATTAGTTATAAATGAAGATAGTTAAGTTGATTCGAACATAATTATATTAATCGTGAATTCCGCACTTAATAATAACTCCGCTTAATTCTTCTAATTAAAGTTTATATAATTACGCAAGTAATACTAAACTGCGTAATAATTCGATTCGGTTCAGTCTCAACCTATATAAGACCGAATCATCCGGTCTTTGATTTCAAGATTTAAAAGATCAGATCGGATTGAATCAAACCCGATCCGGTCCGGTCCCTCAATTGGGCTGTTAAGTATTGAGAGAATGTCAAGCTATTTTCAGACTAGTTATATTAGGAAGATATATATAAATAAAATATTTATTTATAGATAAATTATTATTAAAATATTTATATTTAAATAATTCAAAAAAATAAATTAATTAAAACAATTATTAGAACAAATATTAAATATATTGTTACGGAACCTTTCGGAATAGGAAGATTAGCCGGATCATATAACTTAAGACTTAATAACCCGCCAGTGCTTATTCAGACTCACGAGTGAGCAGTCATAAGCAATTCATTAGTACTCATTCAAACTCACGAGTGAGCAGTCGTAAGTAATCAGTCAGTGCTTACTCAGACTTATAAGTGAGCAGTTGTGAGTAACAATTTCTCTTAAGTATATAAATAACACTACATTTCATAGTTTTATAATTCTGTTCTTCTTCTGTAATCAACTTATATTATTAATTGCACTCTATCTTTAATCCTTCTATATAAGAATAGTGATTTCTATTCACAACTCTCTAATATCTAAATCTTGCTATAATTAGACTTGACAGTTTCTAATACTTTAATTATCTATCATCAAATATCAGTCACTCTATTATAATAGATCTTATTAACGCGAATATATTACACTCTAAATATAAATAATTTTAGAGAGATATTACTGATATAAATTATGTCTCTCTTAAAATTAACACTTCTAACACATTTTATAAAGATAGAAAAAAGTTTAAAACTTTCTTAACTTAGATTGATATATATATTCGATTTAATACTTAAAAGCTAAAAACCGTCGAAGTTAAAATAATATTCACAATCACTTATCTCAGAAATAAAGTCTTTAATTAATTTAAATCTTATCTAACGAATTACTTAAAGAAGTTTATAAAGAATAAAAAGATTAAAATCAAAAGAATTTTCTTTAGTTATATTTACTTTAAGAAGTGTATCTAACGGGTGTATAAGAGAGTGAACGAAGAATAAACAGTTAAACAAGAAGTTTAAAAACTTTGATAAATAGACTTAGCAATAGAGTATATATTTAAGTTTCAGCAGATTATATTATAAATTAAGTGGGACGATGCAGCGCTCATAACAAAATACTATTTAAAGCTAAAAGATTTGATTAAGAATAAGCTAACTCGAATTGAGAGACTAAATAAATTAGAAAGTTTAGTTAATATATTTATTAAGATAGATAATCATCTATACAAAAGATAGATGGAAAAAGAGCAAGAATGATTTTAAATATTCAATCTCAGAAAGTATCGCAAGAAAGAATATCAATTTAAATAAGTTCGATATTCCCGAGAAATGAATTTAAATATTATAAATCAAAGAAAGTTCGAAAAGAAATTTAATTAAGACAAACTCTCTTCAACTTAGCAAGAGAAGTGAATAAAAAAAAACTTATATCTTTATTATGAGAAATCTAAATATTAAGCTAACGATTATCTTAATAAACAATAGTTACACGCGACTTTAAAAGAATTAATGAAATAGAAGATAAACAAATTAGATAATACGTGGAATATCAACTGCGCTAATATTGAGACATCATTATCGAAAATAGTTGTTAAATCGCTTAAGCAAATTCGCGATCTAAAACTTATAGAATTACTTCACGTCTGCTTATCTTGAACTATCTATTATAATAATCAGTGCGTTATTTATAAATTAGATAAGAACGATTTTAAATAATATCTTAAGAAATTCAGATAGAAGAAGATAAAACAATTATTAAGCATTATCTTTAAGATATCTTAAAAGCGAGTATTAAGCAATCTCAAATATAATAAGAATTATATGGAAATAATCATTAAATTCTGAGAATTAATGTCGTGTATAAATATAGATTATAAGTTGAAATTGTAATATCAATACAAGATATATACACCCGAGAAAATATTTCAAAGAATTAAGTCGAAATTATAATTATAAATATGCCGCACAGAAAGCTATCTGAATTAAAATTAGAGATAGATTCATTATTATCAGAGCAGTAATCTTCGAGAAGCGATCAATTTATATAAGATTAACACTTCTACTTATCTCGAAAAGATTTAAAGCGTAAGTATAATATAAATTTAAGAATTCAAGAAATCAGAAATAATAAGAGTGATTTATAATAAAGAATATCGCATCTCTTATGAGTCATACGCACACTTTTCGTGCGATAAATCCGAATGTTATTTTATAAAAGAAGAACATACTCATTTTAGAAACTATTAATTTAGAGAGTTAAAAAATGAGAAGACTTTTTATATTAGAGATTTAATAAAGAATCTCTCTTTAAATCTTAAAAACTAGTTATTATTAATGTTAATTATGCATAATATATAATCTTATAGAAGCATATTGAACAGCAAAAAGTCAAGATTATAATAGACTTTAAAGTCACCGAAAATTACGTCTCTTTAATATACGTGACTCGCTCTCATCTATTTACTCGAAAAAAGAATAAACTCTATCACTTAACACTAATAAACAAAAGCTCTATCAAGCAAAATTAAGAATAAGTTAAGATAGAGACTTATCCGCTCAATCTATTTATATAATAATATATCGAAAAGATAATATTAAATATTGTGGAAATTAAATATAATATGATTTTGGGCATTTTATAATTAAAAACTTATAATTTAATAATTAGCTGAAAACAGCAAATTATCAGCTTTTCTAATTATATTTGTGAGATTATCATAACTACAGTATTATTTACAAAGACGATATAAGTAAAATCTGACAATAAATGCTTAATAGAAATAATAGAGAAACTCTTAAAATATTTATCTAAATACAATAAATTTAATTATTTGTTTATTAAGAATAAAAGCGCATCTGCGTTATTTAAACATCAATTCTAAAATCACGAAATCTCGTTAAAACTCAATAAGAAACTTACGTATAAATCTATTTATTCTCTTTCTGAGAAAGAACTTAAGATTCTATAAGAATATCTTGATAAGAATCAGAAAAAAGAGTTTATTCAATTCTCAACTTTATTTACAGAATATTCAGTCTTATTCGTCTTAAAATCAAATAAAGAAATGTGTTTATATATTGATTATTAATAACTAAATAATATAATAATAAAAAATTGTTATACATTATCTCTCATCTCTAAGTTATATAATTATATTCGTGAAGCTAAGTAATTTATAACGCTCGATTTACAGAGAGTGTATAATCTGATAAGAATGAAAAAAGAAGAGAAATGAAAGATAGTATTTCAAACTTATTATAATTATTACAAGTATCTAATTATATTCTTTAGATTAATAAACACCTCAATCTTCTTTTAATCTCTAATAAATAATATTCTTAAAGAATATTTAAATCAGTTCTATATTATCTATCTTAACAATATTCTTATATACTCTAAAACCAAAGAATAATATATTAAACATGTTTAAAAGATATTTCGCGCTCTTCAGACAAAAAATCTATTAATAAAGATCGAAAAGTATAAGTTTTATAAGTAAAATATTAAGTTTCTTAGATTTATTCTAATAATTATAAGAATTTAGATAAACAAATTCAAGATTACAGTTATACTTAAATAATTATAATTTACATCAGTAAAGAAATTATAATTATTTCTCGAATTTGCCAACTTCTATCAAAGATTCATTATAAATTACTTGAAAATAACCGCCTCATTAATATAAATAACTAGAAAGAAAGTATTCTTCATCTAGAAAATAGAAGTAAAGTCTTTATTTTAGAAACTAAAATAGAAATTCATAATAGCTCTTATTCTCGCAATATTTGATTTTGAGAGACAGATTATGCTCGAGATAGATATATCAGACTATATTATTAATATATATATAAGTCAATCTGATAATAAAGAATAATTAAGGCCCGTCATCTTTTATTCTAAAAAAATGATTTCTGCAAAACTTAATTACAAGATTTATAACAAGAAACTTCTAATTATAGTCGTTGTATTCAGCGAATAATAAGTATATTTAAAAGAATTTAAGTATTCTATAAAAGTTTATACAGATCATAAAAATCTATTATACTTCATCACTATTAAGATATTAAATAGACGTCAGATATAATAATCTAAGCTATTATTAATATACAACTTTAAGATATTCTATCGAAAAGAAAATGATAATATTAAAGTCAATACTTTAAGTTATTAAGTAGATCATACTTAAGATATTAAATTCGCTTCACAATCAATTTTATATGAGAACTCAGACAGATTTATAATATATAATTATATTATGATTGCTTTAATATTTCAGATCTTTAATTAAGATTAGAAACATCGAATTATTAGATCATATCTAAATAATTATTTATCCCGTGAAATTTAAAAGAATCTCGAAAAATATTCAGTCTTTTAATAACAGAACAGCGAACTGATCTTATATAAGAAATTAATATACGTTATAAATTAAATAAAAGAAACAATTCTTCGATAATATTATAAGAAGACTTCTTATGAATATTAAGAAATAGAAAAAACTTTAAAATATATTTTTAGATTCTACTATTTTTCTGAGATGAATAAAGCAGTTTAACAGTGAATTATTAACTGTAATATCTATTAGAAAATAAAGCACTTCTAATATAAATCATACGAAAAGATATAGTCATTAAAGACATTAGAAAAAGCTTGGAAATTTATAATATTAAACTTCATTATTAAGTTACTCTTATTTAAAGATTTAATAATAAATATCAGCTATAATAACATTTTAATTATTATTAATAAATTAATAAAGTATATATACTTCATCAATTATTTAGAAGTATTTAATGCGAAGAATCTGACTTACACATTTTTATGAACAATATTCGCTAATCACGATATATCAGCGAAGATTCTCTTTGATTAAGATAAACTATTCACTTCTAAATTTTAGAAATCATTAATAAATCAGCTTAGAATCAAGTATAAGTTATCAACTATTTATTATTCGCAGATAAATAAACAAACTAAAAGAATTAATTAGACACTGAAACAATATTTACAATATTACGTGAACTATTATCAGAACAATTAAATAGTACTTCTATTATTAACGCAGTTTACGTATAATAATACATCAGCAGTAATCGAAGTATCATTATTTTACGCGAATTACAAATATAAATTCGTTCTGTATAAATAATCAAGAGAAGTAAAATAACTTATACAAAAATCAGTTATTAGCATATAATTATTAATCAGTTTACATCAAGAATTAACAAAAGATCTTAAGTTTATTAATTAAAGATTTGAGATCTATTATAACTTTAAGAGAATTAACGAATTAAATCTTAAAGAGAGAGACTTAGTATATTTACTTTATTAAAATATTAAAATTAAAAGATTTAATGTAAAATTAAATCACACAAAACTTAATTTCTACTTAATTTAGAGAGTCTTAAATAAGTTAATTTATAGACTTAAACTCTTAAATATTATAAGAATTCACTTTATATTCAATATTTCTCTTCTAGAATCTATATTAAAGAACGCTAAACAGACTTTAGTTTATCTAAATAATCAGAATTAGAAATATGAAGTAGAACGAGTGCTAAATAATTAAGAGATTAAAGATAAAACTCATTATTTAATAAAATAATCAAAATATAACACATTAGAAAATATATAAGAATTAAAAACAAATCTCAATTCCGCGATCCTTAAAAATTATCATTATCGAAATTCTCGATGTGAGAAGAATCAAAGAAGATAGTTAGCTGCGCCTCGTTAAAAGTAACGCCCAATTCTGCATTAATTAATAACTCTCTCTCTTCTAAATATCTCTCATCTTAATTAAGCTCGTTTAGAGACTTAATCTTTCAAGATATTATAATCTTCTGCGTCTTTTTCAGAGACTTAATTCATCTTTAAAGACTTATAGTCTTCGCAGTCTTCTTCAGAAATCTTTTATAAGAAGCGCGAAAAGTTAATTATAATTTCTTCTTCTCTTAACTCAGCTTATTAAAATTGTTATCAGAAAAGTTTCTATTATAATAACGATCGCGATAAATATATTTAGAGTATTTAAAGAATTGCGCAGAAAAGATATATAGAATATTTATAAGAGTATAACTAAAGTAAAACATCTTAATAAAAGAATTTAGTTTTAGCACTCTCTTTATTAAAGTCTAATAATAATAGAAAGAAGACTTACTCACTCGATAAATAAGTATAATGAGAAGAAAGAATAATAAAGAGCTTCTTTTATAAAAGCTTTTAATCTTAACTCTTAATCTTTAAGATGAAGACTAGCTAAGAGAGAAATAGTATTACGAAATCTTTTAAAATAAAAAGATTAGTTGGATCACGTGACTTAAGACTTAATAATCCGTCAGTACTTACTCAGACTTATAAGTAAGCAGTTATAAGTAATCCGCTAGTGCTCATTCAAACTTACGAGTAAGTAATCGTAAGCAATCAATCAGTACTTATTCAGACTTATGAGTAAGTAATTATAAGCAACGATTCCTCTTAAGTATATAAATAACACTACATTTCATAATTCTATAATTCTATTCTTCTTTCGTAATCAATTTATATTATTAATTGCACTCTATCTTTAACTCTTCTATATAAGAACAGTGATTTCTATTCATAATCCTCTAATATCTGAATCTTACTATAATTAAACTTAATAGTTTCTAATATATATTTTAGAAAATTCATTAATTATTATTATTAGTTAATAATAATATAATAAAATTTAGCTTTCTCTAATAAATAATGTGAAGAAATTTTAGAATTCTTAATATTCTATAAAACTCTTAATAATCTATTTCTCTTAACGGAATTAATTAAGATAAAAATTAAAATAAATATTAAATATATTTTAAAAGTTTTATTAGTTATTATTATTAATTAATAAAAATATAGTAAAATCTAGCCTTTTTTTAATAAATAATACTAAGAAATTTTAGAATTCTTGACATTCTATTTCTTATATCACTGAATGAGTGACGTTTCTATTTAAGAATAGCGTTGCCGCATTTAGTTTACTATTAGCGCTATTAAATTATAGATTTCTTGGCATAAAGAATATCAAAATTTTCAAAGCAACTTTCTTCTTAATTAATTTTTCACATCATTATTTTAGCTTCAAAATAACTTGAAATTCTTTATAATTACTCTCAATTCTTTTTAATAACTAAATTTAATTATATTTTAATTTAAATTATATAAAAAAGACTTATTTTTAGCTGTTTTAGTTAAAATTAATTGAAATTCTTTAAAATTCTTTAAAATTAGAAATTTTCAAATTATTAACTTTCTATTAAATAGTCTAGATTTCAGAGCGTTTATTAGTTGGGTTTCAACTAGCCTGCGCTCTATTTAACCGCCCCATTTAATAAGACTACTTTAAGTATCTTCTTAAGTATATAATACTCATTCTTTGCGCAATTTTATATAGATTTAAACAGTCAATTCAATCAATTCTATAGATACTTTTAAGCTATTTAGCCCGCAATCTATTTAATACTTTCTCATTAAATAACTCATAATTCAATCATTCTGGAGTGCCCGAGGGCGTGTAAGAAAGCGTCCCCGAGCTGAATTAGCCTCCGAAATCTACGAAAATAATGAAATTCTTTCAATTCAACGCATTAAACGCTCACGAAAAGCCTCACAGCTCGCCCAATTCTCTGTTTATGAGGATCAAATCTCTAGTGCAGATAGCCCTGATTCAGACGCTCTATTCGAACTATCTCCGGTTGAAATTAAACCTCATTTGCAGAAGATACAGCCTCATATCTCTGTTAATATTTCTTTTCAAGCCGAATTTCACTCAAAATCGAATTTTTCTCCGCCTCAAAATCACTCTCAAAATACTACAAAAATTCTTTAATCACTAGCTATTAATAGCAGACAGAGAGTATTTAAAATCCCGCAAAAATGGACCGAAAATCTGCTAAATAATTATACAAGTATATTAAACTTTTAATTCCTTCTCTTTTTTATTATTATTTCATTATATATATATATATATATCTAATATTTTAATAGCTCCTTCTATTTCTGATGATTTTACAGCCGATAAGAAGCTAAATAACTTCTTAATTCCGCCTGAAGAAGCTGCAGAAATTTTTCAAAATCGTCCAATTTCTGAAATTCTTCGTTCTTTACCCAATTTTGAGCCGCTTTCGTTAAAGTCTTATATAGAACAGCCCCGAAATATCAATCTTAATAAACATTGGCACTCTTTAGCTCTATTCCAGTTATTCTTTAACTGGAAAACGATGGCTATTATCATTAAAGAAACGAATTCTTTTGCATTTCATAATAATTCAGCTCAAAATCCGTGAATTTCTCTTTCTATTAAAGAGTTATATCATTTTTTTGGCTGTTTATTATTATTATCTCTTTATAAACAACTCTCCCGAGTTTATTCTTAATGTTCAAATAAAGTTCTATCAAAAACTCCTCTTTCAAAAAATCAATTTGAGCAGATTATCAAGAATCTTCACTTTAAAGATCGCGGTTTAAATCCGATTAATAAAAAAGACTTTAATTAATGAGATAAATTAGAGCCTATTTTCTCTATTTTACGCGAAAAATCTGTATATTATTAACTTCCCAGTATAAATCTTATTGTGGATGAAGTTATGCTTAAATATGAAGGAAGAACTTCTCAGAAAATCACTATTTCTGATAAGTCTATTTCTACAGAATTTAAGCTATTTGCTTTAGATGATTTCGGTTATATCTTTAACTGGGAATGTACTAAGTCGAGCATAGTAGAAGGAATATTAAGAGAGAAAAAAAAGATTTCTATTTCTATTCTCAATTCTTCAATTTCTACTTCTTTAAATCCCACTCAATCAGTGATAATTCGGCTTGCAAATTCTCTTTCTAAATTTATTAAAAATGAGCTTTATTTTCATTTCTATTTAGATAATTTATTTGTTTGCTGGAAATCTGCACAGGCTCTAAAAGAGCGTGGAATAGCAGTTACTGAAACTGTTCGAAAAGGAGCTACAGGCTATTCTCCACAACTTTTACAGTTAAAAAAAATGAATAGAGCTCTAGAATGGGGAGCTCTACAGGCCTTTATTATAGAGGGGGTAGCCTGTTAACTATGGCAGGATGCAAATGCGGTTATGGGTACGTTTATTTTTTATTATTCTTTATTTCAATTTTTTTCTTCTTTATTTTCTTTTCTAAAATTCCAAAAAATATTTTCTCAATTACTACTATTTTTACTTTATTTTATTGTCTATTTTCTAGAATTTTAACTCTTTCTTTTATAAAGTTATTCTCTTTTTTACATGAATTTTCTCTGAAATTTACTCTTTTTTAATTTTAATATAATGAAATAATATATTAATAATTTTTTAGAAATGACTACTGAACACAGAATTGAAGACACTATTTTATGTCTACGAAAACGCCCTAAAAAGACTGCTTTAAATGCCGCAATTACTCGAAAATCATTTAGAGATCAATTAATTAAAATTCTTTTTATTCTCTTATTTATTGATTGTTATAATTAAAATATGAGGGGGGTAGATCAAGCAAATTAGCTTTGAGCCGCCTTTACCACTCATTTTCCTTGAAATCGAAAGGAATTCTTTTCTGAAGTCTTTTTTGCTATTGATATAGTTGTTATTAATAGTTATAAGCTTAATTTAGCTCTAAATGAATTGAAAATAAGCTCTACTGAAAATCAAAAACTGATATAATATCGAGAATATATCGAAGAATTAGTAAATCTTCTATTTTGTATAGAAGATGAAGATTTTTCTGATAAAATTACTCAAAAATCCTATTTAAAATACGAGTATCAGTCAGTTTCTAAAGGCTCAAAATCACATAAGAAAGAGACTTTTTTCCGCACTATTTTTGATTTTTCAAATTATTCTTAAGTTCAAAATTCAGCTTAAAAACGAGGATATTATATTATTTGTTTTAAAAAGAATTATTAAATTGTAAAAGAGTAGAAAGTATTTCAAAATCAAAATCAATCAACTTTTCAGTTAAAGAATAATTTAATTGAGATTGAAAAGCTCTCTAAATTTAAAAGAAATCAAGATTATAAAGAAAAACGCACTATTTAATAGTGTAAGGAGTGTGAAAAGTATATTTGTCAAGTGTTATGAAATCTTCCGGAATAGGAAGATTAGCCGGGTCACGTGACTTAAGACTTGACGTTAAGTTAGTGCTTACTCAGACTCACGAGTGAGCAGTTATGAGTAATAAGTCAGTGCTCACTTAGACTTACGAGTGAGCAGTTGTGAGTAATTAGTCAGTGCTCACTCAGACTCACGAGTGAGCAGTTGTGAGCAATGATTTCTCTTGAGTATATAAATAACGCTACATCTCATAATTTTATAGTTCTGTTCTTCTTTTATAGTTAACTTATATTATTAATTGCATTTTACTCTTAATTCTTTTATATAAGAATAGTGATTTCTATTCACAATTCTTTAATATCTAAATCTTGCTATAGTTAGTCTTAACAGTTCTTAATATTTTAATTATTTATCATTAAATATCAGTCACTTTATCACGATAAAAATTATTAAAATAAATATATTATACTCTGAATAAAAACAATCTCGAGAAGAGATTACTGATATAAATTACGTCTTTTTAAAAGTTAATATCTCTAACACGTTTTATAAAGATAAAAAGAAACTTCGGATCTTCTTAACTTAAGTTAATATGTATATTCGATTTAATACTTAAAGATTAAAGACGATTGAAGTTAAGATAATATTCGCAGTCACTTATCTCAGAAATAAAGTCTTTAATTAATTCGAACTCTATCTAATAAATTACTTAGAAAAGCCGGTCGAAGATAAGAAAGAGAAAATAAAAAGAATCTTTATCAGCTATTCTTACTTTAAAAAGTGTATTAAATGAATGTATAAAGAAGTGAACGAAGAACGAACTGCTAAATAAGAAGTTTAGAAACTTCGATAAATAGACTTAATAACAGAGTATATATTTAAGTTTTAGCAGATCACGTCACGAATTAAGTAAGATAATACAGCACTTATAATTAAATATTATCTAGAACTGAAGAATTTAATTAAGAACGAGCTGGCTCGAATTAAGAGATCAGATAAACTAGAGAGTTTAGTTAACATATTTATTAAGATAGATAATCGTCTGTATAAAAGATAAATGAAAAAAGAATAAGAACGCACTTAAGCATTTATTTTAAGTAAGTATTAAAAGAGAGAGCATCAATTTAAATAAGTTTAATACTTCTGAGAAATGAATTTAAATATCATAAATTAAAGAAAGTTTGGAAAGAAATTCAATCAAGATAAACTCTCTTTAACTTAGCGAGAGAAGTGAATGAAAAAGAACTTATATCTCTATTATAGAAAATCTGAATATCGAGTTAATAATTATTTCAATAAATAATAGTTGCACGCGATCTTGAGAGAATTGATGAAACAGAAGATAAATAAATTAGATAATACATGAGATGTTAGCTGTGCTGATATCGAAATATCGATATCGAAAATAGTTATTAAATCGCTTAAATAGATTCGCGATTAAAAACTTATAGAATTATCTCACATCTATTTATTCTGAACTGTTTATTATAACGATTAATGCGTTATTTATAGATTAGATAAGAACAACTTAGAATGATATCTTAAGAAATTTAAATAAAAGAAGGCGAGATAATTATTAAACGTCATTTTTAAAGTATTTTAGAAGTGAGTATTAAGTAATTTTAAGTATAATGAGAATTATATAGAAATGATTATTAAATTTTAAAAATCAGTGTTATATATAAATATAGATTGTGAGTTGAAATCTTAATATTAATATAAGATATATATATCTGAAAAGATATCTTAAAGAATTAAGTTAAAATTATGATTAAGAATATATTATATAGAAGACTGTTCGAATTGAAATTAGAGATAGATTTATTATTATTAAGATAGTAATATTTGAGAAGTAGTTAACTTGTATGAAATTGATATTTCTACTTATCTTGAAGAAATATAAAGTGTAAATATAATGTAAATCAGAGAATTCAAAGAATTAAAGATAGTAAGAGTGATTTGCGATAAAGAGTATCGCACTTCTCATGAGTTATACGCACACTTTTCGTGCGATAATCTCGATTATTACTTTATAAAGAAAGAATATACTTATTTCCGGAATTATTAACTTAAAGAATTAAAAAATAAGAAGATTCTTTACATTTAAAACTTAACAAAGAATTTAATCTTAAGTCTTAAAAACTAATAGTAATTAATATTAGTTATACACGATATATAATCTTATAAGAAAATATTGAATAATAAAAAGTTAAGATTATAATAGATTCTGAAGTCATCGGAAATTACGCTTCTTTAGCATATGTAACTCGCTCACGTCTGTTAATCCGAGAGAAGAATAAATTCTATTACTTAATATTAATAGATGAAAGCTCTATAAAGCAAAATTAAGAATGAATTAAGATAGAGACTTATTCACTCAATTTAATCATATAATAACACACCGAAAAGGTGATGTTAAATATTATAAAAATCAAATATAATATTATTCTGAAAATTCTATAATTAAAAACTCACAATTTGAAAGTAAGTTGAAAATAATGAACTATCAGCTTTCTCAACTGCGCCTGCGAAATAATCACAGTAACAGTATTATTTACTAAGGTAGTATGAGTAAAATCTAATAACAGATGCTTAGTAAAGATAATAGAGAAATCTTCTAAGTATTTATTTAAATATAACAAATTTAAACATTTATTTATAAAGAATAAAAGCGCATCTGCGTTATTTAAATATCAATTCTAAAATTACAAAATTCCGTTAAAATTCGATAAGAAACTTATATATAAATCTATTTATTCTCTTTCTGAGAAAGAACTTAAGATTCTATAAGAATATCTTAATAAGAACTAAAAAAAAGGATTTATTTAATTCTCGACTTTATCTATAGAATATTTAGTTCTATTTATTCCGAAATTAAATAAAGAAATGCGTCTGTATATTAACTATTAATAACTGAATAATATAATCATAAAAAATCGTTACACATTATCTCTTATCTCTAAGTTATATAATTGTATTTGTGAAGTTAAGTGATTTATAATACTTAATTTACAAAAAGCGTATAATCTAATAAGAATAAAAAAAGAAGAGAAATGAAAAATAGTATTCCGAACTTATTACAATTATTACGAGTATCTAATTATATTATTTAAATTGATAAACATTCCGATCTCCTTTTAATCTCTGATAAATAATGTTCTTAAAGAATATCTAAATCAGTTCTATATTATTTATTTTAACAACATTCTTATATATTCTGAAATCAAAGAATAATATATTAAATATATTCAAAAGATATTTCGCGTTCTTTAGATAAAAAATCTATTAGTGAAGATTAAGAAATGCGAGTTTTATAAGCAAAGTATTAAGTTTCTTGAGTTTATTCTAACAATCATAAAAATTCAAATAAACAAATTCAAGATCATAATTATACTTAAATAATCGCAATTTACATCAGTGAAGAAATTATAATTATTTCTTAAATTCATTAACTTCTATTAAAGATTTATTACAAGTTACTCAAAAATAACCGCCTCGTTAATATAAATAATTAAGAAGAAAGTATTCTTTATCTAAGAAATAGAAGTAAAGTCTTTGTTTCAGAAGCTAAAATAGAAATTTATAATAACTCTTATTCTCGCAATATTTAACTCTAAAAGATAGATTGTGCTTAAAATGAATATATCAGACTATATTATCAATATATATATAAGTCAATCTAATAACGAAGAATAATTAAGATTTATCGTCTTTTATTTTAGAAAAATAATTCCTACGAAACTTAATTACAAGATTTATAATAAGAAACTTTTAATTATAGTTATCGCGTTCGATAAATAATAAGTATACTTAAAAGAATTTAAGTATTCTGTGAAAGTTTACACAGATTATAAAAATCTGTTATACTTCATCATTATTAAGATGTTAAATAAACGCTAAATATGATAATCTGAGCTATTATTAATATATAACTTTAAGATATTCTATCGAAAAGAAAATAATAACGCTAAAGTTGATGCTTTAAATTATTGAGCAGATCACGCTCGAGATATTAAATCCGCTTTACAATCAGTTCTACGTAAGAACTCAGACAAGTTCATAATATATAATCACGCTATGATTGCTTTAATATTTCGAATCTTTAATCAAAATTAGAAACGTCGAATTATCAGATTATACTTAAACAATTATTTATTCTGTGAAATTCAAAAGAATCTCGAAAAATATTCAGTCTTTTAATGATAGAATAGCGAGCTGATTCTATATAAGAGACTGATATATATCACGAATTAAGTTAAAGAGACGATTCTTCGACAATATTATAAGGAGATCTCTTATAAGTATTAAGAAATAGAAAAAACTCTAAAATGTATTTTCAGATTCTACTATTTTTCTGAAATGAATAAAGCAGTTCGATAGTAAATTATTAACTGTGATATCTATTAAAAAATAAAACACTTCTAATATAAATTATACAGAGAGATGCAGTTATTAAAGATATTAGAGAGAGTCTGAAAATCTATAATATTAAACTTCATTATCAAGTTATTCTTATTTAAAGATTTAATAACAAATATCAGTTATAATAGCATTTTGATTATTATTAATAGATTAACGAAGTACGCATACTTCATCAACTATTTAGAAGTATTTAATGCGGAGAATCTAATCTATATATTTTTGCGAATAATATTCGCAAATCACGGTATATCAGCGGAAATTCTCTTCAATTAAGACAAACTATTCACTTTTAAATTTTGGAAATCATTAATGAATCAGCTTAAGACTAAGTATAAGCTATTAATCGTTTATCATCTGTAAATAGATGAATAAACTGAAAGAATTAATTAGATACTGAAATAATATTTACAATATTATATGAACTATCGCCAGAATAATTAAATAGTACTTCTATTGTTAATGTAGTTCGCGTATAATAGTGCACTGATAGTGATTAAAGTATTATTATTTTATGTAAATTACGAATATGAATTTATTTTATATAGATAATTAAGAGAAGTAGAATAACTTGCACAAAAAGTAGTTATTAACATATAACTATTAATCAGTTTACATTAAGAATTAATAAAAGATCTTAAGTTTATCAGTTAAAGATTTGAAATCTATTATAATTCTAAGAGAATTGGCGAATCAAATCTTAAAGAGAGAAATTTAATATATCTACTTTATCGAAATATTAAAATTAAAAGATTTAGTGTAAAATTAAATCACACGAAACTCAATCTCTATTTAATTTAAAGAGTCTTAAGCAAAGTAATTTACAAACTTAAACTTTTAAATATTATAAGAATTCACTTTATATTTAATATTTTTCTTCTAAAATCTATATTAAAGAACACTAAATAGACTTTAATTTATTTAAATAATCAGAATTAAAAATATAAGATGAAATGAGTACTGAATAATTAAAAGATTAAAAATAAAACTTATTATTTAATAAAATAATCAGAATATAACACATCAGAAAACATATAAGAATTGAAAACGAATCTTAATCCTACAATCTTTAAGAATTATCACCGCCAAAATCTTTAACGTGAGAAAAATCAAAGAGAATAGTCAGCTGCGCCTTATTAGAAATGATATTCAATCTCGCATTAATTAATTATTCTCTCTTCTCTAAATATCTCTCTTCTCAGTTAAGCTTATTTAAAGACTTGATCTTCTAAGATATTATAATCTTCCGCGTCTTTTTTAGAGACTCAATTCATCTTTAAAGACTTATAATTTCCGCAGTCTTCTTTAGAGATCTTTTATAAAAAGCGTGAAGAGTTAGCTGTAATTTCTTCTTCTCTTAATTCAGCTTATTAAAATTATTATTAGAAAAGTTTCCGTTATAATAATAATCGTAATAAATATATTTAGAGTATTTAGAGAATTGCGCAGAAAAGATATACAGAATATCTGCGAGAGTATAACTAAAGCAGAATATCTTAGTAGAAGAACTTAGCTTTAATACTCTCTTTATTAAAGTCTAATAATAATAGAAAGAAGACTTATTCACTCGATAAATAAGTATAATAAGAAGAAAGAATGATGAAGAACTTCTCTTACAGAAGCTCTTAATTCTAGCTCTTAGTCTTTAAAATGAAAACTAATTAAGAGAAGAATAGTGTTATAAAACCTTCCGAAATAGAAAGATTAGTTAGATTACGTGATTTAAGATTTAACGTCAAGTTAGTGCTTATTCAAACTTATGAGTGAGCAGTCGTGAGTAATAAGCCAATGCTTATTCAGACTTACGAGTGAGTAATTATAAATAATCAGTCAGTACTCATCTAAACTCACGAGTGAGCAGTCGTGAGTAATGATTTCTCTTAAGTATATAAATGATGTTATATTTCATAGTTTCATAATTCTATTCTTCTTCCGTAATCAACTTATATTATTAATTACATTCTACTCTTAACTCTTTTATATAAGAACAATGATTTCTATTCACAACCCTTTGATATCTAAATCTTATTATAACTAGTCTTGACAGTTCTTAATATCAAGATTATTAGGATTCAAGTCATGTAAATAGAGAATAAAATATATTTTTCTTAGAAATATTTTTTATTTTATTAATTTTATTATTAATAAGTTAAATCTCTATTTCTTTTTAATATAATAATATTAAATAATCTCTAAATTAATAGATTATAAATATAAAAATATAAAAAATTTATTATTTTATATTTTATATACTTTAATATTAAGATAAATTTAATTTAATTTTATTAAAAAGAAGAGTGCTTCTAAAGCTATCTTAAAATATTATTTATAGCTTTCTATTTTTAATTAATTAATCTGATATTAATAATTAAATAGTAAATAATATATTTAAATTCTATTAAGTCTTTTAATATAGAGCTGTTTATTGAGATTTAAAGAGTAATAACTAATGTATATAATAGAGATTCTTATAAGCTAGTGAATAATACTATTTATAACTTTCTATCTATAATATACAGTCTGATATTGATGATTAAAGATTAAATATTATAATTAAGTGACGTTGAATTTTAATGTTCTTTCTGTCAAGACTGCAGCGAATTTTGACGCTAAAATGCGGCAACGCTATTCTCAAATAGAAACGTCACTCATTCAGTGATATAAGAAATAAAACTCTTAATAATCTATTTTCTCTTAACGGAATTAATTAAAATAAAAATAAAAATTAATATTAAATATATTTTAAAAGTTTTATTAGTCATTATTATTAAATAATAAAAATATAATAAAATCTAGCTTTTTTTAATAAATAATGCCAAGAAATTTTAGAATTCTTAACATTCTATAAAGCTCTTAACAGCCCATTTTCTCTTAATGAGCTCTTAATAGATTCGATCTGATCCGATTCGATCTCAGTCCATTTAAGATCGGACCGGCCGATCTTTAATCTCTCCATATTTAGGATCGGATCGGATCAAGAACCAGACCGGATCGAACCACCCGGGTTAGAATCAGATCGTTACGCAGTCTAAGTAATACTTTATCTTCGTATTCATCACTTCTATTTATTTATTTATTTATAAATAAAACATTATTAATAGCTTGGCGATAATACTTAGAATCTTATATAAATATAATCATATTATACTCGCAAATTAAGAATCTCTATTTAATATAATTTTGTTAAATAGATCATGAATTCTCTATATATTTTTATATAACATTCTGACTATATTTTTCGCGGTTATATTCTTATCAGTAGTTATATAGATAATATAATGTCTTTCTTTCATTAATTAATTTATTATATTAAGAATCGCATTAAATCTATTTAATTCTGATAATTTCATCACAAAATCTATAAAGATATTCTTCTAAGATATCTCAAAAATTGAAAGAGATTATAACTCTTCTTTTAAGCGCTATCTTCTTATCTTTAATCTCTAATAAATATAATAGTTTCTCAGATATTACTTAACTACTTCTATTAACCCAGAAAATTAATATGATTTTCGAATTAATTACAGTATCTTTAATCTCTCAACTCTTATAAATCTATTAAATTATTTATGTTCGCAGATCTTCTAATTTTATAAGAATTGTTAATCTATCTTAAAAGTAAATCAGATCTTCTTACTTCTTATATAGACTTATCTAATATTTATTATAAACGTTCTCGATCTTATTTTATAAGATCTCATGAATCTTCTTTAAACTCTAATCATCTCTATTCACTTACTTAACATTCTTATTTAATATGCGAATCTTTTATATAATATATATTATCTCACAATTCTTTTAAACTTCTTTAGATAATATCTCTAATATTAATAATATCTGATATAAATTAGAATCGTTCTTTACTTTAAAAATATTCTTCTTTCGCTGAATTAAAATATTAGCTTTTCTATTAATCATTTCTAATTGATAAATAACTTTAAAGTTGAATTGCGTTAGAAACTCTGCTTATCTCATCTATTATTTAATTAACTTCTTCATTAATATGAAATACTTTAGAGTCTTATAATTTGTGAGCATCTTAATAATATTTTCTTTAATACTTTACAGCTTTAATTCTCATTTCTTGAAGCATTGAATTATCGCCAATAATTTCTTATTATATATAATATAATTCCTTTCGGCCGAGCTTATACTACTTAAATAATAAGCAATTAAATACAATTTCTCATTTAATTCTTTCTGCGAGAGAATTTCTTCAATAATATAATCACTCGCATTATATTCTATATAAGTCTTCTTTCTCAGATTAAAATATTAAAGAACTAAATCAGATATTATCAGCTTCTTTAACTTCTTAAATATCTTTATATAAGATTCATTTTATATTAACGAGATATCTTTTCTTAATAGATTATTTAATAATCTCGCTATTTAATTAAAACTCTTGTAAAATTATTAATAGTAATTAATAAATTCAAGAAATCGTTATATTATTTATATATCTTCTAATTTAGACATCTCTCACTTCTAAATTATCTTAATTTAAGCTAAATCTAATTATATTCTATTCACATTTATTAATAGATCTAAGAATTTAATCTCTATAATATAGAAGTCGCATTTCTTAATATTCACTTAAAGTTCTGCTTTCTGTTACAGCTATGAATCAGCGGCAGGCAGACTTAACGCTAACTACCGAGAATATAATAAACAATCCCGCGGGCAAACATCTTTTAGAACTACAGCAGATCTGATTTAGAAAGCTATATCTAATCAGAATAATTAGAGATGAACGCTAAGATAAGTGCTTAAGAGTGCTTAAAAGAAGTATTTAGAAATAAATACTTAAGAGTGCTCGAGAGAAGCACTTAGAAGCACTATACACGATCTATTAATAATAATTATATAAACAATTATTTATCTCATAATTTTATAATCTTATTCTTCTTTTATAATTAATTTATATTATTAATTATAATCTATCTTTAATTCTTCTATATAAGAACAGTAATTTCTATTCACCAATCTCTAATATTTAGATCTTACTATAGCTAGTCTTAGCAGTTCTTAACACTTTAATTATTTATTATTAAATATTAGTCACTCTATTATAATAGATCTTATTAAAGTAAATATATTATACTTTAAACATGAATAAAATTAAGAAGAAATCGCTAATATAAATCACGTCTTCTTAAAAGTTAATATCCCCGACACATTTTATAAAGATAGAAAGAAACTTCAAATCTTCTTAACTCAAATCAATATATATATTTAATTTAACACTTAAAAGCTGAGAATAATTAAAGTTAAGATGATATTTATAATCACGTATCTTTAAAATAAAGTCTTTAATTAATTTGAATTATATCTAATAAATTACTTAAAGAAGACAATCGAAAATAAGAAAGTAAAAATAAAGAGAATCTTCGCTAATTATTCTTACTTTAAGAAGTGTATCAGACAAATATATAAAGAAGTAGATGAAGAATGAATCGCTAAATAAAAGATTTAGAAACTTCGATAAATAAACTTAATAATAGAGTATATATTCAAGTTTCAATAGATTATATTAAGAATTAAATAGAACGATATAATACTTATAATAAAGTATTATTTAGAACTGAAGAATTTAATTAAAAACGAACTGACTCAAATTAAGAGATTAGATAAACTAAAGAGTCTGATCGATATATCTATTAAGATAGACAATTATCTATATAAAAGATAGATGAAAAAAGAATAAGAATATTCTCAGATCTTCATTTCTAATAAATATCGAAAAGACAAATATTAAGCGAAATAAGTTTATTATTTCTAAGAAATGAATTTGAACGTTATAAATCATAAAAGATTCAAGAAGAAATTCAATCAAGACAAACTCTCTTCAACTTAATAAGAAGAAAGAATGAAAAAGAATCTGTGCCTCTATTACGGAAAATCTGAATATCAAGCTAATAATTACCCGAATAAATAACAGTTACACATTATCTCGAGCAGATTAAAAGAATAGACGATAGAAGAATTAAATAACACGTGAAATATTAACTGTGCTAATATTATAATATCGATATTAAAAATGATCATTAAATCACTTAAGTAGATTCATGATTAAAAATTTATAGAATCATCTTATATTTATATATCTTGAACTGTTTATTATAATAATTAATGCGTTATTTATAGATTAGATAAGAATAACTTAAAATAATATCTTAAGAAACTTAAATAGAAGAAAATATAATAGTTATTAAGTATTATCTTTAAAATACTTTAGAAACGAATACTAAATAATCTCAAATATAATAAAGATTATATGAAAATAATCATTAAATTCTGAGAATTAGTACTATATATAAATATGAATTACGAGTTGAAATCTCAACATTAATATAAAGTATATACGCCCGAGAAAATATTATAAAGAATTAAGTTAAAACTATAATTAAGAATATATTATATAAAGAACTGTTTAAATTAGAATTAAGAATAAATTTATTATTATTAAAATAGTAATTTTTGAGGAGCGATTAACTTATATAAGATTAACACTCCCGCTTATCTCAAAGAGATATAAAGCGCAAGTATGATATAGATTCACGAACTTAAAAGATTAAAAGTGATAAGAGTGATCTGCGATAAAGAATATCGCATCTCTTATAAGTTATATATATACTTTTCATATAATAAATTAGAATATTATTTCGCGAAAAAAGAATATACTCATTTTAGAAACTTTAGATTAAAGAAGTTAAAAAATGAGAAGACTCTTTAAGTTTAAGATATAATAAAGAATCTATTTTTAGATCTCAGAAAATAGTAGTAACTAATATTAATTACGCGCGATATCTAGTTATATAGATTTAAATAGAATAACATCAGATCAAAATTATAATTAATTTCGAAGTTATTAAAAACTATATCTCTTTAATATATATAGCTCGATCCCGTCTATTTATATAAGAAAAAGATAAACTTTATCAATTAACATTAATAGATAAGAGTTCTATTAAATAAGATTAAGAATAAATGAAAATAGAAACTTACTTATTAAAACTTGATATTTAATAATATATAAAATAAATAATATTAAATGTCGTGAAAATTAAATACAATATTATTTTGAGCATTTCATAACTAAAAGCTTATAATTCAGTAGTTAGTTAAAAATAATGAATTATCAACTTTCTCAACTGTGTCTATAAATTAGACACGATTATAATATTATTCACAAAAGCGATATGAATAAAACTTAATAATAGATATCTAGTAGAAATAATAAAGAGTTTTTCTGAGTACTCATCTAAATATAACGAATTTAAACATTTGTTTATTAAGAATAAAAGCGCATTAACGCTATCTAAATATTAATTCTAAGATTATAAGATTTCTTTGAAATCTAATAAGAAATCTATTTATAAATTTATTTATTCTCTTTTTAAGAAAGAACTTAAGATTTTATAAAAATATCTTAATAAGAATTAGAAGAAAGAATTTATTTAATCTTCTACTTTACTTATAAAATACTCAGTTCTATTCATTCTAAAATTTAATAATGAAATGCGTTTATATGTTAATTATCAATAACTAAACAATATTATAATAAAGAATTGATACGTATTATTATTGATTTCAGAGCTATATAATCGCATTTATAAGATAAAGTGATTTATTATACTTAATTTACGAGGAGCATATAACTTAGTGAGAATGAAGAAAGAAGAGAAATGAAAAACTATATTTCGAACTCATTATAATTATTATAAGTATCTAATTATACTCTTTAAATTAATAAACATTTTCGTCTTCTTTTAATCTCTAATAAATAATATTCTGAGAGAATATTTAGATCAGTTCTATATCATTTATTTAGACGACATTCTTATATACTCAGAAATCAAGAAATAATATATTGAATATATTCAAAAGATACTTCGCGCTTTTTAAACGAAAAATCTATTAATAAAGATTAAGAAGTGCGAGTTTTATAAGCAAAGTATTAAGTTTCTTAGATTTATCTTAATAGTTATAAAGATTTAGATAAACAAATCTAAAATAATGATCATACTTAAATGATTACAATTTATATTAATAAAGAAATTATAATCATTTCTCGAATTTATTAACTTCTATCAAAGATTCATTATAGATTACTTAAAAGTGACCGTCTCATTAATATAAATAACTCAAAAGAAAATATTTTTTATCTAAGAAATAGAAGCAGAATCTTCGTTTCAGAAGCTGAAATAGAAATTCATAATAACTTCTATTCTCATAATATTTGATTTTGAGAAACAAATTATGCTTAAGATAAATATATTAGATTATATCATCGATATATATATAAGTTAATTAGATAACAAAGAACGATTAAGACTTATCATCTTTTATTTCAGAAAAATGATTTTAATAAAACTTAATTATAAGATTTATAATAAGAAACTTCTAATTATAATTACCGCGTTTAATGAATAAAAAGTATATTTAAAAGAATTTAAGTATTTTATAAAAGTATATACAGATTATAAAAATCTATTATACTTCATCATTATTAAGATATTAAACAGATATCAGATATAATAATCTGAGCTATTATTAATTTATAACTTCAAAATTTTTTATTGAAAGAAGAATGATAATGTTAAAGCTAACGCCTTAAATTATTAAGCGAATTACATCTGAGATATTAAATTCGCTTTATAATCAATTTTACGCGAGAATAAGAACAGATTCATAATATATAATCACACTATAATCGCTTCAATATTTCAGATCTTTAATCAGAATTAGAAAGATCGAATTATTAGATCATATTTAAACGATCATTTATCTCGCGAGATTCGAAAAAATCCCGAAAAATATTCAGTCTTTTAAAAACAAGATAGCGGGCTGATCTTATATAAAGAACTGATATATATTATAAATTAAGTAAAGAAAATAATCATTTAACAATATTATAAGGAAATGTCTTATAAATATCAAGAAATAGAAAAGACTTTAAAATATATTTTTAGATTTTATTATTTTTCAGAAATGAATAAAGCGATTTTTCAGAAATGAATAAAGCGATTCGGCAGTAAATTATTAACTGCGATACTTATTGAAAAATTAAGCACTTCTAACATAAATTATATAGAGAGATACAGTCTTCAAAATAATTTGAAGAAGTATAAAGATTTATTGCGCTGAACTTTATTATTAAGTTATTATTGTCTAAGAATTTAATAATTAATATTAGCTATAATAACATTCTGATTATCATTAATAAATTGATAAAGTATATCTACTTTATTAACTATATAGAAGCATTAAACGCCGAAGACTTAACTTATATATTTTTACAAACAATATTCGCAAATCACGATATATTAGTAAAGATCATCTCTAATTAAGATAAACTGTTCACTTTTAAGTTCTGAAAATCATTAATAAATCAACTCAGAATAAAATATAAACTGTTTATAATCTATCACTCGTAAATAAACAAATAAATTAAAAGAATTAATTAGATATTAAAACAATATTTATAATGCTATATAAACTATTATTAAAATAACTGAGTAATACTTCTATCACTAACATAATTTATATATAATAGTATCTCAGCAGTAATTGAAGTGTCATCTTTCTATACTAATTACGAATAAGAATTAATTTCGTATAAATAATTAAGAGAAATGAAATAACTTATATAGAAATCAGTTATTAATATATAACTGTTAATCAATCTATATTAAGAACTAATAAAAGATTTTGAATTTATTAATTAAAAGTCTAGTATATATTATAACTCTAAGAAAATTAATGAATTAAATCTTAAAGAGAGAGACTTAATATATCTACTTCACCGAAATATTAAAATTAAAAGATTTAGTATAAAATTAAATTACACAAAATTTAATCTCTATTTAATTTAGAAAGTCTTAAATAAGTTAATTTATAGACTCAAACTTTTAGATATTATAAAGATTCACTCTATATTCGATATTTTTCTTCTAAAATCTACATTAAAAAATATTAAATAAATTTCAATTCAGCTAAATAATTAAGATTAGAAGTATGAGATGAAAAAAGTATTTAATAATTAAGAGATTAAAGATAAAACTCATTATTTAATAAAATAATCAGATTATAATATATCGAAAAACACATAAGAATTAGAAACGAATCTCAGTTCTGCGACTCTTGAAAATTATTATTATCGGAATTCTTAATATGAGAAGAATTAAAGAAAGCAGTCAGCTACTCTTTATTAAAAGTGATGTTCAATTCCACATTAATTAATAATCTTTTCTTCTCAGAGTACTTCTCTTTCTAATTAAGCTCTTTCAGAGACTTAATCTCTTAAGTAATCATCTTACTCTAAGTCGCTCGAAGAGACTTAATATAAAAGTCTAGACTTACTATCTCCGCAATATTTTATTAAAGATGAAGAAGAGTTATCTTTTATGTAATCTTCAGACGCAACTCTTTCTATTATAATCTTTAAAAGTTAATCTTTAAGAAGTTATCATTATAATAAATATTATAATAAATATACTTCGAATACTTTAAGATATTTTTAGAAAATATATAGAGATAATCGCGTTTAATATAAGTAAAATACGCAATTATAATTAATATTCTTAATAAAGTTATCTTCTTTATTTAAATCTAACATTGTTTATAAGAGAAAGATTTATTAATATAATACTGAGATATAATAAAGAAAGAAGAAAGTAGAAACTATTAAAATTACAGAGACAGATTTAAGTAGCTTAAGAGATTAAGCTAACTCGGGAGAACATAATATTATAGTTATAAACTAGTGATAGACAGACTTGACGCTAACTACTGAGAACATAATAGATGATTTCGCGAGCAAACATCTTCTAGAATTACGATAGATCTAATCTAGAAAGTTATATTTAATTAGAATAATTAAAGATGAACGCTAAAATAAGTGCTTAAGAGTGCTTGAGAGAAGTATTTAAAAATAAATATTTAAAAGTGCTTAAAAGAAGTATTTAGAAGCATTATGCACGATCTATTAATAATAATTATATAAACAATCATTTATCTCATAATTTCATAATCTTATTCTTCTTCCGTAGTTAACTTATATTATTAATTGCAATCTATCTTTAACTCTTCTATATAAGAACAATGATTCCTATTCATTAACCTCTAATATCTGAACCTTACTATAGCTAGTCTTAACAGTTCTTAATACTTTCTTTAAAATCTTTAATATCTTCTTAATATATTATTTATATTCTTCTCGCGTGTTATTAAATATTAGAACATTATTTTGATATAATATTATAAATCGTTCTAACACACTCAGAAATATATTGTTTATATATCTCTAATTAATTAAAAGCGCCGAGCTTAATCTAAAAGACATCACTAAATAACGATAATTTCTATATATTATATTGAATATCATTATATCATTATCTCTAATCATGATTATTTTAATATGATGAAACGCTTAATAAATATTCATCTTCATCAGAAACTTCGCGTTAGTAAGTTATTTCAATATCTTATTAATTTTAAATATTAAATATTCGTTCTTCTTTATAAGAGTGTTCAGATCTTAATAATCTATATAGAATCAAAGCTCTTTATTCAACTTCCGAACTAATAAAATCAAAGATGCGAATAACATATCACTTAATTTAATAAATCTCTTCTTGAGATTCTCCTTAATATATCTCTTAACTATATTAAATTCCGCGAGATTTATTTATTAATAGAATTATCTTCTAAGCAGTTCAGCATTATTCTGCAGTTCTATTTAATAATTATGTCAATTTTAATGCGGAGAAAGAGTATTCGATATCTTTTTTGAAAAGATATAAGTATATTCTCGAAATTTAGAAGGAATTATCTTTTATAAATCCTCTTTAATCTTCTTATTATTCTTTCTCTACTTCTCAATATTCTTAAGAATAATTATAATAATCTCCGCTCTAAATTTCTTAGTCAGCTCTTTAAAAGTTGCTAGACTCATTATCTTTATATTCTTAGAATTAAAAGAGATTAAGCTTTTATTAGAATTCATATTATCTCTTCGTTTTTAAGATTCTTAAGACTTCTTCTTCTTTACAGAAAATATTCTCTTAATCTCAATCTTTTTATGTTATAAAATTCTAATAAATAATTATTTCATCTTCTATTTAAATTTATTTAAATCTGAGCAGATCTGTTCAGAATTATCTTTATATATCTATTTATAATCAGATATGTCTCTTTCTATTCAAAAATAATTAGATATATTCTTCTTTAACTTCTTCTCATTTCTTGATATTTTGTTATACCGCATGTATAATAAAATAGTTGAATTTCTACTATTATATTAATAATATTCTGACTCGAAATTTATAATATTAATAATAAGATTGAGTATATAATTATATAATCTTATTCACTTCTTTCTTAAAACAATAAAATATACCGTCTAAGTCACGTAAAAGATCTGCGATATCTATTAATATTTTATAATTATTATGAGTATATAAATCGTCTGCGTTATAATAAAATACTTTCTTTCTGTAAAATCTACTAATAAAATCTTCTTAACTAAATTCACTAACCCGATTTATAGTCTTTCACACAAATTCTTAATTAGTTAATAGTTCATTACTGCTGTAAATCGACAGTCAGTATTCATTAATATAGATATGTTCAGAGAATTCATCTTTTCTTCGCTTAATAGAGTATTTATTAGAAATAAAGACTCTATTCAGTCTTTAATCACTGCAGAAATAATAGTCGGCGGCGTTCACAATTAATATTTCTATCTTAACTTATTCATAACTATTTCTGCGCTCGCAGATCTATTCACAGCATCTTTATAATAAACTACTCTTTTTTTAATTTTCTTAAGATATCGGAATTATCTTTCTTAATTATTATTAAGCTTAAGCAGTTTCTAATCATATATTTTAATTATTAATATTTATAATATCAAAACTCTTTATAATCGATTTTCGATATATAAGTAAATATTATCTTCGCGAGCTGAGTTCTACTCTTTAACTTCTTAATCGATCTTCTCTTTTAAAGTTCTGAATTTACCTAAATAAATTAAGAATCTTTCGCGTATCTATCAACTTTTCGTAAATTTAATTCAAGAAATTACAAATTCTTTATAATCTCTTTAATAGTCGTATATCTCTTTAAGATTATAATCAATTTTAGATTATTAAATATCTTTAATCTAATATCTCTAATCTGATTCTCTTTTAATATATCTGCCTCTATAACATATTAAAAGAACTCTTCAAGAAAACTAAGGAAATCCTTATTTAATTAACGCAGATAATAATAATTATCTCGCGCAGTATTTCTTTAAAAGAGATCTTTAAAGTGATTTAATAATATTTATAGTAGACTCTTAATTATAATCGTCTGAAGTATCTCTAAATATAATTTTAATAGATTGCTAATTTCTCTCTTAATTCTTAATCTTACATAAATCACACGATTTATTTTCGTGAGATATCAATCTTTATTTATAAGCAACTTCAGCTTTAATACTAATAATCATACTGCAAACTACTGTAAAGTTCCCGTCTTAAACGCGTTAGAATTTAATAGTTTCTCACTCTTATTATATTAATTACTCATCTGCGCATTAAAGATTGTTTTAAACATTTCTTAAATACTCTCCGCATTATTCTAATATAATAAAGAAGCTGTAGACATTATAAATCTTATTAATAAATTCTTTATCAGTATTTTCTTATCTCTCAGCATTTCTATTAAAATCTAATTCTTCTAAATTAATTATTTCCGTTCAATTATTTAAATATCTCTTTCTTTCTGTTAATAATTCTATAATTTCTAAATTATTTAATGATTTTCTGTTATCTTATTAATCTCTTTATTATAAGTCTTAATTATCTCATTATATAAATCATAGAATTTCTCAAATGTGCGCAGTATATTGCTCACATTATTCTGTATTCTCATAATAAACTTTATTACTTCTTAATTCTTAGCAAGTTATCTTAAAGTCATCATCTCTTAAATCATTTCTATCTCGGCATTCTTTATTTATAAAGAAGATCGTTATTAATCTATATTTAAATCATTTTATAACACAGAATCTTTCTTTAATTTTTCTTAATTAAATTAAGTTATATTAATAATAATTAACTTAGAAACTGAATTTTAGATTCTACTTTTAATCATATTATTTTAAGTGCTCTTAAGATTCTTCTATTCGCGAATATTAATTGTTAACTAATAAATCCCGAATCTATTAACTCAATTCTTAGATTATCTTGCTTTTTCAAAGATATCTCTGATTTCTCTCTCTTTAAAGATAGATAATCGAACTCGATATATTAAGCTCGTTCACGAAATCTATCTTATTATTA
>JAABUK010002308.1_pt1 | contig 34497 bp, 31 predicted proteins | sample 5559141 | NCBI WGS metagenome assembly JAABUK01 (sample SAMN10711869, study PRJNA513367) | rock metagenome | isolation source: Antarctica rocks | place: Antarctica: Victoria Land, Pudding Butte nord | collected 2016-01-03
ACGGGAAATTGTAGTGGACAAAATTGTTGTTACATGCCAAAATGTGTTTGTCTTAGCTGTCCTCCGGTGTGAGGGCAACCGTTGCTTCAAAGGTTCTTTCCGTCGCGCTCGCTTCAAACGCAGTCTGTTTCCATTCGCTCCTCACCGCTAACGCACATGCACTCTCTTTACCACGCACTGCTCGTTCAACACCCGCGCCAGCTTACTTCCGTCCGTTGCGCAGAGCAAACCATTGCCCAGCTTCATCGTTATTTTGAAGATGTGGTGCTTGAAAACAATTTGGCGGCGCTGATGGTTGAAAGCCTGCCGATGGTCGCCGAACGCTCGATGCGCGATCTCGCGCGCGTGCGCGAAATCGGGCGCGCCGCTCACAAGGCATTCTTTTTCGTTTCGCCCGGCGATGCGCTCAACGATCTGCCTTTGCGCACCAACGATCAAGACCGCGAACCCATACTCCTCAAACGAACCGAGCAGGACAAAGGATACGAGCGTTTCGTCGTGATCGCGGATGCGCGCTTTTCCGCTTTGCTTGCTTCCGTGCGCGACACGGAGGAGGACGGCACGGAAGGCGGCGGCGACGCAGTGATCTGGACGTTCGAGCCGGACATAGTTTATTCAGCGCTCGAATACTTGATGGCGCGCGTCACTGCCGAACGCCCGTTTCAAGCGACAGCTTTTGCCAGTGCCGTGCGGACTTCGATGCCGAAGGCGACCTCGCTTCAATTGACCGTTTCCGTTACGACAAAGCTGGCGCGCCTTTTGCAGGAACAGGCCGGGCGCGAAATCGCCATCAACCGCATTGCCACCGCCATCCGAAGCTCGCTCGAACTCGACAGTATTCTGCAAACAACCGTCAACGAAGTCGGGCGCGCGCTCAACGCACAGCACTGCGCACTGCGCGTCACAGGCGAAGCGAACAAGCAACTCACCAACTGTTATTTCCGCGACGGCAAAGAAGACAACGACAATGGTGCGGAAGAAGCAGAGTTGATGGGCGACCTCGAAGCCTACAACGTGCGTCTCGCCGGACGTTTCAAAAACTACGTGCTCGACGGGCGCGAAAGCACCGGCACGGAAGCGCAGCAGATTCGCCCGCTCGCCGTTGTGCCGCTCATTTACCGCGAACGCTTTATGGGCGTGCTGCTCGTGCGCTCGGACGATTCGACACGCATCTGGCAGGAAAACGAAGTGCTGCTGATGCGCACCGTCGCCGATCAGGTGACAGTGGCCGTCAACCACGCGCGTCTCTTCGGACAAATGCAGCAGCAGGCTTTGACAGACGGATTGACGGGATGCTTCAACCGCCGTTCGTTCGAGATGCAGCTTGAACGCGATTTGCATCTGGCGACGCGTATGCGCCAGCCCGTTTCGCTTATCATGCTCGACATAGACCACTTCAAGCGCGTCAACGATAATTTCGGACACGACGCGGGCGACATCGCCTTGCGCACGCTCGCCGAGTGTATGCGTGAAGAATTGCGCGGCGTAGACACGGCGGCACGCTACGGCGGCGAAGAGTTCGCTGTGATTCTGCCGCAGGCGGGCATCGAAGGCGCGCACGCCGTCGCCGAACGCTTGCGCGCGCGCATCGAAAAAACAGAAGTGCCCGGCGTCGGACACATCACAGCCTCCTTCGGCGTCGCCACTTTTCCGCTCCACGCCACCTCGCGCGACCAACTCGTGATAACCGCAGACCGCGCGCTTTACACAGCCAAACACTCCGGGCGCAACCGCGTTGCTGTTCCCGCCGAAGCCGAAACCGAACTAACCGACGACATGTTCGACATCGGCGAAATGATGACCACCGCAAACGACGCGCAAGCCGCGCACAGCCTACCGCTCGCGTAAAAACCGCAATTCAAAGGTAAACAGAAAAGAGTAGCAGCGAAGAAAGCGCAAGTGCCTTCTTCGCTGCTACTCTTTCTTGCTTCATACTTTCGCCACGTTTCCGCTGTATACTTCAAAAACAATCAGCACAGACAACGCTCACGGGTGGCATCTGCACTCAAAATCGCGCATGATATGTTTTTGCGCGTTGTGCTTCTCGCTTAAGTTTTGCAAGAAGCAAATTTGCCTGTCGCCTTCGTCGCCGTTGATGCGGCAGCCTGCTGATTGATTCGGTTATGCACGATTTAAGAAATTTCGCGCGCTACTTTCGCCCATATAAAAAATCGCTTATCACGGGTATCTTCTGCATCCTTGCTTCCGTGATGATCGGGCTGCTCGTTCCGCTTATCGTCGGCCATGCGATAGACGAACTGCGCAAGGATTTGACTTGGTGGAAATTGACGCGGTATGCGCTTGCCACGTTCGGGCTGAGTTTAGTGAGCGGCATTTTTCTTTTTTTGCAGCGGCGTATTTTGATCGGCATGTCGCGCGATGTGGAATACGATCTGCGGCAGGATTTCTACGCGCATCTCGTCGATCAGCCGCTTTCCTTTTATCAAAATAATCGCACCGGCGATTTGATGGCGCGTGCGACCAACGATCTCGCTGCCGTGCGCCAGCTCGCCGGGCCGATGATTATGTACACGCTGCAAACCGTGTTCATCGTCGTCTTTGTGTTGCCGCTGATGTTCAGAATCAGCGTGCGCCTGACATTGCTGCTGCTGGTGACGATGCCGCTCGTTTCCCTGACCGTAAAATATTTCGGGCAACAGGTACACATTCGCTTCGAGAAGATTCAGGATTTCTTCGCGCAGATTTCCGCGCGCGCGCAGGAGAATTTCACGGGCGTGAGAGTCGTTCGCGCCTACGCGCAGGAACGCGCGGAGATCAAAGCCTTCGAGGATTTGAACCGGCAATATGTCGAGCGCAATCTGAGCCTCGTCCGTATTGACGCGGTGATGCGCCCGCTCATGCAATTTCTGATCGGTCTGGGCTTTGTCTTGATTATCTGGTACGGCGCGCCTCTTGCGGTGCGCGGCGAAATTACTGTCGGCGAGTTCACGGCATTTAATCTTTATTTGGCGCGACTCGTGTGGCCGCTCATCGCGCTCGGCTACGTCGTCAATCTTTACCAGCGCGGCACTGCGAGCCTCAAACGCTTGAACGTCGTCTTCGCCGTTGAACCGGCAATTCAAGATGCGCCCGACGCCCGACCACAACCATCAATCAAAGGACAAATCGAGTTTCGCAATTTGACGTTTCGTTATAACGAACAAGAAGAACCCGTGTTGCGCGACATCAATCTTTTGATCGAAGCAGGGCAGAGCGTCGCCTTCGTCGGGCGCACAGGCAGCGGCAAATCCACTTTGATGAATTTTATTCCGCGCCTCTTGGAAGCGCCGCCCGAAACGCTTTTCATCGACGACATCCCGGCGCGCGATTACACGCTCGCGCAGTTGCGTTCCGCAATCGGCTATGTGCCGCAGGAAACTTTTCTTTACAGCAAAAGGCTGGCGGCAAACATCGCTTTCGGCGTCGAAAAACCGGAGCGCGCCGACATCGAGTGGGCAGCGGAAATCGCTGGCCTCAGTGGCGACATAAGCGGCTTTCCGAACGGCCTCGACACAATGGTCGGCGAACGCGGACTGACGCTTTCCGGCGGGCAAAAGCAGCGCACAGCCATTGCCCGCGCCGTTATGCGCCAGCCCAAAATCCTGATCCTCGACGACGCGCTTTCCTCTGTTGACACATACACAGAAGAAAAAATTCTTGCGCAACTGCGCGGCGTGATGCGTGACCGCACCAGCCTGATCGTCTCGCACCGCATCTCTACCGTCCGCGATGCCGATTTAATTTGCGTGCTCGATCATGGACGCATTATCGAACAAGGCACACACGACGAACTGCTCGCACGCGAGGGCGAATACGCAGATTTATACGAACGCCAATTGCTGGAAGAAGAACTTGCGGCAAGCTGAAAGGCGATGTCAGATGCTGGATGTTAGATGTCAGTTCCAGCGTTTGACCAACATCTAATATCTGACATCCAGCATCTGTTTTTCATGTCCACCGCCATCCAAAAATTTCACGAAGAAGAAGCCATCGGCAAAACGTATGATCTGCGCATTGCGCGCCGGCTCCTGCGTTACTTGAAGCCGTACATGCGCTCGCTTTATCTCGCGCTCTCCTTCACCTTGACGCTGAATCTGCTCGGCATTTTGCAGCCGAAGTTCACGCAGTATGCGATTGATTGGTACATCATTCCGCGACAAACGAACGGGTTGAATTTGTTCGTGCTCGTTTACATTGCGGTGCGGCTCACGGTTTTCATTCTTTCCTACTTTCAAGCGGTGCTGCTCAATTCCGTCGGGCAGCATGTGATGTACGATCTGCGCGCGGAGCTTTACGATAAATTGCAGCATCAGGAAGTCGCTTACTATGACCGCAATCCGGTGGGGCGCATTATGACGCGGCTCACGTCGGATGTTGATGCGCTCAACGAAATGTTTACGTCCGGCGTGACGGATGTCCTCGGCGATGTGGTGATGATCTTTGCGATCATCGGCATCATGCTGTGGATGGATTGGCAATTAACGCTCGTCACGCTCATCACCGTGCCGCTTCTGTTTGCCGCAACGACATGGTTTCGCAAACACGCACGGCGCGGCTACGATCAAGTACGCACACGCATCGCGCGCATCAACGCATTTTTACAGGAGCATTTTTCGGGCGCGCAGACAGTGCAGATTTTCAATGCGGAGAAGCGCTCGCTCGAAGAGTTTCACACGATCAACGACGATCATCGCAGAGCCAACATCGAAACGATTTTTTATTACTCCGTGTTTTTCCCGCTCGTCGATTTAATCGGCGCGCTCGGCATCTCGCTTATTATCTGGTACGGCGGCTGGCGTGTGATGCACAACACGCCCGTCCACACAGTTCTATCACTCGGCGCGCTCGTTGCTTTTATACAATATTCGCAGCAACTGTTTCAGCCAATCCGCGACATCTCGGATAAATACAACGTGCTGCAAGCGGCGGTTGTCGCCTCTCATCGTATCTTCAAAACGCTCGATTTGCCGATCACGATCAAGACGCCGGAACAGCCGAAGAAAACAGGGCGCGCACAGGGACGCATCGAATTTGAAAACGTCTGGTTCGCTTATAACGATGAAGAATGGGTGCTCAAGGATGTGTCGTTCGCGGTTGAATCCGGCCAATCCACAGCCTTTGTCGGACACACGGGATCAGGCAAAACGACGATCACGAATCTATTGATGCGCTTTTACGATGTGCAGAAGGGGCGGATTTTGCTGGACGGCGTTGACGTGCGCGAATGGGATTTACAAGCCTTGCGCGAAAACTTCGCAGTCGTTTTGCAGGACGTGTTTCTCTTTAGCGGCACAGTCGAAAGCAACATTCGATTGGGGCGCGCCGACATCTCCGATGAACAAGTGCGCTGGGCGGCAAGCGAAGTCCACGTTGATGAATTTATCGAACGACTACACGACGGCTACAAAACGGAAGTGCGCGAACGCGGTGCGGGATTGTCTGTCGGACAAAAACAATTGATCTCGTTTGCGCGCTCTCTCGCTTTTAATCCGGCGCTGCTTATCTTGGATGAAGCGACGAGTTCGATTGACACGGAGACAGAGCAACTCATACAGCAAGCCATCGAACGCGTAATGCGCGGACGCACATCATTGGTCGTCGCGCACAGGCTCTCGACGATTCAGCGCGCAGACCGCATCATCGTTTTGCATCACGGCGAAATACGCGAACAGGGATCGCATCAGGAACTCTTAACGGCGCGCGGGCTTTACTGGCGGCTCTACAAATTGCAGTACGCAGACAAATCAACAAACGAACAGGGCAACGTCGAACCACTCAACAAACGTTTGCAGTATGGCGATTAGTGCTGCGTAAGGTTAAATATTAGATTTGATAAGTTGCCTCCAGCTTTAGCTGGAGGATAACAGGACAAGAAAGATAGCGGCTTTAGCCGAAAGCTTTGGCTAAAGCCAAACATCTTCTGCGCTTAGACCTCCAGCTAAAGCTGGAGGCAATTCACCAAAACTTAAATTACAGCGCGCTAGCACCAACGATTCTTGTGCCGCGCTCTTATTTCTGCGTGGCAGGCAAATTGAATTTCGCGTCATCAATTGGCACGTTGAATTTCACTTCCGTATACTTCAGCACTGAAGCTTCAAAGCCATCGAGTTGCGCGCTGCGTCTGGTGAATGGAATTTTGACGCCATTTACTTCCCTGTAATCCTCATAGTCCGTTGCTTCCGGGATCATGCCGACCATCGTTTCCGTATACGCCACACGGCGCAGCAAGAGTCCCGTCTGCGCGTCGAAATATAAACGCTCGATTCGATTGTCAACGGTTCGTCCCGCGAGCATATATGCTTCACGGTTATTGATTTTTTCTTTTCCAACAACACGCATTCGCGCGAACTGCTCTTTGAGTTTCCAATCGCTGTAGAAATCCGCGCGGCTTTTTAACTGCATGAGCGCAGCGCCGTTCAACTCGCGAGTTTCTTTGCCGCTTGCCATCCAGCCTGTCGTGCCGTTGTAAGCTTGAAGAAGCGCGCCGTTTGCGGGCGTCGTGATAATCGTCAGCCTTTTATTCGGAGCGGCCATGTAAATTTCCAGCGGCGAAATCGGCAATTGATGCGCGCTGTAAGTTCCCTTGACGAACTGGGTTTTGAAATTTTCGATGGCGCGCTTGCTGCCCACAGTTTCTGCGTATTTATTCAGTATTACATCACTTGTCGGCAACGCATCGGCGGCGGGCTTTGCGTTCGCAATTGCGGTGGTTGGTTTCGTTGTCGCGGCGTTCGGCTTCTGGTCTTCTGCGGCGATGTTGATAGGAGGCAAATTGATCGGGTCTGTGCTTCCTCTATGACAGGTGTAGCAACTAACTTGCGTTCTTCCACCGAACGCGATCTTGTTGGATTCAACCGTCAATTGAATCATGCGGCGCGTGAATTGTTTGGCGGGCTTATCGTCGCTTTCCCAATTCCACTTGCCGTCCGCCGTTCGCACATGGCAATAATCGCACTTCACGCCGAGCGAAGCCTTCATAAAATTCATCGTCTGGTAAAGCTGCGAAGCGGGCAGGCCTTTCAGTGACTGAATGTTTTTGAAAACTTCCTCAGCGGGCTTTTCAATGCTTTTGTTCTGCGTCTGAATGGTAGGCAACTCTGCGCTGCTGCCGTCCTCCACGAACGAAACAGTGCTGTTCTCCGCTCTAACGTGTGCTCCAGTGACCAGATGATTCGCAACGAGAAAGCCAAGTAACAATCCAAGCGTAATGCCGCCAAAGCCATGTGTGACGATTCTTTTTTTCATGTGCCGGTCTCCTGCAAAAATATTTCCACAAAACGATGCGAAGCTCTTGACTTAATTATAGCCGCAGTCTTACGCCTAAGTTTCGCGCTGCACGAAAGGTTTTATACGGCGCGCGTTTGCTGTACGGACACGCACTGCCATCTCCCAGCGCGCTTTACCAGCATAAAGCTGCAACGGTTACGCACGGTAATGTTGTGTCCCGCCCTGTCCTGCCCGTTCGCAATGCCGAGTGCTGTGACGGCTGCCGCTTCACCGTAAATCCGTATGTTCAAGTCGCGCGTTTCAATCGAGTTGATCGTCCAGTTAACGCTTTCTTTCCCGAACTTGCGTGTGTGCTCTTTATCCCAGACTTCTCCGTTCGCGCCGTTTCGCACAAACTCGTCGGCAGCAATTCGATCAAACACGGCATCGTCGCGCGTTATTTCGTTTTCCGCAGCCTCGCGCAATAAAGTTCTGATCGCCGCTTCGTCTTCGCTTGTCTGCGCGACTTCTTGCGCGGGAACGAGCAGCCACATGGTGAAGCCCAGCAGAAACGCCGCTGGCATCACCAGCAAAGGCCAATACCGCGAGGAGCGGCGCGTGCCATCCTGTTTCATTATCATCTCTATTCTCCTTTGCAGAGTTTTTTTCGACGCAAAATATGCGGGCTGGTGAAAGGCATCCGGCGCGATGTTTCGCGCGGCAACTTTCAACAAACTTTCCGCGTAGATGTCGGCATCCGCGCCGAAATCCAAGACCGCTTCATCGCAACTCATTTCTCTTTCCAGATTCAATTGATTCAAAGCGTAGCGGACAAGCGGATGAAAAAAGAAGATGCTGCCGAGCAGAGCTTGAAAGAAATTGGCGTAATGATCGCGCCTCGCAAGATGAGCGAGTTCGTGTTGAAGAATCGCCGTTCTTTCCTTCGCCGTCGTCCAATTCAGTATGTCTGCCGGAAGCAGTATCACAGGATGCAATAGTCCCGCGAAGCTCGGCGATTGAACTTCCGTCGAAAGACAAATGCGCGCTCGGCGGATGAGCGGCGCGCGGTATTCAAACGCGCCGCACTCAAGCGCCTCGATTGAAGTTGCGCGTGCGCGCCGCCGCACGCGACGAAAGTTCATGTAAGAGCAGCACAATTGTCTGAAGGCGATGAAAAAGCCGGTAAGCCAGACAGTAAACAGAGCCGCCCAAATGCTCGACAGGAAAGCGAAGGTAAACGTCGCCACAGGCGCGACAACATCCGCGCGCGGCCTCAGGCTTTCAAGCATAAATGGCGCGGCAATCCTCTGCATTCCGACATAGTCTGCCAACACAATTTGCGGCGCTTGCGGCAACGGTAGCCACGCGTTTAAGTGAGTCCGGAGCGGCAGCACGGCGACGGCGATTAATCCGATCAACCAGATTTGATAACGAATGCGCGCGCTCTGAGAGCGATAAAACTTCATCATGAGCCGGATGCACACGACGAGCAGCGTCGCCTGCCAGCTCCACGCGAAAAGCAAACGCGCAAATTGCCCGGAGATAGCAAATAATATATCCAACGATTCACGCATCATCTTTTCTCCTTCGCGCGGTTACGAAGCGCCAGCTCTTTGCGTATCTCATTGAGGTCTTCGCCGGAGAGATCGCCCGTCTCGACGAGGTTGAGCACCAAGGATGCAGCCGAGCCGCCGAACACTCCGTTGACGAGATGCTTCAGAATTTGTCTGTGCGATTTTTCGCGGCTTTCCTTCGCACGATAAATAAAGGTGCGCCCTTCGGCACGGTGCGTCAAATGTTTCTTCTGTTCGAGCACGCGGATGATCGTCAGGATGCTGTTGTAGTGACGCTCGCCGGGCAGACTTTCCTGTATCTGCTTGACGGTCGCCTCGCCCCGTTCCCAGACGACGCGCATGATCTCCAGTTCTTTGTCGGTAAAAGTTTTTGACGGCTTTCGCGGCATACGTTTTCTCGCCTTCAACGTATAAGTACGTTTATAACGACAGACGGTAACGTATAAATACGTTCAAGTCAATGAGATTTTATTCGCGTTCTATTTTATCCGCGCGCCCGGCTTAACTTCCGCTGCGTGGCTTCATCGGAACAAGCGTGTTGACGGAATTGTAAATCTGCAAATAGGTCTGTGTTTCGCGTGGAATAAGCGAGCGCCAAGCCGCGCCGCCGCGCTGTATGTAAGAACCTAAGCGTGCCGGATTGGAGTTGTATCCGGCGGCAAGAAGTTCAGGGAACGTGGCGATATTTGTGGACAGCGCATATGTAATGTCAGGATTGAAGGCCATATCATTCCAAGTGTCCTGCATGTAAAGCAGCATCGCTTCGAGCGCGTTGCCGTGATTACGCATTCCCGCGACAAAATCAGGATTGAGGCCGACGCCCGGATGCCTTTGCCGTTCCATCTGGTAAGTTGCGGGGATCATCTGCACCATTCCGCCCGCTCCGGCAAAGCTAACGGAGTAGCGATAAGTGTCCAATTCGTTCAAAGCATAGAGCGAATATATTTCGTCGAAGAGCGTGGAGCGGCCTTCTGTGCGAAAGCGGTCGTGATCCGTGTGTTCGACGATGCACAATCTTTCGGCGACATCAATGATGTTCGGCGCAATGATTACGCCGCGATCACGTAAACGCTTTGCCGCCGCGTCGAGCATCGTGCGCACATAGCTTTGGCCTGTTTTGACGAGGTCTGGCGAAAGCAGCGTCGGATGCGCGGAAGTGTAATAAGCCATTTCGCGGAACACACCATTGCGCTCAATCGGGTATTCGACGACGAGCGGCACAAAGGCGCGATTGTTGTTATCGGAAACAGTGACGGCGGTGTTGACTCCGTTGGCGCGCAGCACACGCAGGCGGAGGGGAGTGCCAAGCGAAGAGATCAAACCGGCTTCGGCTCCGCGCGTCAAAAACGTTAGCTTCGAGACATAGAGCAAATGTACCTGCGACGAATCGGGATCGAGCACAGCCAGCGTCACAGTATAAAGTGAAGGAGTCGCGGGCATCGCCGTCAACATCGGGCGCGACCTAAGCAGACGCTGCGCTTCGGTTTGACGCGCGCGAATCTTACTGACGGAAAGCGGATGCAAAAGCGTCGGCGTGACGAGCGGCGCGGGAAGTGGCACGGCAAGCGAAGGCACATTGATCGTCGGCGCAGTGCCGTTGGCGGGCGGCACGGCGTCGGAAGCAGGCGGAAAGTTTGTCGTGGGAGCGCCCGTGTTTGTTGAAGTGGATTTCGTCGAAGCCGCCGGAGCAGTTACGGCAGGCGTCCGTTGTGGAGAAGCAGATGGCCTTTGTTGCTGCGACTGTGACACGCCTGTTTTGGGCGCTGACGGCGATGCAGCGGGTGCGGCGGTTGTTGTGGTGCGCGGGCGCGTTTCCTGCGGCGCGGCTGTCGAAGGCGGATAAAAGGTTCCTTGCGCAAGCGCGGGCAGGGCGCTCAGAGCGACAATTATTAACGACGGCACGACATGTTTTTTTGTCATTGATTTTGGACTCCGCAAAACGATTCGCCCGTTGCAGGCAAACCCTCACGAGGTAAGATTCAGGCGCGGGGCTTTCGGTTGTCAGCGTTCATCTTCCGCACGCTTTTTCTGCGCGCTGCGAAGCTTTTAGAATTCCCGCATACTACCCGCCACCGCTCCGATGGCAGAAGCCGCCAACGATTCCAGCGCGCCGTTTGTTTGACGCAAGCGAAAGCGCGTGGCGATCAAATGTCCGGCGTTCAAACCGAGACTGCGATCAAGCGCATACAGTTCGTTCGTTAATTGTTTCTGCGACACTCTGTCGAAGGCGTGATGAAGTTCGGCAACGGCGCGTTCTATGCCTTCAACCGGAATCAACTCGAAACCGCTTCCCTCCTGCGCGCGCCGCCGCACTCCGTCACGAAGGCGCGCGCGTCCGCCGTCGTGAATTTTTCCCGTTGTAATGACGACAAGATGCGCGGCATCCGTTTCAAGCTGGCGGTCAAGCACGCGGCGCGCAAAAGCGTTGGTCAGTTCGCCATCACGCAGCGCGAAGAGAAACAATTCATGGCAGACGTTCGCCATCATGTAAGATTCGCCTTCGCCCTCGGAAGCGCCAGCGGCCACGTTTGCATCCGGCACGCCCGCTTCACGCAGCGATGCACGCAGCCGCGCCGTCAGCCATGAACCGTCTTCGAGAAGTGTGCTGGCAAGTTCCGTCGGAGCGATGAGTTCTTCCGCCTTTTCGTCGGCGAGACTCGTTCCGCATTCGCTGCAAGTGGCATTGCTCGACAACACGATGGCGAGCGTTTCCGGCGAAGGCAAACGAAACAGCGCGCGCTCTTTCCGGCGGCAACTAATCAGCACTTCATGGCGCAGCAATCCAGCCTCGCGCAAACTGTCTATGATCGCCATGGACGCCCACTCGCCCGCGCCGCCATTGACCAGCAGTTCCTTGATAACACCGTCAGCGTGTTTTTCTCGTATGCGCCGCAAAGCGCGGCGCGCCTCTGCGTCGTTCAATAATTCAAGAGCGCGCGCATTTTCGATTGAGGATAATTGGCGCTTGCCGTTCTCCTTCGCTGGCGCAGCAGCGTTGTCGTCACTGCGCGCGGCGGCGAATCTGTTAAAGGAAGCCTGCGCATTTTCTTCCGCAGGCGAAAGGCGCAGATGCCACTCGGCGGAAGCCGCCTGTCCAACATTCCCTGTATCGTCATCGTCGTCGGTACTCACGCTTGTTTTCCATTGCAGCGCATTCGACACGTTGCGGCAAAAAGCTTCGAGCTTACGCTCAGGCTCCTGCGTCTCCGCTTCGTAGATAATGCCCGCGCGCATTCCCGCTTCGTCGTTCGTCGCATCGTTGAAAATGAGAAAAAGCGCGAAGTCTTCCAAACAGAAAACATCTCCATTGATATAAGGTGCGTCGCCTTCCGCGTTTGTCCACGCGCTGACAATGCGTTCCATATCTCCGGCGTGCTCCGGCCCAAGCAATGCCGTATCGTAGCAACTCAAACGCGTCGAACGAATCAGCGGCACGAGTCCCTTCTCCTGCAACCTATTCATTAACTCAAGGCGCGCATCTGCTTCGGCTCGCTGATTGGAAATTCTGCTCAAGACGTACAGCATACGTTGCAATTTCCTCCTGATTTCAATCTACTATGCTATCACGCTGTAATTTAACAATTCGACATTTTCTTAACATCTACCAATGCAATTTGACCGTTTGTGTTCCATATCAGGGCAAAGCAGACACTTGAGTAGGTGAAAAGACACTGTATTATTATCAACTACGACCTCTTATCGTTCGTTATTTTCTGCCGCCGGTGATTCGTCACAAAACGGTCACATTGCTTCTTGTAACCTTTATAACATATTTGCAATACTACGTTTGTCGGTACTGAGTGCCTACCCCCCCGATCAAAGCAATAATCTAAAAGAAATAAGAATTAAAACGAGAGGTAAGTTCCCCGCATGTCCAATAAAAAACTGTTCCCCTGTGCAAATCTGATGTTCACCCTTGTGCTCGGATTCTCCGCCGTAACAGTCAACGCGCAAACCGCAGATACTCGCCCACGCCTTGCCGGTGCCTCCATTAACTTCGATCCGACCGGAATCTCCAGATTAGAAAACGATGTCTTCATCGTCTCGCTCGCCGAAGCCAAACCGCCCGCCATCGCCGCGCCAACCACAGACGTTAAATCGCTGACCTCGCTTATCGCGCCGCGCGCCGCGCGTTTCAATCAATTGCTGCTGACCGCGATAGACGCGCGGCTCGGTGCGCCTTACGTTTACGGCTCGTCGGGGCCGAACGTGTTCGATTGTTCGGGCTTTGTCTGGAGCGCCTTTCAATCAGCGGGCATCAAATTTGAACGCACCAGCGCACGCAGTTTGTGGTCAGAGTTCGCGCCTGTCAATAAAAGCGGCGAGCACAAATTCGGCACGCTCGTTTTCTTCAACAATCAAACGCACATCGGCATCGTCGCTGAAGACGGCGAAGGCTTTTATCATGCTTCGTGCAGCCACGGCGTCACTTATTCGCCGTTCAAAGGATACTGGGAAAACCGCATTGACGGATTTCGCCGCGCGCCCGTCCCGGAACAAAACTTGGCGGAATAGATCGCCGCGCAATCATCTTGCATTTACGACAAGGAAAAGGCCGACGTTGGAAACATGCCAACGTCGGCCTCAATTTTTTAGCGCGCTTTCTCTCAAGCGATTATTTCAGTGCTCCCGAAACAAAGCCCGCGCGATGATCGTGCTCGCGCGCTTCCCATACGACAGTGATCTTGTCAATCGCCACGTAACACACGCCGTCTTCATCCTTCAGATGCAGCACACCGCCTTCGACCTTAGATACTTCACCGCGCAAACTCGACGCGCCGCCGCAAAAAATATCCACGCGCTGCCCGATCAACTTCGATAAAATTTCCTGCATCGCTATTAAACCTCACACGCAACGTAAGAGTGAAAACAGATTCGAGAAATCAGCGCGCAAAACGAAAGCGAGCGTGAGCACGCATCGCATGGACGCGAATCACACGAACGCGAGCGCTGCCGCCGTTTTTCATTCTGACTTCTGACTTCTGTCTCCTGACTTCTGTCCGCCTCGCTTCTTTTCCGGCGTCCACTGCCACACTTGCTCACCGTGTTTCCCGTCGGCCATCTCGTCCTTCTGCTCGACCTTTTTCGGATGCCAATCCGCAAACGTGATTTGAAACAGCGGCAGCACATTAGCGTCGTCCTGCTGCTTGCTTTCAAACTTCAGCACGTCGTAATAAACGCAGCGCGGCCTGTCCGGGTACTCGCGGCACACCGCCGGGCGCGCATGATAAATCGAGCAGCCGCGCGTTTCACGATCAAGGAACATACAGGCTTTGTCAAAGAGCGTGTCCTTCGTGCGACGCAGCACACGCTCACCCTGATACATGCGCGTGTAACGCTTTGTCGCTTGTTCAAACGACACGGCGAAATACTTGGCGAGACGCGTAATGTCGCGCTTCTTGACGCCGATGCGCTCGTACAATGAGCAGCAAAACGCCGGACACTTCGTGCAATCAAAATGGACGCGCGGCTGATCGTCCTTAATTGTTTTCGCCGCTTCTTTCTTTGCCATTGATCTCTTGTTTTCCCGATCTACCGTCGCTTTGATTTTTTGTACTCGCTCATCAATAAATCCATAAACTCCCCGCGCCTGTCATACAAACGCTTCGGCTCGCGCACGTCGTGCCGCGCCAGCGCATACGCCGTGATGAGCGGCAACGCCACCGTCGAATCAACATAACACACAACCGCATCCGGCAAACGATCAGGGTCAATTTTTCCCCACGACACTGCCTCGCCGGGAGTTGCGCCACTTAACCCGCCCGTGTCGGGTCTGGCGTCGGTCACTTGCAAAAAGTAATCGTGACCGCGTTCGTCTATGCCTAAGACTTCCTGTATCTGCGGCTCTGTTTGCAGCATGAAGTTTTTCGGCGAACCACCGCCCAAGATAAACGCGGCGTGGCGTCCGCCGTGTTTTTTGCCTTTATCGCCCAGCCCGTGAACTGCGCCGCGCTTTGCCGCCAAGACAATCGCCGCCGTTTCATTTACGTCGAGCGACGGATCGAACGCGAGAAGATTTCCCTGCAAAGCCTTCGCCGCGACGTTCATGCCGATGGAAGAATCGCCCGGCGACGAAGTATAAATCGGCACAGCATATTCGTAAGCACATGCCAAGAGAGATTTGTTTTCCAGCCCAAGTTTATGCTCGCGCTCACGCACGTATTTGCCGCACAGGTAATGAAACTCGGCGGTTGACATGGTCTTTTGAAACTCTTCTGTTTCGATCAGGCGGCGAAAGAATTCGTCCGTGTCGAGCAAGACGGAGTAATCGAAAAAGATGTCATAGATACGCACGACTTCTTCATCGCGCAGCACAATGTCGGAAGTCTGCGCGTTGCCCTGATGCAGCGAAAGCCCGATGCCGAAATGCGTGTCGTGATAAAGGTTCGCGCCCGTCGAAACGATCCAATCAATGAAGCCCGCTTGGATCAAAGGAATCAGTGCAGAGATGCCCAAGCCCGCAGGCGTCAGCGCGCCCGTCAAAGTTACGCCGACGGTCACATCATCTTCCAACATCTTCTGCGTGAAAAGCTGGCACGCCTCACGCAGCCGCGCCCCGTTATAAGCGACAAACGCTTCGTCAATTAAATCCGCGAGCGCAATGTTTTTCGTAATCGGCGCGGGATCAATCCGCCGCCCCTGCAAAAACTTACTTTTCTTTTTCACCATTCGTATCTCTTAGCCTTGCGTAATAATTTCGTTACTTTAAATTTTGCTCCTACCTTTATTATTTTCACTGTTAACTTAAACTGAACAAGCTATTAGTCTATCTTTTTTATATCGGCTGGAGAAACATTTTCCAAAACCTTGTAGACAATAGGAGAGGCATTAACTCTTGATTTAACGTCTTCGCGTTGAGATGCAGTTGCTTCTGGAAAGAAACTAACAGAGACACCTTCATGCCCTTGAAGTGGAAAGAGCGCAAGCAGTCCACTAACGCCGGGGCGAGGCCATGATCCATGTGCTTGCCGTGTCGAAAGGGTCTCCTCCCAAAATTTTGGATTTCATCGTGTGTTGCATCATCGTTGAAATAGATGACAAGATTAGCTTGAACATCTGGCCCAATAGAAACCATTTTCTCATGTTTGTAACTAACCTGCCCGAAGCTATCCAACACTTTGAAGGTTATATAGAAGCTCGTAATGAGCAATGATGCCCATGTCAAAGAAACAAATCCCATCCACCTTGTGCGACGCGAGACGCTCATTCCTATTCCTAATAATGCCGGAGCTACCACAAATGGTATGGAGAGTAGCAAGAGAGCAAAGGCGGCATAACCGGCTACATAAGCAATTTGCTCTCTTGCAAGACTTACGGCTGCTGACACCCCGCAGAGTATTGCAACCAAACTAACAACGATAATTGCAATTCTTCGTGAGCGGCTCAGTTTAAAGGATGTCTTTTTCACATTAAGCATTTAGCTTTCTGAATTTATCTATTCAGCTTGCGCTTCTTCGGGCGCGCGTCTCAAACGTAAGCGATTGATGCGGCGTTCGTCAGCGTCGAGGACTTCGACATCGAGGCCGTGAAAGTTGAGGTGTTCGCCCACGCGCGGGACGCGGCCTGATTCGCTGGTGACGAGACCGGCGATGGTCGTGAAATCGTCGTCTTCGATCTCTATGTCGAAGAGGCGCTCGATCTTGCCGATCTCAATCGAGCCGGGCATCTCGTAATAGCCGCCGCCCGCTTCGATGATCTCTACAATCTCGTCCGTCTCCGTGTCTTCGTCTTCGATTTCGCCGACGATTTCTTCGAGAATATCTTCGACGGTCACAAGCCCCGCGACGCCGCCGTATTCATCAATCACCACCGCAAGTTGCACGCGCGCCTTTTGCATCTCCGCGAGCAGTTCGGAAACGTGTTTTGTTTCAGGCACAAAATAAGCCGGACGCATCAGCGGCGCAATCGTGTCGCACGCCGCATCTTCCGACCAGCATTGCAACAAATCGCGCACGTAAACAATACCTTCGACGTTATCAATCTGCTCACGATAAACAGGCAGGCGCGAATACTTGGATTCGACAATCAGATCGCGCGCCTCTCTCACGGTTGCCGTCGCAGAAAGTGCGACAATCTCCGTGCGCGGCGTCATCACTTCATTAACAGTCGTGTCGCCGAATTCGACTATGGAATGAATCAGCTCGCCTTCTTCCTCTTCTAAAATCCCTTCCTTCTCGCCGACGTCGATGAGCGCTTGAAGATGATCCGTGTCGCCGTCTTCTTCGTCATCGTCCGCGCCCGCTTCGATGCGGTTTTCCGTTGGACGAAAGCGATCCGAAAGCCTGTGCCAAGGAACGGCGAGATACGTGATGACGCGGTAGAAGGGTTGGAAGACGGGAAGAATCGAGAGCAGCGTTTTATCCGGGTTGCGCAGGCTGATAAGGCGCGGGATAAATTGCCTGCAAACAAACGCGAGCGCGATGCTGGCAATGAACGCGATCAAAATAAAATGTGTAAATCCCAAGCGGCTGACAACAGACGCAATCAGCACGGAGACGGCGACGAGCAGAATCTGAGTTGCCGCCGAGATCGTATAGCGAAAACGCGGGCGATCCTCTAGCACCTCTCTGAGAAACGTCGTCGCGGGAGCCGTAGTCTGTTCTTCCGCTTCGGCGTTGAGCCTGCGCAATCCGACATCGCTCAATTGACCGAACGCGAGATCGACCGTCGCCAGAAAAGCCAGCGCGACGAGCAGCAGAACTGTGATCCCTATTTCGATTTCCATGTTGAAACCTTTGAGCCGGGCGGGACTAAAGGCTTAGGCGGCGACGCAGTTTAAGCTCGAGACGGTTCATCTCACCGCTGTCCGTTTCGTGATCGTGCCCGCACAAATGCAGCAGGCCATGCAGAATGAGTTGCGCGATTTCATCTTCAAATTCAAGTTCGTGTTCGATGGCCTGCGCCGCAGCACGTTCGAGCGAAACGACGACATCGCCCAAGTTGTCTTCCTCAACGATGCTCGCAACCTCAAATCGGCCTGCGGGAAACGACAGCACATCGGTTGTCGCATTGCGCCCGCGAAATTCTTTGTTCAATTCCCGCATCATGCGATCAGAAACAAACGCGATAATTGCGCCGCGACTCTCCGCGCCGATCTCGCGCAAAGCCTTCTCGCCGAACGCACGCCACTTTTCCGTATCAACAGAATGACGGCGCTGGCGATTAACGACTTCAATCATAGTAAACGGTAAATCGTAAATCGTGAATAGACAAACGCATCGAGTCCTATCACGATTTACGATTCACGACCCGCATTCTGTCAGATATTATTTTTGTTTGTGTGCGCTTCGTAAGCCTTGATAATCATTTGCACAAGGCGGTGGCGCACCACGTCCTTGTCTGTGAAGTAAACAAACTCGATGCCTTCGACGCCTTCGAGCACGCGCTCGGCTTCCACAAGGCCACTGCGTTTTCCCGTCGGCAAATCGATCTGCGTCACGTCGCCCGTAATCACGGCCTTCGATCCGAACCCGATGCGCGTCAGAAACATTTTCATCTGCTCGCTCGTCGTATTCTGCGCTTCATCTAAAATAACGAAAGCATCCGCAAGCGTTCTACCGCGCATGAAAGCGAGCGGCGCGACTTCGATGACGCGCTTTTCCAGAAGCTTCGTGACGCGTTCATACTCGATTAAATCAAACAGCGCATCGTAGAGCGGTCTTAAGTAAGGATCGACTTTCTCCTGCAAATCGCCCGGCAGGAATCCGAGTTTCTCGCCCGCTTCCACCGCCGGACGCGCCAGCACAATGCGATTGACCTGCTTCTGCATCAAAGCTTGCACAGCCATCGCAACCGCCAAATAAGTTTTTCCGGTGCCAGCCACGCCGACGCCGAAGACGACATCTTTATTCTGGATGGCTTCGATGTAACGACGTTGGTTGGCTGATTTCGGCGCGACCTGTTTTTTGCCCGCAGGAGAGAAGCGCGCCTTCGTGAAATAGTCGCGCAGGGAATAAGCGCGGTCTTCGGCGATTTGCGCGAAGGCTTCGCGTAGTTCTTTGTCCGTGAAAGTTTTGCCTTCGGAAAACAGGCTGGCGAAGTCTTCTAAAATCCGCTCGACGGTTTGGACATCCTTCGGGTCGCCGTCAACTGACAAGTCTTGCCCGCGCGCGTTGATGCGCACGTCCAAAAGCGATTCGAGATATTTGATGTTTTGGTCGTGGACGCCGAACAGCGTTTCCAGACCTCTGGGCGGAAGTTCGATCTTCTTCAAAAGGTAAAACAATCTCCTTGTGATGGATAGACACAGTAAGCCGCGCGGCGTGTGAGCGGACAGGCGTGCGGCAGAGGCGTTTGCATACGTTGGTGAACGTGGACGCTACTACACAGCGCGCGCGGGTGTCAATGCACGAATGTCTGCGCAAAACCGCGCTCTTATAAATGGCGTTTGCCTTGACACACTCGCGCCCGATCATTATACTTTTTCGCTTGTGCCGGTTATCGGAATTTTCCGAAATTATTTGGATGCGGGCGCGAGTTAGATTCGATTTCAGACGGAGATTTCAATGCCGAACCATAAATCAGCCAAAAAGCGCGTGCGCCAGAATGAAAAGCGCCGGGTCATCAATCGCACCAATCGCGGACGCCTACGCACATCCATCAAAAATTTGCGCACGGCACTCGCGGGCGGCGACGCCAACCAGATCACACAGCTTTTGCCCGCCACCGTTTCGACCATCGACAAGGCCGTGCAAAAAGGTGTGCTCCACCGCAACGCCGCCGCGCGCTATAAATCGAGACTAACCACGCGCGTCAATCAAGCGAGCACCGGAAAGTAGCGGCTAACTACATTAGCTTTATTGAAGCGAGGCGAGACGGGCTATCCATCTCGCCTCGCTTGTTTTGTGTCGCTGTGGCTAACCTTTTGATTTTGTAATGTGCTGTTCGGCAGCTTTCATACCTTATGGCTAAACAACGTGACATTGAGCATCTCAAAGATGAGATGAGCGCGCTTGCCGAGCGCATAGCGCAGGAAGGATCCCGATACGCCCCTTGATTATTCTGTCGAGTCTGTGAGGCAAGTCGAGCGTATTCTAGGAATCATCCATGACGATTACAAGCGCACCCGTTCTGAGGAAGGACTACAAGGCATCGCGCTAGAGTTCGGTGCATACATCGTCAAGGTAATTGAGCGTCATTACGGTTCTGTCGAGTGGCGGCGCGATGATGAGTCTTTCGGAAAAGACACGTTTCCTTTGCACTGGCAAGGTTCGATGCTCTACCCGGTCGGATGGTGCATAAAGCGTATTCTTGATGGTTCTGGAGATGATGTCTGGATCGAGTTCAAGGCGCTTGTTCTTGATAACGCGCCGCCCGACAAATCGCTAAACATGACTTCTTAATCGCTTCACTCTTAAAAAGCAGATTAGCTCCAGCCTTTAAGCTGCTAGTTCGCAGACGAGCATTTCGAGTTGCAGGCGCGCGTGGTGTTGCCCGCGAGTTTTAATGGCGAGGTCTGCCTGCGCAACCATTTCGATGCTGCGCGCGAGTTGGCTCGATTCGCTGCGGCGGGCGGTGGCGAGAAATTCTTCTCGTTTACTATAAGGCAAGAGGACGAGGCGAAAGACTTCTTCTTTGGGCTTGCCCTGCGCCATTAAATCTTTGGCGAGCGCGAGCCTGTGATAATTGCTCGCAATCAATCCGATGAGCATCAAGGGTTCCGCGCCATCATCTAAAATCTTCGCTAAAGTTTGCAGAGCGCGTTTGCGATTACGCGCAATCAAGTGATCCGTCAACTCGAAATTCGAGTGCGTGCGCGAGCGCCCGACAAGCGCGTCAACTGCTTCCATTGTAATGCGCCCGTTTGAATCGAACGCGGCGGCGGCGAGCTTATCCAATTCGTTGGCGAGCGTGCGCACGTCGCTTCCCACGAGCGCGATGATTTGATGGAGCGTGCGTTCGTCAGCCTCTGTTTTTAATTCCTTCAAACGCGATTTAGCCCACGTCGCAAGTTCCGCATCCTTGAGCGGTGCGAACTCGATTGCCGTGCATACGTCGAGCAGCGTCTTGCTCAACTTGCGGCGTTTGTCCAAGTCGTCCGCGACGAAAATCAAGGTAGTGGATTCGACGGGTCTGGCTAAATAACGCGCGAGTGCGTCTTCGTCTGCCTCGCGCAATTTCGCAAAATCCGTGACGCGGACAACGCGGCGCGCGCTCATCATCGGCAATTGTTCGGCGGCGGCAATCGCGTGCTGCACATCCGCGTTTCCCAAACTAAATCTTGCGTCGTTGAATTCTCTTAAGTTGGCATCACTGAGCGCCGTGTCCGTGATTTTATCCGCCGCGCGGTCACGCAGATAATTTTCCGCGCCGTACAATAAATAAAGCGGCGCAAGCGTTCGCTGCTTTAACGCACGCCATAATTCATCGCGCGTGAGGCTGCTCATTTTTCCGCATTCACTCCGAAGCCGTTGACGAGTGTCGAGACGAGCGCTTCGGCGAAGCTGCGCGCGATGCGCTGCACGGCGGGGTCTTCTTCGTTGAAGAACGAGCGCGGGTCGTTGGCGAATTCAAACTCGCCGCGAAAAACGTAATTCTGATTGTCGTACAGCACGCGATTTTCAATTTGATCGCGCACGGTCACAGCCGCCGTGATGGTTACTTCAAAGACGCGCGCGCGTCCTGAATTATCGAGCAGCACGCCCGTGAAATTAAAGTCTTTAATAGCGCCTTCAACCACCGCGTCGGCTCCCTCGCGCCCGCCCTGCACGCGAAGCCCATGCCCGCGCCGGATAATTTCGTTGATAACGGCGGAGGTGAAACGCGTATCCAATTTGTACCGCAGAGCGCGGCCTTCGGTTTGAAACGCAGGCACGGCGACGTTGCGGATACGCTTCGGCAATTGAGTTTTAGTGACAGGCTTGTAGCATTCGGCAAAGCCCGTCACACAGGCGAGCATGGAAAGAAGCGCGGCGGCGCGCCAGATTTTTTGGATGAGTTTCATCCGTCGTGTTCTCCGTTGTGGCAGTTCATGTTTGCACGGTTGAAGCGCTGAAGCAGATTAGTTGAAAAGTTAATGTTCGGTGCGCGCGAAAGCGGTGATGATATGAACCATTCGCGCGGCTTGTCAAACACGCCCGCTCATTGCAGCGGCGCGGCGAAGGCAATCACACACTCTGATTGTATCGCGTGCGGCGCGCACCTCATGGACGCGCATGATATTTGCGCCCGCTAAAACTGTGGCGGCGACGGTTGCCATCGTTCCGTAAACACGCTCGCTTGCCGGAGCGTTGTCGAGAATGCGCCCGACGAAGGATTTGCGCGATGTGCCGACGAGCATCGGGTACGATTCAAACTCTTTGACGAGTTCATCCAGCCGCGCGATTAATTCAAGATTCTGTTCAAAGCTTTTGCCGAAGCCGATGCCCGGATCAACGGCGATTTGCTCACGCGCGACGCCGCGCCGCAAGGCTTCCGCAAGGCTCTCATGCAAGCTTCGCGCTACTTCAGGCAGGATGTTGGCAACAGGCGCAAGGCTGTGCATCGTCTCCATTGTCCCGCGCGAGTGCATCAAGACAAGACCGGCGTTTTTTTCGGCGATGATGTCCGCAAGCTGCGGGTCAAAGCGCAAGCCGGAAACGTCGTTGACAATCTCTGCTCCTGCATCGAGCGCGGCGCGCGCCACCGCTGCCTTCGTCGTGTCGATTGAGACGGGAATTTTTGTGAGTTTAACGAGATGTTCAATGACGCGAACAACGCGCCGTATTTCTTCTTCTGCTTCAACGACGCTTGCGCCCGGCCTCGTCGATTCGCCGCCGATGTCGAGTATGTCCGCGCCTTCTTCGATCATCTCTTCAGCGCGGCGCAACGCTTTTTCGACGGCAAAGAATTGTCCACCGTCGCTGAAGCTGTCCGGCGTGACGTTGAGTATGCCCATCAAGAGCGTGCGCTCGCCTGTGATAAGAGTGCGGCGCGCTAGTCTCCACTCATGTTTCGGTGACGCATTCGTTATCATCAAAAAATTCCAGCAGAGATGTAAAAGCAAAAGGCAAAAGTCATAAAGCTTTCGCCCGCTGACTTTTGCCTTTGTTTGTTATTGATCCGGCGATTCGGCTTTACGCGGTTGCCGGATTGCTGCCTGTGATCGGCGGCAGAATCGGTTTGAGCGTTTTCGCCGCAGGTTCCTTTAATTGCGGGCGTTCGTCGTCGTCCGAAATTGCAGACGACGGCGGCTCGTCGTCGAGCGGCAGATTCGCCACGATGCGCCTGATCTGCACGCCGTCAAGCGATTCGCGTTCGAGCAGCAATTCCGTCAGGCGAATCATCGTTTCTTGATTCTCCGTGATGATTTGCTTCGCGCGGTCATACTGTTCCGAGACGAGCCGCTTTACTTCCTGATCTATCTTGATCGCGGTGTCTTCGGAGAAATCGCGGTGCTGCGAAATCTCGCGCCCTAAGAAAATCTGCTCTTCTTTTTTGCCGAATGTGAGAGGCCCCAAGTGCGACATGCCGTACTCGCAAACCATCGAGCGCGCGAGTTCCGTTGCTCGTTCGATGTCGTTCGATGCGCCCGTCGTAATGTCGTTCAAGAACACTTCTTCGGCAATGCGCCCGCCCATCAAAATCGCAATCTGCCCGAGCATATATTCCTTCGAGTAATTGTGGCGATCACCTTCCGGCAATTGCTGTGTCAGTCCGAGAGCCATGCCGCGCGGAATAATCGTCACTTTGTGAACGGGGTCGGCGTTCGGAACCTTCAAACCGACGAGTGTATGCCCCGCTTCGTGAAACGCAGTGATGCGCTTTTCTTCGTTGGTGAGCACCAAGCTTTTGCGTTCCGCGCCCATCATAACTTTGTCTTTGGCGACTTCCAAATCAGGCATCGCAACAAGCTTTTTATTGAAGCGCGCGGCGTTCAAGGCCGCTTCGTTGACGAGATTCGCAAGGTCTGCGCCGGTAAAGCCGGGCGTGCCGCGCGCAATCACGCTGATGTCTACGTCTTCGCCGAGCGGAATCTTGCGCGTGTGAACCTTCAAAATGCCTTCGCGCCCGCGCACGTCCGGACGGGAAACGACAACGCGCCGGTCAAAGCGTCCGGGACGAAGCAGCGCCGGATCGAGCACGTCAGGCCGATTCGTCGAAGCCATCAGGATGACGCCGTCGTTCGATTCAAACCCGTCCATCTCGACAAGCAATTGATTCAGAGTCTGTTCGCGTTCATCATGGCCGCCGCCCAAGCCTGCGCCTCTGTGACGCCCGACGGCATCTATTTCGTCGATGAAGATAATGCACGGCGCGTTCTTTTTTCCCTGCTCGAATAAATCACGCACGCGCGATGCGCCGACGCCGACGAACATCTCGACAAAGTCGGAACCGGAAATAGAAAAGAACGGCACGTTGGCTTCGCCCGCGACGGCGCGCGCCAAGAGAGTTTTGCCCGTTCCAGGCGGCCCCATCATCAGCACGCCTTTCGGAATGCGCCCGCCGAGCTTCTGGAATTTTTGCGGCTCTTTGAGGAATTCGATGATCTCCTGCAATTCCTCTTTCGCTTCTTCGATGCCCGCCACGTCCTTGAACGTGACGCGCTTTTGCTGGTTGTTCAGCAATTTGGCGCGCGATTTGCCGAAGCTCATCGCTTTGTTGCCGCCCGCCTGCATCTGTCGCAGCATGAACACCCAGATGCCTATGATAAAGAGAAACGGCGCGAAGCTAACAATTATGTTCCAGAGCAGATTATTGCCAGCCGGTTCTTCTTCAACCTTATCGACTTTCGCTTTGCCGTTGCCGTCTTTATCGATGGCGGCCTGCATCAAGTCTCTTTTAACGAACTGATTCTCGAGCGCCGTCTTGAACTCGTTGTTATTGCGATCCGTCGCCACTACTTCGGTTTGCTTGAGCGTCATCTGCTTGATGTCGCCGCTTTGCACCTTTGAATAAAGGTCACCGAAAGGAAGTTGCGACACGGGTTTGCTCTGCGTCTTCGAGTAGACGCTATAAAGCAGCACCGCGCCGACCACAATAAACACCCAAAAAATAATTTGTCTCGCCGTAGAACTCAAAATATTTCTCGCCTCCGACTTCCATCATACCTTAACGGGAAGTCTTTTGTCGCTTTCGCCAATCTCTATTATTCCCGCCGCGCCGGACTTAAAGAGCACACGCCCTAACTTAGCACCGGCGAAGTCGCTTTCTTAAGATGCTTGCCGGACGCACGGCGTTGTGCTTTCCGCTTCGTCTGTAAAGCCTCGAACAAAAACAGAAGTTTCGCCATCACGATTTTCATTTCGCCGCGAACGTAGCGATGTACGGCAATTCGCGCCAGCGCTCGCCGTAACCCAAGCCGTAACCGAACACATAACTTTCGTGCGTTTCAAACAAGCTCCAATCCGCTTGCAGCCCGACGCGCCGCCTGTCCGGTTTGTCCACCATCACGCACAGTTTCACTTCGCTTGCGCCGCGTCCTTCCAACTGTTTCATCAAATACTCTTGCGGCACGCCCGTGTCGAGCACGCTTTCAACGAGCAGCACGCGGCGTCCCGTGATGTCCATTTGCGTGCTGAAGGAAATGTCCTGCACGCCGCCGAGCGAATTGTGGTCGTGGCGCAGAAAAGCCGTGCGCGGCGCGGACTCGAGAGAGCGCAGCAAGTCCGCGAGAAACATAAAGCCGTCTTCGGAAACAGACAGCACGGCGAAATCCTGCTCCGCGTAAGCGCGCATGATGTCGGCGGCAAGCTCCTGCACCTTATCCGCGATTTGCCTTGCGCCGTAAACTTCAACGATCTCGTCGGCCATAAATTCACACACGCCTCTTTCAAACTCTTTCAAATTAGAACCCGGAAGAATCGCCCGCCGCCGTTCTCCGCGCCTGACAAATATATACGCGCGACAAAGCAATTTTTGATTTTAGACACGTCGCAACTCTTTTTCAACTTTTCGTCTCGCCGCCGTCATCTCCTTGCGGCGCATAGAAACGCAGCCAGCCTTTGCGCCGCTCAACGTAAGCGCCGCCCGGAAGCTGTGCTTTGCGCCCGCCGCGCGTCCCCACAAGCAGCTTTTCAATGGCAACGAGATGAACCGACTCGACGCGGCGCAAGCTTCCCCGCCCGCCCCCTATCCACTGCCGCAACGCGCGCCGCCGCACAGCGCTTGACGCCACCGCACGCAGCGCTTCCACACGCAGTGCAGGCCAACCGCCCGACGATTCGCCTTCCCTTGCCTCGCACGTCTCGCGCGCTTCCGCGAGCAATTGTCCGGCAAAGAAATCGAGCGCCGACGCGTCTTCATGCAGCAAACCGGACGCACGCGAAATCGCTTCGACGGCGCGCGGATTAAATGTTTCCAGCAAAGGCACAAGCTGCCGACGCACACGCACGCGCGAGAAACGCTCGTCCGCGTTCATCGCATCGATTCGAGGCTGCACACCGCGCGCGACGCAATACATTTCAGTTTCAGCGCGCCGCGCCCAACGCAACAAAGGCCGCGCCAGCAACACATCCTCGCGTCCGCTGACGAGCGCGCGCAAAGGCCTCATGCCGCTCAAACCTTCCGCGCCGCTTCCGCGCAGCAGGCGCAGCAGCACAGTCTCCGCCTGATCGTCCATCGTATGCCCTGTCAGCACGAAGCCCGCGCTGCACTTCGCCGCGACGTTTTGTAAAAATCCGTAACGCGCCACACGCGCCGCTTGCTCTAGATTGTCTTTTGCTTTTGCGGCAAGCTCGCCGACGTTAATTTTTTCAAGCGCCGTCTCGAATCCTAGTTCCGCCGCAAGTGCCGCAACCCAACTTGCATCCGCCGCTCCCGCCTCCTCGCGCAAGCCATGATCGAGATGCGCCACCGTCAAGCCCAGAGTCAGGCGCGATGTTTTAATCAATTCCGCCAGAGCCAGCAGCAACCCTACAGAATCCGCGCCGCCCGAAACCGCAACGACTGCGCGCACGTCATTGGCAGGCAACCGGAGTTCATGCCATTCCGCGAGAAGCCTTCCGGCAAATCCGCTCAATCGCTTCTTCGCGTCGCTGCTGTTTTCCCGTTGCTGTTCCCCACTAACATTCATCGAAGTCGATTGTCCGGCGGCGCGTAGTTCGTAGTCAAACTTCAGCGCTCGTAAATTGAAAAGCAGCCGCGTTGAATAATTCATACGCGGCTGCGTTAGCTTACAGAAAAATTTTGCATGTGATTTCTCAAGCGACGATCATCGTTCCAGTGCCTTCGTCCGTGAATACTTCCGCCAGCAAAGCGTTGCGCCGCGAGGCGTTGATAATATGCGCGCTTTTGACCCCACGACCCAAAAGCAGAGCGATGTTGTGGAGTTTAGGAATCATGCCGCCCGTCGCCGCGCCGCCTTGCACAAGGCTATCTATTTCTTTTGTCGTCAGCTTCGATAATTTTGTTTCCGGCTCATTCGGACGCAAATAAACTCCGTCCACGTCCGACAGCAAAATCAACTTTTCCGCCTTTAGTTGAACTGCAATCTCCGAAGCAACGGTGTCTGCGTTGATATTAAAAACCATGCCGCCCGCGTCTGCAGCGAGCGACGAAATTACAGGCAAATACCCGTGATCCATCAGCACGCAAGGCAAACGCACGTTAATCTCCACGACATCGCCGACATGCCCGAAATCGATCAACTCCCGCGTTCCCGTCGCCTGATTCAAGACTTCCTGCTCCGGCCTGCGCGTCGCGTGAACAATGCCGCCGTCAACGCCCGATAGCCCCACCGCTTCAACTCCTCTGCGCGAGAGCGCCGCGAGAATATCCGTGTTGATTTTTCCGCCGAAGATCATCTTCGCCATGTCGAGCGTCGCATCGTCCGTCACGCGCCGCCCGTTAATAACAGTCTGCTCGACGCCCATCCGCGCCGCCAGCTCGTTCAATTGCTTGCCGCCGCCATGCACTACGCAGAGGCGTATGCCGACTTGATGAATAAGCGCTAATTCTTCAGCCAGCGATGCAAGGTTCTCCGCCTCGTCCGTCGCTTTGCCGGACAATTTGACGACGAAGGTTTTGCCCGCAAAGCGCTGTATATATGGCAACGCCTCGCGCAAAAGGTCGAGTCGCGGCTGCATCGAATTAGCATACTGCGCGGAATCAGCTTGCTGGCTCATGCTCGCTCACCGGAAAAAAGCCTCGCCATGATTGCCTTCTGCGCGTGAAGACGGTTTTCCGCTTCGTCTATCACGACGGACTGCGCGGAATCTATCACCACATCCGTTACGATCACGTTGCGGCGCACCGGCAGACAATGCATAAAAATCGCTTTGTTCGTCAACTGCATTTTCGCTTCGTCAACAATCCACTTTGAACGATAGGCCGCGCGCTCTGCAATGTCTTTTTCCGGCGCGCCGTAAAACATTTTGCTGCCCCAGCTTTTCGCGTATACCACTTCTGCGCCGTCGAAAGCTTCGTTTGGCGAATCGGTCACGCGCACGCTGCCCCCCGCCGTCTTCGCCTGCGCTTCGACTTCACTCATCAACTCATCATCTAATTCATAACCGCGCGGATGCGCAATCGTTAAATCGTGTCCCATCTGCGCCGCCGCGAGCGCAAAGCTATTCGGCACGGCCATCGGCAAAGGCTTCGGATGCCATGCCCACGTCAGCACGACGCGCTTGCGTCCACTGCCCAACTTTTCCCGAATCGTCATTATATCCGCCAGCGCCTGACACGGATGGTGCATCGCCGATTCGAGATTGATAATCGGCGCGCGCAAGGCATAACGCGCAAACGCGCCGAGCACAGGATCGAGCCTCTCTTCTTCCCAATTCTTCAGCGCCGCGAAGGTACGCACGCCGATGCCAACGCAGTATCTTTCGAGCACGCGCACAAACTCCGCAACGTGCTCCGTCTTGTCCCCGTCCATCACGGCGTTTTCCCTGTGCTCCAATGTCCAGCTCGTGCCGCCCGGTTCGAGCACTACCGCATTGCCGCCGAGATCATAAATGCCTACCTGCATCGAAGCGCGCGTCCGCAAACTCGGATTAAAAAAGACGAGCGCAACGGAGCGATTCGCAAGCGGCTTCGATTCGTCCCCGCCATGCTTAAAACGCAAGGCCGACTCGATCAGTTCATCGAGTTCCGCGCCTGTCCATTCCGCTGTCGTCAAAAAATCCTTCGGCATAATGGAAAACAGTTTTCCTTCCTTCGTCTGCTTCTCTTCCCTTTGCTCTTGCTCCGTGCTTCTGTGACTCTGTGGCTGTATTTCTGTTGCTCTTAATATCTAGAGCCGACGCGACGCTCGCCCAACACGCGGTAAGCCTTGCTGTCGAGAGCCGCTGCGGGAAGCTGCCGATTAATGTAGAGCGACTTGCGTTGAAAATTATCAATCGCCAATCCTGCGTGAAAGACGAGGCCGCAAACGATGAACACGGCGGCGAATATCCGCCAGCGCCGATCCTTCAGAAATCCGTTCCAGCAGTAAAAACTGTAGAGCATGGCGACGGGAAACGTCACATAGAACGTGTGCGAATACGGCTCTCTAAAGGAAAACACGAAGCCGACGTACAGCAGGCAAATCGTCGCCAGCGTAAAATATTTTATCGCGCGCCAGTGCTGCGTTTCATCTTTGTTCTTAAACCATAAAACGAGAAGCGCGAGGGGCTGCAAGATTCCCACCGTCCCGAGAAAACCGATGAACGGCGCAAGCCATATTTGCCGCCGGATAAAGGCAATCCGCGCCTCACTATTGCCGCCGATAAAGCGCGCCAACTCAAAACTCGCAAAGGATAAAAATCTTCCGAGCACGCCCTCGACAACGTTCAAATGCCGTATCAAATTGCGTTGATTGAATTGCACGACTTCGTTTGTGCTGCCCGCGCCATTCGTCAAGCCGTACTGCATATAAGTCGGCAGCAGAAAAATTCCCGTCAACATCGCGCCGCAGGCGAACCACGCGAGTGAAGAAGGAATTTTGTCGCCGGAAGTTTTGTATTGATAATAAAAAGAAACGAGCACGTAGGGCAGCAACACGACCCAAGACATATGAAACTGCATGACCCACAGCAGCGCCGCGCCCATCATTAAATTCGCCCAACGCAGCGGCACGATTTTCGCCGTCAGGAACGGATACGTTTCAATCGCGCCGACAAAAAACAGTATACCGCCCGCGAGCACATACGAAGGATTAAAAACATGCGTCGAAAGAGAGAGCGTCCACGGCGCGGTCAAGAGCCACGCCCACACAAACCACTTCGGCAGTTCCGGCAAACGCCGCGCGCAGTACCACGCGAAAAAACAAAGGCTCGTGAATGAAAGCATATTCAAAAGCACATACGGTGCTTCTGGAACGGGCAGCACATAAAACGGCAGTCCGCCCATCAAGCCCTGCAACGCGCCCGGTATCTGAATCGTGTTGGTAACATCCGGCCCGAAATAAGGCCACATTCCGGTTGTGTAAAACTTGAGGCCGATCAAATAAATCTGTTTCTCATCTTCGTTCCAGAAGTCCGAAGACAAACCGAATGCCAACCGGAATAGAAAGGCGAGCGCCAGCAGCGCGCCAATGGCGAACAACTTTTTTCTGTGTCTGGAAATCTCCATATTGTGAGCGCCGCGATGCACTTTGCAAACCTGCCGTGCGGAAAACTACGGCGCAACTATTTCCTTCAGCGCATCCACAAACAAATCAATTTCTTCACGCTTCAAGCATAGCGGCGGAAGAAGCCGCAGCACATTCGGATCGCTCGACGTGCCTGTAATAATTTTCCGCTCAAGCAAAGCCTGATGAACGAGGGCGGCCTTTTCTTTGAACTCGATGCCCAATAAAAAACCCAGCCCGCGCACTTTGACGATTTGCGGAACCTCTGCGAGACGCGCGCGCAAATAAGCTTCCATCTCCCTGACATTCTCGCGCATGTGCTCGACTTCAATCGCTTCGAGCGTTGCGCCCACCGCCGCCATCGCCAGCATCCCGCCGCCGAACGTCGTTCCCAACTCATTCTCTTTAATCACAGACGCGACGCAATCGTTGACGAGACACGCGCCGACGGGAACGCCGCTTCCGAGCGCCTTTGCCAGCGTGATAATGTCCGGCACAACGCCAGCCGCCGCGCGGCTTCCGGCAAAGAACCACTCGCCAGTGCGCCCGACGCCCGTTTGCACTTCATCGAAAATCAGCACTATCCCATGCGCGCGCGCAAGCCCACTTAAGCTTTTGTAAAAATCCGGCGCGGCCTCGCGCACGCCCGCCATCGACTGAATCGGCTCCAGCATAATCGCCGCAACACTAGCGTCCGCGAGTTTTTCAACCGAAGCGATGTCGCCGAACTCCGCAAACAAATGTCCCGGCACATTAGGGCGTCCGAGTTCTCTGTATTTCCCCAACGCCGTCGCGCTAATCGCGTCCGCCGTGCGCCCGTGAAAGCCGCCGGAAAACGTAATGATGTTTTCCCTGCCTGTGACAAGCCGCGCCATGCGCATCGCGTTCTCGTTCGCCTCTGTTCCAGAATTGCAAAAGAACGCCTTCGTGATGCTCGCGGGCGCAACTCCGATTAGCTTTTCGGCAGCACGCGCGCGCACCTCCGAGTAAACAAGGTTCGAGTAGAAAAGCAACTGCGACGCCTGCTCTTTTATCGCTTCGACTACGCGCGGATGACAATGCCCCGTCGCCGCCACAGCGTGCCCGCCGTACAGATCGAGATAGCGCTCGCCCTCGCTCGTATAAACCCACGCGCCAAACCCTCGCGCGGCGGCAATCGGCATCTTCTTATACGTTGCGAGTTGGCAGCGTTCTTCAGCCTCTGCAATTTCCGCAAAATTCGTCGTGGCTGTTTCAGTAGTCATATTTTAGGCTCGAAGATTTCGTGGACATTTCCGAACGGGTCTTGAAACGCAGCATAGCGGCTGAACGCATTTTCAGCCGGTTCTTTGTGTAGAAAGCTCACGCCTTTCGCGCGCAGGTCGAGCAACGATTTATCAAGAGAGGCAACTTCAAAGACAAAGACCGAGCGCGCTACCCGACTATAATTCTCCACTGCGGCACTCCTTTCGCATTTGAATGCGATAAAGTCACAGCCTTCATGCGCAAAGACAAGATGATCGCCAGCCTCATCCTTTAACGAGAAGCCTAAAGCGCCGCAATAAAAGCGCTTCGCTTCTTCCAAATCAGGAACGAAGATCATTATCTTTCCGAGTTTCATCACAGCAGCATAACTTTCTTAATAGTCTGCCCGGGCCTTCGCAATCTGTTACGGACTGCAACGGATAAGACTAGGGATTGCTGCCCGTGAACATCAACCCCGTTTTTTCGTCGAAGCCGAATTGTAGATTCATGTTCTGCACGGCTTGGCCTGCCGCGCCTTTGACCAGATTATCGAGCGCCGTGAAGATCGCAATTTGCCGCCCGCGCGCCGCGAAACCGATGTCGCAAAAATTCGTCGTCTTGACCCAATTGATGTCCGGCGATTGTTCATTTTCCATCAGCCGCACAAAGAACGCATCCTTGTAAAATTCCGCAAAGACTTCGCGCACATCATCCGTCGTCATCGTGTCTTTTGTTTCGACATAAATCGAGGCGAAGATGCCGCGCGCAACCGGCAAGCTATGCGTCATAAACACAAGCTCGCTTGCCCAATCACCGACGCGCCCGAGTTCCTGTTCTATTTCCGGCACATGCTGATGCGTGAACGGCTTGTAAGCGTAAAACGAATTCATGCGCTGCGGGTGATGCGTGTTGGCGGCAGGCTTCGCGCCAGAACCCGAAGAACCCGTTTTCGCATCGACTACTACGCGCCCGCTCAAAAGATTGTTTGCGACAAGCGGCGCAAGGCCGAGCAGCGTTGCCGTCGCAAAGCATCCCGGATTACTGATTAAACGCGCCGCCGCAATCCTCTCACGATTCGTTTCCGTCAAACCGTAAACGAATTCGCTCTGAACGTTCATCGCCGTGTGCTCGCGCCCGTAATATTTCTCGAAAATTTCCCTGTCACGAAGGCGAAAATCGCCGGACAAATCAATCGCCTTCACATGCTCAGGCAAACGCGGCGCAATCAACATCGCCTGACCGTGCGGCAAAGCGAAAAAGACGCAATCCAGTTCACTTAAACTCTCAAAATCATCCGGCGCGCGCGTGAAGCGTAGATCAGTCAGCCCTTTAAGATTGCGATGCACTTCGCCGACGGCTTTGCCCGCGTGTTCGTTTGCCGTCACAAACGCAATCTCTGCGTGCGTGTGCTGAAGCAGAATTCGTAAAAGCTCCGCCCCGCCGTAACCCGATCCGCCGAAGATGCCGACTTTGATTTTGTTCATCACGAACTATATTGCAACACTCTCTTGAGTCAGGTTTCAGGCCGAAGCTTTCTGTCCTAACTTGCTTTGCACGATGTTGAAAAGCCGCGCTCCGTCTCTGCGCGCGTTGCCCGCAGGAACCTTGAACTCCTGCTCTATGTAATCCTCGCCCATCTGCGAATCCGTCACCGAGCCTGCGACGACATCGATCTCTATGCCGCGTCGTTTGAATAATTCGATGCCGCCCCATGCGCCGACGTAATCCGACGCGCAAAAGACAATCGCCGCCGTCGCCGCGCGCAATTCCGCATCCTCAAATATGGAATCAACCGCGTAGCCGCCCAAAATCCCATCACCCAATTCAATCACGATCATGTCCGGCGCGCTTTCGTTCAAGCTGGCGATAACGGCCTTCGCCACCGGCGACAAATCGCCCGCGCCGACGGTTGAAGGCAAACCGCAATCGAGAAAACTCGCCGTCGCAATCGCGCCGTGATCCGCCATGTTCAAAGTGTCGCGCAAACATGCGACGCCTGAAAGTTTCGCCGCCGCAGCACGCAATCCGGCGCGCGTCGCCTGCTTGATTAGCTCCGTCGCCGCGTATGTTTTGCCGCTGTTCATGCACGTTCCCGCGATGATGACGAGCGGCGCAGTTTCGCCTAAAATTTCGCGCAGCGGCAAAGCGGCGTCCACGATATTGCGCACGCGCCCGTTTGCTTCGCACGCGAGTCCCAAAACTTCCACGCTGATCGCATCGCTCAAACTCGAATGATGGCCCGTGCAGCATCCGATCACGCCGCCCATGTTCAAGAGATGCAATTTATCGCCCGCCGCGATTGTTTCCGGCACATCACCGACGAAACCCTTTAACGCGCGCCGTCGCCCGAGCACGCCGATCAAAACATCGCCCGGATTGATTTTCGCCAGCCTTCCCGTCGGAAGTTCCAGCATGTTGTACGTCGCGCTGTCGGTCAACGCGCGCACGACAACGACATCTCCGGCGCGCGGAGTTTTATAGCACGCGCGGCTCACCGCCAACGTCTTCGGCAAATCGAGCGGCGATGTCGCGGAGCCTAATTTGTCGGCTTCGATTACTGTTATTGATTCTTCCACCGCAATCGTTCCAATGCTCGTCGGCGTTATTGACATGATTGAGCAACCTTCTTTTTAGACAGCATTTCAAAACTTGCCACAGCGGTACAGAGGGCGCAAATAAATAAAAGCGCCTGAATTCGTTTTACTATCTTCTTCTTTTCTCCGTGCCTCTGTGACTCTGTGGCTAATCTTCTGATTTATTCGCCGTGTGCGTTTTTGTCCGCCAGATTTTTCAGGCGCAGGCGCAAAGCGTTGAGTTTGATAAAGCCTTCCGCGTCGCGTTGATTGTAAATATCTTCGGCCTCAAAGGTCGCCAGTCGCTCGCTGTAAAGCGAATGCGCGGCGCGGCGTCCCACGACAATCACGTTGCCGCGATAAAGCTTCAGACGCACTTCGCCCGTCACGTTTCTTTGCGTGTCATCAATCATACGCCGCATCACTTCAAACTCCGGCGCGAACCAGA
>JAABUK010002309.1_pt1 | contig 34486 bp, 38 predicted proteins | sample 5559141 | NCBI WGS metagenome assembly JAABUK01 (sample SAMN10711869, study PRJNA513367) | rock metagenome | isolation source: Antarctica rocks | place: Antarctica: Victoria Land, Pudding Butte nord | collected 2016-01-03
ACGGCCGTACCTCTGAAACTCCGCCTGACTCGCAAAGGTCCGCTGGCTCATCGCTCTTCGCCCTCAGAGATCAAGATTAATCAATCAGGCTGGGGACGCAGAACTTGTGCAGAGACTCCCTAGATCCGAGTCCTCTTCGCCGCCGATCACGAGTGCAGGTAGTTCCAGCACGCCGACCCGCTGGCCCCAGTCCTCCCGGCTGCCACTCTCCAGCCACGCACGCCACGCTGCAGGAGCCGTCCGCAGCACATCCGTTACTGCTTGCTCGAACATCTCTGGCGCCAACTCTTGTGCCGTGTTTTGCCTGATATAGCTCTCAGCGAAGCTCCGCCTCTTCTCCGACCCACCCTCCAACCCCGGCAGCATCTCCTCACGCTTCGCGTCGCTCATCGGTTCTGGTCCTGCGGGGGAGGACGCCACCAGCACCAGCCCCTCGAGCCCCGCAAACCGATCGTCGCCTTCCGCCGCCCATCTCGCAGCCGTCATCGCCACCTTGCCAGACATACTGTGCCCTACCAGAATGAATTGCTCAAGGCGCATTGCCTGTAGTGCCCTCGCAACGTAGTCCGCCATCTCGGTAACCGAGTACGCGATAACACCTGCGGCGTCCCCGAATCCTGGTAGGTCAAGTCCAAACCAACGGTACTTATGACCAAGCAGCTCTTTGATTGACTTCCATTCCTCGGCGGAACCGCCCAAGAAGTGCATAGCAACCAGGGTGGGGTACGGCTGATCTTGAGAGAGCTCTTCATTAGGCATAAATGTCATCATCCACGATCTAGGGAGATCCCACGGCGCCGCTATCGAGGTTTACTACAAAACGTTTACAGATTTTCAGTACAGGACCCACCTGCTCCCTTTGGGAACGGCACCTCTGGCGGACATTCGTTCGATCCGGCGGCTGTATGACAGCGAGCAACTCGGCCGCAGTGCTGGAGACCCAGTGACGCGCAGCCTGGTCGAGTTGGAACGGCGGCCCAGCTCTTCTTGGATTTCGCGGGCCATTCGGTTGCCATCACTTGTGATCTTGGGTGACGGCAGCAGCGGCGACCAGCGTATCGAGAGCTGAGGTTTGTGCCCCGGCGTTTCCCGCGACCGGTGGGCCAGACCAAAACGGTGTTGAAACGGTTTGCAGGAGTTCGGGCTTTCAACCACAAAGATTGGGCGTCAACCTGGAGAAAGTGCACAGAGCGGGTCCGGAGCGGCTGCCGGGAGCTGAGCGAGGTTGCGGGTGAAGACGCCTTTGAAGTGGACACCATCCTCTCCGCAATCGGGTTCGCAGGAATCGTGCAAGACGCCCTCAGCATCGGTGAGATGTGTGAGGGCGGCGAGGCCGATCCGCCTCGCGGTGGCAAGCAGATCGGGCTGCTTGCTGACACTGTTGAGAGCGACGAGACCGCCGAGTACAACGCCCTGGTTATAAGTCCAAGTAGTCTTGCCATTCTTGTGACAGGAGTTGTCGAGGCCGTCATTAATCAGGTGGTCGGCGTTCATCATGCCAGAGTGGGAGAACCAATTCCATTCCCGGGTAGCCCAGTCGAGGTAGCGCATGCATTGCTTGCCATGTGTGCGCAGGGCAAGACTGGCCGTGACAGAAAGGAAATCCTTAGGGTGTTATACGTCTTTCCTTGACCGTCTAGGAGACCAAAGCGCACACTCCTCTAGACACCCTACGAGACCAGCGCATGTCCAAACAGGTCGATCTTCTCCAGGGGACCCTGGAGATGCTCATCCTCAAAGCCGTCTCCCTCGGCCCGCTGCACGGCTACGGCGTCCTCCAGCGGATCGTCCAGATCTCTGGCGACCAGCTCATCATTCAACAGGGTTCGCTCTACCCCGCGCTCTACCGCCTCGAAGCAGCCGGGGCTCTCTCGATCGAGTGGTCCGCCAGCGAAAACAATCGCCGCGCCAAGTTCTACGCCCTCACCGACCTAGGCCGCCGCCAGCTTGCCCAGGAAACCGAACGCTGGCGCGAGATGTCCCGCATCATCGCGGCCATCCTTATCGCTTCAAGTATGCGCTGAGAATAGACGCGAAGGCTGCCTTGATCGCCGCGGCCCTTGCGTGCCAACGCGACCAGTCCAGCCTTGCGATAGCGCTGTACCCAGCGTTGAGCCGTGCGGAAGGGAACTGCAGCGTCCAAAGCCACCGCGCGAAGCTTCCGTTCGCCTTCTAGATGAGGAGCGAGCAGCTGGAATCGTGCCAAAGCCAACTCCCGGTCCTCGGCAGCGCGTTCTGCAAGCTCCTGCGCACGCTTCCTGGGGCAGCGCTGTTGAAGTCTTCTAGATGTGCCATTTCACTGCTCCAACATACTCTTTTGAAGGAGCGATGTAGCATAGTCCAGGTCCGCGATAACAGCAAGACGCGCGCCAGTGGCATTGTTCTGAGAGATGTGCCAACAAATACGCTCGTGGCGAGCGCAGTTTTGCACTATATCAAGAATTGGAGGCAACACCCGCTGATGTTCTTCTGAGAGCGCGGTATATAACATCTTCATCGTGCTCTGCAGGGCGCCATTCTTCGAAGCCTGCAGGTTGCTCTATGAAGATCGAACTCGTGGCGAACAAAGGCTTCCGGGTCGCTCGTCGTGCGTTTCATGCGCTCGAGCACGGCCTGCATCTGCTTGATGTCATCGCTTGTGGCGCGCTGAGCCGCGAAGGCTGCTGCTGCGGGCTCAAGTAACTCGCGAAGCTCGTGAAGTTCAAGATATCTAATCTCTTTTAGCAGGAGCATCCATTGCAAATGACGGGTTGTCATACTGGTAAGCGAAGGGTGCAGGTAGATGCCCTCCCCGGGACGCGCCTTGAGTAGGCCCAAATAGACCAAGCTTTTTAGAGCTTCGCGGAGCGAGACGCGGCTTATTTGCAGCATCTCGGCAAGACAAGGCTCGGAAGGAAGACGGCTGTCTAGGCGAAGCTCTCCGGATCGCACGAGAGCCTCGATACTAAGCACAACCATGTCGATGATGGTCTGGCGTTCTACAGGCTGAAACGGTGGCGAAGATAAGTTCCGAGTTGGCATCGTGCTTCGCATCATTTTTGTCCCGTCGTTCAGCCAGAAGAGTACGGCCGATCTCACAGTCGTTACCTTCGGAGGCTGCTGGGGTTGGTCATGCGCGGCGAAATGTGTGTTGACAAACCCATCGCGTCAGGGGTGTTGCGCAACCGCACCGCTAACGTCACCCGTGTCAAGATAGTGGATCTCTTGCGGGAGTCTCGAGTGACACACAATCAATGCACTCTCACGGCTGCCTCAAGACAATGGGCCGCCCTGAAACTCCGCCGAGGTTTCTCTCCAATCCTCATAAGTTTTTACCAAGCGATCTTTGCGGGGAAGAACTCCGCAAACAGATCGTCGTAGTACGGCTTCAGATCTGCCACGTTCGGCTTAGTGTGACCCTTTGAGTAGAGATCGTAGACGTTGAATTTGTTCACCCACTCCAGCATCTCGATGTCGTGCCCGCTCATGAGGTGACGGTACGCTCCGTGACGGTGCGCCGCGTAAAACGAATGGTACCGGAGCATATAGAGCGACTCCTCGGGCATGTAACTCTTCATGACTTCGCCGATGTATCCATCATGTCCAAATGACAGGTGAACTTTCGATAACCCGCAGTTTGGCTCGTATATGCCATATTTTGTCTGATATACCGGGTTGTGTCTGTCTGGGTTGGCTTTGAAGTACTCCGGGAAAACGATGTCCTTTGAGTACGCGCAACCGACCGGAAATGTATCGCCAACTACACACCACTGCGGCTCGTTCCAAAGGCAAAGCACCTTGCCGAGATCGTGAATGAAGCCCGTCAACACAAACCACCGCGGATGTCCGTCCCTGCGGATCGCCTCCGAGGTCTGCAGCAGGTGCTCGATCTGAGTCAAGTCGGTATCGGGGTCGCTGTCGTCGACCAGCGTGTTCAGGAAATCTGCCGCTTCCCAGATCGACTTCTTGCCCTTATTCAGGCTGAAGTACTCCTTCTCCTTCGCCATGACATAGTCGAAGGTCTGGTACTGATGGTTCAGGCGGTAAAACTCGGCCACACCCGGGGTAGCCGTGGCGTCATACTGCCGAAACTGCGCTTCGCTCTTGCCTTCCTGGTAACGTCCCGTCAGGAAGTCATCCCAGTCGTCCAGATCCTTCAACGGCGTATTTGTCGCAATCGTTGCCATAAAACTCCTTGAGGCGGAAGCTGGGTCCCACCTTGCGTTAGCGGTAACTATACTCTCGCCGGAAAATGCCGGCCAAATGATTCTTCCGGTCGTTCTCCGGGATCACGAGGCGGCCCTACTCACGGGAGCCCCGGCTGTCGATCGTCGTACCACCAGGGTCGGAGGCAGAAGAACGGTGGTGGGGGGCTTCTCCGGGTTAGCCGACAGCTCCAGCGCCAACTCTCCCGCAACGCGTCCCAGCTCTGCCGTGCCCTGGTCAATTGAACTGAGCGGCGCCTTCAGGTAGTCCGCGTACCGGAAGTTCCCGCAGCCGATCACGGCTACATCCTCGGGCACACGCAGACCGGCCCTCGTCACGGCCTCGATCGCCCCCACCGCAGTAAGGTCGTTGTAGCAGAAGACCGCATCCGGCCTGGGCTCAAGCCGCAGCAGTTCTTCCATGGCGATTAGTCCGACTGCATCTCCCGTCTCCTCCACGCGCTCGCGAACGACCACATACCCCTCCGGGACCGGCAGCCTCGCCTCTTCCATCGCATGCTTAAAGCCGCGCAACCGATCCAAGGAGGGGCTCGTATTCTTTCCGCCGATGTGTGCGATTCTTGTCCGTCCAAGATCGAGCAGGTGCTGCGTGGCCATCTCACCCACCCGCACGTCATCCGACCCCACGAAGTGTGCGGCCAGATGCGGAAAGTTTCGGTCGAACAGGAGATAGGGTGTTCGCTGGTCACCCAGCTCGTAAAAGTTTCTGAGGCTTGCCTGGCTGGATGCGATCAGAAGCACGTCCACGCCGCGCCGCAGCAGCATCCGGATCTCCTTCTGCTCGATCTCCGGGTCGTCTTCGGAAGAGGCCAGAATCAACGCCCTGTTTGCCGGCCGAAGAACCCCGCTCAGCGCCTTCGCGAACTCCGCGAAGAAGGGATGCACCAGGTCCGGAACCACCAAACCGACGGTAAACGTCCGTCCGCTCGCCAGCCCGCGCGCCATCATATTTGGCTGGTAGTTCAGCTCCTTCATCCGCTTCAGCACGCGCCGGCGCGTCTCTTCGCCGATGTCCGCGTTTCCGCGCAGCACCTTCGAGACGGTCACCACCGAAACCCCGAGATCCCGCGCGATGTCCTTCAGCCGAACCGCCATACAAACTCCATCGTAGGTGTGCCGCTAGGAAAAGAGTGTGCGCCGCCACAGGCTCCATCCACCAGCGACCAGGCTTATCACCAGTATCACGCCCAGCGCCGCGACCCAGCGAAGATCCATTGCCAGCGGAGGCACGATCGCGTGCAGACCCAGCCACACGAAGACTCCCGTGGCCGCGAGCACGATAGCGTAGTCCCACCACCTCCGCCGATCGTTCCGCCCGCCGAACTCATCGCCAGCCATCGACGCGATTGTCCGGTTGTAGTCCAGACCGTAGCGGGTGCACTCCCGCAATAACGCCTGATTGGTAGAGCTCTGTTCCCTCCGCCCGGCGACGGCCGTACTGATCGCGAACGCACCCAGGATCATCAGCACCGACCCTGCAATCACCAGCATCTTATGAGCGCGGTTCGCCGTCGCCAACTCCCCAAATACCATCGCTCCCCATGCAAGACCCCAGAGCTGGTTCGTATTGGAGAGGGGAATGCCGCGCCCAATGCCGAGGTATTTCGCGGCAAATTGCTGGAAGAGGTCGCCGATGACCCACACAAACCCGCCCAGAAATAGCCAGAAGAGCACTCCCCGAGCCGCTGCGACCTCGGCCAGCACCGCATGCGCTCCGCCTCCCAGCGTCGCCCCGAGCGCGAATACCGTCACAATCTCGCCCACGGTGAATGCCGTCACAAACGAAAGCGGATTCATGCCGCTGAGGTAAGCCTTCCGGTACGGCACATACATCGTTCCCCACATCAGGCTGGCTCCGAGCGCGGCGAGAATCCCTTTCACCGCATGCTGTCTGGTCGCATCCCCGCCATGGAGCGTGCTGAAGCCCAGCATGATGGCCGCAGTCACGATGGCCACACCGCCTGCGACAACCTTGGCGACGGTCTTCCCGTCTGCACCCTCCAACTCGCGAAACAGCACACGGCCCCAGAGCAGACCGACCAGGGAATTCGCGTTCCACAGCGGAAACGCCACCGTCAGGCCTACATCGCGGATTGCAAACACGGTTAGCGTATTCGCCACCGCCCACAAGGCACCGGCCAGCAGCGCCCAGATGATCAGGTGCTTCTTCTCCATCAGGTCGGCGAAGACGTAACTCGTCCCCTTGAGCAAGGTAGGGAACGTCCACCGCGCTGTGAATACGCCGGCCACCATACACAGCGATACCGCGAACGGCGAAAGGCCTATATTGACCAGCTTTGTCGGTGCTTCCGCCGCTCCCAGCCAGACGCCCGCGGTCAGCCCGCAGATTACGCCCAGAGCATGCAGCGATATACCTTCTCTTCGAGACCCACGTTCAACAGGTTTCATTCAGTTTCCTGGTGCCTCGTCTCTCTTTCTCTTGCCGGCGCGTTAGTGAAGCGCCACCAGAAGAGCGATACCTGCCAGCAGGACGACGAAGGGCACAAGGAAGTGACTGTCCGTCACGATCGTCTTAAGGTTGCCACCAAAACTCATGCACAAGCTCTCTCTCAACCTGCCGATTTCAGCATTCGTGATCGTTATTGATGACGTTGGCCTTAGAACCTATAGACGGGCCTTCACCGTGTCAAGACGATCTCTCCGACGAGCACCTCCATTGAATCAGGCGATCCCAAGAGGCTTCGCGAAGCGTCGAGCGTTAGACCAGCAAGACCTGGTGATCGTCTCGCCCGCTACCGGAACAGGGGTGCTTTCGCGTCGTGTATCGTGCGATTACTTGCTACACCACGACTGCCTGCGGGCCGGCTGCGTCGATCCAAAGTGCACAGGAGCTCTCCGCATGTTCGCAGGCAGGTCCAACACAGCCATCCGCTTTGCGTCGATCCTTGCCATCTCTCCCTTTTGTGCCGGGTACGCTCCACAAGGCAAGACGATCACCGTCACCGAAGCGACAAACGTCCAGGTGACTGTCTCGCCGGATCACACGAGGCTCCTTGCTGACATCCAGGGGCTCATCTATTCCATTCCACTTGGCGGTGGTGCGGCGAGGCAGCTGACGCAACCCGAGCAGGAGGCCTCACACCCGGACTGGTCCCGCAACGATGTGGTTGCGCTGCAGTGCTATGCGGGTGGCACCTTCCACATCTGGACCATGCGGCCAGACGGCACGGGCCTGAAGCAGATCACCTCTGGCCATGGTGACGATCGCGAGCCACGCATCTCCCTGACGGAGCCACGATCGCCTTCACCTCAGACCGGGCGTTTGAGGGCTCCTACGACCTATGGACGGTGCCCGTCGCCGGCGGAGAACCAACACGCGTCACATCGGCCGCCGCCGATGAGTTTGGTCCGGCATGGTCGCCAGACGGAAGTCGTCTAGCCTTTATCTCCGGCGAGGGAGTGGTCCGCTCATCGATACAGTTGATCGATCTCACCTCCGGGAAGCAGGTTTCGCTCCAGAGTATCGATCCGGCGAAGGGACGTCTGGAAGCGCCATCCTGGTCCCCCGACGGACAGAACCTTGCCTATGTTGAATTTCGAGGTGCGGGCCGCCTCATCGACTCCGCCCACCTCGTGATCCAGGGAAAGGACGGACGGGCAGTCTTCACCGGCAGATCCGCTGATGCGTTCCCTTTCCCCGCCGTCTGGCTCTCCAACAATGATCTGCTCTACACCGCCGAGGGAAAGATCCTGCGGACCAGCCTGGACGCGGGCACGGAAACTTCGATCGCGTTCCAAGCGGACATCCCTTGCATTCGACCCACGTTCAGGCACAGGGTCTATGACTTCGATGGCACCGCGCCTCGCACTGTCAAGGGCATCTACGCGCCTGCACTCTCGCCCGATGGCAAAGAGGTCGCCTTTGTCGCGCTCAACCAGATCTACATCATGCCGATCGGCGGAAGGCCGGTCCCGCTGACGCACGATCTCTTCTACAACAGGGGCCTGCGTGGAGCACCGACGGAAGGGCGCTCGCTTACATTTCAGACCGCGACGGGACTGAGAATATTTACGTGCATCCCATGAACGAAACGAATGAAGCAAAAGACAAGCGCATCGCACCGAGCACCTCGGCGCAGATCATGCCGGCATGGAGTCCGGACGGCAGATCGATCGCCTTCCAGGATCAGACTGGCGCAACCCTGTTGGCCGATGTTGCCACCGGCGCCGTCAGGCCCTTGTCTCCCGCAACCTTCTTCCCCGGGCGGGCGAGCTTCTCCCCAAATGGACGCACCGTTGCCATCGCGACTATCCGGCCTTACACCCGGCGATTTCGTGAAGGCACCAGCTCCATCCTGACCGTTGACCTCCCGACTGGAAGACAGCAGACCTTCGCACCGGCCCCGTTCGAGTCCATCACCACCCGCACCGAGGACGGTCCGGTTTACTCGCCGGATGGGAAGGAGATGGCCTTCATCATGGATGACCTGCTCTATGCCATGCCGGTGGACGCCGATGGCCATCCCTCGGGTCCAGCGGTCAAGCTCAATGATGAGGTCAGCGATGCCCTCACGTGGAGCGGCGACTCCCGGCACCTGCATTACCTCAGCCTCGGCAAACTGCGAATGATCGATCGCACCTCCGGCAGCATCGTGCCGGTGTCTGTCGATCTCACCTACACTTCGGCGAAATTGCAGGGGAGCCCGCTGATCCACGCTGGACGTTTCTGGAAGGGCAGGGGAGCGGACGAACAGAAGGATGTGGACATCCTGATCATGAAAAATCGCGTGACCAGCGTAAAGCCGCACTCCGCCCGGCGGCCTGAAGGTGTGACGCGCATCGTGGAAGCACCGGACAGCACAGTCATGCCGGGTCTCTGCGAGAACCACGCGCATCCCGACTCCGACAGCGCCATCTACTACGGCGACCGCATGGGCCGGCTCTGGCTGCTGTACGGCGTGACCGAACTCAGGGGCTTGGCGGACAATGCGTACCGGCTGTCGCGCACAAGGAGTCCTACGAGTCGGGCGCGGCGGTTGGTCCGCGTCTCTTCAACACGGGCGAAGCAGTCGATGGCGAGCGCGTCTACTACCCCATGATGATCCCGACCACATCGCAGGCGCAGCTCCAGCGTGAGTTCAGACGTCTTCAGGCGCTCGACTTCGATCTGGTGAAGCTCTACGTGCGGCTGCCCTATGCTCAGGCTAAGCAGGGAGTCGACTTTGCCCACCACGAGATGGGAGTAGACGCCGCCAGCCATTACCTCCTGCCCGCGGTAGCTCTCGGCGAGGATGGGATGTCGCACATCTCTGCCACGGCGCGCACCGGATGGGCGTACTCGCGTTCCATTACAGGACGGTCGTACGCCGACGTTAACAAGCTGCTGGCCGAATCGGGTATGTGGACCATCAGCACCACCTTCTCGCAGGCGCCGTACGCGGACGGCCTGGCGACGACAGCCCAGGCCGCGAGCCGCCTCGGCACAACCACCGCCATCATCACGCGTGTGGGCGCCGACGCAGCGCTCGCTGCCAACCTGGTGCGAGCTGCTGGAGCAGGGGTTGGATGTCAGCGCCTGTGAGGTGAGGGAGGACATGCCTACCGCGCTCACGGTCTGTGTGGCCTATGACGCCGATCGCATGATGGTGACGCACGAGCCGATCAACCGCAACCTGGAGGCTCTGCTGGAGAGGAAACCAGTGCTGCGTAAGCTGCGCAGCGCTCGTCACGTTCATCTTGCATGTGCCCTGCGTCGTCCAAAGAAATGGCTTTCCGTGTTGAAGATGCTGAAGGGTGAAGGCATCTCCGTGTCCGCCGACTTCGGTTGGAACCCCGACGTGCCGACCGAGGAGATCCGCTCTATTCTGCACCAGCGGGACTTTGCGTTTCCGAACGAGCACGAGGCACAAGCACTCACCGGGATAGGCAGCACCTCCGAAGCTCTGCAAAAGCTTGGGGCATGGGTGCGTGTTCCGGTCATCACGATGGGTAGCCGGGGAGCCATGCTGCTCGCTGACGGGGAGCTTTATCAGCAGCCAGCTCTGGCGCAGCGGCTGGTTGACGCCACCGGCGCGGGAGACGCCTTTAACGGCGGCTTTCTGCATGCTTTTCTCCTGGGATCGACGTGGGACGACTGCCTTCGCGCGGGCAATATCTGCGGCGGAAGCGTGGTCTCCGCGCCGGGAGGCTCCAAGGGCATCCCATCCCAGGCAGACTTTCACCGCCACCTTCAGAAGATGCGTTGTGCGTAGTGAGAGGCGCGAATGACCTGGAAAGAGCTACCACGAATCCGGGTGCAGCCCCCCAATTGCTCGGCGAGGTCCGTGAATTTTTCGTTGACAAGCTGATCCCTGAACGGCAAGCTCTGAACCACACCCTTTACGTTACCGATAACGAAACGGCAGGGAGAGCGTGTCAGGAGCATCGAGATCGGTTCTGCAAGGGAACATCCTCCTGCTCAAACGTTCGTATCTGAAACTCGCGAGACCCGCGAAGGAGTCGGCGCATGAGCTATCTCAGGCTGGACAACATCTCTCTCAACGATTCACGCTTCCGCATTCTTCAGGTCCTCTCGCTAACAGTGATCCTGCTTGCTTCCCTCACGGCTCGGGCCCAACTTGATAAGGGCGCTGTGACTGGAACGCTGCGGGATGCGAGTGGATCCGTCCTCCCGGGCGCCAGCGTTACCGTGAGGAACACTGCGACAGGCATTGCGACCACGGTCACGACGAACGCTGACGTTACGTATCAGGTGCTGGCGCTAAATCCCGGGACTTACTCGATCGAAGCCAGCGCCCCTGGCTTTGGAACGGCGAAGAATCCGGAGGTCGAGATACACGTGAAGAGCCGGGCGGAGGTGGACTTCACGATGCAACTGGGCGCGGTGTCGCAGCAGGTGGAGGTGCGGGATACGTCCGCCGCGCTGCAGACCCAGTCGGCAGACGTGGGCACCACCATCGGCACGAACAGCTTTCACGGGAACGTGTGGGAGTACGCTCGCAACAGCGTCTTCGATTCCAACACCTACCTGAACCGGCAGAAGAAGATTCCGAAGGACGCCTTTAGCCAGAACCAGTTTGGCGGCACCATCGGAGGTCCGACCTTTCACGATCGCACCTTCTTCTTCGCGGATTACCAAGGTCTACGGAGTTCGCAGCGCGTGACGAAATCTTCGGTCCCGTCGGCTCGGATGAAGGTGGGAGACTTCGGCGAGCTCAGCCCAACGGTGTACTCGCTCCGAAGTGTCGCCACCGGGCAGGCTGGCTGCCTGTCAAGCGCGACGATGACCATTGCGGCGAGCTGCCTTGATCCCGTCGCGCTCAAACTAGCAGCGCTTTTCCCGATCCGAACGATGCTTCCGTTCCTGTCTGGACTGGCAGCCCGAACTACAATTTCGTTTACCAACTGCCGCAGCAGCAAAACTCCACCGACGGCCGGATCGATCACAAGATCAATGAGAAGGATTCGCTCTTCGCCGTTACAGCTTCCTCAAGCAGCATCGGCAAGATCCCCCATGGACCTCCAATCTGATCGCTGGCAATGGTGGATTCGCGACCGACTATCGCATTAACAATCAGGGTCTCGCGCTGGGAGAGACACACATTTTCTCGTCGACGGCGGTTAATCAGGCGCGGCTCGGCTTCTCCCGCGACAACGCGGTCAGCGGCCCGATCGGTCTTCCGCTCGGCACATCGAACGCGACGGACTATGGTCTGACCGGGATCCCGGCTTCGCCTTACACGGCCGGCATTCCGCCAATCTATATCTCCGGCTTCGTGAATCTCGGCACTGACCGGTTTCGTCCGCAGTATCAGGTTGCAACGGTGTACCAGTTCGTGGACAGCTTTAACAAGCTGCTCGGAAATCACAGCCTGATGGCTGGCTACGAGTACCATCGCTCGTCGACCAACTTTCTCGACCTGCAGGCCCCTCAGGGTTTTATCCAGTCCACGAGAATCTACTCCAATAAATCCGGTTTTGGATTTGCGGACTTCCTGCTCGGCGATGTGGCTTCGACGATCTACAACACACCGCTCTCGGTGCACAACTTTCAGCCAGGCCACTCCGCCTTCGCGCAAGACACGTGGCGGCTAGCCCGGCCATTGACGGTGACGTATGGAGCTCGGTATGAGCTCTTCGCCCCGGTCCTGAACCGCTCCAACTCTGTCGCGAACTTCTCGCCGGAGAATGGCGGCACCCTGATCCCAGCTTAGGCCAACAGCGGCGACTGGGGATCGCGGTCGCTGATCCATCCGGACCGGAACAACATCGCGCCGCGTCTCGGATTTTCATTTCAAGCGGCCCCGAACATCGTCTTCCGAGGAGGGTACGGAGTCTTTTACCAGTTCATCAACCGCATCGGATCGGAGTCGATCCTCGCCCTCAACCAGCCCTTCCTGCGGGCGGTGCTCACGAGCCAAACCGCTGGAAGCGTGACCCCGGTCTTCCAGTTAAAGAACGGTTTCCCTGGAGCGACGTATGCCGCCGCTTCGGTGCCGCTCTACCTCCAGAAGAATAACTGGCAGGATCCCAACCAGCGAACCAGCTATGTGCAGCAGGCGAGCTTCGGCACCCAATTCGAGGTCACGCCATCTACCGTGGTGGAGATGACATGGGTGGGGAACTGGGGTCACAAGATGAACCGCCTGCGCAATGCGAACCAGGGCGTTTTGACGGGCTACGCCTCACCCACACAGGCACGCATACAGTCTCCTTAGGCCAATCTGAACACCGCTACGAGCACCGTTGCAGGCGCAGGAACGCACAGCTTCCTCGAACTCGCCACCAATGACGGCAACACCAGCTACAACGCCCTCGAACTGAGCGCACGCCGCACCATGTCGAGCGGTCTCTCGTATCAGGTGAGCTACACCTGATCCCATGCCATGTCAGACTTCGCCGATAACCTCACGGCGGGATCGACCCCGCAGAACGCCTACGACTACGCGCACGAGCGATCCAACTCACCCTTTGATCAGCGACATCGCTTCGTCGCTGCTGCCGCTTGGAAGCTTCCCATCGGCAAAGGCGGGCTTCTGCTCAACAACAGCTCCCTGACCTCCAGCCTGGTGGGAGGATGGCAGCTGAATGCCATCGTGACCTTGCAGACGGGCAATCCCTTCAACGTGACCGCCGCCGACAACAGCCAAACAGGCGGCAATCACAACTCCTATGCAAACTGCGTCGGGAATCCGTTTGCCGGCGCCACCAGCGATCGTTCGCAGGCGGCGAGTCCAGCGAGCCCCCTCCGCTTCCTAAGCCTGAGCGCCTTCTCCCAGCCGGGCGTGGGCACCTTTGGCTCGTGCCGCCCGAGGATGTATCACGGGCCCGGGCGGCAGAATGTCGACCTGAGCGTCTTCAAGCAGTTTCGTCTAGGCGAGGCGCGTCAGATCGAGCTTCGATTCGAGGCGTTCAACGCCTTCAATCATGCGAACTTTGGCAATCCTTCGTCCTCGGTTGCAAACCCCGTGACCTTTGGTCAGATCACGTCCGTTGTGGGTGATGCGCGGCAGATCCAGGTTGCGGGCAAATTCTACTTTTAGGGTCGCCAGCAGCCCGCGTGCAACGCCCAGAGGCGGGCCCCTCACCACGTTTTCGAGGAGGTAGAGAGAGACGATGACGAGACCAGCAAATCGACAACTGCTACATGCGGCGCTCGTGGCAGGACTGCTGTCCGGCAATGCGGCGAATAGTCTCGCGATGCCCATCGAAGACCGGCAGGTGACCGACGCTCGGCCGATTCCGCCGGACCGGGGTGCGGCAGGAACCTGGCAGCTGCTCAGAAAGCTTCATACGCGGGCCAGCCTTCTGATGATTGTGGCGCATCCCGACGACGAGGATGGGGCGACTCTGGCGTATGAGGGCCGTGGCCTCGGCGTGCGCACCAACCTCCTGCAGCTGAACCGCGGAGAGGGAGGTGCGAACGTGATGTCCGGCGATCTCTGGGACGCGCTTGGGCTGGTGCGGACCGAGGCGTTGCTGCAGGCGGGGCGCTTTTGCGGGCTCGATCGGCAGTACTTTACGACTGCCGCCGACTACGGATTCTCGAAGTCGCTCAAGGAGGCCCTGGATCAGTGGGGCCATGATCGCGAGCTCGCCGAAGCAGTCCGCATCGTGCGCCTAAGCCGCCCTCTGATCGTCTGCTCCGTCTTCGTCGGCGGCCCGACCGATGGTCACGGCCACCACGCCACGGCAGGCCTGATGGCGCAGGAGGTCTTCAAGGCGGCGGGTGATCCGAAGATGTTTCCGGAGCAGATCGCGGCCGGGCTGGAGCCTTGGGAGCCCGTCAAGGACTACGCTCGTGTTCCGTTCTTCAGGACGTCGGGGAAGGGCGCCTACGACTACGCGAATCACCGCTGGGGACCGCTCGGCGTGACCAACCACGTGACGGGGAAGTGGGAGCCGGGTGCGGTGGCCACCACGCTATCTGTCCCGGTGGGCACCTTCGACGATCTCCTTGGCCTGACTTACCTGCAGATCGCGCGCGAGGGTCTGGGCTACCAGAAATCTCAGAACGGCGGCGGCGGAGTTCATCTTCCCGGGCCCCAGGCCAGCATGTATCACCGCTTCGGATCGCAAATCGACGCCAGGGAAGAGGAGAAGAGCTTCTTCGACGGCGTTGACACCTCGCTTGCGGGGATTGCGAGCCTCGCCGGAACAGCTCCGCCCCAGTTCCTTCACAGCGGTCTCGTATCGATCAACAGCTCGGTCGAGGATGCGATCAAAGCCTTTGCCGCGCAGGACACCGCAGCCGTTGCACCAATGCTGGCTGCTGGATTGAAGGCTACCGTCGAACTCACGGCGCAGATCGAGAAGAGCGACCTTTCTGTACCTTCCAAATACGACATCCTCTACGAACTCCGTGTGAAGCAGCGTCAGTTCAACGATGCTCTGGTCTCGGCTCTCGGTCTTGGTGTAAGCGCCGACGTCGTTCCCGCCCCCGGGGTGACGGGATGCCGCCCGAGTTCCGCAAAACCCAGACGACCTTTCAGATGGGGACGCCCGGCACCGGTATTCACGTCAACGTTCACGCCTTCGACGGCGGATCGGAGCCAGTCGCGATTCGAAGCCTTGCGCTCGTCTCTACCTCCGGAAAGGACTGGAAGCCGTCCACGGACGGTGCTGCTTCCGTAACGACGCTTGCGGCGGGGAAAGCCCTCGATGCACGCTTCACCGCAACCATTCCATCGGACGAGCCGTATACCCAGCCCTATTTCACGCGACTCAATCTTGGCGAATCGCGCTACAGTGTCGCGAAGAAAGAGGATGTGGGACTTCCGCTTGCGCCGTATCCACTTGAGGCCCGGGTCGAGTTTGATTACAGGGGTGTAACCCTTACGGCGTCGCAGGTGGTGCAGGTAGTCAGTCAGGTGGAGGGTCCGGGCATTCTCCGATTTCCCATGCCTGTAGGACCGCCGGTGTCGATCGCCTTGAGCCCCAGCGCAGGTGTTCTGCCCATTGACCTCACCTCCTTCCCGGTCAGCGTAAGGGTGCGCAACAACGTCGAAGGCAAAGCGACAGAGAGCGTTCGCCTGAGCCTGCCGGAGGTTGGCTGGCTCAGCCGGCAGCGCTGCCGGTGACCTTCACGCAGAGAGGCGAAGAGCAGACCGTTGCCTTCACCGTATCCCCGAGGGCCGAGCTGGGAAAATCGTATGAGATCACGGCCGTTGCCGAGCTTGAGGGCAAGCAATACACGGAAGGGTACGTGGTGACGGGTTACACCGGGTTGCGCCCGTACTTTCTCTACAGCGAGGCGACTTATCGAACGAGTGGATCCGACGTCAAAGTCGCTCCTGGGCAGAGGATCGCGTATATCGAGGGCAGCGGCGACGACGTGCCAGCATCGCTCGCATCACTTGGCATCCATCTCTCGTTCCTCTCCGCGCAGGATCTTTCGAGTGGGGACCTCGGGAAGTACGACACGATACTGGTTGGCGTTCGAGCTTACGCGGTGCGGCCCGACCTCGTGTCCAACAATGCGCGTCTGCTCGAATACGTGAAGAACGGCGGCGTGGTGATGGTGCAGTACAACACGCCGGAGTACGACCACAACTTCGGTCCGTATCCTACTCGATGACGGGCGATCCCGAGGAGGTCACGGACGAGCACTCGGTCGTGCATATCCTCCATCCCGACAACCCGCTGTTTACTTGGCCGAACCGCATTACGGCGCAAGACTTCGACGGATGGATCGAAGAGCGCGGATCGAAGTTCCTGCAGACCTGGGACCCAAGGTATAGCGCGCTTCTCGAGACGCATGACGAGGGACAGCCGGATCAGAAGGGCGGTCTGGTCTATGCGCGCTACGGAAAGGGAGCCTACATCTATAATGCATACGCGTTCTACCGGCAGCTGCCGCTCGGTGTGCCCGGCGCGTACCGGCTGTTCGCCAACATGATCAGCCTGCCCAAGAATCCGGAGTTCCAGGCAGGACATTGAGACCACGTCCCTTCTTCTGACGATGTAGAGGCGCAGATCCAGCGAGTTCGGCGGGCCGACGCTGTTGTTGCGGCGGGGGCTCGGCCGAACCAGACGTCTACCTCGGATCCAGGGATCAAAGGGACCTCTTCGACCGTGCAGCGCAGCCGACCGCAACTCGACCGCGGCATGGGAATATGGGGCGCGCCCTGTCCGCGAACATCCTCAACATGGTCGGGATGGGCCCGTTCCTCACGATTCCCCTTGCACTGGCTGCCATGGGAGGTCCCCAGGCGATCGCCGGCTGGATCCTGGGGGCGCTTCTCTGCCTGTGCGATGGCATGGTCTGGGCAGAGCTCGGATCACAGTTCCCTCGTTCCGGCGGCCCCTACCACTATCTGCTCCAGGGCTTCGGCGCCCAGAGGTGGGGACGCCTCTTCAGCTTCGTCTATCTCTGGCAATCGCTGCTGATCGGCCCGATCTCGATCGCGGGCGGAGCTGTCGGCTTCAGCGAATACGCCAGCTTCCTCGCTCCAGGCCTCAATCACCGTCATCTCGTTCTGCTCGCCATGGGCGTCTGTCTTCTTACGACCGCGCTCCTCTACCGCTCGATCCGATCGATCGCCGCGATTTCCCTCGTGGTGACGGTCGCGGTGCTCGGCACCTTGCGTGTGGATCATCGTGAGTGGTGCCCTGCATTTCCACCCGGCATTCGCCTTCGATCTGCCGCCGCATGCCTTTCAGATGTCGCGCGCATTTTGGGCGGGTCTGGGTTCGGCCACCCTGATCGGCGTATACGACTACGGCGGCTACAACAACGTGTGCTTGATCGGAGAAGAAATTCAGAACCCACGACGGACGATTCCCCGCGCCGTCCTGCTCTCCATCGTTTTAGTCGCTCTCCTGTACCTCGCCATGAATCTCTCGATCCTGGGAACAGTCCCCTGGCGTCAGGCGCAGCACTCGCGTGCTGTGGTTGCGGACTATATGCAGATGCTCTACGGACATGGCGGTGGGGTTCTGGTCTCGGTGCTGATTCTGATCGCGTCGTTCGGATCGGTGTACGCGATTCTGCTTGGATTCTCCCGCGTGCCTTACACTGCGGCTGTTGATGACCGCTTTCCCCACATCTTCGCCCGCCTCGATCCAGTCGGCAACTTCCCGACCACCTCGCTCCTAGTCATGGGTGGGCTGGCTGCGGTAGCTTGCTTGTTTTCTCTCGTCGATCTCATCTCCGTCCTGATTGTGGTTCAAACGATGTTTCAGTTCGCCGCGCAATGCGTGGCCGTCATACTGTTGCGCCGCAGGAAAGATCGCTCCGGCGACACCTATCGCATGCCTCTGTATTCCTTGCCTGCCGTAGTCGCCCTGCTTGGCTGGACTTATATCGTGGTGAGCGGAAGACACCTGCATATTGCGATCGGAGTCGCGATGGCGGTAGCCGGAAGCGGCTTCTACCTTCTGCAGGCGAGACATCGAAAGGAGTGGCCCTTCCAAGCGCATGAGACCCTTTGACGTAACGGTTGTAGGCGAGATCTACATGGACCATGTCTTTACCGGCTTCCGCTCCTGGCCGCAGCCTGGCGAAGAGGTATTCACTGACCAATACATTCAGGAGATCGGCGGCGGAGCAGCGAATACTGCCTGCGGTCTGGCTCGACTCGGCCGCTCCGTCCAGTTGATCGGCGTCATCGGCGCTGCGGACGCGCCCTGGCTGCAATCGCGACTTGATGAGTTTGGCGTCAACAGCGGCGTTGTTATACATCCGGGCGACCGCACCGGCGTCACAGTTAGTGTCTCCACCACCGAAGACCGGTCGTTCTTCACCTTTGTCGGTGCCAACAACCGTCTTTCCGCTCTGCTTCAAGAGCCAGCAACCCTGCGGCAGATGCGACGTTCGCAACACATCCACTTCGCTATGCCGCTCGATCCGCACACTGCCATGAGCCTTCTTGGGGCCCTGCGTTCGGAGGGCTGTACGACCTCGCTTGACGTCGGATTTCAGCCCGAGTGGCTGCGGCGTCCCGAGAGCCTGCTCGCCTGCCGGGCCACGGATTACTTTCTTCCCAACGAGCGCGAAGCCGCAATCCTCTGCGGGAGCGATGCGACCGAGTACTTGTCCTACACTCAACGTAACGATCTGCCCCACGGCGTCGTCAAGCTAGGACCGCGCGGCGCGGCCATGTCGATTGGGGAGCAGCGCTATTCCATCCCATCTCCGGATGTCACAGTCGTTGATACGACCGGTGCCGGAGACGCCTTCGATGCTGGATTCATCGATGCTCTGCTGGATGGGGCAGGTCCGGAAGACTGCCTTCGCCGCGCCTGTCTTTGTGGCGCATTGTCCACCCGCGTCGCCGGTGCCCTTAACGGACTCCCGAGCAGGGAACAGATTGAAAGGCTCTATGAACAGACCTATGCGTCGTAAGGTGGCATTCATCGGCGGAGGTGGCGTTCGAACGCCGCTCGTCGTGTTCGGAATTAATGAGGCAGCCGAGGCCGCAGGCATCGAAGAGTTGGTGCTCTTCGATCCAGATCCCGACAGAGTCCGCATTATGACCGAGGTCGGGCGGGCGATTGTTGCCCGGGAGGGCGGCTCATTGCGCGTTCGGCAAACGGGGTCGATCGAAGACGCCGTCGAAGGCGCCGACTTCGTGATGAACAGCATCCGCGTTGGCGGCATGGCTGCGCGCGCTCACGATGAGCGGGTCTCGATCGAGCACGGCTATCCCGGACAGGAGACTACCGGACCGGGCGGCGCGGCCATGGCGCTGCGAACCATCGGCATCGCCATCGATCAGGCGCGCGTCGTCGAACGGCTTGCTCCCGACGCCTGGCTCATCAACTTCACTAACCCTGCAGGCCTCATCACGCAAGCCATCCGGCACCATACCGGGGCTAAGGTCGTCGGCATCTGCGACACCCCGACCGAGATGCTGCATCGCATCCACACCGCTCTCGGTGCCTCCGCCGAAGAGGTCCACTGCGATTACATCGGTCTGAATCATCTGGGATGGATACAGCGGATCGTTCTGCGCGGCGATGACGTCACCGCGAAGCTGCTCGAAGACGACACCTTCCTCTCGCAGCTTTACTCAGTCCCGTTGTTTGACCACGCCATGATCCGGGCGCTCCGCCTGATCCCGACCGAATATCTCTTCTTCTACTACTCGCGTCGGCGCGCGCTCGAGAACCAGCTTCGACAGGGCTCCACCCGGGGCGCCGAGGTGGAACAGCTGAACGTTAAGGTCCTCCAGCAGCTCCAGGATCAGCTCTCGAACGCAAACGGAGCCGGAGCAATCCGCACCTACGTCGACTACCTCAACACCCGGTCAGGCTCTTACATGAAGCTCGAGGGAAATGGGGGATCAGCCCTCGCGGCCGAGCCGCCGATCGACGAGGACCCCTTCCGGGCAGCTACCGGCTACCACCGCATCGCACTCGACGTGATGAATGCGCTCACAGGCGTGAAGCCCGGCCGCATCGTTGTGAACACGACCAATGCCGGCGCTATTGCTGATATCGACTCAGCGGATATTGTGGAGGTTTCGTCAAGCATAAGCACGAACAGCATCGTGCCCGAACCGTGCGGCACCTTGCCAGAAGCGGTGCGTGGCCTCGTGCTCGCCGTCAAAGCCTATGAGCGAACTGCAATCCAGGCTGCCATCGAGAACTCCAACGTCCTCGCCCGTAAAGCCATGCTGCTCTACCCAGCGGTCGGCGAATGGGAGCCGTCAGCGGTGCTCCTCCAAAGCCTCATGATTCACTGCTGATGCAATCTCTCGAAGAAGGTAAATCATAAGCAGACTAGCTGTTGCTGCAATCGCAACCTTCTGTGTGCAAGGTCACCGTGGCTCGTCGAAGTCGGTGGAGTTTGTTGTTTCATCTCGGCCTATCTCTCGCACCTCGAGGGACCGATCGACGAAGCCATATAGATCTACATCCTGACTATCTTGGGTGGCCACAGTCGACGGTGCGGTGCTGGGGGTCGCACTGACGGACAGCAATAGAGTCGAAGATCTTTGGGGGTTAGCCAGAGGCCGCGGTACCGGCCTAGGCCACTCATTGCTTGAGAAGTGCGCAGCGGTTTTATGGTCGGCATGGCTGGTCGGTACATGGGGAGTACCCGCACGTAAAATCCTCTATTTCCATGACGGAGATGAGGAAGCAGCTGAAATGAATCAGTCCACTTTCCACGCATGATGCTTGTCTTACGGCTATGGTCCTGCGGCTCGATCTGTCGAAGTAGGCCTTCATCTGCTTCGTGCCGGAGGTTTTATGGAAGCCATCAACGCAGGTGGCTTCCCTCGGTACAGACTGGTCTTTCTGCAGGGTGCGTCATGTCCTTTGGCGATTTTGACGGCGGAGCTTTCGCGAATTGGCCGTTCTCCGGGTCGTCGTGTACATCGAAAACCAAGCGACTCCCGCCTTCAAAGAGCGTCGGAAACCTTCTGCTGCTCAAATTTCCCAACCGCGTACACTGAAGGTCCTTGACTTCCGCGATGAACGAACACTTTCGTCCTACCCGCCGACGCTTCCTGAGTTCTGCCGCCCTCAGCGCCTCAGTCTTTCACCTTCCTTCGTTGGCGGCCGAACAGCAACTTCCTCCACCTGCCAAGGCTGATCGGTGGCTGGAACCTGGACCTGAATTCCAGATGGATTTCTGGTGCCTGCCCCGGGTGCAGTTCTGGAGTTTCAATAACCGGGATCCGATCCTGAACCTCTATGGTCTGCAGGTATCTGTTCAGATCATTACCACTGGACCAGACGAAAATACCTACTCGCTGCACGCTGGCAGCCTCGAGCAAAACGAGATCGCTGATGGTCTTTCCGTTCGCGCAACACAGCTGACCTCAGCCGGTCAGCAAAGCCTCATTGCTGGGTCTTGTCAGATGCAAGTGAGCCGACGCGGGAACCGCATCGGGATCGTTGCGAAAGCAATCGTCGAAAAAAATTCAGTGCGTGCCGTGAAGCTAATTCTGCATAATATGCCTTCGGGTCGCGTTGGCTTCACCAGTTGGGAGGCTGTGCCCAATCTGGCCCCAGTCCCGATTGAGTCTTTAGCTCTCGCCTATCCCACCTACCAAGGTGGCGCTCCGGTATGGTTTCTCGCAACGGATGGGGATCGCGGTACCAGCTTCTCTTCGATGGACGTTACACCACGCCCCAGGCGTTTTGTCGCATCTCGTGAAGCTGAGGGTGGTACACGCGTCGAACTCATCGTCGAAGAGGATGCGCGACTTTGGCAGGACTCTTTCACCACACCCGAATGGGAGATCGCCAGCGACACGACCCTTGATCTTGCGATCGCTGCGCGAGTTCGGCTGCTGGAGCAGAAGGCAGGCATGCTCGCCTGGGAGCGACGCACTGACGTGCCCGCATGGGTCCACGATATCGGGCTCGTGGTTTGCTTGCATGGCATGCACTGGAGTGGCTACATCTTGCAGGACTATGCCGCCATGCGGGCAAGTATCGAGTGGGTCACCGAGCGCATTCCGGGAAAGAATGTTCTCTTCTATCTTGCCGGCTGGGAAGGCCGTTACTACCGTAGCTACGGTGACAGTGTTCCCATCGCTCGTATGGGTGGCGATCGTGGCTTCAAGGCGATTGTCGATGCTGCTCACAGCAAGGGCGCTCATGTTATGGCGATGTATGCCGGAAACGCAGCAATGCCAGGAACTCCCAACTTCGATGAGTATGCTCCGAGCTCAAGATTCCATGCGGATGGAAACCTGAGCTGGACTCCGATGCGTGGCTACTCCGTCGATTGGGCGACTGTACGAGGCGGTGACACGAACGGCGCCGTCTGGTTGAACCCCGGTGCGCCAGGATGGCGACAGCACCTTACCGATCAGGTGCACGCAACAGCGACCACATTTGGAATTGACGGTGCGTTCTTCGACACCCAACCAAACACGGACAACGATCGCATCAACCCGCCCATCGATGGCCTGCGCAAGATTGTGGCTGATCTTCGAAGCGACCGGCCAAACTTCATGATCGCCACCGAAAGCTGGCTGGACACAACCTTCTCCTTCCTGCATGCCGCACAAACCCCCGCAGCGTACAGGAACTGGTCCAGCCACTTCGGTAGACGCTTCGCGCATATTGCCATGGGCGAGCCCAGCCGTGGCTCGACCGGCGTCCATGAAGCTGGGTATTGCGCCTACAACTTCGAACAATTGATGAATTGCTTCGATTGGCCAACCCTGGCACTGGTCGACACTACGTTGCGTGATGCACCTGAAAAGGCCGAGAGAGTCGTTAAATTTGCACGCTCGCGACTTCGGAGCTAAGCGATCACGCCGGCTCTCGACCGAACTGGTGATCTGGACAGGTTGACGGCCCTGCGTGTTGGCATTGCACTCCTGGGAACTTCGATCGGAGCTCAGACCTTGATCCGCGCTGGAGGGACAAGCTTATACGTAACCCTTATAAATCGGCCATCATGCGCTATAGGTCAGCTGCTTGCATTGTTTGCTCTCTCATGTTGTTTCCAACTCAGGTGAGAGCCCAGGTCCTGACTCCCAAGGAAGCCGACGCCGCCTTCACGGAAGCACGGCAGCTCTCCCTCGCCGATCGCGCCCGGACCTGGGGAATAGATCTGTATGGACCGATGATCTTCGTTGATCCCACCACGAACAAAGCCATCAGCAACGAACCTGATGCGCAGGGAACCTTTCATAGACCGGAAACATCTACGAAGGGAGGTTGCCGGAGACCGTGCAGGTCGCCAACACCGCAATCAACTGGGAGGGTAAGCGCTGACCATGGTGCAATGACCTCTCCCCCAAACCAGGCAAGCCAGAGGTCAGCTTCTCGCTCATAAGATGTTTCACCGCATCGAGCCATTGCTTGGTATACCGATCGAAGATGCTCCCAACGATCAGCTGGACTCGATGCAGGGACGCCTCTGGATGTTCCTCGAATGGCGTGCGCTCGCAGTCGCTCTGAGTACGCCTCCTGGCTCTACTCAGGAGAGTGCCGTAGCAGATGCTTTGCTCTTCCGTCAGCACAGGCAAAGTCTCTTCGCTGGATCCTTCTCGCGCGAGAGGGCTCTGGGAACTCAACGAGGGGCTTGCCGAATATACGGGCATCATTGTCAGTGAGCCTGACGCTTCTTCCGCTCGATGGCGCGTCATTGGCCGTCTAGCCGATCCCTCAAGTTCACAAAGCTTCGTCCGATCATTTGCCTACACATCGGGTCCGGCGTACGGTCTGTTCTTGGACGAACGAAGCCCTGGCTGGCGCAAGAAGTTGACCGGGCAGTCAGATCTCCCTACGTTGCTTTCGAGCACTAGAGCGAACGGTAAAGGAACGCTCTCCGACAGGGCTGCAACGCGGCCAGATCTGAAGTGTCGTATTCACTTTGCAGCTAGGGGAACACCTGCTTGGTCGAGACGTGTACCACATGCGTCGGAGGCTTTCATGTGATCGATACCGGCACCACGGCCTTTGTCGGTAGAATTGTCGGTCGGTGCCAGCAAGGACGGCTTCTGCCGCCTCAACCGTCAGGCGGTGAGCTGCTCCCTCCGATGCAATGATTGCTGGCCATCTGTTGACCTTCGGCTTGCAGATGAAAGTGCGGGGTTAGCATGCCGCGCACCTACTGGTTCGCGCGATGCGCAGCCCATGCTCCCCAGATCATGGCGATGGGATGGAGTCCGGCCAGGGCCCACCCAAATGTTGGGATGCCCAGAGCCACATAGAGTACGAGCATCACCACAGCTCCCCAGACGGTGCTGTAGAGCATGCCGAAGGGACCAAGGAAAAAGGTAAGCACTAGGGAGAGAATGACGCTTTTGCGATCTGCCATGCTGTGGGACGACCTCCGTTGTAAATGCCAAATTTATCTTATGACCTTCCCCATCCGATTAGCCTCCGAGGAGACGCTCCAACCTTGGAGCAGCCGAACCGCGACAACGGAACGGTCTGAACACCACCTCATCAGCGAATTAGAAGACCGGCGTGACGGGCCTCAGCGCAATACGCGGTCGGTGGTCGCCAACCTTAGGCGCTAGTTCGGGAATCTCCAGTACACCCCGGATTGCTTCAGTCCGCGCTTTTTCGCACGGGATCCGTCGAGGATGAGCGTGCGAATATCGGTGATCAACGCGCGATCTCCCGACCAGTAGCCGTGTGCGAGCAAGCCGCGATCAACTGCGGTGGCGTCGATCGACTCATTGTCACCGCCCTCGAAGTGAAAGTCGTCGATCAGGCCGATGCGGGGGCCGCTGTGAACCAAACTGGACAGCTTCAAAGCCAGATCTTTGCGAGAGCTGTACGAGGTGCAAGGAAGGAGTCCGTGTTGCTGAAGCTTGTCAAATTTGGGTTTGAATTCCTCCACATAGACGTCGGCGGCCGCCATCACCAGCTGGCCGAAGGGGAGTTCGGGCCGGTCGTTGTCGGCCAGGGCCGAAAGCATCACCCGGTTTCCCATGCTGTGGGCGAGGAGACTTAGCTGCGTCCACGGCCCTCCCACCAGATCGTTCAGACATTCGGCCATTCTTTCGCCGGAAGCAGCGGCCCGGGCTTCGTCGGCTGTGTATCCATACCAGGATCCTTGTGACGGCCAGCTATAGAGGAGTATGAGCCCAGGAAATTGAGTGTCCTCTGTAAATTGGGCGGCTCGCATCGCAGCTTCTTCAAACGACACATTGAAGCCATGCACCAGAATGAGGATTTGCCGCGATTCGGAGGATTGGCAGGCCTTTTCGAGGTTGCTGAGGAAAGCCGGCTTTGCAAGCTTGATCACGGCGCAGGTGAAATACTTCTCCGTATTGCCGGGATCGGAGAGGCAATTCCACCACGGTCGTTTTTCGATACGTCCGGTCGCATGTTCGGTGGGGATGGTGACCCAACAGTAACCGTAGCTCAGTGCGCCGGCTGGATCGCCCGTGAAGGTCGCTGCATTCCATGTGCGATTAGTGGCGTAGAAAATTGGAATGCGCTTGATGCCGAGCAAGTCTTTAGACGAGGTCAGGACGGAACCGAGGTTCTTGGCGGTATCCGTCAATTCCATCAGAGGCCCTGCGTCGACGCTGACCGCAGCGAGGGAGTCCGGGCCAGCGGCGCGGATTGTTGCGCTGTCCCCGATGCCGGCTCGGGCGATGAGTTGGCGCACGTATTGACCCGCAGGAGTGTTGCGGATGAGGCGAAGCAGATCGTCGATGATCTTAGGGAGTTCTTCCAGAGAGACTGGGTCCTGCAGTTTGGCACCCAGAGCGGAGAATTCAGCGGTCAAGGCGGGAGACACTTCACCCATGTGTAGGCGGATCTGGTCCCAATTGGCGGTGAGAATTTCAGCGTTTGCGAGTTGCTGGAGATTTGTCATAAGGTTCAGATTCCGGAGACGGTGAAGGCTGCCCAGTAGTAGGGATGGTTGAATGGTTTCTCTTCGGGGTCCTTAGCGAAGAGCAAGGTCCGGACGTTGGCGGCCAGCGACCCGAGAGGGTTGGGCGCCTTGGTGAAGGGATCGAGAAGGTTGTAGAGTTCGTCGGCGCTGACGTTGCGAAGCCAGCTCTGCGCGACGTGTAGGGCCTGCGCGGGAGATTTGCCGGGTGGCGTCCGCCATTGTCGGTAGAACTCACCCATCAGGGCGGCCGCAGCCAGGTCGTCGACGGGCCATTGGCTGGCGATCACGGTGGCGGCTCCGTGGGAGAGAAGGGCCGCCGGGAAGCCCAGAAGTTCATCAGCAAAACGCCAGGAGGGGACCACCGCGGTTTCGCACGCAGAGAGAACCACTTCTCTCAGTTTGCTGTCGTTAAGGATTGGCAGAAGCGTGTCGAGCGCGAGGGGCTCTCCGTTGGCGAGGAGCAGGCGCGACTGGAAGGGATCGGCGGTATCGAAGCTGCCATGTGTGCAGAAGTGCGCGAGCGTGGCGTTCGGAAGGGCCGCGAGGACGTTGTCGCGCGAAGCGTCAGAACCACTTAGTCTGTCGATTTGGCTGGCAGGGTCGGATCCCTGGATCCAAGCGACTTCCAGCGCGGCGCATTCGAGCCTGCGGAAGGGCGTGGGCGGGTCCGCAACCAGCAGTGTCCGCGGAGGCGCGGTGGACGCGGACTTACCAGAGATGCTGCGGACCGAAGGTGCGTACCGAATCGCGTAGCCGCACGCCGGATCGGCGGCTTGGAGAGGCAGCATGCCAAGTCCACCCTGGGGTAACCACACGAGTTCCGCGTTTTCGTGCACGCCGAGATCCTGCAGTTGGGCGATCACGGGCTTCCAGAGTAGAGCGGAGAGAGGCTCGGCGATATTGAGAATCTTGTTTTTCCACGCGTCGGGGTTGGTGTTCTTGAAGCAAGAGCGCGCCATCCAGCTGTCGCTTTGAGGATTGGTAATGTCGGCGAGCAACATCGCTTTGAGGTGTTCGCTGCCGAGGTCTGGGAGCGGGCAGATCCGTTCGCCTCCGTTGGCGATGATGGCCACGAGTCCTTGTTTGGGGACGAAGACCGGGAATAGCAGGGCACCGCCGGGAGGCACCAGACTTCCGATCTGGTCGAGCGTCACGGTGGGCTTCTCTAGAGTCCACAGTCGGGCTTTCCCGCGCTCTAATGCTTCGAGTCCTTTCGCGAGTTCGTTGCCTCGGAGGTGGCAGTACGCGAGCCAGCTGTAGGAGTCATGCAGATCGAAGATGCATTCGAGGCGTCCGCTGCGGGTGCTGGCTTGCGCGAGGCGGAGTTCCGCTGCGTCGACTGCGATTTCGAGGTAGCGCACCGCGGTGGCGAAGTCACCTGTGAGGAAGAGGCCTTCGGCAGCGAGTTGCCCAAGCACGCGACGTTCGGAGGAATCGCTGGGACTTTGCAGCATCGCAAGCGCATCATCGACGTGGTGAAGGAGATCGGCAAGCCGGGAAGAATCACCGAGCTTCAGCAGTTGCAAGCACGCCAGGGTTTTAAACTTTTCGTTAGTGGCGGCAGCCTGTTCCTTGCGTTCGAGGAGGGCGTCGACTTCCTGGCACAGGTCAAGGGCCTGAAGGGCGTGCTCTCGGTTGGGTGCCGCATCTTCATTGATGAGAGCGCGTACCCAGGCTAATGTCGCGGTAACGCGGGTTGCGCGAGGCGTAGTGTCGCCGCAGTTCTCTCGGCCGAGCCGCGCGTAAGTGGCAGCGGTCTCGCGATTTTTCGTAATATCGCCTTTGACTCGAATCAGGTAGGCTTCGCTGATGCTTTGGCAGACAAGAATTGAACGATTGCGGGCCGCCATGGCGAGTTTCGGGTCGGCATTAGGGTTTTCGGGAATCGGCTTCAGCGTGCGTAGCGCAGCTTCGTGATGCGCGATGCGCTGTTCCACCGCTTGGTCAAACTGACCTTGGGGTTCACTTGTCAGGGCAACAGCGATGTCATTTTCGAGTTCAGCCCAGTGAACAGGATCGACGGCAACCGGCACCTGCGACTGCGCAAGTTGCAGGTAGTCGCTTTGCTTCTTCCAATTCTCCCAAGGATCTCCCTGAACACGGTTCTGATAGAGAACCGCGAGCATCTCGGGAGTCCCGTCGGGGAATTCCGTTAGAGAAGACTCCAGGCATTCGATCACCTCTTCGTTTTCAGGAGGCTGGATACGTCCGAGCAGGAAGAGGCAATAACCGATATAGGATTTACATTCCGCCCAGGCGCCATGGTCAGCTATTGGATCCCAGTACGGGAGGGCGTCTCGGAAAGCCTGCAGGGTGCCAACGAGATCGGCGGGATACGCTAACCGGCCGAACATCACACGAAGCGCGGCCCATTTCTGCGGCTTGGCGTTACGGTCGATCAACGAAGCGATCTCAGAATAGAGGGCGAGGAGGAGGGGTTTATCTGTTTCGGGGTCAAGTGCCTTGCTCTCCGCGTACAGAGCGTCGACGCTATCATTCAAGGTCATGGCCTTAGAATCCTGGTCCGGAACCAAATTCAATATACGTTAGCAGCTTTGGCGGCCCTTGGGGACGGGTCTGCGCAGCGGGACGGACCCGGATACAAATTTCTGGATGCTCCAAACGTCTTACACATCGTGCGTTTGGCCAACTCCCGAAGGACGCCTCACTCGGAACTTGAATGCGAGCCCGGTGTCTCACAGCGTAAACGTAAGTGAAGTCTGCCGCCGGAACGGTTGGCTCACGTCGAACCCACGGGTCGGCTGGGCAATCATTCTTACAGGCGCCTACCCACTACTTCACACGCGAGGAGGAACTGTTTCCGTAAGGCGATGTCCAGCTTGTAGGGCTCTGTTGCATTAATTAGCTGGAGCACAGCTTATTCATGTTCTGCCGATGGCTAGGCAGCAATCCCGAACAGAGAGTTGACGAAGCGGACCTCAATCTTCGCGCCTCGCTTGCAGGTGAGGCAGTGTCCGCGGCGGATCATGCGCATGATCTAAAAACCTTCGATGGTAGCCGTAGCAGTCTTCATCGTCTGAAAGCCTCGTGTGGGTCCAGGAGGTTGAGCCATAGCCCTGGTAGGCACGCACTCGCTTTTCGAGCTCGTGAGCGTAACGCTGCACCCAGCGGAACAACGTTGATGGGTCCACCTCGACGCCGCGTTCCTCCATCATCTCGGCCAAGTCACGATAGCTGATCCCGTACTTGCAATATCAGCGAACGCAGAGCAGGATGATCTCAACAGGAAAACGACGGCGTTTGCACATGATTCATCGTAGCGCCAAAGCTTTCAAAACGGCAGATACCGCAACAGAACCGACTCAGGAGGGTGTTGTCGGTGCCACGACAAAAATCTTCCAGGCAGTGATCATCCCCGTATGCTCTCACTGCAATGGACTTCCGTAAGCCCACGACTCGCTGCGCTCAGACGCAGCCCTCTTAAGCGCCTGCGCCGCCCTGATTTTAGTGATTCACTTCCTTGTGGGTAACGGATATGACTTCCATCGCGACGAGCTCCAGTTCCTCGATGACGCACGTCACCTGCACTGGGGGTTTGTGGCCTATCCGCCGCTCACCGCCTTTTGTGGACGGCTCGCAATTGCCGTGCTGGGCATCTCTCCCCAGGTGTTTCGGTTACCCGCCGCGTTGGTCAACGCTGGCTCGCTTATACTGACCGGCCTGATCGCGCGTCAACTCGGTGGACGCAAGACAGGCCAGATCATCGCCCTCTTTGCTGTGTTTCCACTCGCCCTAGCCTTCAGTTCTGTCCTTCAATACAACACCTTTGATTTGCTCGCCTGGTTGCTCATCATCTTCTTCACCGCTCGCGTACTCCGCACCGGAGAAGAACGGTATTGGATCGGCGTCGGGGTAGGAATCGGCATCGGCGTGCTGTCGAAGTACTCTGTTGCCTTCCCGGTTGTCAGCCTGCTCGCGGCGATCGTTCTGCTTCCCACACAGCGTTATCATTTTCGCAGCCGGTGGTTCTGGTACGGAGCACTGACCGCTACGATTATCGCCTCACCTAACCTCATCTGGCTGGCTCGCCACCACTTCATCACCATCCGAATGGAGCAGTTTATCCATGCGCGTGACGTTCGACACGGTCGTGCCGCGGGCTACTACGCCGACCAGATCAAGTTCACTCTGTTTGCATTTCCGCTTGCTGCCGGAGGCCTCGTCTCTCTTGTGCGGAGTGCGCGCTTTCGCCTACTCAGCACCTGCTTTATCGGCCCATTTGTTCTCTTCGCAGTCGCCCGGGGTCGCGGCTATTACCTTATTCCGGCCTATCCGCTTCTGTATGCCGCAGGAGCAGTAGCGCTCGAAGGTCTTCTCACGTCCCGCGCCAGAGTTCTTCGCTTCGCCTTGCCCTGCATCGTCCTCACTGCCATGATCGTCGACGCGGCGGGGGTAGCGTGGGCGTACCTTCCGCTGTGGCCTCCCGGCTCTCCCGGATGGAAGTGGCAGATGAAAAACAATCACGACATGACTGACGAGATAGGTTGGCCCGAACTCGTGAGGCAGGTTGCCTCCGTTCGAGACACTCTCCCACCCGAAGATCGCAACCGCCTCGCCATCCTCGCCAACAACTACGGTGAGGCGGGCGCACTCTCCCTCTACGGTCCGCAGTACAACCTCCCAACGCCGATCAGCACTACAAACAGCTTTCACGATCGAGGCTTCGGCCCCTACCAACCAGAAACCGTCATCGTCCTTGGCGGAGAACTCCACGACCAGGAACTCAAGTTCGAACACTGCACTGTGGCTGCCCAGGTGAGCATCCCTTTTGGGGTCAGGAACGAAGCATCTGTCGATCACCCGGAGATCCTCATTTGCCATCACCTTCGGCGGCCATGGGCGGAAGTCTGGAAACAGTCCCAGGAGTTTGGTTGAGTTGTCCGCAGGTAATCTGAATTTATCGCGTGCGCAGGTAGGGGAGACGTCGGTTCTGGCTTAGAAAAGCGGTCATCTGACCTATCCGCGACTCTTGAGACAACCCTTTCCGGCTTATCAGCACATCACGTGGCGGCCCGAGATGCTGGAACTCTGACCCGTCTCCGAGAGGTGAGCGGCTGCCAGACGCCAAAGCTCACTCGCGTCTGCATCCGTTCCTCACGAAGGGGTCGGGGTCACCACACCAAACGTCAAATCGTACGGAAATCTCCCTTTCTTGAGATGTTCCCCTACAGATCACACCTCTTGGTTCTGGCCGTCATCCATGTCGACGATGGCTCCGTGCAACGCCGCGCTCAATAATGACGTTCGCACGCGAACGTAAAGTTCCTGCGTTGCTCGCCTATGGTTCCGAGAGGAGAGCCGAACGATTTGCGTTCGACCAGACCTATCGAACGGAGAACAACATGGGATTCACTTCGCGTATCCTCCTACCATCTTTGCTCCTCGTCGCTGGTGCGGTTCCAGCCATCAGCCAAAGGCCCGACCCCGGCGCTGTTTTTGCCATGACCAACCGCGCCGGAAACAACGAAGTCATCGCGTTCAGGCGCGCCGCTGACGGAGCGCTGACTGAGACGGGCCGTTACTCGACCGGCGGCCACGGCATTGGAGTCGATTTCGACGCCCAGGGCGGCCTCCGGCTCGGCGCCGACCATCGCTTTCTCTACGCCTGCAATCCGGGCAGCGACAACGTCAGCGTGTTCGAGGTGGAGGGGAGCGAACTGGAATTGGTGCAGAAGGTATACGCCGGAGATCAGCCATTGAGCCTGACCATCTCCGGAAACCTGCTTTACGTGTTGGATGGCTCCGTGGCAGGGAACCAGATTACTGGCTTTAGGATTGGCTACAGAGGCACGTTGACGCCGTTGCTCAACTCAACGAAGATGCTGAGTTCGCCAATCGCGGTTCCGGGAGAAGTTCGGTTTAGTCCCGACGGCAAGTTACTCACAGTGACTCAAAAGGTAGACAGCACGATCGGGCCTACGATCGATGTCTTTCATGTCGACGCTAACGGCCTTCCGAGCGATCCGATCGCGAATCGATCGTATGGCAGACGCCCCTTCGCGGAAGCCTTTCGCAAGGATGGCCGGCTGTTGGTTGTTGAGTCCGGACTTCCGTTCTTCAACAATGCCGGCGTGTCGTCCTATGACGTGAATGAAGCAGGCGGTGCCCTTACGCCTATCACCGGATCGGCCAAGAACGATCAGACGGATGGGTGCTGGATCGTGATCACCGATGACCAGCAATACGCCTATACTGCAAACTTTGTCAGTGGCACAATCTCGAGTTATCGGCTGAGCCCCAACGGAAGCGTTACTTTGATCAGCGGGTCGGAGGCTTTCGAAGGGCTTAACAGTCAGCCGACCGACCTCGCCTTCAGCCAGGGCAGCCATTACCTCTACAACCTCCTCAGAGGCACGGGTGGTATATCTGCATTCGTCGTCAAGGAGGATGGCAACCTGGGGGAGCTTGGCATTTTTGGAGTCGGGGGCGGGCTTCCGATTGCCAACGGCGCTTCCGGTCTGGCCGCTTACTGATCTTGATCGATTCGCTGGAGCATCCATGCTCCAGCATCGCACCACCCACTCCACAGCTTGCTCTCAGAAGCTCCCACAGAAGAACGTAACGACCGCGCCGCAATCCATCGGAATCCGGTTCCGCTCGGCGGCGCGGGATCGCAGTGTAGGCACGCAAGGAGACGAGATGGAAACGACAGTCTTGGATTCGGATAATTCCGCCCTTCGCCTGGAACGAGCCGGCGCGATTGTGCTGCGCTACGGCTTGGTTCTCGTCCTGCTGTGGATCGGCGGCCTAAAATTCACGGTGTATGAGGCTAAAGGCATCGAGCCGCTCGTCATGAATAGTCCCTTCCTCGCATGGGCTTATCATGCCTTTGGGGTTTTCGGCGTTGCCCGGCTGCTGGGGACTATCGAAATAATCGTCGGCTCACTGATTCTGCTGCGGGCCATCAATGCACGCCTGTCAGCGCTTGGCAGCATGGCGGCTGCGTTGATGTTTCTGATTACGCTCAGCCTGCTATTCTCCACTCCAGGCGTAATCGCTCCGGGGTACTCCTTTCCCGTTCTCTCCGCCAATGTAGGTCAGTTCGTCTGCAAGGATCTTGTTCTGCTTGGCGCCTCGATCTGGACCGCCGGCGAGGCGCTCCTTGCATCCCGGTTGCAGAAGCCGCTACCGTGAGCGGTCTCCTTCCTCGGCAGCAAGAAAGGGCGTTATGGTTCTGACCCAGGAGATCAAAGATCAAGGCAATGACGCATCTCTGAGAAACCATCACGACTGCCGCACTCTGACGGGGCTCGTATACGACAGTCTGCCTCCGGAGCGTGCACTTGGCGCAGTCCATCACGTCGCGAAAGGCACATTCCTTTGGACTGCCGATACGTCGAGGCATGATGTCTATTTCGTGAAGCGCGGTCAAGTGGCCATTCTGCTCAGCGACTCAGTCGGTTGCGAAGTGATCGTGAGAATCGTTCAACCCGGCGAGCTCTTCGGCGAGCTCTGTTTTTGCTCGCTGCGGAACAAGCCGCGAGAGAATTGCGCTCAGGCAGTGGTGGATTCCGAAGTACTCCGAATGGACCTGCCGGAATTCCTCACTTATTTGAGACGAGACGCGGATGCTCTCGAAGCATTTACCTTCACGTTTTGCAAAAGGCTCGCGGATGCTGAGAATCGCATTGAAGTTCTTTCACATCGCGGCGCCGAAGCGCGCTTGGGAAGATTGCTGCTTCAGCTAGCCGAGTCGCTGGGCCTGGAGAGCGGGCGACGAAAGGGTGAGAGGAAGCTCGCTATCGGTCATGATGAGCTGGCGCGCATGGCCGCAATGACACGGCCGCATGTGAGCGTCACAATGAGTAAATTACGAAGCCGCGATTTGATTCACTATGAGCGCGGAAGTCAGCTCACGGTACACGTGACGCGTCTTGCAGAACACCTTGACCAGCAAAGAGCGAACAGCGAAGAATGAATTGAGGGCGTGTCGCGCCCGACGTCACTCGCCAGTGATGCCGTCCACTGCGATTCGCGTGAAAAACGGTTTGGCAGGTCAGAAACAGACCAGCTAGAGGGCGAGCTGAAAGTCCAGTGCGCCGTCAACTTCGCCCGAAATAGAGTTGGTTATTGCGCCTCTTCTGACGGAGCTAAAGACCATCGGCGCCCTGTTTGAGCAGGCGAGATTCCTGACGCAGAGACCGCCGCACACTTCCAGATTCGCCCGCTCCACCCTTCACTGTGCCATCCTCAAGCCTGCCGCTTGATTCACGAAGGCTGCCTGCTCAGGTCCTTCGCGTGCGTAAATTCCCTTAATGAGATGGTCCGCCGCTTGATTCGCCTACGCGAGCAGGTTGATCGTAGAGGTAGCTCTGACAAGGAGGATCATCGACATGTAGATACATTCAGTTGGCATTGACCTGGGGGCAAGACGACCTTTCACCTAGTAGCTCTCGGCGAAGCAGGCAAGGTGCTCGTCCGGAAGAAGTTCTCACAACGGCAGCTGCTGACGTACACCGCGAACATGCAGACGTCTCTGATCGGACTAGAGGCCTGTTCCGGAGCGCATTTCCTCGGACGTGCCTTG
>JAABUK010002310.1_pt1 | contig 34483 bp, 33 predicted proteins | sample 5559141 | NCBI WGS metagenome assembly JAABUK01 (sample SAMN10711869, study PRJNA513367) | rock metagenome | isolation source: Antarctica rocks | place: Antarctica: Victoria Land, Pudding Butte nord | collected 2016-01-03
AGAAGTAGCCCCAACCACGTGAACGGGCCGAGGCTACACAGGATGAACCCGAAGGCCCTCCTTTAGGAAGCCTAAAATTACAGAAATTTTGCCCAAGTGGCAACCCTTTTAACACAGTATCTCGTGCTACCCCAAGCTCCGGACGGCATCCTGCACGGCACGCTCACGGTCGGCAGCTTCATGCTGATGGCCTCGGACGCCGGCGGAATGCGGGCACCTCTCACCGTGGGCGACAACGTGAGTCTGAGCCTTCACTTGGATAACGAAGCGGAAATCAACACGTTGTTCGCGCAATTAGGCGCGGGCGGCACCGTACTCGACCCGCTGGCCGACATGTTCTGGGGCGGCCGGTTTGGTGCGCTTACCGACCGGTTCGGCATCAGGTGGCTATTCAACTACCAGCGTTGCGCCGGGGAGTAAGCCCCCGTTACTAGTGGTTGAAAAACTTTTTTCTGTCTGATTACTTAGCTGAAGAAAATGCCCTGTTCATGACTTTATACCGCATTTATTTAGGCAATGATTTACATGTGTACACCGAATAATTAGCTTTATTCGGATTTTATCCGTATCTTTACACCAGAATCTACCCCGCTGGTGTTATGTCGCTCCCGTTCAAAAGTCTGCTAGACCTGGTAAAAGCCTTTCCCGATGAGGATACTTGCTTTGCCCACCTAGAAAAGCTCCGCTGGGAAGACCACGTAGTTTCGCCGTTCGACGCTACCAGCAAGGTGTATAAGTGTGCGGGGCACAAATGGAAGTGCAAGAATACTAACAAGTACTTTACGGTCAAGAACGGCACCATCTTCGAGGACACCAAGATACCGCTGCAAAAGTGGTTTATGGCCCTCTATATCTTCTCTAGTCACAAGAAGGGCATTAGCTCGCACCAGTTAGCGCGCGATATTGATGTAACGCAAAAGACGGGTTGGTTTCTCCTTCATCGGCTGCGCTACGCTTTCGCGCATCCCGCTTTTCAGGTTATGATGGAAGGCGTAGTAGAAGTGGATGAAACCTACGTGGGTGGCAAGGAATCCAACAAGCACAAGGATAAGAAAACCGAAGGCAACCAGGGGCGCAGTTTGAAAACCAAAGCGGCGGTCTTTGGCATGTTGGAGCGCGATGGGCATGTAGTGGCTCAAGTTGTGCCCGCCGTGGATGCCGAAACGCTGCTACCCATCATTGAGGAACAGGTACAGGCCGGCGCTACCATTGTCAGCGACGAGTACCAGGTGTATCGCAAGGTGGCCGAAGTCTATACGCATGAGTACGTGCGCCACAGCGCCAAAGAGTACGTGAACGGTAAAGCTCACACGAACGGCCTAGAAGGCTTTTGGAGCCACTTTAAGCGCATGGTCGATGGGATTTACCACCACATGAGTTTGGAGCACCTGCAAGCTTATGTGAACGAGTTCTCGCTTCGCTGGAACACGCGTCGGATGCAAACGGCCGAACGCTTTGATTTCGTGCTGGGTAATATTGCCGGGCGCTTGACGTATAAGACCCTCATTTCCCGTTAACCATGAGCGACAACGAGTTACCTACGACCCCAAGCGATGCGCCTGAATTGCTCCGAATCTCCCATCAAGGCAAGCTCACGATTGCAGGCTTTGAAATGGGATGTTATGTACTAGACACCCCAACCCAAGAAAGAGTAATAAGCCGACAAGGCCTATTAATGGCGTTAGGACGAAATGCTAAGCCGACTAAGGTTAAAGAACAGGTCGACGAAGTGCCAAATTTCTTGCGAGCCAGTAATCTTAAACCATTCATTAGTAGCTCATTAGTTGAGTCGACAAGGCCAGTGTTTTTTGCCAGTGTAGGCAGTAAAAGACCAATAATTGGCTATAATGTTGATGTGATTAAAGACATCTGCTATGTGTTTATTGATGCGCAGAAGGCGGGGGCATTAAAGCCTAGTCAAGCACACATTGCTGAACGCTGCGATTTGTTGGTGCGTGGATTTGCAGCAGTAGGATTGCGGGCACTAGTCGACGAAGCAACTGGCTTTCAAGAGGTGCGGCCCCGTGATGATTTACAACGTTTTCTTGACCAATTTTTACTCAAAGAGTATGCTCGCTGGGTAAAGCGATTCCCCGATGAATTTTTTGAAAATATATTCAAAATGAAGGGGTGGACATGGAACGATATAACTAGCAAGAAACCGCAAGTTGTAGGACGCTATATCAACGATATAGTTTATGACAGACTAGCACCGCTGATTCTAGCTGAATTGCGCGAGAAAAATCCCGCTAATGAAAAGGGCAATCGGAAGGCAAAACACCACCAATGGTTAACTCCCGATGTAGGACACCCTAAGCTACAAGAGCATTTAACCGCAGTAATGGCTTTGCAACGGGTTGCAGGGAATAGTTGGCGGCGCTTTATGGATATGCTAGATGCTGCATTTCCTAGGTACGGCCATACATTGACATTGGCTTTTGGCCCCCAAGGAGAACGTCAATTGCCACCTGCAAATAGCTTTGATGCTGGCTTGAAAGGCTTACTCAGCATTCCGCCACCGCCAAAGCCAGCGAAGCGCACCAAGAAAACTAAGCCTGACGAGGAAGCGAAAGCAGACGAGCAAGAATAGAAAAGGCCCCGCAATACGGGGCCTTTTCTATTGCCTCTTATCTCCTTTTTTTACTCTTAGGAGGGGTAAACGCTGGGCCACGTGGGCGACCATTCTGTACTGGTGCGGTAGCAGCTGTCACGAAATCAATTTCTTTCTGTGAAGGAATACGAAAGCTGACTGTAGTAGCGCCACCCACATTAGTAATGCAGAAATCGCCCATAGTAATGACATCCATGCCAATAATTACACCAAACCCTCCATCAGCACATCCTGTTACTGACACACCAGGAATAACTAAGCGGTTTGGCAGGAAAATATCTATTAAATAGACATTTTCAATGCTGGTTCCGGCTGCATGGTGTACTTCCGTTTGTGAAATAGGCACCAACCCAAGGGCTTCAACTGTGCTACTTGTAACAGCGCAGTTGGTTGCCCCTGTGTCCCATAATGCTATGGTTTGCAAAACACCGCTAGTATCTTGTACGGCAGCACCATTAGTAGGCAGGCCTACTGATGCGGGGCGAATGCCAATCTCAGTATGAATCTCTCGAAGTATACCTGCTGATTTTGCTGTAAATGCGTGCTGTTGAGGAGGCATTTATTAAGCAAATCGCACTCGCGAATGAAATGTTTGCGTGTAAACGGCAGTGCCAGCGGCACAACGCTGAATAAGGAATGTTCCTAGTTCGTGTTGTTTCTGAGCTTCTCGATAAGCTTCTAGCTCGCTGCTATAATCCCCAATCACTTGCTCGTTCTTGATAACCAAAAACCTACCAGGGTATTGAGCAACCAACTCCGGTTGATGCTCGCGAAAATAAGCAAACTCGCGGTCTAACATGGTATATTTGAATAAGGTAGAGTTTTCAAACCGTTGCTTTTCGTTTTTAAATGGGCACGAAGATAACGCCAGCAGCAGCCCCTAAGTGCCTTGCTTACGCAACCCTACAAAAGTAGTAGGTCGCGCCTATGCTTTCCTATGAGGGAAACAGATGTTTTTCGATAAAGTCTGCTTATTTTATTAGAAAGTTTATGTTTTTTCTATGATAAGTTTAATTAATGACTTTTGGTGTACACACGTAAGTCATTGCCTTTATTTAACGCCAGAGGAACGCCAGACCCTTACCGACTGGCAGAAAAAGCACCGGACCCACTCGCCCAAGCTCCAACGCATTCAAATCGTGCTCAATAGCGACGAACACACGGGACGCCGCACGGCTGAAGCACTGGCGCCGGTGTTGGGCGTATCGACCAAAACCATCGAACGGGTCCGGCGGCAGTTTTGCGAAGAAGGGCGGGCGATGTTTGCGCCCAAGGCACGCAAAACGCGCTCGGATAAGAAGCTAGACGGACGCGTAGAGGCCCACCTGACGGCCCTGCTCTGCCAAAGCCCACCGGCCGAGAAGCCGCGCTGGGAACTACGCTTGCTGGCCGAGCGCTTGGTAGAATTGCAGGTGGTGGAACACATTTCGACCACGATGGTGGCGCGGTTGCTGAAAAAAACGAACTCAAGCCCTTCCAGGGCCCAACGCAGTGGGTGATTCCGGCCGCCGGGAGCGCGGCCTTCGTCTGCCAGATGGAGCAGGTGCTGGCCGTGTACGAAGCGCCTTATGACGCAGAGTACCCCGTGGTCTGCCTGGACGAATCTCCTAAACAGCTACTTGACTACGAAGTATTTACGGATACAAAAGGGCAGCGCTACCGCGACTCAGCATACGTACGCCACGGCGTGGCGGAATTGTTCGTGGCCACCGAGCCTTTGCGCGGCTGGCGCCAGATGAGCGTCGAGGAAGACCACAAAGCCGCTACGTGGGTGTAGTTCGGGGCCCGGCTAATGGACACGACCTACCGCACGGCCAAAAAAGTGCGCTGGGTCATGGACAACTTCGGTACCCATAAGCCTCACTTCTTTTACGCCTGTTTTCCGCCCGATGTGGCCAAAGCCTATCTTGACCGCCTGGAAATCATCTACACGCCCGTCCACGGCTCGTGGCTGAACATGGCCGAACTGGAATTTTCGGTCCTCACCCGCCAGGAACTCGGCCGGCCCTTCACTACGCTTGACCAAGTCCGACAAGTGGTGGAACGGTGGCAAAAAGCGAAAAATGACCGCGCAAAGCCCATAAATTGGCAATTCAAAACGGCCGATGCCCGCATCAAGCTAGCCAAATTGTACCCGACCATTTAAGATTTTTTAACCACTAGCTTCACGCCCCGTCTTATGGACCTCAAGCTCGAACTCGTTCCGGTGCCGGTGGCCGACATCGACCGCGCCCTTTGCTTCTACGTTGACCAGGTCGGCTTCCACCTCGACCACGACGTGCGCCCCAGCGCCACGGTGCGCGTGGCGCAGCTCACGCCGCCCGGCTCGGCCTGTTCCATTGTGTTAGCGGCCGGCCTGGCGGGCCTGGCCCTGCCGGCGGGCTCGCTGCGCGGCCTGCATCTGGTGGTAGCCGATATCGCGCGGGTCCGCGCCGAGCTGGCCGGCCGTGGCGTGAGCGTGGCCAAAGTGGTAGCTATGGGCAGCATCCAATACGCCGGCTTCCAGGACCCCGACGGCAATACCTGGACCCTACAGCAAATTCATCCGTAACCCCCGACCAAGCCCATGACTCAAACACGTACTCTCGCCGGCACCGCCCGCATAACGGCCCCGCGGGTGCAGGCCATCGACGTGGTGCGCGGGCTGGCGATGGTCGTCATGGCCCTCGACCACGCCCGCGAATTCTGGAGCCCTACCCCCGTGCGCGCCGAAGACGTGGCACAAGCCTCGATGCTGCTGTTCCTGACGCGGTGGGCGACGTACTTCTGCGCGCCCACGTTCGTGTTTCTCTCGGGCGCGAGCATCTACCTCTATCAGCAAAAGCAGCCGAACCGGGCCGTGGTGAGCCGGTTTTTGCTCACCCGCGGCCTGTGGCTGGTGGCCCTGGAGGTGTTCGTAATTGCCTGGGTGCTCCACTGGGATTACCACCTGATTCTGCTCCAGGTTATCTGGGTCATTGGCTGGAGCCTGGTGGCCCTGGCCGGCCTGCTTTGGCTGCCCCGGTGGCTGCTCGCGGCCCTGGCGCTGGCCATCCTGGCCGGGCACAACCTGCTGCCGCCCGTGCAGCCCGTCACGGCGGCTACGCTGGGCTGGGCCCTGCTGCACGACAGCCCGTTCGTGTACGCTCCTCCCGCGCCGCTGCCGCCGTTGCTGGTGGCCTACTCCATCGGCCCGTGGCTGGGGGTAATGCTGGCGGGCTATCTGCTGGGGCCGTGGCTACGGCTGCCATTGCCCCAGCGCAATCGGCGCCTGCGCTGGGCCGGGGCGGGCTTGCTGCTGCTGTTCATCGCCCTGCGCGCCACCAACTGGTACGGCGACCCCAGCCTCTGGAGCGGGCAGGCGCGCGGTTTCGGCTATAGCGTCTTATCCTTCGTGAACGTGACGAAGTACCCGCCCTCGCTGCTGTTCGACTGCCTCACGCTGGGCGGGGCTTTGCTGCTGCTTAGCGTGGCGGAAAACGCCACCAGCCGCCCCGCCCAATGGCTGCGTACCTACGGCCAGGTGCCTTTCTTTTACTACCTGCTGCACCTGGCCCTCATTTCCGGCGGGGCCTGGTGGTGGACCCAGGCCGCTTTTGGCCAGCCGGTTAACTTCTCGTTCATTGATGTTAAGGAGTGGCCCGCCGCCTACGCGCCCAGCCTGCTCCGGGCCTACGTGGTCTGGCTGGCGGTGGTGCTGGTGCTTTATGCGCCCTGCCGGTGGTACCAGGGCTACAAGCAGCGGCACGCGCACTGGTGGCTGTCGTACTTGTAAGTTGCTAAGTGAAATCCACTCTGCTACCCCCTCGCCATGCGCCAAGCCGCTTTTCGATTTTCGTTCTTGCTGCTCCTGCTGAGTGCCGCGCCCGGCCCGTTGGCGCGCGCGCAAGACGCCGCGCCGCTCAGCATCGGCCAGACCTTTACTTTGCCCTCGGCCGTACTCGGGGAAACCCGCCGCATCAACGTGTACCTGCCGCCGGCCCACGCGGATTCGGCCACCCGGCGGCTGCCGGTCCCGTACATGCCCGACGGCGGCCTGGCGGAAGATTTTCTGCACGTGGCAGGGCTGGTGCAGGTGTTGACCGGCACCGGCACCATGCGGCCGTTCATCCTCGTCGGCATCGAAAATACCGCGCGGCGGCGCGACCTGACCGGCCCCACCACCAACGCCGAGGACCTGAAAATTGCCCCCGCGTGGGCGGCTCAGCCGCTTTCCGGCAATTCCTCCGCACCGAGCTGATGCCCGCCATCCGCCAGCGCTACCGCACTACGGCCGAAACCGCCCTCGTGGGCGAGTCGTTGGCCGGCCTGTTTGTGGTCGAAACGTTTTTGCGGGAGCCCGCCCTGTTTGATACCTGCGTGGCGTTCGAACCGAGCCTGTGGTGGAACGACGGCCGCCTGGCCGCGCAGGCCGACGACCAGTTGCGGGCCTACGCCGGCCCGGCCAAAACCCTGTATGTCGCTTTCAGTAGTGACGCATTGGGCGCGGTTTCCACGCGGCATTTTGCCGCGGCGCTCCGGCACGCGGCCCGGCCCGGCATCACCTGGCACTACCAGGCGCTGCCGGCAGAAACCCACGCTACCCTCTGCCATCCGGCGGCGCTCCAGGCTTCCCGAATCGTTTTCAAACCCTGCCAGGTGCCATTGGCCAAATAAATCCGGCTAATTTGAAACGGCAAATTGAAGCTGTTTAGTAATTCAAAAAACCTCTGGAACGTCGTCACGAAGAGTAGCGCGGGCAGCTCGGAGGCTTGCCAGACGTTGGCGGCGGCCACGCGCAGGGTGGCTAGGCGAGCTGGGCTTTGGGAAGCCTGTCTTTCTGGCGAGGCTTGGTAGCGGGTGCGGCGGTAGAAGCCGAAGCTATAGTGGTGGTAGGCGGCCCGGGAATTTGATAAAAAAGTTGAAAATCAACTGACTTTGGCTGTTGGTATAGTGGTATTTCCCTTCATTTCCTGCCTTGGCCCGTTGGGGCGGCCCCAGCCGCCAACCAGCCGCTACCGGGGGCGGCAGCGGCTGGGAAAATTGGCCTGCCTTGCCAGTAATCAGGCAGGCGCGAGCTGGCTGCTAGTGGTTGGCATCGTGCCTCAGGCGGCTATCGGCAAATGGGTGGCAATCGCCATGCGGTTCCAGGCGTTGATAGTCACTATCATCATAATGGCCTGCGCCACCAGCGTTTCACCCAATGCCGCTACCGCCTGCTGGTAGGTGGCATCCGACACGCCGCCACGGCTGATAAAGGTAACTTCTTCGGTCAGGGCCGGCAGCGCTTGCTCTTCGGGTGTAAACAAGGTGGTTTCGGGCCAGGCGTTGAGGAGGTAAAGGCGCTGCTCGGTTTCGCCGTGCTGCCGGGCGGCGCGGGTGTGCATGTCGAGGCAGAAGGCGCAGCCGTTGAGCTGGGAAGCGCGGATTTCTATCAGGTTTAGCTGCGTGTGGCTCAGCTTCGAAGTGCCCATGTACTTGACAAGCGCATGCATGGCTTTGAAGGCTTCGGGTTCGGTTTTTTCCAGGTTGAGGCGCGGGTTCATGCGGGTTGGTTAGTTGGATGATTACGAGGCAAAGGTCCGCTCATCACCCGCCCGCTTCCCTTAACATAGTTTAAGAAATTCAGCCCGTTGGGGCTGGCTTCGGTCTTGCTTCGGTGGGGCCGGCTTTGGCCCGCACCTTACTCAGAAACTCTGGCGTGCAGCCCAGGTACGAGGCCAGCATATATTGCGGCACCCGCTGCACAAACCCCGGAAATGCCTGGCTGAAGTGCCGGTAACGCTCCTCCGCCGAATGCCTCATCTGAAACACCCAGCGATTTTGGTCGGCCGCCGCCGTGCGTTGCAACAGCAGGCGAAAATAGCGCTCCAGGGCAGGCACCCGCGCCAGTAGCGCTTCCTGGTCTTGGTAGCTAAGCACTGCCACCGTAGTTGGCGCTAGTGCCTGGATGCAAAACATCGACGGCGGCTGGCTTAGAAAGCTGACGTAATCGGTCAGCCACCAGTTTTCGAGCGCAAAACGCGTAATGTGCTCCACGCCCTTCTCGGTCACGAAATACAGCCGCAAGCAGCCTTGCAGTACAAAGTAATTGCCGGGGCAAGGCTGGCCGGCTTCAAACAAACAAGCTTTGCGCGGCACGGTCTGGCAGGTAAAATAGGCGCTCACCACCTCTGCTTCGGCCGGCGTCAGGGCCACGTAGCGGGCAATGTGGGCGAGCAGCGCAGCGTACATAGGCGAAGGCAATTACGGTACTGGCCGGCAAGCTACGCTCCCCAATCCGCCAGTGCCCCAGCCCACGCCGCCCAGTAGCCACCAGCCACCAACTATAGCTTAGCCTGATAGAATTCCTGCGCTTCCTCATCACCACCAACCCGCGCGGCGCGGCGGCCAGTCCGGCATTCGCGGCGTCCGCGTCCGAGTGGCCGACGTGCTCCAGCTCTTCGCCGCCGGCCTCATTGGCGAGCAGCTTCTGGCCGAAATGCCCGACCTCGACCTGCAAGTCGCTCTACACTACGCCGCGCGCTTGGGCACGGCAACAAGAAACCCGCCCTGGTGCGCATGCGTCCCAAAAAGCAGAGGCGTCGTGGGTGTTGCTCAAGCAAAAAGTCAGCAGCTACGTTGCCTGCTGGAAAGGTTTGGATGTTTCCTAAACAGTTTCATTGCTGCCCCGGCCGCGCCGCGCCAAAAGTGGAGCAGTCGGTTGGCGCGGGCAGCCAGCTCGGAGTAAGCGCCAGCCTCGGCCAGGCCCTAAAAATGATGGAAGCAGGCTTGCATACGCGGCAGGGGGTAGGGTAGGAAACGCGAGGGCAAACCGCGCCCCGCCGCCCCGGTTTAGATAGGAACGATTTAGGCCGCTTCGTAAGTTTACGGCAGTACTCCGCCGCCTGTTTATTTCGCCCTGTTTATGAATGCTTTGCCCCTAACCGTGCTGCTCCTGAGTAGCTCTGTACTCAGCGCGGGCCCCGCCCCGCGGCCTGCCCCGTCCACGCAGCTCGTCACGATAGTGGTGTCGGAGCTGGCCTCCACGCAGGCCCAGGTGAAGCTCAACTTCTACAACGCGCCCGATAAGTTTCTTAAAGATGGCCAGATGGCCATCCGGCTGTTTGTGAAGCCCGAGGGCAGAAGGGAGATTACGGTGCCCGTGGAGCTGACGCCCGGCGAGTGGGCCGTGGCCCTGACCCAGGACCTCAACAACAACGATAAGCTCGACAAGAACTTTCTGGGTATCCCCACCGAGCCGTTCGCGTTTTCCAACAATGTAAAGCCGCGTTTTGCCGCGCCCAGCTTTCAGGAGTGCAAATTCACGGTCGATGGCCCCGGCCAGGTGGTAACCATCACCTCCTGGAACGACTTTTAGGCCCGAAACGGATGCGCGCCGCGCGCCAGCCGCTCGGTTAGCTCCACGGCGTAGCGGGCGCGGGTTTCGGGGCGTTTGGCGTCGGCCACCTTGCGGGCCATCGCCCGGCGCATAGCGCCGGTTTGGGCCAGGAAGGCCGTTTCGGCCTCGGGCCAGGCGGCCAGGGCTTCGGCCAGCTCATCGGGCAGGTCCACGTGGTCGGGGTTGGGGTCGGGCGCGAGCATTACTTCCAGCTCCTGACCGACTTCCAGCCCGAGCTGCTGGCACAGTGCTTTGCGCAGCAGCAGGTAGCGCCCGCCACCCGCCAGCGGCAGCAGCCCCAGCCGCTCGGCGTGGCCGTTGAGCGTCGCGATGACGCGCCGGGTGGCCCGGCCGCCCACCGCCTGCCAGGCCGCCTCGGGCACCACCACCACTTGGGTGGGCATAAAGCTGGGGCCGCCGGCCGCGAGCACGGCGCGAAAGGTAGCAGCGGGGGTAGGCGACAGGCTCATAGCAGGCGGTGAGAGAATTGATAATCAGCCGCGTACCTGCCCGGTGCCGCGCACCAGCCATTTGTAGCTCGTTAGCTCTTCCAGGCCCATCGGGCCGCGCGCGTGCAGCTTTTGGGTGCTGATGCCGATTTCGGCGCCCAGCCCAAACTGCCCGCCGTCGGTGAAGGCCGTGGAGGCATTGGCGTACACGGCCGCCGCGTCCACGACCTGCAAAAAGGTATCGATATGGGCCTGATTTTCGGAGACAATAGCCTCGCTGTGGCGCGAGCCGTGGCGGGCAATGTGGTCGAGGGCCGCGTCGAGGTCGGGCACGGTCTTGATGGCTAGTTTATAATCCAGAAACTCGGTGCCAAAATGCGCCTCCGTGGCCATTGCCAGCAGTTCGGGGGGGTAGGCGCCGGCCAGCGCCGCCAGGGCCGGCGCATCGGCGAAAAGCCGCACCCGCGTGGCGGCCAGCGGCGCCACCAGCGCGGGCAGGTCGGCCAGCCGGCTTTCATTTAGCAGCAAGCAGTCCAGGGAGTTGCACACGCTCACGCGGCGCGTTTTGGCATTGGCCACGATGGCCGCGCCCCTGGCCAGGTCGCCGGTTTCGTCAAAATAGGTGTGCACCACGCCGGCCCCGGTTTCGATAACGGGCACGCGGGCATTTTCCCGCACGTAGTTTATCAGCCCCTGGCTGCCGCGCGGAATTACGACATCGACCAGGCCCACGGCCCGCAGCAGCGCCTCGGTGGCGGCGCGCTCGGGGGGTAGGAGGGTGGCGGCGGCCAGCGGCAGGCCGTGGCGCAGCAGCACCGGCCCGGCCACCTCAATGAGCGCCGCGTTGGAAGCCGCCGCGTCGGAGCCGCCCTTGAGCAGGCAGGCATTGCCGGTTTTCAGGCACAGCGCCAGGCTGTCGATGGTCACGTTGGGCCGCGCCTCGTAGATGATGCCCACCACGCCCAGCGGCACGCGCACCTTGCTCAATTGCAGGCCGTTGGGCAACGTCTTGTTGCTCAGCTGCGCGCCCAGCGGGGAGGGTAGGGCGGCCACGCCGCGCAGGTCCTGGGCTATGCTGGCCAGGCGCTCGGGCGTGAGGCGCAGGCGGTCGTGGCGCGGGTCGGTGGCGGGCATCCGGGCCAGGTCCTGGGCATTGGCGGCCAGCACGAAATCGGTATGGGCCACCAGGGCATCGGCCAGGTCGCGCAGCAGGGCATCGATAGTAGCGGCGGGCACCGTGGCCAAAGCGCGGCTGGCGCGCTGGGCCGCCACGAAAAAGGCGGAGTAGTCGGACATGGCGTGTAGGGTAAGCTTTAGCTTGCCGGGTTGTTACAAGCTGCGGGGATAAGGACAAGCTAACGCTTATCCTACATTATCGGCCGTCAGGAACAGGTAGTCGTAATGCACCAGCGGGCGCTGGCCGTGCTGGCCCAGGCGCTCGCGGGCCTTGTCGGCGCCGTACTCGGCCAGGCCCAGGCCCAGCGCGTGGCCGGCCTCGTCCACGAGGCGCACGAGGTCGCCTTTCTGAAAGTCGCCCTCGATGGCTACTACCCCCACCGGCAGCAGGCTGGTGGCCTGGCCGGGGGCCAGCAGCGCCGCCCGCGCCCCAGCGTTCACGTGCACCGTGGCCTGGGCCGTTTGGGCGTGGGCCAGCCATTTTTTGGTGCGCGAGGCCCGCTTGCTGGGCTGAAACCAGGTGCTAATGGCCGTCTCGTTCAGGATGTTGGGCAGGATGTCGGGCGTCTGGCCATTGGCGATATGTACGCTGATGCCCAGCCCGGCCACCTTGTGCGCGATGGAACACTTAGTGAGCATCCCGCCGCGCCCAAACTGCGAGCGCGTGACCGTCACGAACTCAACAAAGCCGGTGTCGTGCGGCGCGATGTGCCGAATCACCCGCGCGCCCGGCCGGCTCGGGTCGCCGTCAAAAATGCCGTCCACGTTGCTCAAAATCAGCAGCGCGTCGGCGTCGAGCATACTGGCCACCAGGCCCGCCAGCTCGTCGTTGTCGGTAAACATCAATTCCGTTACCGAAATCACATCGTTCTCATTCACAATGGGAATAACGTTTTGCTGGAGCAGTTCCTGGAAGCAGTTGCGCATGTTCAGGTAGTGCCGGCGGTCGCGGAAGTCCTCCTTCGTCACCAATACCTGCGCGCCCAGCAGGCCGTGCGGCGCCAGCAGCGCGGCGTACAGGCTCAGCAATTTTACCTGGCCCACGGCGGCCAGCAATTGGCGGCTGCGCACCGCGTCGGCGCGGGGGGGTAGGGTAATGAGGCTGCGCCCCGCCGCCACTGCCCCCGACGATACCAGGATAATCTCGCGGCCCTGGCTTTTGAGGCCCACTAGCTGGCTCACCAGCTGAGCCATGCGGTCTTCATCGGGCAGACCGTTGGCCTGGGTGAGGACGTTGGAGCCGATTTTGACGATGAGGCGGCGGTAGGGCAGGGGCATAGCGCAAAAGTAGGGGGGTAGCAAAGCGATTAAAAAAGAACGTCATGCTGAGCTTGCCGAAGCATCTTGCTCGCGCCGCTAGGGATACTAACTCTAGCGGCGCGAGCAAGATGCTTCGGCAAGCTCAGCATGACGTTCTTTTAGGTGCGAAGTCTTACCCCAACTGCACCTGCGCCAGCTGCTTGTTGATGAAGTCAACCTCCTCAAAGCTCAGGCGCACGTCCATCGCCCTGGCGTTTTGGGTGGCTTGCTCGGGGTTGCGGGCGCCCACCAGCGCCACCGTGATGCCGGGCTGCGCCAGCGTCCAGGCCAGCACGAGCTGGCCGAGGCGGGCGTTTTTGGTTTCGGCCAGCGGCCGGATTTTGTGCAGGAAGTCGTTGACTTTGGTCACCGCTTCGGGCTTGAACAGGCGGTTGGTGCTGCGCAAATCACTCGCGTCGAAGTGCTGGCCGGGCTTGATTTTGCCGGTCAGCAGGCCCAGCTGCAAGGGGCTGTAGACCAGAATGCCCAGGCCATGCTGCTGGGTGTACGGCACCACGTCCTGTTCAATGTCGCGGCGCAACATGCTGAAAGGCACCTGGTTGGAAGCCAGCTTCAGCGTTTTTTCGGCCTCTTCCATCTGGGCCACCGAGTAGTTGCTCACGCCGGCCGCCCGCACCTTGCCCTGCTCGATGAGGCGCTGCACGGCCTCCATCGTCTCCGCAATGGGCGTAGTCACGTCGGGCCAGTGCTGCTGGTAGAGGTCGATGTAGTCGGTGCCCAGACGCTGGAGGCTCGCCTCGCATTCCTTGATAACGCTGTCGCGGCTGGCATACTTATACACGTCGAGGTCGCGGCCCTGGTTATCGGTGGTCTTCATGGCGAAGTCGCCCTTGGGCTGGTCCCAGCGCATCCCGAACTTGGTCAGAATCTGCACCTTGTCGCGTGGCAGGTTCTTGATGGCTTCGCCCACGATTTGCTCGCTCAGGCCCATGCCATACACCGGCGCCGTGTCGATGCTGGTTACGCCCAGGTCGTAGGCGGCGTGAATGGCGCCCACGGCGTCGTTCTGCTCGGTGCCGCCCCACATCCAGCCGCCGGCCGCCCAGCTGCCAAAGGTGATGCGCGAAACGCTGACGTCGGACGAGCCTAATTTCTGATATTCCATGAGTTAAGGTAAATGCTGGCCAAAAAATACGTCTTTCCTTAACCCGCCCGGCCGGCCGAAGGTTACGCCCTACCCCCCCGCCGCGGCCCTGAACGCCCGCGGCCGGCCGGGTGTTATCCAGGCACGGAACCGCAAACAATTCACCGCGCTCGCGGCTTCGTGCTGTTCTGGTATTCACTAGCTTTTTTGTCTTATGAAAGTTGAAATCTGGTCCGACGTGGTATGCCCGTTCTGCTACATCGGCAAGCGCAAGTTTGAGCAGGCGCTGGGTGAGTTTGCCCACCGCGCCGACGTGCAGGTGGAGTGGAAGAGCTTCCAGCTCATGCCCGACTTCGTGCCCGTGCCCGGCGAAAGCATCCACGCCTCGCTGGCCAAAAAGAAAGGCGTGCCGGAGGCCGAAGGCCGCCGCATGAGCGACTACATGACCGACGCCGCCAAGGCCGTGGGCCTTGACTACCAGTTCGATAAAGCCATTCCGGCCAATACCTTCCTGGCCCACCAGCTCATCCACTTCGGCGCCCACCAGGGCCGGCAGGATGCCACCAAGGAGCGCCTCATGGCCGCCTACTACCTCGAAGGCCGCGACCTGAACAGCCTGGATGTGCTCGTTAACCTGGCCGCCGAAATCGGCCTTGATGCCGAGGCGGCCGGCCAGGCGCTGCTGGCCGGCACCTACGCCAACGAGGTGCGCCGCGATGAGTACGAGGCCCAGCAAATCGGGGTGCAGGGCGTGCCCTTCTTCGTGTTTGAGGACAAATACGCCGTGTCGGGCGCGCAGCCCAGCGAGGTCTTTGCCGAAGTGCTGGGCAAGGTGTGGGAAGAAGGCCACCCCCAGGCCCGCCCCACCGTGCTGGCCAACGGCCCCGCCTGCGGCCCCGACGGCTGCGAGTAGCAGGAAATTTAGAATTGGGAAGGAGGAATGAAGAATTGCCTTGGCGGCGGTTCTTCATTCCTCCTTTTTATAGCAGATTTTAAGCAGGAAAGCAGCGCCGCGCAGGAGTAGCCCGAAGATTCTTCATTCCCCATTCCTCATTGCCAATTACTTTCGCCACCCGGCCCGGCGCAGGCTTGCAGGCAGGCGGCGCGGGTAGCGTTATTCGGTTTTTCTATGACAGGTAATTTGAGAGGGCGGCGCCCGAAAATCGCGGCGTTAGGAGCAGCGGCGGCGGGCCTGCTGGGGCTGCTGGCGTTTCGCTACCCCACCGATGGCAACCCCATCCAGGCCATTGCCGAAAAGCTGAGTGCCTACTACGCCATCGTGCGGCCCGAGAAGGCCTACCTGCACCTCGACCGCCCGGCCTACGGCACCGGCGAAACCATCTGGTTCAGCGCCTACGTGGTGGATGCCCTGCGCCACCAGCCCGATACCCTGAGCAAGGTGCTGCACGTGGAGCTGCTTTCGCCCCAGCGCCGGGTGGTGGCCCGCCGCACCCTGCGCCTGTCGGGCGGCCGCGCCTACGGCGACATTGAGCTGGGCGACACCCTCAAATCGGGTACTTACCTGCTGCGCGCCTTCACCACCTGGATGCGCAACGTGAACCCGGCTTACATCTTCCAGCGGCAGCTGCAGGTGTGGCCCGCCGCCCCCAATCAGCCCGACGATTTTGGCAGTGCTACCCCCCACGCGCCGGCCAAAGCCACCGCCAGGGCGGCCGTAGCGGCGGGCAAGGTCGACGTGCAGTTTTTCCCCGAAGGCGGCAACCTCGTGGCGGGGCTGCCGGCCACGGTGGGCTTCAAGGCGGTGGCGGCCAGTGGGCGCGGCGCGGCCATCAGCGGGCAGGTGCTTGATGAGCAGAACAAGCCCGTGGGAACGGCCTTCGGCGCGGCGCACGCGGGCATGGGGCGGCTGAGCTTTACGCCCGCCGCCGGCCAGCGCTACCACGCCCGCCTGAAGCTGCCCGATGGCAGCGGCGCCGACTACCCCCTGCCCGCCGTGCAGGCCACCGGATATGCCCTGCGCGTGCTCGACGCCGGCGACAGCTACACCGTGGAAGCGCGCTACAAAGGGGCGCCCGGCGCCCCGGTGCCCGGCCCGGCCATGCTGCTCACCGAGGTGCGCGGCTACCTCGTGGGCCTGGTGCCCCGGCCCCTTACCGACACCGGCGACCCCGCTACCTGGAAGCTGAGCAAGGCGCGCTACCCTAATGGTATTCTGCACATTACCTTGTTTAATGCCCAGGGCGTGCCGCAGGCCGAGCGCCTGGCTTTCATCCTGAACGGGCCACCCGCCCTGCGCGTGACCCTCACGCCCGATAAGTCGGCCTACGCCCCCCACGACCCCGTGCACGTGAAGGTGCAGGTGACCGACGCCGCCGGTCAGCCCGCCGCCGCCCACCTCTCGGTGACGGTGGCCGAGGCCGGCGCCGCCAGCCTCGACCCCGATGGCGGCAACGTGGCTACCAGCCTGCTGCTGACTTCCGACCTGGCGGGCTACGTCGAGAGTCCCGGCTATTACTTCCAAACGCCCACCCCCGAAACGGCCCAGGCGCTTGATAACCTGCTGCTTACCCAGGGCTGGCGCCGCTACGTGTGGAAGGAAGTGCTGGCCCCTACCCCCCCTTTGCTGGTTTACGGCGCCGAGCAGGACGTGACCCTGAGCGGACAGGTAACCGGCATGGGCCAGACCGGCATCGCCAACAGCCAGCTCACCTTCATCCAGAGCAAGCCCAACCGCAGCGTGCTCACGGCCAGCACCGATGCCCAGGGGCTCTTTCGCTTCACCGGCTTTCCGGGCAAGGATACGGCAGTGGTGACCTTGCAGGCCCGGCGCACGTCGGGCGGCAGCAACGTCATTATCCGGCCCGACCTGGGGCCACCCACGTTTGGCGCGCCCCTACCCCCCTTGCCCGCCGCCCCGCCCGCCGTGGCCGACTACCTGCGCCGCAGCCGCCAGCAGCAGGTGCAGGAGCGCCAGAACAATCCCGATGGCGAGGTGCTGCGCAACGTGCAGCTGAGCAACGTGGCCGTGACCGGCAAGAAGGTGCTGGTGCCGCCCGATGATTCCCGCCGCCTCTACCCCGGCGTGGTGGCCAACACAGTAATAGACTTTGCCAACGACCTGTCGGCCCAGTCGGGGCTGTCCATTTTCCAGGTATTGCAAGGCCGGGTGGCGGGCCTCACCGTATCGGGGAGCCCGCCCAACATGAGCGTGCAGATACGGGGTAGTGGCACGCCCCTATTTATCCTCGATGGCCAGCGGGTAGACATTGATTTTATCAGCAGCATTCAGGCCAACCAGGTGGAGGCCGTGGAGGTATTCAAGGGGCCTGAGGCAGCCATTTTTGGTAACGGAGCCGGCGGGGGCGTTATCGCCATCTATACCAAGCGCGGCGACAAAAACTACAAAGGCACCGACCAGCTGGCGCCCAGCCCCGGCATCCTCACGGTGAAGGTGCCGGGCTACTACGCCGCCAAGGAGTTTTACCAGCCGCGCTACGGCGCGCCGGTCCTGAACGCGCCCACTATGGACCCGCGCCGCCTCACCCTCTTCTGGGACCCGCAGCTGACCACCGGCCCCAATGGCCAGACGGAGTTCCTCTTCTACACCGCCGACGGCAGCGGCAACTTCCAGATTTCCACCGAGGGCATCACCCTCGAAGGCCAGCCCAGCCGCGGCAGCAGCACCATTTACGTAGCGCCCAAGTCGCGCTAAGCCGCTGTATAGCAACGAAAAAGCCCGACGTACCGCAATGCGGCACGCCGGGCTTTTCGCGGGGGGTAGGGCGCCTAGCTGGCCGCCCGAAAAACTTCGTCTTCGAGGCGTTTGAGGCGTGGCTCCTGGCTGGCCAGTTTCTCGGCGTCGCTGCGCATTAGCTGGAGCATTTGCAGCTCGGTTTGCACCAGGCCGTCCAGGCGGGCGTCGGTGGTTTGCTGGCGCTTGAGCAATACTTTCAGGGCCTCCACGGTCACGTCCTGGCGCTGGCCCTGCTGCCGGATTTCGACCAGCATGGTATCCTGACGCTGCTCCGCTTCGGTATGGCGGATTTCCGAGATTTTCAGAATAGTGATGATATCGCCAATCTGGTCTCCAATATTATCCAGCCGCACCTCCTGCCGATGCAGAATCTCGGTATGGCCACTGAGTACCTCGGTGTGGCTATTCAGCACCTCGGTATGGCTATTGAGCACCTCGGTGTGGCTATTAAGCAATTCGCCTAAGCTGTTAATGGCTTCTCCATGACCATTGAGTATCTGTAAGATGCGCGCAATCTGCTCGGCTTGCTGGTCCTGTTTGCGAGCCAGGTCTACCAGCAGGCTTTCTAGCTGGTCGAAGCGTTTGTTAGTGTCCATCGGCTTTTTTATTGACAAGGTAAGGCTGCCGAACTAGGCCAGCACCATTTCGGCGGCACCCAGCTTAGCCAGCAGCTGCTGGGCCATCCCTACCCCCCTGATGCCGTCGAACGTCACTTGCAGCTTGTCCTTCTGGTCTTTCATGCGGGCGGTGCGCGGGTGGGTCTGCACGAAGTTCAGGATAAGCCCAAACTGCTCGCCCTGGAAATACGCCTCGTGCCCCGGCCCGGCGGGCAGGTAAGCGCGCAGCGTTTCGCGCTTCAGCGTCAGCTTTTCCAGGCCCAGTTTGGCGGCCTGCCAGCGCAGCTTCACGATGTCCACCAGTTGCTGCACCTGCTCGGGCAGCGGCCCGAAGCGGTCGGTCATGCTGGCCACCAGCCTGGCCAGCTCCTCGGGCTTCTGGGCGCGGTCGAGTTTGGCGTAGAGTTGCAGGCGCTCCGACACGTTGTTCACGTAGGTGTCGGGAATAAGCACCGGCAGGTCCGTTTCAATCTGGGTTTCTTTGGGTGCGTTGAGCGCGCCGGCCGCCATTTGCAGGCGCTGCTGGCTGGTACCGCCCGTGCCCTCGCCCAAAAACAAGTCCCGAAACTCAGTCTCCTTCAACTCCTGCACGGCCTCATCCAGCACCTGGTGGTAGGCCTCGTAGCCCAGGTCGTTGATGAAGCCCGACTGCTCGCCGCCCAGCAAATTGCCCGCGCCCCGAATGTCGAGGTCCCGCATGGCCACGTTGAAGCCCGCCCCCAGGTCCGAAAACTCCTCCAGCGTGTGCAGGCGCTTGCGGGCATCCGAGGGCAGGTTGGCCACCGGCGGCGTCAGCAGGTAGCAATACGCCTTGCGGTTCGAGCGGCCCACCCGGCCGCGCATCTGGTGCAGGTCGCTGAGGCCGGTGAGGTGCGCCCGGTTGATAAGGATGGTGTTCGCGTTCGGAATGTCGAGCCCGCTCTCGATAATGTTAGTCGAAACCAGCACGTCGTACTCACCCTCCACGAACTTCATCATGCGCTTTTCCAGCGAGTCGCCGTCCATCTGGCCGTGGGCGAAGGTCACGCGGGCGTTGGGCACGAGGCGCAGTATCATGGCCGCCATCTCCTCAATGTCGCTCACCCGGTTGTGCACGAAAAATACCTGCCCGCCGCGCTTCAGCTCCCGCGCCACCGCGTCGCGCACCAGGATTTCGTTAAACACGTGCAGCTCGGTCTGCACCGGCTGGCGGTTGGGCGGGGGGGTAGCAATCACGCTCAAATCGCGGGCGCCCATCAGCGAAAAGTGCAGCGTGCGCGGTATCGGCGTGGCTGAAAGCGTGAGCGTGTCCACGTTCACTTTTATTTCCTTGAGCTTGTCCTTGGTCTTGACGCCGAATTTCTGCTCTTCGTCAATGATCAGCAGACCCAAATCCTTGAATTGCAGCTTCTTGTTAGTGAGCGCGTGCGTGCCGATGAGGATGTCCGTCCTACCCGCCGCCACGCGCTCCATCGTCTCTTTTATCTGCTTGGCCGTTTTGAAGCGGTTGATGTACTCCACCGTCACCGGCAGGTTGGCCAGCCGGTCCCGAAACGTCTTGTAGTGCTGCATTGCCAGGATGGTAGTGGGCACTAAAACAGCCACTTGCTTGCCATCGGCCGCCGCCTTAAAGGCCGCCCGAATGGCCACTTCCGTCTTGCCAAAGCCCACGTCGCCGCACACGAGCCGGTCCATCGGGTGGGGCTGCTGCATGTCGTTTTTCACGTCCTCCGTCGCTTTAGCCTGGTCGGGCGTGTCTTCCCAAATGAAGGACGACTCCAGTTCGGCCTGCATAAAGCCATCCTTCGAAAAGGCGAAGCCCGGCGCCGTCTTGCGCTTGGCGTACAGCCGGATAAGGTCGGCCGCGATGTCCTTCACCTTCTTCTTGACCGACTTTTTCTTGTTCTCCCACTCCGGCGAGCCGAGCTTGCTCATGGTGGGCGGCGTGCCCTCCGCGCCACTGTACTTCGCGATTTTGTGCAAGGCGTGGATACTCACCGTCAGCACGTCATCATCCCGGTACACCAGCCGGATGGCCTCCTGCACATGGCCGTTGATTTCGACCTGCGTCAGGCCCGCGAAGCGCGCGATGCCGTAGTCCTGGTGCGTCACGTAGTCGCCGGGCTGCAGGGTCTTCAGCTCGCGCAGCGTCAGCGCCTTTTTCTTCGAAAACTTCCGCGTTTCCTGCGCCCGGTAGTAGCGCTCAAACAGCTGGTGGTCAGTGTACACGGCCAGGCCCAGCCGCTCATCTACGTAGCCCTCGCGTAGGGCAAGGAGCAGGTGCTGAAACTGCACGTTCGGGTCCAGCTCGTCGAAAATCGTGCGCAGCCGGTCGGCCTGCCGCACCGAGTCGGCCGCGATAATGGTGGTGAAGTCGCGCACTTTATTCTCCCGGATGTTCTTCATCAACCGGTCAAAGTCCTTGTTAAAGCTCGGCTGCGGCTTAGCCGTAAACTGAAGTTCCTGCGCGTTCTTGAAGTAAAACCGCTTGCCAAACTCCACGACAGCAAACTCGTCGAGGCACTTTTTCAGGCCCCTACCCCCCTCAAACAAGTCGGCGGGCTTCGACACGATTTGCATCCCGCCGGCTTCTTCCAGCAGGCGCTTGAAGTTGCTCTCGGCCTTGTCGAATAAATCCGTCACCACGTCCAGCGTCTGGCGCATGTCCTTCACCCACAGGCAACTGGTGCGGGGTAGGAATTCCAGAAACGACTCGCGCCGCTCCTGCAACAGCTTGGTCTGCACGTTCGGGATAATGCTCACCGAGTTGCGCGGCTCCACCGATAGCTGCGTTTCGGGGTTAAACGTACGAATGCTCTCAATCTCGTCGCCAAACAGCTCCAGGCGGTACGGCAGCTCGTTGGCGTAGCTGAACACGTCCACGATGCCGCCGCGCACCGCGTACTGCCCCGCCTCGTACACGAAATCCGACTTCTCAAAGTCGTATTGCCCCAGCAGCTCACCCAGGAAATTCACATCCAGCTTGTCGCCTACCTTCGCCGAAAACGTGTTCTGCACCAGGCTCTGCCGGTTGATGACTTTCTCGCTCAGCGCCTCGGGGTAGGTCACGATGAGCGGCGCCCGGCCCAGCGCCGCCGCGCCCGGCGCCCGGCTGGCATTCAGCTGATTAAGTACCTCAGCGCGCATCAATACGTTGGCGTTTTCCGTCTCGTCAAACTCGTAAGGCCGCTTGTAGGAACTCGGGAACAGCAGCGCCTCCGGCCCGTCGGGCAGCAGGTGGCGCAGGTCGGCCATGAAAAGCGCCGCCTCGTCCTTGTCGTGCAGAATGAATACGGTGGGGTGCGCGTGGTGGGCGCTGGCGGCTACCACCACGGCATCCTGCGAGCCCACCAGGCCGCGCAACTGCACGCGCAGCTCGCCGCCGCGCGCCGCCTCGTCGGCCGATTGCCCGGCGTTGGCGGGCTTGGCCGCGGCCAGCAGGCGGACGCTCAGAGTTTGTAATTCGGCGTCGAGGCGATAAAGGCGAAGAAAATCAGCTACTTGCACAGGATATTTTTATCGTTCAGGTAAAAACGGCCAGCCCGGCCGGGGATGATTCCGGTCGGGCCAAGCACGCAGACAATACCACCGCCAAGCTCCGAAAGTTTCCGGGTGTACTTTAGGTTTAACAATTCACTTATTCCCGATGGTACCAATCGACCGCAGTGCCGCGCTAGCTGAAATCGAGCGGTTATTTGAGGAAGAAATCCGCTCCAGTCCTGATGTAGTGACGGTAATTGAAAATATGCTGTCGCGCTATGCCCAGCTATTTGACCCGCCAATTCCCTATCCGCCGCCAACTCCCGTGCCGCCCCCCGCGCCTGAAACGCTACCTTAGCGGTACAGATGAATTATTATTCCTTACCATGAACCCACGCGACCTGCCTGAAGTGGTAACCGACCTGCTTATTGAAATGCACGAGGTGCGCTCAGAGTTGAATGCCATCAATGGTCGGCTCGACCGGCTGGAAGGCCAAATGGTGTTGATACGCGAGGAAAATAGCCACAATACCGACCGGTTGATTGATGCTTTCTCACGTAGCAGGGCCCCACTCATTACCCGCCTGCTCGACCACGACGACCAGCTCAAAAATCACGAAGGCCGCCTGAATACGCTCAAAAACCCCTCGGCCTAAGCTACTTGCGCGGTTCTGCTCACCTGGCCATCGGCCTCATCACGGGCGTGGCGGTGGCCGGCCTGGCGCACGGTATTCCATTTTCGCTGGCCGGCATCGCGCTCGCCGGCTTTTCGGCCCTCGCCCCCGACCTCGACCACCCCGAAAGCAAGCTTAGCCACCGGCTGGGTTTCACGCATGGCTACGTGCGCTGGGCCTTTGGGGCGGCGGCCCTGGGCCTGGCGGCCTACGCTTATTTTCAACTGAAGCCGGGGCCCGACCAGCGCCTGAGCTACACGGCCGCGCTGGCCTTCGGGCTGCTGGGCGTGGCCTTGCAGGGCGGCTCGGCGCGCAAGCTGGCGCTGCTTTTCACGGGGCTGGGCATGGTGCTGGCGGGCCTCTACAGCCAGTTTTTGTGGCTGAGTCTGCTGGGCACGTTCATCGCGCTGGCGCCCTTCACCGCGCACCGTTCCTGGACGCACACCATCTGGGCCACGGCCCTGTGGACTTACGTCGGCTACCTGGCCAACCACAGCCTGGGCTGGCGCGGCATCGCGCACTACGCCGGGGCCGGCTACGCCTCGCACCTGCTGGCCGACACGCTCACCAAGTCGGGTGTGCGCTGGCTGCTACCCCTCACCGACTTCAGCTTCAGGATTCCGCTGCTCAGCACGGGCTCCAAGGCGGGCAACGTCGTGGAGGCAACTATTTGCCTGGGTTATGGCCTCCTGGTACTGGGGTTGGTAATCGGTAAGATAGGGTTTTAAAAGGAATTAGTTGTGGATGCCACCGTCCTTTCTTAGCTTCGCATCGGAGCGAGTGGTAAAGTATCCTAGCGTGAATTATAGTAATAACTCCGGTTTGCTGCCGTGCGCCGTGCCATTCTCTGATTTTTAATGTGTTAGCCCACTAAACTATTCGCTGGCGGGCGCTATTCCAACTGCTACCCAATTCTCAAATTTTTACCCCCACCAACGTTCCTGTTTTATTATGAACCAGATGAATAGTCCGCTCATCCGGGTCGGCGTGTTTTACGACGGCAATTATTTCCTTAAAATTAGTGATTATTACTATTTCCAGCATGAGCGTAAAGCCCGCATCAGCCTCGAAGGCCTGCACGAGTTTATTCGGCATCAAGTAGCTGAGGAGGAAGATGTCGATGTTCGCCTAGCCCAGATTACTACCTCCCATTTCTTTCGGGGCCGGCTATCGGCTACCGAAGCCCGCGACAAGGACCGGCTCTTTCACGACCGCCTGCTCGACGATATTCTGATGAACCTGGGGGTATGCACGCACTACATGCCCCTGAAAACCCGCGACGGCCGCCTCCAGGAAAAAGGTATCGACGTGTGGCTCAGCCTCGAAGCCCTGGAAATGGCCTTGCACAAAACCCTCGACGTGGTGGTGCTCATCGCGGGTGATTCGGACTACGTGCCGCTCATTCGCAAGCTCAACACGGTGGGCACCCGCGTGATGCTCCTCAACTGGGACTTCAAATATGAAGATTTCAAGGGCGAAACCCGCGTGACGCGCGCTTCGCAGCACCTGCTGGAGCAGGCTACCTACCCCGTGGCCATGCACTCCGTCATCGACCGCGGCTTGCAGGAGCAGGATGAAGTAGTGGAAAATATGTTCGTGACCCAGAGCGAGCCGGCGGCTTTTGCCACTATGCCCGCCCCCACGGCCACCAATGGCCACGGCACCGCGCAGAGCTACCCCACCGCCTCGCCGGCCGCCCTGGCTGCTGCCGCCGCAAGCCGCGCCGCCGCCGCGCGGCCCACCGGCCCCACCGCCGCCGGCCCGGTCGGTACCGTGGGCATCAGCACCATCAAGAACCTCAAGAATGGCTTCGGCTTCGTGGTGATGCCGCCTAACAACCTGTTTTTCAGCTACGCCGACTTGTCGGAAGGCGATTTCAACGACCTGCGCGAGGGCGATTGGGTCGAGTTTACGGTGGGCCGCAACCACCGCGACGAAGACTGCGCCCGCAACGTGCGCAAAGTAGCCGCGCCCAACCTGAACGGCGACGAAGACGGCGACTTTGAGCCCGGCACCGTAGCCGCGCAGTCCATCGGCGCCGTGCTGTAGCCGCCGCGCTTACGTAAAAGAGGAGGGGTAGGGAGGCCACGCTATTGGGTAGTAGCGCGGTCTCCCTACCCCTCCTTTTTTTACAGCTGGCGCTTGGAGGCCGGGTAGCGGTTGAACGTGCCCAGGCCCCGCGCCACGGCCTGCTCGGGGCTGGCGGCGTCGGCTCGGTAGATGGTGCCACTCACCACCACGATAGACTTGCCCATGTGCTCGACCTGGGCCACGGCCCTTAGCGCATCGCCGAGCAGCACGGGGCGCAGGTAGTTGATTTTGAATTCGATAGTCGATACCAGGTCGCCCGCCGTGAAGGCCTGGGTGAGGGCCGCCGCGCCCAGCACGGCGTCGAGCAGGCCGGCCAGCACCCCACCGTGGGCCGTGCCCGGCGACGACAGGTGCGCCTCGCCGATGGTCATGCGGTACTCGGCCTGGCCGGGGGCGGGCACGGTCAGGACCATGCCATTGGCCAGGCCATAGCGGTTGATTTGGTTGTAGCGCGCTACCAGGGCGGGCCAGTCGGTGGGGTGGGAGGACACGTAGGGGGGTAGGGCAAGCGATGAAGGCCAGGCGGCCGCGCCGGCGAAGATGCGACGCAAAGCTGCCAGAGCCTGGCCCCTACCTTTGCCTTCATCAAACTATCAGCCGCCGCCGGATGCCTTGTTACCTCGCGGTAGCGTCCTCACTCTTTCCCTGCTTCAGCCCATGCCCTCCTTCGATATCGTCAGCAAAGTAGACCCCCAAACGCTGGAAAACGCCATCAATACCGCCAGGAAAGAGCTGGCCACGCGCTACGACCTGCGCGATACCAAAGGCGGTATCGAGCTGGATAAGAAGGGTAATACGGTGCTGCTCAGCTCCGAAAACTCGATGCGCATCAAGGCCCTGGAAGATATTCTGCTCACCCGCATCGTGAAGCAGGGTATCGACGGCACGGCCCTCGACTTCACGGCCGAAGAGCAGGCCAGCGGCACGCTGATAAAGAAAACGGTGAAAGTGCGCGCGGGCGTGGACAAGGACGCGGGCCGCAAAATCATCAAAGCCATCAAAGACAGCAAAATCAAGGTCGAAGCCCAGATGCAGGACGACCAGATTCGGGTGTCGGCCAAAAAAATCGATGACCTGCAGGCCGTCATCGCGCTGCTGCGCCACATTGATAATGGCCAGCCGCTCCAGTTCGTGAACATGAAAAGCTAGCTTTGGAAGGAAGAAGTTGGCAGGAAGGAAGAATTGCTTCTGCCGTCTCATTGAAGCGGTTTAGGGATTCGTTGGAACGTCATTCCGAGCTTGCCGGGGAATCTCGCTTGGGCCATTCGGGCATCGTTGCAACGACGCACGCGAGATTCCCCGGCAAGCTCGGAATGACGTTCTAGTGACTTCTCTTGCTTCTTAAACAGCCTCCCTGTTTCTAATTCTTCATTCCTCCTTCTAAATTCTTAATTAAAAAGACTTTGTCGCCATTCGCCGCTTTTTCTGCCGAGCACTTCGCTGCCTTCTCGCAGGTTCAGACCTGGGTTAGCCTGCTCACCCTCACGGTGATGGAAATCGTGCTGGGGATTGATAATATCATCTTCATCTCCATCACCGTCAACCGGCTGGCGCCCGGCGAGCAGGCGCGCGGGCGCACCATTGGCCTGCTGCTGGCGCTGCTGTTTCGCATCGGGCTGCTGATGAGCATTTCCTGGATTGTGAGCCTGCGCTCGGCGCTGTTTACCCTCAACGTGCCGCCGCTGGTCGAAAACTTCGGCGTGAGCGGCCGCGACCTGATTTTACTGGCCGGCGGCTTGTTCCTGATTTATAAGAGCACCACCGAGATTCACACCAAGCTGCAAGGTGAGGAAGAGGAGGAAAACGTTACTAAAACGCACGCCAGGCTGCCGGCCATCATCATGCAGATTATCGTGATTGACATTATATTCAGCTTCGACTCTATCCTGACGGCGGTGGGCCTCGTGGATAACGTGCTGGTGATGATAGCGGCCGTTATCTGCGCGATGGGTATCATGCTGGCCTTCAGCGGCGCCGTGGCCGACTTCGTAAATCGCAACCCCACCATCAAGATGCTGGCGCTGTCGTTTCTCATCATGATTGGCTTCATGCTGGTGATGGAAGCCGCCCACAAGGAGGTGGAAAAAGGCTACCTCTACTTCGCGATGGCCTTCTCGCTGATAGTGGAGCTGCTGAACATGCGCCTGCGCCGCAAAGCCAAGGCGCCCGTGCACCTGCGCGACTCACCGTTTGATTAAGGGGCAGCGGGTAAATTAAGTACTCGTGTAGAAGTAAGTATCAAAAGAACGTCATTCCGAGCTTGCCGAGGAATCTCGCTCGGAATCGTTCGGGCCCCGTCCCACGACGCGAGCGAGATTCCTCGGCAAGCTCGGAATGACGTTCTTAAGTACTCCAGCTACTCGTTACCCGCTGCTCGGCCAGGTCGAGCAGGCGGCGGTTTAGCTCCGCGCGATTTTCGCGGTAGAAAGCCAGTTCTTCAGTGGTGAATATGCCCACTACCAGGCCTGTGATGGTGGCGCGCAGGCGGGCGTTGCGGGTCAGCAGCTCGCCCAGCAGGCGCTGCCGCTCGGTGGGCGCGGCGCCGGTCAGCGGCAGGCGATAATCGGCCGCGAAGTCGGCTACGATGGCCAGCAGCACGGCGTGTTGCAGCTTGAGGGCCGGGCGCAGCACCTGGTGCTGGAAATCGGCCACCGTGGCGGGGGTAGGGATGGCGGCGGGCTGGCCGGCAATGGCGGGGCGCAGGGCCAGCAGGGCCGCGTCGGGCCGGGGCAGGGGGGTAGGAGTAGCCATAGACCCGCGTAGTACGCACCCAAAAAAAGCCCGGCCGAAGCCGGGCTTTTTTTAGGAAGCGGCCGCCAGGCAGCTTAGTGCTGAATAGTGACCTTGGTAGTGTAGGTGCCGGCCGTGGTAGTCACGCGCACCACGTAGAGGCCGGTTGCCAGGCGGCTGGTATTCAGCTCGATGCCGGCTTGCTGCATTTGGGCGGCGGGCGCGGTGGCTTGCAGCACGGTCTTGCCCAGCAGGTCGAGCACCACTACCTGCACGGGGGCGGCGCTGCTGAGCTGAGTGCGCACGGTGAGCAGGTCCTGGGCCGGGTTGGGGAAGGCTTCGAGGGCGCTGCTCACGGTAGCGCCATTCCTGGCAGCCAGCGCCACGGCCGGCACGTTGGGCGGCAGGTCAAATGCTTCCTTGATGCCCGTGAGGCGGGGCGTGCCGTTTACGCGGTCGCCCTGCACGGCGCCGTAGCCCATGCCGCGGCGGGCAAACACGTTCCAGATGAGGGCCGCGTTGGCGGCGCGGTTGGTGAGCGTATCGGCGCGCAAAATGGCATCACGGCCATCCAGAAAGCCAGGGTTGCACACTTGCAGCTTGCAGCCGTCGAGCACCAGCTTCAGCATCTTGTTGTTGCCGCCGGTGGTGGTGGCAAACATATCGGCGTTGTAGCCATACTGGTAGATAAACTGCCAGTTCAAATCCCAGAGTACCGACGCCCAGACTTCACCCAGCGCGTGCGTTTCGGTATAAATGCCCGTGCCTACTTTGCCGTAGGTCAAGGGGTTACTCGTGAGGTTAGTAGAGTAGGGGTAGGAGCGAATGCCAGGCCCCACCGTGGGCGTGCCGCCAACCAGGTAGCTGGCAATGTAATGGGGGCTGGTCCCATTGTCGCCAGGCTGGGTAGTCATCCAGAGGCCGAAGAAGTCGCTCCAACCCTCCCCCATTGTCTGGGTGTAGAGCGTATTGCCGTTAGAGGTGTAGCTCTGAATTACGCAGCTCGCGTTGGCCGGGCCGCCGGTGAGGCGGTTGCTGATGCCGTGGCCGTACTCGTGGCTCACCACTCCGTTGTCGAACGCACCGTCGAAGTCGGCGCCCGGCGTGGCCGACGCCACGGTGAGGCTGCCGCCGGCCAGAATGGCTGCCCGCAGCTTAAACCCATCGGCGCCGCTGATGAAAATGGCCGGAATGCGAATGCCTACCGTGTCGGTGCCCCCAAAGTTGACCAGGTTGGCGGTGGCCAGCGAGTCGAACACGATAACGCCAGTGGCGCCGTTGGCCTGGGCGCGTTGCACCTTGCTGGCAAAGGCGTTAGTAGCCTTGGGGCTGAGCGGCAACTGGGGGCAGCCGCCGCGCTGAATAAAGGCGATGTTGCCGCTTACCGCCGCCGCGTTCACAAACGGCGACGCGCAGCCGTGGTCACCGCCATCGGCCGACACGCCATCATTCACCAGCACCAGCTTGCCGGCCAGGGGTTTCTTCGTAATGCTAGGGCCAAAGGCGACCGAGGCAAACTGGTAGGTGCCCGCCCCGGCGGCCGCGCCCGTGATAACCAGCTTGTTGTCGGGTAGGTTATCCCACAGGTACATCTGCATCACGCCGCTGCTGCCGTCGGGCGGCGTGCTAAAATTAGCATTGTCGCGGCCGCTGCCGTCCTGGGCCTCCGCCCGCACGGGGTCAGTGCCCACGCCCGCGCCGGTGGCGTTTTTATACTGAAAGTTGCCCGCCGCCTCATCAAAGCCGTGGGCCATCATGATGTCGTGCACCATGTTGTTCCAGTAGAACAGGTTAGTGATGGCGGCATTCAGGTTAGCGCGCGGCCCATTGGCCTGCACGAAGGGAAAGTCGAAGTTTAGCGTCGGGCCGCCATCGGGCGAGCTGGTCGGAGAGTTGTAGTTGGCGCTGCCTGGGCCACTAACGGTATTGCTGTTGTCATCGTAAGCGGCCACGTTGTTGCCGCGCGTCAGGAACTTGCCGCTCGATGCCAGTGAGTACGAGTTGGGGAACGTGCCGCTCGGGGCCAGGCTCGCCTGCCAGCCGTAGGGCGAATAGGTAGGGTTGGCGCTGGCTAGCGACACTGCCTGCCGGCCGCCAGAGTTGGGCGACTCCAGCGGCACCGGATACACGGTGAGGCTGCCCGCCGCGTTGGGGCTCAGCACCTGCCGCACGGCCGCCAGGGTAGCGGCCGGTTGCTGCTGACTATGCTGCCGCTGCACCATTTCGCTAAAAGTGGCCGCCTCACTCACCACGTAGTCGTTCTGCTCCACCAGGCGGCCGGTTTGGGCATCCACGCGGGCATTCCAATGGTGCTGCTGGTCGAGCTGCGCGATGGTCACGTTCCACACCAGCACCAGCTTGTCATCCTGGCGGGTGTACATCAGGCGCACCGGAATATTCTCCCGCGAGATACCGCCGTTGTTGAACACTACGCCGTCGGCCACGCGGGCTTCGACTACGGTGCGCAGGGCCACGGGGCGCGGCAGGCCCAGGCTCACGGCGGCGGCCGTCACGGCCTGCTCGGGCGTGAGGGCGGGGCTCGGGCTGCCGGCCTTGGCGGCCGCATTAGCCACGAAATCCTGGGTAGCAAACACCACCTTGCCCGAGGCGTCGGTGTGCACGGCGCCGGTGGCGTTGAACACGGCCAGGCCATTCACCTGCTGCTGCAAGTAGGTGTGGGTGAGGCCCGTGCTGGTATCAAAATACGAGCTGGTAACAAGGGGAGCCGCTACGTCGGCGGCGCTCAGGCCCTGGGTTCTGGCTTTGGTAGTGAACGCCGCCAGGGCCGCGGCCGGCGAGGTTTGCTGGGCCAGCGCCAAGCCCGGCAGCGCCAGGGTGGCGGCCAGGGCCAGGGCACGGCAGCTCGCAAAAGTAAAGTGCAACTTCATGAACAGCGATAAAATAGAAAAGCGTAGAGATTCTCCAAAGATAATCACATGAAGCAAAGCGCCAAATGAAGCAGCAAGAAGTATTCAATAGTGCGCAAACCAGCTGATTAAGTGGGCCCTAGGGCCCAAAAACAGCCAGTTTGCTGAGCACGTCCCACAGCACTACCCCCGCCGCCACGCTCACGTTGAACGAGTGCTTGGTACCGAGCTGCGGTATCTCGACGGCCGCCTCGCAGAGCGCCAGCACGTCGTCATCAACTCCAAATACTTCATTTCCAAGCACCAGGGCCAGCGGCCGGCCCGGCGCGGGCCGAAACCGCGGCAGCGGTATCGAGCCCGTGGTTTGCTCTACGGCCACCAACTGATAGCCAGCGGCCTTTAGTTCGGTAACCGCTGCCAAAGTGGTAGCTACGTGCGCCCAGGCCACCGATTCGGTGCTGCCCAGGGCCGTTTTGGTGATTTCGCGGTGCGGCGGCTGGCCCGTAACGCCGCAGAGGTAAATCTTTTCGAGCGCGAAGGCGTCGGCCGTCCGAAACACGGCGCCCACGTTGTGCAGCGAGCGCACGTTGTCGAGCACCAGCACCACCGGGCTTTTGGGAGTAGCTTTGAAATCGGCCACCGGCAGGCGGTTTAGCTCCGGCATCGTGAGTTTGCGCATGGGGTAGGGCGGGCGAACTTTGCGGCTCGCGAAAGAGGTTTGAAGAAAGCTGGAAACCGTCTGTCATTGCGAGCAAAGCGAAGCAATCGCATCTGAACGAAACCCGAACGACTTGTTCTAGTGCGATTGCTTCGCTTTGCTCGCAATGACAGACGATTTATATTACCGTAATTATTACTGCGAGCCCCAAAGTTCGCGCTCCTGCCTTGTCCACCGCCCCTACCCCCGCCGCCAAGCCCAAGTTCGCCATCAAGTCGCTGGGGCCCGACCACATCGCGCCCATCCCGGCCTACGACACGCCCCTGATGAAGCAGTACTACCAGCTCAAGCAGCAGTACCCGGGCGCGGTGCTGCTGTTTCGGGTGGGCGATTTTTACGAAACCTTCGGCGAAGATGCCGTGACGGCGGCGCGCATCCTCGACATCACGCTCACCAAGCGCGGGGCGGGCACCGTGAGCGAGGTGGCGCTGGCCGGCTTCCCGCACCACGCTCTCGACACGTATTTGCCCAAGCTGGTGCGCGCCGGCCAGCGCGTGGCCATCTGCGACCAGCTCGAAGACCCCAAGCAGGCTAAGGGCTTGGTGAAGAGAGGGATAACCGAGCTCGTGACGCCCGGCGTGAGTATGCACGACAACACCCTGGAGCGCCGCCAGAACAACTACCTCGCCGCCGTGCACTTCGGCAAAACCGAGGCCGGCATCTCGTTTCTCGATATCAGCACCGGCGAGTTTCTGGCCGCGCAGGGCACCCTCGACTACCTGGGCAAGCTGCTGCAAAACTTCCGGCCGGCTGAGGTGCTGTTCTGCAAGCGCAGCCGGGGCGAGTTTGAGGGCAATTTTGGCCCCGATTTCTGCACCTACGCCCTCGACGAGTGGGTGTTCGGCACCGACTATGCCCACGACACGCTTACGCGGCACTTCCGCACCACCTCGCTCAAGGGCTTCGGGGTCGATAACCTGAAGGAAGGCGTGATTGCGGCCGGCTGCATCCTGCACTACCTGGCCGAAACCAAACACTCGGATATTCAGCACGTTGCCAGCCTGGGCCGGCTCGAAGAAGACAAGTACGTGTGGCTCGACCGCTTCACGGTGCGCAACCTGGAGCTGGTGCAGGCCCAGCACCCCGGCGGCGTGCCGCTGATTGACATCCTGGACCAGACCCTGACGCCGATGGGCGCGCGCCTGCTGCGCAAATGGGTGGTGCTGCCCCTCAAAGAGGTGAGCCAGATTCAGCGCCGCCTCGACACGGTGGCCGCCCTCGTGGCCGACCCCGAGCTGCTCGAAGACGTGCAGAGCCACCTGCGCGCCATTAATGATTTAGAGCGACTTATCTCGAAAGTGGCGGTGCGCCGCGTGAACCCGCGCGAGCTGTTGCAGCTGGCGCGGGCGCTGGAAAGCATCGCGCCGCTGCGCGAGAAGCTGGCCGCCTCGGGCGTGCGCGCCCTCGAAAAGCTGGCCGACCAGCTCAACCCCTGCACCACGCTGCGCACCGAGATTCAGGCCAAAATCCGGCCCGACGCGCCGCTGCTCACCAACCAGGGCCACGTCATCCAGGATGGCATCGATGCCGAGCTGGACGAGCTGCGCGGGCTGGCGTTTTCGGGCAAGGATTTTCTGCTTAAGATGCAGCAGCGCGAGCAGGCCGCCACGGGCATTGCATCGCTGAAAGTGGCTTATAACAAGGTGTTTGGCTACTACCTCGAAGTCAGCAACGCCCACAAAAACAAGGTGCCCGCCGCCTGGATTCGCAAGCAGACGCTGGTGAACGCCGAGCGCTACGTGACCGAGGAGCTGAAGACCTACGAGGAGAAAATTCTGAATGCCGAGGAGCAATTATTCGTCATTGAAAGCCGTATTTATCAGGAGGTGATGCTGGCGGCGCTCGATTTCGTGAGCCAGGTGCAGCAGAACGCCCGCGCCATCGGCGTGCTCGACTGCCTGGGCTCGTTCGCGGCCACGGCGCGGCAACACCGCTACGTGCGGCCCACCGTGAACGACGGCCCTACCCTCGACATAAAGGGCGGGCGCCACCCGGTAATTGAGCGGCAGCTGCCGCCCGGCGAAAGCTACATCCCCAACGACCTGTGCCTGAGCCAGGACGACCAGCAAATCGTGGTGATAACCGGCCCGAACATGGCTGGTAAGTCGGCATTATTGCGCCAAACGGCGCTGATAGTTTTGCTGGCGCAAATTGGCTCGTTCGTGCCCGCCGAGACGGCCACGATTGGCATTATCGATAAGATTTTTACCCGCGTGGGCGCCTCCGATAACCTGAGCAAGGGCGAGAGTACCTTCATGGTGGAGATGACCGAAACGGCTTCCATCCTGAATAATCTCTCGGACCGCAGCCTGGTGTTGATGGACGAAATCGGGCGCGGTACCAGCACCTACGACGGCATCAGCATTGCCTGGGCCATCGTGGAGCACCTGCACAACAACCCCAGGGCGCGGGCTAAAACGCTGTTTGCCACCCACTACCACGAGCTGAACCAGCTGGCCGATGACTGCCCCCGCGTGCGCAACTACCACGTGGCCGTGCAGGAAGCCGACGGCCGCGTTTTGTTCCTGCGCAAGCTGCGCCCCGGCGGCTCCGAGCACAGCTTCGGCATCCACGTGGCGCGCTTGGCCGGGATGCCGCCCGCCGTGGTGCTGCGGGCCAACGAAATCATGCACCACCTGGAGCAGGAACGCGCCAGCGCCGGCCTGGTGGACGCCGATGACCCCGCTACCCCCACCGAATTCGACGACGTGCTCGCCAGTCTCGACGGCGAGCCGGGGGGTAGGGAGCCGGCCAGGGCCGCGCAGCCGAAGCCCCGCGCCACTACCGCCGTAGCCACCGCGCCCAAGATTCAGCTCAGCATGTTCGAGCCCGCCGACCCGGCCCTGGAACGCCTGCGCGAATTACTGGCGGGTTTGGATATCAACACTCTGACGCCCATTGAGGCGCTGTTGAAATTACAGGAGCTTAAGGGCCTGGCGGGGGGGTAGGGCAGTAGCATCTCGCCCTGGCGGCACCTCACCCCCTAGCCCCCTCTCCAAAAGAGAGGGGGGACTAATTTCTAGTATTAGCTTTAATCAACTAGTTTTTAGACGACTATCACTTAGAACTAGTGGTTGAAAAACATTAAATAGTCGGGTATAATTTAGCTAGTTTGATGCGGGCATCCGCCGTTTTGAAGTGCCAGTTACGCGGCTTGAGCCGCGCATTCTGGCGGGCTTGCCACTGTTCTACCACGTGGCGCACCTGCTCGGTGGTGGTGAACGGCTGGTCGAGCACCTGCCGGCTAAGCACGGAGAATTCTATTTCGGCCATGTTCAACCACGAGCCGTGGGCCGGGGTGTAGATGCTTTCCATCCGCTGCAGATAAGCTTGCGCCACGGCAGGCGGAAAATGGGCATAGAAGAAGCTGAGTTTGTGGGTGCTCAGGTTGTCCATGACCCAGCGCACTTTTTTGGCTGCACGATAGGTCGTATCCATCTGCCGGGCCACGAACTGTACCCACGTGGCCGCTTTGTGGTCGGCCTCCACGCTCAGGCAGCGCCAGCCCCGCAACGGCTCGGTGGCCACGAACAACTCCACCACGCCCCGGCGCACGTACTCCGAATCGCGGCAGCGCTGGCCAGTGGAGGTGGTAAACTGCTCGTAATCGAGCAGTTGTTTAGGCGACTCGTC
>JAABUK010002311.1_pt1 | contig 34459 bp, 35 predicted proteins | sample 5559141 | NCBI WGS metagenome assembly JAABUK01 (sample SAMN10711869, study PRJNA513367) | rock metagenome | isolation source: Antarctica rocks | place: Antarctica: Victoria Land, Pudding Butte nord | collected 2016-01-03
CCTGCGATTGGGTGAGGCCCGTGGCGGGGACGACGGCGTTCGTGAGATTTAGGAGGCGTGGGACCCCGGTGGATGATGCGGTTCTGTGTGAGAGGTTGGTGATGGGGAGGTGGGGGGTGTTGGTTGTGCCTGGGGGGAGGTGTTTTGGTGATGCGGATGGAGGAGGAGGAGGAGGAGGAGGAGGGATGGAGGGGGACTTGGCGGGGTATGTCAGGGTTGGGTTTGTGAATAGCACGGAGATTGTTAGGGAGGCTTTGGCGGAGTTGAAGAGGTTTATGTTGGAGGAGTTTGAGAATGTGCCGTTGGCGGGTGGGAAGTAGGATGTGCGTTATTCTGAATGGAAAGGAGGTGCTATAGTATGTGTCCGGGGTCTACATATAAAGCAAAGGGAAGATACGTGATGCCTGTAGAACGTCAAGACGGTCATGTGTCATTATGTTCCTACAGTGGTTCAAGGAGGCCTCGAGAACCGTCGCGCCGGAACGGGTATCCTGGTCACATCGTTGGAGGGGCTCCTGCTGCCTACATCCGCAATCCCGGCCTCCACCTGCTCCTCCTCATACTCCTCCTCCTCATAAGCGTCATGCGAGATGCCCTGATCAAAGACCCCATCCCATACCCCCTTCTTGCAAACCAAGCCCCCCACCATCAGCAACGGCAGCGACCAGATACTCGCCCAGAACAGGCCCCTGGCACTTCCCCCCGCCCCTCCTCTCCGCCAGAATCTATACGCTTCCCTGCTGATCCAAACATTGCACACGCTACTCAGGACCAGAAACCCGGGGTTCACCACACCCACCCAGCAGAGCCCGGCGGAAATCGGAAAGAGGAGCACCGAATACCGCAGCGCCACCCTCCCGTTCATGGCGGGATTCGTCCATGCCAGCATCCGATATCCGGCATTTCGGTATTCGTCCTTGATACTGTGGGATAGGGCATTGAAATGCGGGAATTGCCATGCAAATAGCAGTGCGGCCAGCAGCCAACCTCCGAGCGCTTCTTCCGTCAACAGTAGATCCTGCCATGAATGGTGTTCTGCTGTTGCAGACTGACCTGCTGCTGCTGCCCAGCCCATGAGGGGTGGTATGCCGCCGACGATGGCGCCGACCCACGTGTTCAGGACGGATACCCGTTTCAATGGGGTGTAGATGCCGGCATAGAGGAAGATGTTGAGCGCGGAGAGAGCGGCGACGGTGGGGTTTGTGCCAAGGTATAGGAGGCTAAGTCCGGCGGTGCCGGATGTGAAGGCAAAGAGGGAGGCAGCGGTAGGGGTGACGAGTTTACGGACGAGAGGTCTGTTGCGAGTTCGAGTCATGAGAGCGTCGTATTTGGGTTCAAAGAGCATGTTTAGGGTGTTGGCGGAGGCGGAGGAGAGGAATGTGCCTGTTGTCAGGTATGCTAGTGTGAGAGTGGATGCTGATAAAGTGGTTGTAGAGGCGAAGCTCGCAGTGGTGGTGAGAATGTCCGGGATGGGATAGAGTGAATATGCCGCTGTACTGGTGAGCACAATCAGGAAGGAGAGACGGGGCTTCGAAAGGGATAGGTAGGTGGCTATCGTACGACGTATCGAGGCGGAAGATGGTAGATTCGTGGCAGCGGTTGTCAATTGAGAAGAGGCATCAGGTGGTATGATGGGATCAGAGCCAGTAGAAATTGCTTTTAATCGCTTTCTTCGACGATGCGGCAGATCTTCTGTTGCTAGTAGAATTGCCGGTGTGCTGCGCACTCCGACGTGAGCGGGTTGTCCTCGTGGACTAGACTCTTCTTCCTTCAAAATATCATTCGCATGTGTTGGGTCATTCAAGGCCTGCGAACTCGTGGATGGCTGCTCTACCATTGAGCAAAAGGCAGCCATGACCCCATTTTTCACCCATCCTCGGTCGATGGAATTGTTTGCAGAGAAGTAGTCATGAATGAATGTCTGAGGAACGACCAGCTTCTCTGCTGTGATAGAGCCATGTAGCTTCCTTTTCGTATGTATCGACGATCTGTGGAGGAAGTGGACCGATGATGGTCGTAGCATTCGTGAAAGGCACCGCAAACATAACCTCTCCGGACCGAGAACTGCACCAATTCTGGCAGCTGAGGGCTGAGACTTCATGACCATATACTTTTCACATTGGTCGAGAATATTGAGTTGAGGGATGTATGAAGACTATATCGTCAAGTTCCAAGTCCGGATGCGGAGCGCCCGTGCAGTTTCGCCCTTTAGTTAGGCTTCAAGTTTCCCTCTCACAAACACTCTACGAACGAAATGCACCACAAGCATGGTTCACTTCTTTCGCGTTCAGCAACGAGGCCCTCGAAAGGTCCTTTTGAATTTATGGAAGACCTTGACAAACCACGATTTTGACATTTCACCAATTGACCACACACAATCATGGCTGAATTAGGACCAGATGAGATCAGAACGCTTGAACAAATTCGACAGCGCCTGCAAACACTCAATAGCTCTCTAACTGCATTGCAAACGAATTTCTATGAAGTCCAGCCATTACCCACATGGTGAGTGTCTCACGACTAGTACTGGAATTGAATGTTCTGGCGCAACGCTGATATCGTTGCAAGGTCGTCGCTACAATCACATTCAGGACTAATCTCTAATAACTTGCAAGCTGTTGCCGCACAGTTGGCCGATAATCAGCAGCTTCTTTCATCTTTGGTTGCCTATCCTCTTCCCAAATATCCCAGCGCTCAAGCCCATCTTCTGGAGCATCTCCTGCGCACGAAGCTCGAGCCTGAAGTCGAAGAATGGGTAGAGAAAGGACACGAGATTGCACAGAAAACCTCTCACGGAAGTCACACCAGAATTACAGAATCTGACCGAGACAAACTTTGGCACTGGGCTCCAGTTGCGGCAAATGAAGAGATTCGCAAACAAAACTGGGGCGGCGATTACACCATGGCAGAGAAACACTCTGGTACCGAGAATATCCCAACGGGGCTGAAACGGGAGCTTCAAGAACCGCCAGATCCGGAGGAACAGGATGACGGTGAAGAAGGCGCGGAGGAGTCAGCGGAAGACGATGATGAACAGGATATCGTCGAAATACGACGCAAACCGAATGCTCCAGGGTTGGAGCTCGACCTGACGACCACAAAGCGCTCAGCAGCGCAGATGCCAATCGAAAATATCTTTAGATTCATGGTGACAGGCAATACAGCCCCGGGAAGGCCGCCGTGAAACCCAGCATTGAACGTTGTTGATTTGGTCTACTCCAACCATAGTAATAGCCGCAACCATCTTAAATTAATATGAGAAGTGCTTGATTGAGGTGGTCGTTTGAACTCAAACCTCCAATGGAGCCGTCCTCAACCTTCAAATCCGAGACTTTAACCTTTGAATCCGAGACTCTGACCTCCACCGCAGCCTCTCCCAAATGTTGCACATGAGGCCTAACATTTTGGCCTCTTTTGAAAATGATCATGAGAGGTTTTGTATCAACTATGCGCTGCAGGATGAATTTTCAATCTTCGGAACGTACTTGGAAAATCCCAGAGGGATTCCCAGAACCCGGTGAGACACTCGTATTATCATTATACATGACGCTCATCTTGCTGCCAGCACTAACCAAGCTCCAACGTTGTATTGCTTTTCAACACTCAAGACAGTCTCGACACATTTCATGCTTCTATTCATCTTGCCAGTAAATATGATCCAAGAGTGTGTCAAGATATTTTGACACTCCTTAGACTCGTATGGACACGGCTAGTATCCCTCTAGTAAACGGGCGTAATAAGTCATTCTACAATCAAAATAGTTGATTTCTTCCACTGCACAGCTTCATGATTTCCATGATCACCTTTTCATCCGGCGCCACGCCATACTCTGGAGCCCAACCTCTGACATGGCCTTTTGAAATGGGTCTCAACTCATATCGCAGAAAATCCCACCAAAGAGATGAAGCAGCCTTATCACGATCATCCTGAACCAAAGCAACACTAAAGATTCTGTTCAGCTTGGCACAGAATACACAGTCCATTGGTGCAGCTATAATGTGCAGGCCTGTTTCCCGTCGAAAGAATTGACTTTTCCGAAGACGTATTCCTTGTCGGTGGGAGCCTGGGTGGTGATCTTTCTATGGAGATCAGGCCGGTTGCTGAGCAGGATATTGTTGTTGTCGTTGAGCCATACTTCTCCAACTGGCTCGATGTTCTTGCTTTGAGCATGCCGTGCAGCCTTTACTAGCAATGCGCGTTTGGAGGCACTGAGGTTTGTTCCGAGGAAGTTGAAATCACGCGTCATGTCCCGACTCTCACTCGTAAAGACGTTGACGGCCCCTCCCACAGCGATCAGCCTCATATACTTAATTGTGCTGCGAATCCATTGGCCCATTTCCGTCAGCAATGCCCAATGGGTTCTATCGACGCTGAGTTTGAAGTGGAACTGCTGGGTGGCCAACTCGTAGCTGTAAAGGTGTAGTGGGCGCTGTTGGCTGTCCTTGCTGACGACTGCTCTCTGGCGTCTCGGCAGGTCGCTGCGTAGGTCGTTGTGGAGGTTCGGGTCCTCTGCTAGATGCTCCTCCAGATTCACTGCCCGGTGGTCGGTGAGGTTGCCTTGCAAGTTTGAGTCCCCTCCTAAGTACGTGCGTGACGCTTATTACAATCACCCATTGAGGCTAACCAATATTTTGTAAATAATAGTAATGTTGAATAATATTATGAGGGTTGAACGTGGATTGAATTTAGACAGTTCGAAGCAATGTGGGCATTATAAACAATCGTGACAAAAAGCTCCCTTCCTGTCGACACTTCAAGGCTAGAATGCTGGCCGGAGAATTGCACAGTAGACGTTTTCGAGAGGCTACGTTGAACGTCGCAGTCTCTAATCTAGATATGAGAAAGTTGCGTAGAAAATAGGATGACTCTCTCGTTTGGGAGGTTTGGGCATCTGCGTACCTCAAAGTTGAAGATATGCAGCTCGATATATGTTGAGGTTTAAGATTGTTACTCCCAGTGCTTCGTGCTTGAAACTAGTGGACGTGGCACGGGCCGAGCGGCCGAGGATGAGCCCTACCATCAAAGGTTAGCCCAGGATGTAAGCTCCCGGAAAGCTTGGCACGAGGTCGCCCCCATTCTGGGTATAAAACAGTTGTAGCTAACGTCTCGTAAACTCCACAATCAATCATCTTTCGTATTGTACAGCTGGCCTAAAGGGCGTATGCCGTTCCTCCAACATCTGTTGAACATGGGAAAAATGCATCAACGACGAGCTAAAGCAACTGTTCGGGCGCGACGAACTAAACCAAGTCGACCCATTTTCTCGGTATCCTCCAGTTTCATAGGACGATATGTAATGGCTGGTACCCTGGCGAGATAAACTATTTACAACTTCTGCTGCTGGGCCTGCTGCGTTATAGCAGCCTGCCCCGCAACTACGATTGAAGGAAGTGAGTTCCTCGTGAAAGTGGAATGACCGCGGAATTGCGATGACCTGCTCCAATCCTGACCTGAACAAGATTCTCAGACCACTTCTCCAGCCACGCCATGATCGAGCTGGAAGATGAGTTTGGACTGGACCGTCTGCCCCGCCACAGCTTTTTAATACAGTGGTCAGCAGTCTAGACTTGTTGTTTTATCTTCAACCACAACGGCGGAGAGACATGGCTTGACCCTGGAAGCCTGAAGTTCAAATTAAATTGACCAACGGCGGATCTATCGGCTGGTGGAGTGGCTGAGGCTCCTTTCCTGATTGGGCATGTTGGCTCTTTTAGCCTTCTAGGGCTGAGTGCTAGTGGTCCTTACTCATCCTGGGGGAACGAGAATTAGCACACTGGAACTTGATATATTGGGATTGCCACTTTGTTGGAATTCGTGTTCCGTCAATGTTGCCTTCCTTCCCTCCCGCTTCTCCTATCCAAGCCCAAAACAGCGCCTTTAAACCCTCTCTCTACAATACGCGCAAGTGGTTCCACCACAACCGGCACGCGAACATGCCATCAACGACGACCAGATATATCACCATATTGTACGATCGCCAAATCCGCACAATCGCTTTTCAGACCAACCAATCATCATCCCTCTCACCACAGCCTACCAAGTCCATCTCTATTGCAACGAACCCTCCAGTAGAACCCACCTTATCCCCTCAACCGTCTCGTCTGCTTTCCCTCCCGGCAGAAATTCGCCATGATATATACAAAGAAGTTCTCTCGTTCGATCCTACTCCCAGAATATCCCTCTCCATCCTGTACAACAGGCCCAATCTGATTGGATCGCTTCCTCATCTCGCTCTACTTCAAACGTGCCAGCAGATTTACACTGAGGCCCGTCTCGTTCCATTCGAGTGTAATTTGTTCCAGTTCTACCAGTGGTACGGGTCCAGCAGCGTAGAGTGCCGAAAGCTCTTGGAGAAACTGGCTCCATGGCAGATCGAAGCGATCAGGGATGTCAAGCTGGGGATCACGGAATGCGAGATCAGAGCGCTTGGCCTGAAAGGCTCGAGCCAGGTGTTCATCAGGATTTGTGAGGTGCTTGGACCTGGACTGAGAAGCGTGATGTTGGACGTTGAGCCTCAGGCTGTGGCTTAGAACAACGCCTCGATGTGTCCTGATGAGACTCCGGGCGTTTGGTGGGTAGGTAAGAATGCGGCGTGGATCACAGACGGTCTTGTAAGGTTGAAGTCCTTGAGGAGACTGCATATCAGGATCTTTGATCAGAGCATGGTGGTTGCATCTGACGAAGGAGAGGACGGCAAGGAGGTCTGCGAGCAAGTGTTGTCGGCAACTTTGCCATGGTGTGGGAGGGTGCTGGTGTGTTCGCAGAAGGACAAGGGGAAAGGAAGGAGAGACTGCGAAGTGTGTGCTTGTTGACGGCCTTCAGGGCCCGGGAATCCGGTATTCGCCCTGATATTTGAGAGAGAGATTTACAGTGGCAAGAAGTGTTGTTAATGCAATGTCGCTGCCTACTCATTGCATTGTCCTCATTAGCAAGGCATAGTGGGATGTCGACCTCCCCTGTGATTTCATTCAACCAGTACTGGCACCTAGGAAGGCACACTTACGATCTCGAGCAAGTACCCTTGACGATGACTATATGCTATCATCGAAGCCAAGAGGCGAACAATGCCCTTTGGTGAAGGAACAGAACATCATCACATAGGTGGTGAGTTATTTTTGGCCGAACATACGAAAGTAGCCTATTCGGGACTAGTCAATAAGGAATTTTCCTTACCTTGCAGTGAATGACAATATGAGCTGTGTCTTCAACATGAAGGGGGAGATGTAGGCCAAGAGGGAGTCTATGAGGGCTTTTCCGTCTCCTGAGTATGTTCAGCTCATCAGCAGGCACCCCTGAAGCTCATTCTTTGATTATTTACTCCCTGCGAAATCCTTGACCTCCCTGGGAATCCCGGAATGGAAAGGCAAGGCTAGACCGTGTACCTCGAAGGAACACCAACAGAGAACTCGCCAAACTGCAATGTGGATTTCTGACTCTTTCAGTGTGCAGAGTGTAGTGGCGTCCGGAATCAGACGAGGGTGATGTGGCGTCCAGTCACCTGCTTCGTCTATCTGAAAGCATCGTCCATCCGGACTCACTCATGGCTAGAATAGCTCGAATTACTTGTAGAATCGAATTGAATTGACAGAATCAACTGCTTAGAATCTATCTAGAATGTCGCCTCAGAATAGGCCGATGGAATGGGGCCGTTGGAGAGCCTGAGGCGCAGGCTGTCTGACACATCTAGTCGCCATGCTGGTTGCAGGGTGTTGGGGCGTCCCGGAATCGGGCTAGCACGTTCCGTACTGGAATGCAGCGTGTTGCCCCTGGCTATTACTTGGCATTCCTAAATAGGTAACTATACCTTTTGTGGGAAGGCCGAGCTTACATAATAAACTCGACCCTTGCCCACTGTATAATACGGACAAGCTTGAACCCTTCCAGTAACAAAGACGACCGCCGTCGATGCGCTGCATGCAGCTGAGCTGCTCCTTGCTTACCCAGAAGCGGCCATGCCTGAACGTTCACATTCTTGATGCTCTGATTCGTCAGTCTCTTCTAGTTCTTTATGTCTGATTTCTTCTTCTTCTTCCGGTGATAATCCACCTTTCTTTTTCAGACCGGTTTCTATTCACCATTCTGTCGTCGCTATTTGACCCTTGATCTTCCCTACCTTTGAACCAAACATTTGTCTGCTCTCACAGTCTTGTCTCCCACCTCTCACTAGCTTATCCTCTATATATCCAATCCGTGAGACCATCATGGAACCTGTACCAGCCGAGCCAATTGGGACGCTGTCTCTCGAAGACAAGCCGAAACGCCCAAGAAGCGCCGACATCCTCCTCTGCCACAACTGCGGCTGGAACGCTGACCTTCAATCACACTACTATTATGAAAGTCGCATTAAATGCTCTTTTGGATCTGGGAACAGGGCTGTATGGACGATCGGCGATGACTACGTCCTGAAAGAGCGGCCTTTGCTCAGTCCATTTGGGCCGAAGTACATGGGGCCCGACGTCGTGACAACCAACTTCGTGCGCGAAAACACGACGATTCCTGTGACAGCTGAGATGCGTCACTGGGAAGATAGCCACAGCCACTTCTTCTTGATGAAGAAGGTGCCAGGTGAAACCCTGGAAATGGCTTGGCCGCGGCTCAGCACGGAAGAGAAAAAGAAGTACGCATGTGAAGTTGCCGAGTATATCGCGCAGCTGCGGACGCACACAGCGGCGAAGCCGCAGACAGTTGACGGCGCTCCAGCGCGCGACGGACTGATCAATACTTACGAGAAGTTGATGTGGGTGACCGAGGACAAGGAGGCGTGGTGGGCGAGCGTGGCCGACTATTTTCCATCAGAAACACAGGCCTGGCGTGAGGATTTCAAGGCGCGATATCCCGTTCGCACAGGACGACCGTACGTGCTCACGCACTCAGACCTGAACACCAGTAATATTATGGTGCACGACGGGCGCGTCAGCGGTATCATCGACTGGGAACACGCGGGCTACTTCCCGGAATGGTGGGAGTATGCGAAAGCTGATCAGCGGATTCAGGAGCCGGAGTGGCAGTACTACCTGGTGAAGGAGTTGGGCACGCGATTCGGCTACTTCGACGACGAGTCGGAATTCTGCAGAGCCTTCGGCGACCATGAAAACTATACTTACATCCATAACTACTTGCCCATCTGGCGTGACAATTTTTGCGATTGCAAGCCATACCGTTAAGTTGGGCACCTAGCGCAGAGTGCACTACAACCTACCGACACCGTCATATGATGCATCAGTTCTTCCTTGCACGCTTGGGCCACAGAGGAGTTAGACAGCTTCTGAGATTTAGCTTCTTAAACAATACAATAGAATGGCATGATTCAGAATAACAATCCATTCAGTATAGCGCTCGGCGGCAGACACCTTCCGTGTGGCAGTAATCCATACCTCAATCCAGTCATGTCAAGTCCCCTGTAACGCATGCTCAAGTCTCCCTTTACCTAGAGTTTGATCCACCGTCCATCCTCCCCAGCAATTCCATGGCGACCGGCCTCACAAACAGCATATGCGTCGGCCCGGCGGACACCTTTACCTTGCCACTGTCATTGATGATCAGCAGGACCTTAACACCGTGTGCCTCGACCTCCACCACCGTACAGGCCCCCTTCTTCTGCAAAGTCTCCTCGGAAATCCAAAACGGCACGACAGGCTCGTGATTCAGGGTGGACGCGGCCGCCGCCGGAGGGCGCGTGATGTTCACCCGTTCCATGCGTGAGACGACTGGCATCAGCGCTTTGCAATGGTCACACTTAGGAAGCTCAGTAAAGACGTTTTTTTGAGCAAAAGAAACACTTCATGACGGGCTGTCGGGCTAGGAATATATGTCAGCTGGGAGTCACGGCCGGGCCCGGGAGTGAAGGGAAGAGGAGGGGAAAAGATTGATCGTACTATAGGTTTTGGCTGGAAAGTGAAGGCTGGAAATTTTGGGGCCGGGTCTGCTTTTCAGATTTGGATAGGTTGGGTGTTTCTCGTCTTTCGCTATGCTTGCTTGCTTGTTGCGCAGCTTTCTCGTTCGTCAGCGTCCGTATCAGTAAGCTGGCTTTCGCTCGGTCGCGAATGGGAGGTCAATGTATGAAATGCTCTTGCTTGTCAGTCTGTTATTCTACGTATCCATAAGCCGTCCTTGGGTTTTATATACTTCGTGTAGGCAGGTGCTCCTTGTGAAGGGCGAAAGAAAGAACATCATCGATGGACTCACATTTAGCTTGAGTCTGAGATTAAAACATTGTGTGCTTTCTTCGCATGCCTACATGTAGAACACAGACAGGCTGACCAGAGGAGGTTTGACAAAGGCAAGTAAGATACTAAGCTCGACCATGTCAACTGGCGGCATTGATTGGTTCAGGAGTAAAGGGAACCGTGCGGGAGTGGCTTCTTGAATCGGACAAAGCGATATTGAGACTTCGGCTGTAAGACACAAAGACACAACTAAGATGAGACCGACACATAGGCGTAGTTGGTGCATCGTAGCAAGTAAGGAAAGCCACCTGAGCGGAGGGGGAATAGGGTGAGCGGAGGGAGAGCGGAGGGAGAGCGGAGGCTGATTCGCGCCTACGCGAGGGCGGCGATGCTGACTAATCGCTTTAAAAAATATGTTGAGTTTGATTACTCAAAAAAGATAGATCAACACTGACTGCAATGCTAAAAAATGTAGACGGGAAAAAGAGAGCTTATAATTATGTTTCTTTTGCTCATTTGCTATACTTTATTTGCCTTCTTCTTCGACTTTTTCTTTCTTTGTAGATTTTAATTTCTTTTATATCGCCTTTTTCTTTTTTCCCTTTTCACCTCTTTTTCATATAAGAGGGATAAGAATAGAACAGAAATGCAAGGTCTGGAGCCTGTCTGTCAGCGCAGAGCAACGCTCAAGCCAAGCACGTACGAGAGCGGCTGTTACTTCTCTAACCCACACCTAAATCTTCCGACTAAAGGGGTTTTAGTCGGGTCGATTTGGGGGGGGTGGGGGAAAGAAGTCTGGCCAACGCAGTGAGCAGGCTTGGATATTTGGCCGAGTGCAGGGGGTTTGGCAGAAGGAAAGGTTATAAACTTTGAAGGGAAGAGAAGGGTTTAGAGGAATCCGGTGGTTTGGTTCGATGAGTCAGGGGAAAAAGTGATGCCAAGACGTGATGGAGGTTGTTCAGTGGGGGGCAAGTGCAAGGGAGGTCCATTACAAAATCATTGGAGAATGTTCCTTTCTCGAATTGCAGAAGGAAAGTCGAGCTTCAGCAAGCAAGCTGGACCACAATGGAAAGGAGGCGACCACGGAGATTCCAGAGGCGGTCATGGCATTCGTTCCGGCAACAGTAGGGAAGCCCTGCAGTTCAATGGACACAATTTCATTGCGGCTCCGGTGGTCATAAGCCGCAGAAGTTTTACAGCCTCTAGGAGCCAATGGGATTACTCCCTTCGAGCAGGTTATTGAATAGGAATACTCGATCGATTCGTGTCACTATCTTAGAGGGCATCATCGACCACTGTGCGCTGCTCGTGACGCTCATGCGTACTATAAGTAGACCTTGTTGGTGGAGCCTTGACCGTATTGTATTGACATACTGAAGTCCATCGAAATCATTTCCGTCCGGAAATTGGCCTTGAGGTTCAGAAGCCGAATGGCAGCACTGACATACATCGTTCCTGCAGCTTCCATCTGCTCTGAGTTCGTTCGTAACCTCCGCTCGAGCAAGCCAGATCCAAGGCATCATTCTGTGCATCGTTCCATCGTCATGCAGCAAGCGACCTGTTCATTGAACATCCTTATGCCACCTGTTGGTCCCATTCGTAACGGCATTTCCTCTCTCCTTCAGCCCATCTTCGCTTTGCTGAAATCCATCTCCGGATGCTGCTGCATGAAGTTTTTCAACATATCCTGCTTTTGCTGCTCCTCGCTCGTCGGCTTCCCTTGCCGCTTCATCTCCTGGTCATACATCATCTTCTCGACCATGCCTCGAGTCTCACCGTCCAGGTCGCTCAATTTCGAGTTCTCGGGTTGGATCTTTGTGACATCTATCTTCGGAGCTGTTGTAACAACGTGAGCCCACCACTCGGATTTGTATTGTTTGTCCAGATGAATGGATATTTCTTTGCCCGTGGGAGTTGTTTCGAGGGTCCAGGTGCATTCGTCGAGGATAACTGGATGGGGAAAGTCGCCCTAAGCAACCATGTATCAGCGCATGATCCAGCAATGTATTGTGAAAGCTCATTGAATCATAGATGAAGAATCCTCCCGTACACCTACCTCAATCAACACTTTCTGGCCCCTGACTTGAGCCTTTATCCCTGTGTTTTTGATTTCAACTATCAAATCTCTTGCTTTCAAATTGCCAGATATTGGTATTGTGACGTCAACATCTCCAATTTGCTGTGTCCATCTGTATGGTAACGTGGCTTGTTCCGCTTCTTGTTTCTGGCGAGCTTCTGAGTCTATCCTGTCTCGCTCTGAAGGCGTTGGAGACGGAGGACGTTCAGAGGACGACATATTTTACAAGCTTTCAAGCAATGGAGACAGAATCAAGACGGTTGGGAAGATCCTAGAGGTGGTATGAGGACTTCACCCTGTTTCCGAGCAATATTTGATGTAATTCAAGGGTAAAACCTAGAAATGAAGTTGGAGTACCGCATGTCTTGGCAGGGCTCAAGTTCAACTGGAAGATGCAGGGACTATTTGGAGGTTCATGGTGTGGGTAGGCAGCTGTGAACGTGATCGTGGATGGACATCCAAGTGATCTATAACAGCTCATGTAGATCACGCCTTCGGCTTCGGATAATGCCTCCTGTCTGCCGCTATATCTGTACACTTCACCCTGACTCCAAGTCTTCTTCGCCAAGGTCTCCTCTTGTATAGCTCCTCACGAAGGAGTGCTCGGTGTGATATCACTCTCATCAGCTTGAGTCGGACCAGGACTTTACGAACTCGGCCCTGCAGCATTTCGAAGCTCCTGTTCAACCTCCGAAGATCCGCCAGTCAACTCATCTTTCTTTTCCCTCGCGTCCCGGCCGTCTTCACCTCCTTCTACAGTCATATGATACTCAGCCCACCTTTGCACACCAACGGAGGATGGCGCTCCCACCATCTTATCTTCGCCGTTTGCTGATTTGGGAAAGGCGATAACATCTCGAACACTGCTTGTTTGCCTCAAAATCGCCATGAGTCTGTCGAAACCAAGTGCTATCCCCGCGTGAGGTGGACAACCTGCTCTCAATGCTTCAAGCAAGGGTCGAAACTCTTCTGCCTGTTTCTCTGGTACTTTAAGTATATCCTTTAGCACCATCTCTTGCACCTTGCTATCGTGAATACGACGACTTCCACCACCGACTTCGACACCATCAATGACAAGATCAAAATGGTCAGCCGTGCAGCTCAGAGGATCAGTAGTCAACTTGTCAACATCGGACAACGTTTTGGGAGCCGTGAAGGGATGATGTGTTGACTTTATACCTGCCATACCGCCCTGTCCTGGATCGGCGTCATTTGTGGGAGAGAAGAGCGGGAAATGTGTGACCCAGACAAAGTCATGACCTGCAGGCTTCCGAGAGATATCTTCAGAGACAAGTGCCATATGAAGATCGCGACGTAAGTTTCCAATCATGGTGGAGCTTTCACCCATAAATGGACGATTAGGCCTAGCTTGCAAAACCAGCAGATCTCCTCTAGCAGGATGAAGAAGCTGGACAATCTTCTCTGCAGCATCATGTTCAAATGCTGAAAGTCCGTTCATTGGCTTAGAGGGATCAAAGATAAAGATTCCAGGCGCGCCATGAGAGTTGTCCATATATGCTGAAGCAGAGGGGCGGTCCAAAAATGAACTTATAAACTTCTTAGTCTGTTCAGGGCTGGAGACTCTGACCCTCATCAAATCGATAATAGGATCCTCGAGAGAGGTGATTCTGGATTTCAGTGTTTCGTCCAAGAAGTCTTGCGCTTGACGTATCCTAGACCCAAAGCGCGTGTCTGGCTTATCGGACCCCCACGTTGTCATAGCATGCTGGTAAGTAACTTGCGGAAAGTAAAGAGGTGCGTGGTGGGGAATATCTCGCATTTTGTACTCAAGCGGATACCGAATCTTCTGCGGGAAAATCGTTGTTCGAAAGAAGGTTTGCCAGAGGACTTGAATAATTCTTTCGGTGATCTTCATGACATCCTCTGCAGACGCGAAGGACATTTCTATGTCGAGCTACGAAACAGATTGTCAGTATCCGTCTCAAGCAATAGAGAGCATCGACCTACCTGCGTGAACTCTGGCTGCCGATCTGCTCTCATGTCTTCATCCCGAAAGCATCTCGCGAATTGGAAATATTTCGAGATACCGCTGGCCATTAATATTTGCTTGAATTGCTGAGGACTCTGCGGGAGCGCGTAAGCCAGGCCCCTTTGTCGCGTAGGGACCAAAAATTCCCGCGCCCCTTCAGGGGTGGATTTGAAAAGGATCGGCGTCTCGATTTCATCAAAACCCTTCATAAAAAGGTATTTCCTGCTTTCAGTTTGAGCCTTGGAACGCGCCTGTAATGTACTCCGAAGGGTTGAGTTTGTGCGAAGCTGCAAATGTCGCTGCTCGGGAGGGAATTTTGTATCCACTTGTGCAATAATGTCCTCTGGAAAGTAATTAAGGGGTTTGATTGATTCAACACGCAATTCAAGTCGAGGCGTGGTAGCCACATCACCAACATAAGGATTTGATTTGAACTCCGTTGGTGGAACAAAGGCGTCAGATTGATCCGCAGCGGACTCTTCTGTACGTGCAGACTTGATTTCAGGGGAAGTTTGATAAACGATGTTTGGTCCAGCTGCATCCGAGGTTGTTGAAGGTCGTTCCCCCCTCAAACGTGGATCTTTGGGCATTCTTTCAGCAGGTCGCGTCGACAGCTGCCCGGATACGGCAACGGGGCTATGCGCACGGATGTTCCGAATCTTCTCTCGCACCTCATGTCCCACAACAGCTTCATCGACAATCAATTGGAGTGTTTTTCTCAACTGTGGATCTACAAGTTCCACGAAATCCAAGGTTTTTGCACCACGCCGCGAGGATGTAATGTAGCCATGCATTGTAGAGGTTTGATTTGGCCGAAGATCCCACCTGTCCCAGTTGCTTGTTGCTGGTGGAAGGTTGACTTGATGAATTCAGCATGGAACATTCCAGGGGCAAAACAGCTCATCAAACATACATTTCTGTTTGTATTGCGAAAGAGGACCAATGTTATCATTTTGGGAACCAGACAAGCCCTGCCGTCTGCCTTCCGACACAGGGAGATCATCCTGTTGTATCTGGGCAGTCTTCCCCTCGAACTCCGTACTTCGTAGTATTGTTTGGTGCGTAAAGCTTCTTTTCAGTTTGGGCGAAGGGTGGTTGTATCGTCCCCGAACGTAGTTGGATATGGCAATGTAGCTGTCTTTCAATTGACCAGCCCGGCCGAAGGTTCGAGAGTGAAGCATTGTTATTTGGATTCATGCGTTTCGAGTACTTCTCCACAGCTCGAGCACTATTCATGAAACGCAACGATATGCGGTAGAAGCTCGCGTCGATAAATGTCTGAGGACAAGGAGAGGAGAAAGAATGGTCAGAATTGGTCAACAGCTGTGGCCGAGCACGATGAAGCTCGTAAAAGCCGAAAAATCGCGCTAAGGAAATAACGGCCAACACCACAAAGCGGGACACCCCACAAAACGGGACAGTTGCCGAGGATACCCACCACAACAAAAACGTCGCTGTCGCCGCTATATTCATGCGAATAAGCTGCGTTCTTGATGGAATTGCTTTATTAGGCCTATTCTATTATAATAGTACGAAGAATTTGCTTCTCCCCGCCCTCCTTCCTCACTATTCGCACTGTTTTAGGCTCCCTACCCGTTATAGCCTCCCTGACCTGTTCAAGATCTCACGAACGCTGTTGTGTCTCTTTTTGTAGCCGTTTTGAGCGTTTTATAACCTCTTAATTTAGTGCTTATTTGCGTAGCTCTTTCAGCTGCGTTTGAAGCAGTTTGACGCCGGTATACTCTTGAATAGCGCTGTGATCAAGCTTGCGTATCACACGTCTTATTCAAGACGTTATTTTGGTCTTAATTTAGTGAATAAGCGCCCGTAACTTATTATTCTATTTTGGAGTATAATATAGATCATTGAAGATAGCTGACGATTAATATTCAGGCGTTATACGCCCGAAATTCATAATTTCAGGATCTTAAAGTAGTTTCTGCTTATTTATGAATAGAATTCCGCTTCTATTTTATTTAGCGCGGATATTTCGTGCTGTAAACATAGTTTAACGTGCCTCTATATAGAGCTGCGTAAATATCTTGCGGGTAATAATTGTATAATTTGTAAGTATGAATTTTCAAATAACTTATTTATATATAGTTGAAAGAGGCGAAAATATATTTAAATTAAGTGATTAAAGCTTATAAGAGATATAAGATGATAAATAGAGAGAATGAACATTATTTTAAAGATAAAGATATTAAAATTAATCTATTAAATAACTATTATAATCGTTAAGAATAAGAATAAAATACTTACTCTCTTTTAATATTTATAAAATGAATATTTACTATAATTAGTTAATAACTAACTTATTATTAGTTCATCTCTTTAATGAGAAGATCTAAATAATGTTAAGCAGCTCTTTAATGATAATAAATATATACTATTTTAATATCTTATTATAAAAGATAAGATAAAGCTTAAGAGCGTAGTTATATAAGATATACTTAATAATTATAATCTATTAAGAATTGTTTAATTAAGAGATCACTAAACAGTCTAAAGAAGAATTATAGACTATAAATTAATCTGTTATTTATCTTATTTAGAAGTCTATTTCATTTATATTATAGATATCCTCTATTTTAACACTGTATTAACTCCGCAGCTCTTCAAATTCAGAAAAAAAGATCTTCACAACAGTAGAATCAAGCGTAGATAGTTGCTTGATATTCATGAGTCAAGATCTGCTTGTTTAGAGATCTGAATGTCGAGAAATAAAACGAGAAATATAGTTCTTACCTAATAACTTAGAATCCCCTTTATTACGTAGGATCTCATGCGTAAAACGGCGGATTTTAGAGTAATCTGGGCACAGATTCTGCCGTTATAGATCTTGAATCCATTGAATCAAGGTTCTTTTCTCTTATAGGGACAGGCGTTAAGTGCTGCGATCAGCATTTGCGCGTGAGTGTCGGCCTCCGCGTCAGTAAGCCAATGTCGATTTTGAGACACCGAATTTGACAGCCGTCTAGCGAATTGAGCTCGAAGAACCTATATCTAGACTATTCAAGGCCTGTTGAATAGATTGCTCTTTATTAGAAGTCATTTAGAGCTATATTGGTGGAGGAATGAGGGTTTGAAGATAGAGGGTGGTTGGATGGGTCGGAGAAAAAACTGTCCCGTTTTGTGGGGTGTCCCGCTTTGTGGTGTTGGCCGTTAGAGCTTAAAAATATATCCGCACATAATCAGACCTCCTTTTCATCTCCATCCTTCCAAGTTTTGAACAAGTAAGCCGTTCCTCCACATTATGAAATTGACGCTTTACTGACATTGAGACAGATGATGAAAGCCTAGCGTGTACTGGTTGAATTCATCTCTTCGCTCTCGATCTTCAAGCTCTCTCCTTCGGGAGCTCAAGCGGCCTGTTGACTGACGGTGAATGAGAGAATGAAAAAGGCGTTCGGCACACCAATCTTGTTACATTTACGGACGCGATGAAGGCATCTCTGAACCCAAAACTTGAGAGGTGTACGGCTGGAGCATAAGTTGCGAGGGGAAGCGAATGTGTTGCCCCTGGGGGGGGTCTTGCTCGAGGAGCAGCAGCATGTCTACCAATGGTCGATCGGCTCGCTGCACCTCAAGTGCAAAATGGTGCACTAGTGGCTCACGATGTGAAGAGCCTCCCTTTGAACGTTTGCTGTGACTTAAAACCCGTTTCTTGCTGGCTACAATGGAACTACTTCTATCCTCTCCTCCTAGTACTACTAGCAACGCCCTTCTTGACGTCCGCTCCAGTACCCTGCCCAACCATTTGAGGAATCTTCTCACTGACCTCCCCGCCATGGCCTGCAGTCGTCCCCTTCTCCTTCCAATAGTACACCATCTGACCTGCCAGCACCGCATTGAGCAAAAACCCCGCCACAAACCCATACAAAATCAGCTTATCATCCACTTCCTGTAGCGTCGTGAAGATCCGACTCAAGCTTCCCAGCAAATAATTGAACACAGCAAACGCGCTCAACTGGCCCGTTCCGCCCTGGCTGTAGACCGTCAAGATCTGCGGCAACTTGCTCGCCACGCTCAAAACCCCAGCTCCAGCTTGAAGATAATTCATCATCTTCGCATCAACCAACGTATCCGACACTAGTAGAGCGTAGATCGCCGCCGCAACCCCAGCGACAAAAGTCCCAGCCATCCCATCCCGCCTCATAAAATGCAACACCAGCACCGCAATGACCACATCCTGCGCCAGTATCAACGCTGTCTCCCCATACGTGCTGAACGGCCAACCGCTCCTAACATTGTACGCTAAGGTGATTAAAAAGCTAGCGGTCTCGAGGACATAGCTCGTGAAGCTCAGGCCGGCCGCGGATTGAGATTGGAGAAGCTTGAGGATCTGTGGCACTTTGACGATGGAGGCAGTGGTGATGATGGCTATGCCAAGGGCTTTTGAGACGGCGAGGCTGAGGCATTCTGGATGGGTGGTTATGTCGAGGTCGCGGAGGAGGGCATCGTGGCAGGGGGTACCGATTAAAGAGGTCAGGGCGTTGGAGACTGGGCTAGGGAGGTTGGTTGTTATTGGGAGAAGGTAGGGTTTCAGGGGGTTGAGTATTAGGGACTGTAGTTGGTCCATGTTCACGTCGTAATGGAGGCAGAGTGGGAATAGAAACAGGCGTACAGGAATCCGAATCTGTTGTAGGTCCTCCTTGGCGGCTTACTCAGCATAGGCCTATTTAGCTTCTGCAGAGTTCTCGTAGCTAGTTAGCTTCCTTCATACACTCATTCATCAGAATCGAGCTCAACTCCGTTAATTCGGGACGAGGGTGTGTGAATTGGCTAGCGTGCTTGGCAGGGAGCAAACATTCACTACGTATCGTAGAGCTTGAATTCCACCTCGTCTGGAGGCGGATATTACACCAAATATTAACACATCGGTATCGAAAAGCTGGATCATCCGATAAGATTCAATCTGTTGCAACCCTCAATGCAAGACCACCTGTATTGCTCAAGTGTTGAGAGTGCTGCATGAAACGGAAACAGGCGAAGAAAGGATGGATACCTGCTGAGGGAATAGCAACCACCATCATCGCCAGCTACAGCAAAGATCGCACGAAATGATCTCCCAGGGGAATGAAGCTTGAGTGCCGGAACGTGGTAAAGGTTCACTCGTTGAGCTAGTCCTCTATAGTTGTAATGTGCAGCAAGGTAGGTAGTTAACGCCGTCCTTGTGAGACACTTTCCGTGCTCGAAACCGGAAACAAGAGTTTAATCTTGGCGTTCGAAAGACGTATATACGTGGTGCACTGCGCGTGAGTGGCTACAATGCTGATAGTGCATAAAAGGATGAAGCAAAAACCGCTTGCTAAAAGGTTCCATTTCCCATGTTCGCGCAATTGGCGCCCTTTCTTTGCATATTCTATTCGCGCGAAAGAAGACCTCGTTTTGTTGGAAGTGAATAAGCCGTGATGCTAGGTATTTCGAATGCTGAGAATACCGGTAATGGTGTCTGCATAGGTAGAAGTGAACTTCGGAGTCCTTTTGTTGACCTGCTGAAAACTACGTATTGTACTCATCAAATCTTTCCATCGATCTGAACATCAACTGCATCCCTGGAGTCCTTGATTGTGTTGAAATTCATTCACACTATCGTTGGAATCCTTCAGTCCCATTCCAAGGCTCAGGGCTGCTGTCCCGATCCTTGTGCTGCTCAATCCCAGAGGGTCCCTCGACCAAATTCCCAGGATCTTCGGTGGGCTCGACGGCGTGGCGGGGTTCATCTGTCCAGTGAAAACAATCGTAGCCTTCATCGTCTCGTGCGTCAAGATCGCCGTCCTCCATCTTGAGGATATCGCTCCTCGCCTTTGGATGCGCATCTTCGTCTTGCTCGTGGAATTCGTTCTCATGCCATCTCTTCCAAGTTTGGTCCAATCCGACCACAAGCGGAGGAGACAGTCCTACAGCGACAGCCATGATTTTTGTTGCCGTATCAAGCTGGTCCCAAGCGACTGCTATGGCACAGACCATCCACGCTGACAACCCCAATGCATGTGATGGATTCTCTTTGGTCATTTGCACAGCAATAGCGGCTGCACTCGACAAAAACAACACGATTATCCAGCTCGGACCAGTAGACGTCTCTTGAATATCATAATCCCGTTGGGCAAGTGCACTGGGGATCAGGCTCAAGGCGAGATACGTCCGAGTGAGCTGCAAAAAGGCGTGTGAGACCTTGCGCGGCGTGAATGTCCGGTAATAGCTTCTCCTCGAAATTGTGGTTCGCTCGGTGCCATCGTCTTGTTCCAATCGTCCACTTACAAGGTGCGTAGTGCTGTTTTGACTTGGTATGCCGGGCTCGTCCCCTTCAGGTATGGTAATGGCAGACTGTGAGGAGGTCTCGTCTTCAGTCTGAGAAAGCGTTGCGACGATATCGGGAGAAGAGACGCCCTGTGCATGGCTTGGCATTTCGGCATCCTTTTCGCTCTTTTCTCCAGCCTTCCCAACGACATTCTGCGTTTCACTGAATCGTGAGGATGTTCCAATGGCGCTTGCGACCACATTCATCTTGTTCTGTGTGAGGGTCCCAGTCTTATCAGAGCAAACCGTGGTTGCGTTACCCATCGTTTCACATGCCCTTAGCATTCGCACGGGGTTGTTGTCACGCGACATACGTGTTGTTGCAAAAGCAAGTGCCAGAGTGACAGCCAATGGCAGGCCTTCGGGCACGGCCACCACGACAATTGTCACTGCAACGATAAAGATGTGTAGCACCGATTGACTAGAAAATCCAGCTAGGTGGTAAGCAGAAGCCCAGATGAGACCTCCCATTGTGAAATCCTCAGGAATGTGACGTCCGGTACCACTTTCTGCCTGCGGAAATTCCTCGGGCTGGAACTCGACGATTCCAGGCATCACGGGCGTGTTGAGAAAAGATACCAGCTTGGCCCAGGGCACATAAGCTTCAACGTATTGAAGAGCACTGGGCACAGAAACAAGACTCCACAAGAAGGCAAGAGCAACATGGATGAAGGGGACCATGGTTTTATCGGTAAGCCGGGCAGCTTCAATAGCTACAGAAGCCAAGCCCAGACGAGACCGATGGTTATGCACCTCGTGCAGTGCAGAAAACCCCACAAGATTAGGCATTACATTTGGCGAAGTTGAGGTACCTGAATCTGGACATCATCTTGAGGTGATATGTCGATGGAAGGACTTTTCATGAGAGATGTATAGTAGGATCTCGTCACCTCTGTCCGAGTAACACATTTGTCACGAAAATCCGATTTCTGGGTCTCTCGAGTGGCCCCTTGCCGAGTATACTCCTCGAAGGGCTGCTTGAGTCTTGTGGCTGGACCATGTCCAAATGCGAATAAATTTGTCCAGACAAGACTAGCAGTCTCTGGCCCTTGTATTTTGAACTTTCCCGTCATCCTGGTAATAGCGTTGTCGAGAATTTTAATATATTCTTCTTTCAGACTAGTACACTCTGCTATCGAGCCACGAGTAAACCGTAGAGCGGCGGCTTTGATGAAAGTGGAATCTACAAGTGGATTCCTCTGGCTGATGCTCGCTTTCCGTTCAAGGGATGGGTTGAACAAGAGCATGATACTCTCCCGTGTGTTCGGGAGAGGTGCTCTACTTGCAAGCGCCTTGCTGTAATAGAAGACTTGCTGTACGATATTAGGCCTTGCCAGCACAGCTAGAAGATGCTGAATCCTCCCCACATTTGGAGATTCGTCCGCGGCCTTGTTGTACCACGTCCTAGCGACTCCTGACCAGATCTCACGGTCACGGAGATCTGGGTCTTCGAGAGCCATTCGATAGCGAGCCAGATCGCCTAAACACTCAATCCAGGTTTCTTCAAATGTTGGGACGCTTTCAATCAATAATGCCGTCATGGAATAAGCAAGATATACAAACGAGAGCATATGTTCTAGAGAATCTGGAAACTGGTGCCTCAAGAGTTCCAGAAACGAGTGAATACCGTGACGCCACATCCTGGCAGGCATAGCGTACTTGGTGGCCAGTCTTCGTAGGGCAGGGGATGATGAAGGATGTTGAGATGCTAAGAAGAAATCATGGTGCTCGTGGATTAGGGTCCTATGCAGTGCTATAAGTGCCTGCCATTGTTCATTGGACAGCGGGTTCGTTGTCAAAGCTTTCTCTTGATCAATCTCGATGCATTTCCTTTCCACCATCACGAGACCAGCGTAGATGCCTCTGACCTCGTTGACAAGTTGCTCTTGCGTCAAAGGCCTAGTCTCTGGCTGCAAGAGGATCTCAGCGTCTTGATCGCGTACGTTGAAAGCAGATCGACTGCTGCTAGTCCCTGACGAATCCATTCCAGTGTGGGCAGTGCCAATTTGGGTTGGGCGAGATTTTGGTGTACGTTCGTTGCGATGGGAAGGACTGATGGTGACACCGGATTGTGTCTGAGGGGCTCCGGAAAATGTACGGCCACCAGATCCGTCCACTACCTTGCTTGTAACCAGAGGTTGCTAGTGGGGAGTTGAATGATGTTGAATTATTGCAGGATCGGCTTGAGTTGTCGCTTTGGCTCTGTACTTGGCAGAGGAAGTAAATTCGTGTACGCTCAAAAGATGGGAAGAATATAGTTCAGCACGCTTTTTCGCATTCTGGCGATCTGGAATCCGGAGAGGTTCTTGCGATGGGTCCTGGAAGACTAGGTGCCTCGTGGATGGATTAGCGCCCGTGGTAGACGTATTTTGCACGATTGGCCTGCATATAACTCCTCATGGAAAACTTGCCAAGCGCCCAGAGATCAGTGGCTAGGCCTAAGGCGGCAGAAGGATTGATGCGGTCTGAACAGGTTTGAAGATTGTCTTGAGAAAGTCAAGTCAGCTCGAGATTGTCTTGAGAAAGTCAAGTCAGCTCGAGATCGTCTATCAGTAAGGTCAATACTTCCAGCTTTGGGGCCAAGTCATGGGAATGGAGGTGTCATTGCTAACCTATAATGCTAACGTCGCACTGTTAGTCCCCTCGAGGAATGAAGTGGTTTGATGTGCCAATGAGTGATCTCGAGTTAGTTACCTTTTGTGATGTTCTTTCAGTTCGAGTCTTTGACTGTATGTCAGAGACGCTCTGGTCAATGGGTAAGCTGCCCACTGCAAGCAGTCAAGGTAGTCAGCGAATATCTGGAATTGTGGTTAACCTGTTCGTAGCGAAGCTGTGCGTACCTGGACCGTCGATGCTGGGCTGCCACTGATGACACTTTGGTGCAGTGAAGTGGAGAGTAGAAGAAACAAGCGGCCACCTTGACCTCGGCGGAAGAAGACTCGAGATAGAAGACGGCGTGTGTAGATCAGAGATTGACGATTTGCTGGGGATTCCTCGTACTTCCTCCTGTTTGAACTTAAGTACAGGAAGTTGAGTGCGGCTCTGCTGCCCCGCAGCTCGCGAGGCTGACGAAAGTATGGATGAGCCTGAACGCAACGTTGCTTGTATTGATAAATTACTAGCAAACCCTTTCTCCATTCATTGTCTTTGATCTGCTAACGCATCCAGAAACCAGCTCCGAAGCATCGATACGTTCACCCAAAAACTCGATGAGTGCCGCATTCTAGGCCTGCATCCATTTTCAACCCCCCATGGGTAGCCAGCTTCCGCGGCCTGGCGAAACTTCCCGCGATGGGTATCGCGCGTCGTCGCTTTTGTGGGTTGATTCGATCTGCATATCATGTGAAGAAAAATGGAAGAAGCAGCCATTGCCCCAGCGCAGTTACCTTTGGACTGGCGCTTGTCTTGTCTGTCTCTTTGGCACAGCTTATACCACCAGCCGCTACAGGCCGCAAAACACAATTTCGGACCTTTATCGGCAAACAGATCTGAATCAAACAAGGGTTAATTTTCCGACCTCAATTGAGAGAGCATTGGCGCCGATATCCTGGTGGCAATTGGTAGACGAATCGGTAACTCTTACGAAGACAGCCCAAAAAGGGCCTCGTCATTCCGAGTTAGAAATAAACTGACAAATTATTCAGCTCAGATCTTTAGGCGACCCGGTTCCCGTGGTATTTCTGTGTGCGTCAACTGCGTGGGGCATCACCACTATATACCTCCTTGAACGTTATAGACGTCACCGTTATCAGTATTGCTTTCTTGTTGCTGGAATCTCAATATCTGTTTTGCTTGGGGCTTTCACAATAATCTTCGAAGAACTGCCATCGTATCTTGCTATAACATATACGCCGTTGTGGATCTCGTTCGTCATGACATCAAGCGCGATGCTGCACCGTTTACTGTTTGGGGATGGTTAAGGAGTCGACACGGGTGGGAGACAGGAAAATTGGGCCCCTAGGACCGGTTTGGCTGAAAAGAACGGGGAGGACATGGCCATAGATGAGAACGAACAGAGGTTCAAAGGACGACTCGGGGACACCTACCACATGTAAACGATGTTGTGAGCAAGGCTCAGGAGAAAGAAGGACGGTCTTGAAATGTGCTTTCCGGTCCAGATGTATTTTCCGGCCCAGATTTGTTCGTATGTTGCATGGCAATATGAAGAGAGTGTCCTTCAGATCTGTTCCATGTTCTGCGTCGTTCATCACGGGAATGAGGAAGCGAGCTTCAGTCCTGCATTGCGACGCTTTTTCTGTTGAAACAGGACCATATGAGCGATCTGAATTTGCCTTGCCTTCCATACTATCACCATGTATTGTTGGCCAATCGCTGCTCATCCTGAATTTCATCTTAAACACTTACCAACTAGCAAATTGGTGGTACATAGTCAAGAAGCTCGCAGCATTTGGCAGTGCGAGAACATGAACATGCAAAGTCTCTCGCAAAATCTCTGCAGACTAGCTGGACATATCGCCAAGCCAGCTCATTGGCCCAATCAAACCTTAAATTGACCTTGTCTTGGCGATCATATGTCAGCAACTTTAGGAAGACTCTCAGGAGCAACAGGCATTTCCTCCTCGTCAAGATAACTTCTTCAAAAATTATAATTAGATCACAGCGCCTAACAAACATGCTGTACAGGGTTCCAGCTGCGCCTTGCTCCCGTGTCCAAGAAGTGCATTTCTAAAGACCACTCTGAAAAGTCTACGATTCTCCGTGGGAAACCAAACAGTGCAATATCTCTTCCAATGTAGCGACATATCCCACTCGTGGCCCATGCTCCTGTATGCAGTGTGCGAAGGCGGAGGACTCGGGCAGATAGCAAGCGAGGCCATGTGCAAGTCTTCTGCCTAGAATAACTCTACCACGGTCGTCCCCCAACACATGCGTGAGGCCAACTCTGTAGTAGCTCGCGAAGCATCGTCTGCCTTGTCATGTCTCCCGTGCTCAATCAAGAAGTCTGTCAGTTCCTTCATGCTTCCCTGAGTAAGTTCACAGTCGGGTCCAAGAACTCGCAGACGTTTCGACGCTACTTCGCGGAGTATGGGCTCGGCATTGCCGATGCGAAGTTTCTGCATGAAAAGCGAAAATCTGCGAAGAGCGGCGAGCCGATATGGGTGGTAGTCAGGGAATCGAACAATGATGCGACTCATTGCTGTGCGCATCATCTCCAACCCGTCAACATGTCTCTCAAGATTAAAAAGCACCCGGGCGAGCATAGTCAGGCATGTGATAGTCTGTGGGTCGTATTGACCCAAAATTCTCTCCAAGCTTACGCGTGCTCGGGACAAGACATCTAGTGCTTCTGTACATTGTCTGGCATCTTTGTCGCCAGCAAGCCGCCAGCCTAGATTACAGAGGCATGCCAATGTAGAAGGCGAATCCGGTCCCCAGGATCTTTCGAAGCAGTAGTGAATATCTCTCAAGACGGCCGGATCAGACATTCTCCCAATTTTCAATCGACACATAACATCCATTTTGAACCGGATCGTGAGTAAGACTGACTCCCTCTCCAGTAGACCTTGCAGGGACATTGCCGCGACGTTGAGTTTCCCCAAAAGCTCAATTGCTATACTCCGCTTGCCATGAGCTTCCAATAGCGCCAACAGAAGGTTCAAGCTCGTCAAGCACTTTTCATGACGACTGGCTACCATCCTTTCGAAACTCTTAGAGGCCATTTTTATTGCCACTTCAGCATCATGGTCCATCCCTTGATTTTTACGTAGACAGGCAGCTATAGACCATGAAAGGAAGTGAGCCGGGCAGCCGAGTGGCTGGAAGGCATCAGGTTCAACTTGGAGATCGTCGTGAGATACGTTGTCGATCCAAGTGGGGTTGTATTGCGGATAGAGCAAGCTGTCAGTGTGATTCAAAGGACTTATGCTTTGCCTCGGCGAGTCGCTGGTGGACGGTGGTGTGACAGACATCATCTTGTAAAGATCAAACAAATCCGTCGACTCGACTGCCGGCGGATCTGTGGTGGCGATCAATTGTCCAACAAACTGTTCAACGATCCTTGTGGGAGGTTCTGGCATTGGTGCAGCAAGCTCGCCTTGAGCCCAAGGCCCTACTGTATCATATTCCAATGGCAGGGGCATATTTTCTTGGTTTGTTTCTGCTGGGTGAGAGCTAACAGCTGCCTCGCCAAAAGCTGCGTTTTGGGATTCATTCGCCAAGTCATGGCTATGAGAAGTCCCGGCCATCGAACTGTCATAGGGGGAAAATTCCGGCGTGGGTTCCGAAACCGAGGTTGTTGCATGAGATCCATTGTGCGTTGATTCTGGAGTCAGATGGCTAGAGGTAGTCACAGGTCCGAGTCTGAGCTGCGTGGGTGGTGTAGCCAACACAGGTGTCGTGACACCCGAGTCCGCAAAGTCGAAGGTGATATAGGAGGGTATGACATCGCATGACTCGCTTTCTGCGAGTGATTTTGCGCCTATCTTATTCTTCCTCAAATATGCTTCAATCCGTTTCCAGTCAATGCGCTGACCCCTGATGTAAAGTCGACATGTTCTTTTGCTACGTTCTGCCTGCCGAGATAGATGTAGAGCGACCGCCACGTCTTTTCTGCTCAAATTACGCCGGATATTCCATTGGCTGATCTTGTCTTTGAAAACCTTCTGTCTGCTGATCAGTCAATTGATCAGGCTTCAAGTCAAGATTTTTTGCAGGCGCACGAACGAAACATTAACGTTAAACTCTTCACTAATGATTCTCATCACATCCTTCAACGACCTCTTTTCGATATGATAAAGCCTGGTGATATGTTCTCGGTGAGAGTCTAACTCAATCCCAGAACCTCTTTCCGGCATGGATCTTCTTGTGGCCTGACGTTGGGGCCGCTGTGTAGCCATTTTAAGGACATTTGATCAAGATGTCTCGCAGGTCTGATCGAGGGTCTCCCGGGTTAATTGTTGAGCCTAACCGACCAAAAAGCCAACATTTTCATTCAGAAAAAGGCTCGAACGACGGCTTCATATCCTCATCATCGCTCGGAAAGGCAACGATGAAGGGCATCATCGGAAAGGCGATGCGGACAGTGGAGACAGATAACAGGCCAAGGTAGATCCCTGATATTTCGAGCTTCGATATAAGCCGCATCGGGCATAAACGAGGATGCGGCAGAAGTACATCGTTCAATGTAAGTACTAGTGCCATCATGGCCGTTTTCCCGAGCTATAACAGGCCTAAAGAATGGGACAGGGATTGCTGACCTGGCGAAAGTACAGACGCGAAAGACTCGACCTTTAGGACAGTACTTTGACGTTTCACTAGTAGTTAAGAGCAGAGAACCAAGTGGACAGTTGGCCGCCCGACGGGAGCCTTGGGGTACTCAAACCATGGCATTGGTTGAGTAGTCCCCCACCATAAGGGCTCAATCATCACCTCTATTAGCCGACCGCTGCGGTCCAGAGGTCCTCCGGTCCGAAGGCTCAAACTTCAACGAGACAGCGGATAAAGACGGCAAAAATGGGCTTGAACAAGCGAGTGTGAATCACCCTTCTTTAAGTCAGCCCTGCTCAATCTCGACTAAGCTCCGCTTACCTCGTACATACCCTCGGAGGGTAGCGGGAAAAGCGTCGTCGAGAGGATTGCCGCTACGGCAGATTTTCGCGCTCCAGGGTGCCAAGAGGTCAGAGATCTGCTTCTAGCTAAGTGCCCGCCGTCTAGGTGCGGAGCGTCCCTTGAATCAAGCTTGTCGATGCACCCAAACCCTCTCTGCATCCTCCTTCATCAAACCTTGCAAAGAAGCTCAATGGCGACTACCACTCCAGTCTTTGATCCTGCAAGGGCGACATGATTACCTGACCGTCCTGTATGTCTGTGTTACAGTTTGTCTAGACCGCGAGCAGCCCTCGGCCGTAAGGCAAACGGGCTCTTGCTCGACTGTCTAAAATCAACGTGTCCGCTGGAGCACTTGGACTGGATGTGTAGTACAGCAGTGATACTAGAGTTTGAAAACACTATGATGGCCATACTAGCATAGCCTTAACGACCTCACTGATTACCCTGCAAGAGCGTTTCATCGCATGAGAATAGTCTGCGAGAGCAAAGGAGAAGCTGAACGAAGACGAATGAGTTCTTCGAGAACGGATTGGTAAACAATGCCACTACTATATGTAAACACAAAAGACGTTCAACTTCCCACTGCCACACGAGGGCCAGCCTGCCGCAAATAGTTCCATTCTCCAAAGCTGCGTTCGACCAACATACAGCGCTGCCCGCTCAAAACCGAGGTGCTGTGAATGGTCAGCGTGAGGACTGTTTAAGAGAAGGAAGCGACGACACATACCTCCCCAAGGATAGAACAATAGGTCGGCTAGTCACGCGGTCCGCTCTTCGTCGTCGGTACTTGTTGATGCTTCACTCTTTGAATGCTCGATGTGGTGTACAACAGTCTCCGCTACAGACGGTACCCTGGTCCCATTCGAATCCAAGTCGGACAACTCGACATCCCTGGATGGATTGAGCTCCGCCTGGGACTCTGAAACTGAAGGACGTCTCGCGTTACCGGGTTCGCCGCGGGCGCCCTCCTCATCCGGTTTTGCTTTATGGCGGAACCATTTCCTCGTAATGCAGCAATGTAGCGCAGTGAGGAAGAAGCCGATTCCAGTCAGAACGCCCAGAATAATGCCGGAAAATTCCGCAGTTGTCATACCGAGATGCTTCTTAGCCCATATATCGGCATTGGTCGTCTGTGTAGGGGGTGTTGTTGTATACGTAGGCGTAGAGTTGAAAACCCAGCCGTTTACTGCAACGCCGGCAACGTTGGGTGCTCTGGAGGGTATGCCCGCAGATAATGTCATGGTTGAAGCCGGCACTCCCGACAGGTGGACAGTCACTTGCCGTGTCTGCACTGATGTGCATCCGTATAGAGTGCCGTGATTAGCTGAGGTGGCGAAAGCGTATTCGGACGGGCAACAGAAGACCATGGTCGAAGCCACGTCCTTCTCGCTGGTAGAAGCCGTTGTATATCCATTCGGACATAGCATAGGACCGAGGCTAGTGACTGTGCCTGTCGTTGCGCCGAAGGGAAGATTCTCTTGCGTATACCACTCGGCAGCTTCTCGCGGAAGACACGTCATGTTTGCAGCGGCTTCCAAGCGCGGATCAAATGCTATCAACGTATGGTGAGCGCCATCGGGATTGTAGAGGTGGTAGCTGCATCTCGGATCAATGGGAGGCGATGTGATCATGGAAAGCCAGGACGTCGTAGTACCTGCATGCGTTTCGGCCGTCCTACTGGCAAATGCTGCAGCAATTCCGCTTGCGTAGATGGTGCTGTTTATCATGTTTGCGATAATGGAGATGAGGATGTCGATATCTGCACCTTGCGCTAGTACGGAATGAAGGATGGGAAGCAATGAAATGTGCTGGAAAAAGGCAAGACATATTTGGGTTTAAAAGGAACCCGGCAGGAGCAGCTACCTTGACGAGAAAGCATTCAGGAGGCAGGTGAGCTCCATAGTACCTGCTCTCTGTTGTAGCAAACTGCTGACCATTGTCCACTATCCGCTCACAGTTCGAAAGACACATCACAAGGGCGACGAGTAAAGTTGACTACTTCCGCCCTTTTCTCGGCAATACCTTTGCTGTCAATCCGATCTGTAGCCTGTTGTTGAGCTTCCAAGAAGGTCACGTCGATGTCAAATTCATCTAACAATCCCTTGGCTTGCAGGAACCGAACCGCTTGTCTAACCCACCATAAACAATGTTCCCCATCTGTGTCTTTGTTGGGTACTCTGCATTCGTTCTTCACAACTTCAATCAGCTCCTCCAGCCTATCTGCTTGTGACTGAAGCTTGCCGACCATGGCAATAAGCACTAGTCGAATATTCGACAACGGGTTCTCCACCTTATCGCGGAAATTCCAGTTTCGGTCGGGGTTAGTGTCGATGTGCCTGACTGGATCAATCTGCATGGCATCTGTGACATCAAGCATGTGGGTATCCTTGGGCGCACCCTTAGGCGTGATAAGAACAGCCCAGTGAAAAGAGGCTAGTCCCAGTTCATCTCGGTTAGGTGGCAAGGAGAGCTTGTCTCTGTGATAGAGCGCCAGGAAGACACGAGGTTTCTCGGAAGCTGTCATGTTGGAAGCTTGTTCTTATGAGGCGCCTTGATCTCTCGAAAAGAAATTGGAAAATCAGACAGCAATACTTCAGATCGTCAACGCTGCTGTCTCAAAAGCAATGGAGAGAGGTGATGACACTGGGAGTGCGACAGATAAGGACGACATGTCCACTACTCTAGGCCCCAGGAAATGTCATAGGGCGGAATCTCAAGCAGATTGAATCGGAAAATTCCTTGGCATCGGCAAACCTGCGTCCAGTTCTGCATTGGACTGCGCGGAAAAAGTAGATGACGAGTGCAGCGAAACAGGTATTAGCGAGAACCTCAATGATAACGCGGTGAATATATTCTGCATATGACTACCTACTCGCCTCTCCCGTCTCCTTGAGACCAGTGGCTTTCAGTAATGCCTGTGCTCGATAGGTAGCCGGTGTCAGTCAATATGCATACTCTTCCTACTTCCTTGAATTTTTTCAGCCGACCACCTCCACGGTTGCGTCTTGTGTGCCCCTCCGCCTATTCCTCAACCAAACTCACCCCCCATCGATCCGCGAATCTCAATCAAAGCCGCGCGTTTCTCAACCCCTCCGCCCTTGACGTTCTTTTCACGTCATCCACACCGCTACGTCAATTGACCCACACTAGAGTACTTCCGTACCCACGCTCGTCGGTCTTCGACGCGATCGTCTCCGTCGACAGATATCCCTCCTTTCTGCCGTTTGTCCTTTCGGCGGAGGTCTCTGAGAGGGACAAGAACGAGCGCCCAGCCCGCGCCAGTCTGAAGGTGGGCTATGATGCCCTAGGCATCGAGGAAAATTGGGAGAGCGTTGTCAGTGCTGGAGAAGAGCAAGGGATAATTGAAGCAAGAGGCGCGGAAACAGGCAAGAGCAATGAAGAGGGGCTCTTCGAGGTCCTAAAGACCACATGGCAACTGCATGATCTGGAGGACATTCGGAGGCAGGGCGTGGGAGTAGGGGCTCAGACCGCTGTCAGGTTGGACGTACAGGTCAAGTTCCGTAGCACAATGTACGACAAGCTCTTTGCTGGAGTGGAAGAGAAGGTTGCGGGAATGATGGTTGGAGCTTTTGAGAAAAGGATAAAAGAGCTGGCTGGCTCCTGAGGGAATGACTTGCGCAGTCCTAGAATAAGAGTTATGTTGAAATCGCCTCCGAGGAACTAGCATTGGCTGCAACCCTGCATGATCATCGAAGGGGGTCATACCCGCCAGAGCTTCACCTGTACTCTAATATTCGAATTACAGAAAGCATATTCAGGTCCTAGCCCATTATCAGAGGCTGTGCTGCTTGGCAGTTCTTATACTATGGGGTACATGGTCGCAGTTTCCGCTCACTTGAAACCCGATCAGAAGCCACTGCCGACATCCTCGATGCTGCTCGAAGAATGGAACAACGCTTGGATTATCTCCCTGTGCAGAAACAAAAAGGTGCAACAAACCAAAAGGCCGAGCGCATGGAGGTTCGAACCAGAAGCCTTCTATACACCAACCTTCAACTAGCAGACATTCCGTATCTTGAATTACGTTGCCGAGCAAAAAGTTCGCTTCTGCATCACACATTCCAGAGAGTCTTTCATCTCTGGAAGGGACTACTCTCCGCTATGAAAATCCTGCCGGCGGGTGATCAGTCCGCGGCTGGATTTTGCATCTAATGAGGTACAGGAGTGCGCGCATGCATTCTGTTTCCACTAGACCAAGCGTCCGAAGACGAGAATCAAGACCAAACGATAGATTATCAACCTTAATTTTGTTTCTGAACTCTTTTGTGTTTGGCTTTGTGTGTTTCTGATTCAATTGGCTTGGATGCTACCTTTCATGCACACCGTTCCATCATCACTCACTACCTTTACATCTGTTTTCCCCTTGTTGCCGTCATCCGCATCTAGGATTACGCTGTAAGGCTCACCAGCGTACAACGGACTCGTCGCTCGATAGGTGATCTCCTCTGGGAATTGCGCTTCCAGATCTAATTCCCTATTCTTCTCGACTTCTCGATCCCGCCAGAAATCTAGCATGTTGACTAGGTTCAGCGGCCCATGAACCACACAATCCCTATGTCCTTCCACATTCTGGCACCAAGGTTTATCGTAATGTATGCGATGTCCGTTGAAAGTCAAGGCGCTGAATCGGAATAATGTCACGACGCTCTGGTTGAACCGTCTCACATTGTCACGATCCGGTAGCTCCACTGGCGGCAGAGCAGCTTTCCTCTCTATGGGTACAGGCGGATTGTTCAGGTCTAATGCTTCTCTGAAAACCCAGTTCCTTCTATCAACGACCGCCAGGTCGCCCTTAGAGTTGTGAAATTGTTTTTCTACTCCTACAACAAGCATGGTGTGGCCCGTCTTTTGTATTACCTTAGGATCGCAAGATAGTACCTTAGTGGTCTCTGTCACCACTTCGCCCACGCATAAACGCGTACCTGATGAAGGGGAGGGCCAATGTACACTGCCACCTGCCCACATACGACGCGTGAATGGTGGGTCTGGGTTGTAGAATCGATCTGAGCCATCTAGACCAAGCGATTGCTCGAGAATGGGGACGGTGAAATAAGCAAGGTGATAGCCGGGCGGTATAGGAGTACCTGATTTCGGTGGGGAGGACTGTAGCAAGGCCGGAGGACTGTCCATGCCAGGGTAGAGATGGGCGCGATCTAGGGTCAAGGAGAATAGCTGTAGCTGATTTGCGTCAATGAGCTGTTTGCGAACTGTGGGCGGACCGGTTGTGAAAATTTGAAGGAAGGTTTCAGCGATTTCGCCAGGTGATGCTGAGGATGATCTGGGTTGGCAGGTATGGAAGGCACGAAAAACGGTGCGGGGAAGGAATTGGAGAGTCATCGTGGGAATTGACAAGCGTGGAGCAGTGCAGAGTTCTCATGGTCAAGGAATACTTCGAGGAGGGGTCGCCGGCATCGAGACGGATATTGCGGCCATCGTAGTATTTACACGTTGAGATCTGGCTGGAGGTGAGTAATTAAAAGGTTTAATTGCGGAGGAGGATGACAGTGCCTCGGTAGTGAGCCGGCTGCCGGATCCGGTAATGCTGACTAAGCCATCGGCCCGCAATTAGCTCCCGCAAGGCCCGAGCGCCCTTTGCAGCCCGGGTTTATCGTGCATGACTCCCGCAAGCGAGTCATCTGCCGGAAGGGTATGTACAGCTACACGAAGTAGGCCAATCGATAAATCACCCCCAGCAGATCTACCTGTTGCCCAGCTAACGCTAAAGTGACGCGGGTACCGGCTCCCAAAAAATACTGGTTATCCATCCGAGTAGTGTTATAACCGGACCCATCCAAGAATTTATCTTCCCAAATCTCTTGCTCGGCGCATACCAGAATCCGTGGCGTTCGAGGCCTCCGTGGCATTCGAGACATCCGAGGCATCCGCGGCGTTCAGTGCATTGATATAAGCTGGAACTAAAGAACCCTTATTTGCTTGAGGAGAAGTGGATGACGTGCACTCGCCAGCTGCAACAGGAGAAGGTGATGCAGCGTCATCGGAGGAGACACTATCTCTTCGGTCTGAATGAGAATAACCTGATGAGATCTGAGACAGTGAGACAATAGAAACGAGATCAAGCCTGCTGTATACGTCTTGGAAGCAGAGAGGATAAGCTGAAGAAAACTGTTAGTACAAAGCTATTAAATCAAGCGCAAGTTCCCAGCGGCGATACTTATGCACCGGATACTCCCTTTGAGTTTTGAGGACCCCCATCATTTTCGATAGTAATCTCTTCGCCAACAGGTCTTCGGAACACCTAAACTCATCTCACCTCCTAAGATGCATAGAAGAGCCGCAAGAGCCTTGCGTATCATGTTTGGAATTTTGACTTGA